>Ga0187780_10003736_pt1 | contig 11457 bp, 12 predicted proteins | sample 1015_Q2_SP10_20__FD_132429 | JGI IMG/M metagenome (GOLD analysis project Ga0187780, IMG submission 132429) | Tropical peat soil microbial communities from peatlands in Department of Meta, Colombia - 1015_Q2_SP10_20_MG | ecosystem: Environmental > Terrestrial > Soil > Wetlands > Peat | place...
CCGGGTGGTGAGCCGCAGCACGGGCAGCTCAGTGCCGATCGAGACCGAGCGTGGATACATATTCGACATTCGCGACGGGAAGATCGTTCGCTGGGCCTGGTTCAACGATCCTGCCGAGGCTCTCGAGGCAGTGGGGCTCGCGGATCAGTCGCGCTGACCCGGCCCAGGCGGCTAGGTGTCGCCCGCAATCCGTCTAGGGCTCAGAGCCAACCGGCCAATGCCGGTCCAAGCGCAAGCCAATGAGCAACGCCATTGGGCAGTGGCCGTCGCGGCGAGGCAGCGCGCTGTCGGGGGATACTGCTGCTCGCTCATCGTCAAACGAACCGAGAGAGGAGGGGATCGAGCATGCCTTTCGAGCAGATCACCACCGAGGTCGCCAACCGCGTGCTCACGATCACGCTCTACCGCCCCGATCGCCTGAACGCCTGGACCGCGACGATGGGCCGCGAGCTGATCGAGGCGTTCGACCAGGCAGATGCAGACGATGAGGTGCGCGCGATCGTCATCACGGGCGCCGGCCGGGGCTACTGTGCGGGCGCCGACTTGGCCGGCGGGGGTGAGACCTTCGACATGCGCGAGCGCGAGCGCGCAGAGCCGGTGCCTCGCGACAACGGCGGTGAGTTCGTGTTGCGGGTGTTCTCAGCGGTAAAGCCCGTAATTGCGGCGATCAACGGCCCCGCTGTTGGGGTCGGCGCGACGATGACCTTGCCGATGGACATTCGTCTCGCCGCCGACGAGGCCCGGATCGGATTCGTGTTCACGCGCCGCGGGATCGTTCCCGAGGCCTGCTCGAGCTGGTTCTTGCCGCGCATCGTCGGCATCAGCCAGGCGATCGAGTGGGTGGTCACGGGGAGGGTCTTCTCGGCGCGAGAGGCGCTGCGGGGCGGGCTGATCCGAAGCATCCATCCGACGGGTGAGCTGCTCGAGGCCGCCTAGGTGTGGGGCCGCGGGAATCGATGGTGCAAAAGGCACGAAGCCGCATCGCTCGACCTCTCGTGCGATCACCTCCATTGCCGCGACGAGCGTGGAAGTTCCGCTTTCGGTTCGCTCACCAGCAACCGCGAGAGCCATCTCCCATCGCCAGACGAGCCGGCCCGCGAGAGGTCCCGGTAGAGCCCTCACGCTCACATCAACCTCTTGGAGTTCGCCTCCGACATTCAGGGCCATCAGCTCATGGACGGTGCCACGCTGGCTATGTACCCGAGCGAGGACGCTGTGTGTCGCCTCGTCGGCACCGGTTGCTTCCCAAAGCCTCGTGCCAATGGCGGGCGATTCGAACAAGTGCAGGGCCGCTCGTGACGCCCACTCGATGGTTCCCTCGGAGTCGGTCACCGCCGCTATGACTCCGAGGGCGTCAAGGACCGAGGAGGTCATCTCGGCGTCGGTCGGCTCGAGAAGGAGCAGGCTCTGGCTAGAGTGGTCTCTTGTGGGCAGGAGCGAGACCACATCCCAGTTGCGTGGCATTTCGCCCTCACGCCCGGTCGTGATGCGAGCGTGACCTCCGTCACGGCGGGCTCGGGCATCCGCCAGGAGGCCGTCGACACTTTCCAGATCTGAATCGGACACGATCCCCGACACCTCAGTTCCGAGGAACTCCATGAACTCGGTCGCCTTCCGATTCGCCCAGACGAGCTTCCGATCCACAAGACAGACCGCCACGGCTCGCGTTGGGCTCACGTCCAGGCTGTGCATCAACCCTCCGTCGGGGCAACACTGGTCGTATGGGCATGGAAGTCGCACGCACAGGCGAGCGCCGGCGTCCGCTGCTACCTGCTCACCCTCCCGGGCTCCATCGGCTACTCCCATTGAGGCTCAGATGATAACTGGCGTTTGCGCGCAAACCTCCCTCACCGCCCGGACACTCTGTCCGCATATCTCTTTCGGCACCGTGGGCACCGAGGAACCCGCTCGTTCAGCGCTGCTGATCAGGACGTCTGTGTGGACTCGTGGCAGCTTGTCCGTGACGGTTGAGGCGTGAGTTCCGAGAGGTCTTAACCTGCGCTGTGAACGACCTGTGGTCGACCCATCGGACGACGCTCATAGCGTTTGAGTCGCCCGTCCGTGTGGCAATGGGCTCTACCTCATCTCAGGCAGACACTGCGGCACTAGTTCGAGCCGACAAGGTCGTCGAACCCAGCTGCCGCACATCGCACCAGCTCCCTGGGTGACATCGCGAGCCCCTGTTCGAAGCAGGTTTCGAATGTCTCGGCGGAGAGCCCATTGCGCGAGGCTTCGCAAGCATCTCGACACTGGACCGCCGTCGCCAGATGAGTCCGGGAGAGCCCAGCGCAAAGAACAGCGGCCAAGTCGAGTGCTCCTATGCGAACCAGTGGATCGAGGGCACTGACGAGCGTCAGGAGTTGCTGGGACACGTCGCCGACGTATTCGAACTCATCGAGGAGGCCCTTGAGGGGGCCTAACATTCTGCTCCCGTCTCCACTTCGGTTTCGGATCTCGATCAGGGCCCGTCGCGCCTCACTAGCGAGTCGAACGGACCGTCCTAGCGAGGCCAGCTTTTCCGCCTGGCGCAGCGCTGCTCTTGCGCGGTCAGGTTCGTCGCGAGCAAGGGCACGGCCGAGTGAGATAAGGCCCATCGTCAGGAGAGTGCTACTTCTTCGTTGCGTGCCCAACTGAATCAGCTCTTCCGCGACTCCGAGGCGTGAGGAAGGCTCATCGGTGAACGACGCGAGGAGCACACGGTCGAAGAGCGCGGCCGCCTTCGCCATCGGGTCGTCCGAGTCCTCTGAGATCTTCTCGAGCTCCTCCAGGACGTGCGCGCACTGCCCCGGCACCCCGGCTGCAGCATTGACGAAGACGAGTGTGCAACGTGAAAGCCAGTGCGCAGCCAGGCCAAGCTGGCGCTCGACTTCGACGCTTTCGCGGGCAAGGTTCCCCGCCTCACGGATCTGTCCCTCCAGGAGGGCTGAGTGCGCGGCGATGGCCAGAGCGATCCTTCGAATCGGATGTTGCCCTTCTGCTAACACGTCCAAGACGTCAGATGCCCAAGACGCGATCTCGACACGCTCCCGGATTGTCAGCTCGTCCACCAAGGAACAGAGGATCTTCGATCCGAGATCGAACCGACCGGTCCTTAGGCACCAGCGAAACGTTGCTCGAATGTGATCAAAGTGTTCGCTCAGTTGAGCGAGCACCAAAGTCTCATCCGGCCCGTAGAGCCGCGCGCCTGCTCTTTCGCACAATTCAATGATGAATGCCCAATCCAGAGCATCATTGCATTCGAGTGAATTGGCAACGTGAGCATCGGTGATCACCCGATTGAGATAGAGACGTGCGTTCGGAATTACGGCATATCGCTTGCCGAGTCTCTCCGACCAGATGTGGAGCGAATCGCCACTCAGGACAAGCGTCGTGTCTCCATGGATCACCATGATCGTCTCTTGATCAGCTACTCCATTCGCCCCTTCAGAACAAAGCACGAACGGCCCACCGTCGATCCGCCCGCGATGGCGGTCATCGGGGGTCATCATTGCATCAGATCCTTGGATGGCATGTGCCTCGTCATCTCAAGAGGTCGGTGGATGGAGCATTCGATCACAGGAGTATGCCGCCTCATCTCCCTCCGATCAATGACCAAGTTCCCGAGCCGGAGTGTCTCGGATGTCTCGGACGTCTCTCCGCCGCGATCGCTCCATCGAAGGGACGCGGATCCGGCCACCGGCGCGTCAACCAGCTTCCCTGCGTCGTGCCCGGCCAGGAATTCCTGACCCTTCTGGGATGATCACCGAGGGTCGAGATCCAAGCCCAATCAGACCCTTGCCGCCCTACCCGGAAGGTAGTTGTGAACCTCGAAGAACGAGATCACCGGCCGATTCGGAACCCCGATCTCCCTTGAAACCTGACCGCTCCATTTCTTGACATTGTCCTCGAAGGCTTCGCGCGACTCCCATACCTCAACGATGCAAATGCCATTGTCGGTCTTTGTCACCCAATGGGAGAACGCTCCCGCGACGATCGGGCCGCCGGGGAGAAACCCCACTGTTGCGACGACCTCGTCGTACCATCCGAGGGTGACACCCGAAAAGTCGATTCGCACTCCAACTGGCACGGGACCTCCCTCCCTCCCTCCCTCGACGACGAGGCTGTGCGCGAAGATACCAAGGACGGGCAGGCGCAGATGCTCGACCTTGATCGCCCATCCATGCCACCCTGGCATTCCGGACTGCCAGCTCGTCGCTAGGGACGGACAATCCCAACAATTCCCTGTCCGCCCGGTGGAGATGTCCCTCTGCCATCCGGCCCCCCTCGTCGTCCGACGGTCGCTAGAGTGGCCGCCCCCTGGCTCCCCCAAGGAGCATCGAGCACAAATGGTGCTCTGTGACACTGTTTGGACGCACCGGTCACAGGTGAGTCCCGAGCGGAGTACCCAGCTCGCCGCCGATGGCGAGAGGCCATTTGGTCCCCGGCCATGGAAGATCCCCTGCTCGTGTTGACGATGTCGCCTGGCGGTCAGCCTTGAGGTGGATAGCCACTTCGTATCCCGCCGGCTCATGTCTTCGAGTGCGAGCTATGCAGCCGCCGGTGCGTTGTATCAGCCCTCGATGTATTCGAAGACAGCAGCCTGCAGACCCGTGCCAGCCAGGATCGAGATATCGATATCTTCCTGCGCCTCGATGAAGGGGTCCATCTTCACCGGGTCTCCTTCACGGAGAGAGCCGTTGCCCGCCTCAAGACGCCGACGTCTTCTTTGAGCTGGCCGTTCTCCCGCCACGGCTCCATCGCCTCCTTGAGCTCGTCCGGCCGTGAAGTGGCCCGTGCCGGCGTCGATATCGGCCTGCTCCACCCGGGTCCGCACCACCGACTCCGTCAGGTCGAAATCCCAGGCTGCCTGGGAGATCGTCAGGACGCCGGCACGATACCGGTCGGCGATCTCGGCCCTGGACAGCGGGGTGAACGGTGCTTCGCACCTGATGGTGGATGTCCGTCAGACCGTGCCAACCCGACTCGATCATCAATCGACCCCGCGCCGTGTCAACCAGCCACCGTGAGAGGATGGAGAGGGCAGAATCTGGGACGCGAGCACGACCAGGAAGCCGCTCGCAGCCGGTTTCCCAGCTGGGCCGCTAGCTCATCGGGTAGAGCAGGGGACTTTTAATCCCAAGGTGCCGGGTTCGAGCCCCGGGCGGCCCACGGCGGAGGCAGGGAGGAGAGTCGACGGCTCCGGGACGGCTCGATATGGGGACGGGCCGGGCACACCCGCCGGGAACTGGGCCGTGCCCGGGACGGACTGTGGCGCTTCTCGAGTACGGGGCGACACGTCGAGCTCGCCAGTGGGGCCCTCCGCGTACTGCGCCATCTTGGTGGGCATCCGTCGCCTGCCGGGGAGGCGACGACCTCTGAGCCCGGACCGCCCCTGATCCGACCCCGCGACGGGATGTCGGGGGCGCCTCGGTGCTCGTTCGACCGGGCTCTCCGGGCGTTCCCCAGGTCGCCAGGTGCGACAGGGACCGGTGGATCCCGATCGGGTCGCCGGGCTCGGGCGGGCTGGAACTTTAGGTAAGGCTTACCTAAAGTTCCAGGATGTTAGGCGGGCCTGAATCCCAAGCGGCCGCCTCAATGGAGGAATGGTGCCTGGTGAAAGCCGCTTTTCGTTCGCTCGAGCCCTCCCCCGCACCCGCAGCGTGGGCCTGGTGTTCGCCTTCCTCGGTCTGGGCCTCGGAGCGTGCGGTCGCGAGGGGAGCGCATCGTCGAGCCTTCCCCCCTCGACCGCCCGACAGGAACAGGGCATGGCCGCAGGGCTGCCCTTCGAGGATCCACCCGACCTCAACACCGCCACGCCGGCGAACCTGGACCTCCACCTCACGGCGGCGCCCACCCGCTTCGACCTCGGCGGCAAACGGGTGCGGGGGGATTCCTACGACGCGAGCTTCGTGGGCCCGACGATGCACTTCGTCCCCGGGGAGCACGTCACACTGACGCTGGAAAACAAGTTGGCGACGCCGACGAACCTGCACTTCCACGGCATGCACCTTTCTCCCTCGGGGAGCGCCGACAACCCTTACATCTCCGTGGACCCCGGTGCCGCCTTCACCTACGACTTCACCGTGCCAGACGACCAGCCGCAAGGGACGTTCTGGTACCACGACCACGAGATGTGTGGGGGCGCCGCGACGATGTCGATGTCCGGGAGGGCATCGACATCGGCCATGGCCTCGTCGTCGTGCCGTGACGTCGAGAGCCAGATCTTCGCCGGGCTGTCGGGTGCCATCGTTGTCGGCGACGACCGCAGCCTGCTGCCGGCGCCGCTCCAGCACGTGACGGCGCACACCCTGGTGTTCAAGGACCTGCAAGTCGACGCCTCCGGCCAGATCGTCCAGAACGCCGGCAACTCGTCCATCGACTCGAATGCCCCGACGGTGCGGCTCGTCAACGGCCAGCTTCGCCCCGTGCTGACCATGCGTCCCGGGGAGACACAGCTCTGGCGCTTGTCGAACGCCGGGGCGGACATCTTCTACGACCTGCACCTCGACGGCTACCGCTTCACGGTCATCGGGGAGGACGGGTACCCCGTCCATCAGGTCACGACCGCTGGCTCCCTCCTCCTGCCCCCGGGCAAGCGCTACGACGTCCTGGTGACAGGGGCCTCCTCACCGGGTCAGGCCTGGCTGCGGACCCTGGCGTACAGCAACGGCCCACAGGGGGACGCGTATCCCGCCGTCGCGCTCATGAGGCTCAAGGTGATTGGTGTGCCGGAATCCTCCCAGCCCATGCCGAGGGGGGTGATGACCGGTTCGCAGAACGATCTGACTTCGACTCCGATCGCACGATCCCGCGTGCTCGTCCTGAGTGAGAATCGTTCCGGGACTGTGATGTTCATCAACGGCAAGCGGTTCGATATGAGCAGGTCGATCTTCTCGACTCCGGCGTTGCTCGGTACGGTCGAACAGTGGACCATCGAGAACGACACCGGTGAAGTCCATCCCTTCCATCTCCACACGGAGCATTTTCAGGTGGTTTCGATCAACCGCGTACCCCAGGCCTTCACCGGGCAGCAGGACATCGTGCCCGTTCCCCACAAGGAGAATGGAGTGCCGGGGCAGGTCGTGATCCGGATCGCCTTCGACGATTTCCCCGGGAGGGTCATGTTCCACTGTCACATCGCCGCTCACGAGGATGCCGGGATGATGAGCTTCATCAACGTGGAGTAGTGGCGCCGTTCAGACGAGGCGGGATTGTGCAAGGAGGATCAGGCCGCCGTGGCCGTGGCCCCGGGCAGTCCCGGTCGTCCGGTCCGGTAGCCGCACCAGGGCCCAGACGAGCCAGTTCGTCCGATTCCCTGGGATTCTCGCTTCGCTGGCGCGCTCCGTGGGCAAGGCAGGCCGATCTATGGTCGATACTGGATGTCATGGGGCCCCGTCGATCGCACGCACTACACGGTTTCGTTGTGCTCGCTGTACTCATTCAGCTGGGCTTCGGAATCGCTTTCCTGATCGATGCCGCTCGGACGAACACCACCTATGATGCCTTGGCAAGCCATCGGGTCGCCGTGCAAGCACACGCCACCGGGTGTTTCACCGTGGTGACGGGACGGATGTCCAGCTTCTCCACGAGACTCTGTCGAGTCCGATATGAATACGCCGGTAAGGCCTTTGCCGACTACGTCCCTCTCGGCCAAACCATGACCTTCTACGTCGATCCCCTCGATACCGCATATCGGATGAATCAGGTGAACTTCGAAAAGGGTCCCGAAGCGACCTTCGGGGATCTGGCCTTCGCTTCCGTCTGTGGATTCGGGGCTCTCGCCGTAACGGCGGTGCATTTGGAACATCTGCGAGTTCGACGCAGTGGTTCACGCAAAGGCCCTGGCACGCATGGCTAAGGATCCGGTGGAGGTCCCAGGGAGCTTGAGGCCGACGTATCGATGACGACCGCGCAGCCACTCCCCGGAGGGATCATTCCGGCTTCGTCAGGGACAGAGAACGGTTGGTCTCTTCCCGGGGGAGTTCCGGCACGGAGCTGCAGTGATCGCTCGCCGCTGTGAGAGGGTGGAAGGGGCCGCGATATCGATCGTCGATTCCATCCAGGGCCCTCTCCTCATTGAGCGAGGATGGGGCATGGCTGGCGCCCGCATGCGCGGCTGGCTGTGCGATTGTCCTCGTCGAATTGGGTCGCCAGACGAGGTCACCGAAACAGGTGGACTGCCTCTTCTCAAGCCGGAGTCGATGAGCTGATGGTTCCCGACTGCTCGCGCGCGTGCCGAGATGCAAAGACTGCGACGGGCTCGGGCTCGGGCAGCGGAGCCCGGCCGGCGATGTTGGCGGTGTCGAGCGATGAGACCCGAGCGACCTGACCCCGTCCGCCCTCGACGTGCCATCCACAGTCGAGGTCGGGGTGCCGGGATCGAGGTGGCGCCGGAGGCGGGCTCGAGGTACCCGGCCGACTGCTATCTCCCGGTGCGCTCGCGATGCGTGCACCCTGGCCAGCAGCAGGGCCGACGCTGGCCGTCCCCGAGCTCCTCTTGGGTCCGGCGAATGCGGCGTTGTCGGGTCATCTCCTTCTTCGCATCCTCGACCCAGCAGATGAACTCGTTGCGGGCCAGGGGCGTGATGTCCCTCCAGGCATCCAGCACCACCGGGTTGGCGATCAGCGCCTTGCGCAGGTCTCCCGGAAGCTCGTGCACCACGCCACCGGGCACTTGCGGGCTGCTCATGGGGCCACGGTAGCTGGTCGGGGCGAGCCTCATCACCACCGCGACCCCGATCGCGAGATCACGAGCTTGCTGTCACGTGCAGACGAGCCGCTTCCCGGAACCATCGAAGCCAGGCCGGCCCGCTCGCGACACTCGCCGCAGCCCCGCCGACCGCCACCGACGGGAGAGACCAACCGGGCGCGGACGCCCGGTGCCCGCCCAAGGTGTCGTGTGCGACTCCCGGGCGGTCAGCCGACGCTGGCCTTGCGTTCCCTCGTCCCGTCGAGCTGGACCGACCGACTGTCCGGTCGCCCGCTACCTCATCCCACCCTCCCGGCCACCCAGGTGAAGGGCTGGACGTTCCCGTCAGGCGTCGTGTGCTGCTCCTCCAGGCTCACGACGACCTCGACGACCTCCCCCAGAGCGTCGGCGAGCGCGTCCGAGGAGTACCGGGCTACGGGGAGACCGCTACAGGTCGAAGGACCACCCGGAGCGAAGGTGGCGACGATGACGACGCTGCCGGGAGCGGTGGCCGCTCCCAGGTTCCTCAGATAGGCCGTCCGATCGTCGGGGTCGATGAGGAAGTGGAAGACGGCCCGGTCGTGCCACAACCCGTAGCGTCGATCGGGTCGCCAGGTGCGCACGTCAGCTTCGAGCCATCGAACCGATGGTGACGGCACCCTGTCGCGAGCCCGCGCCAGGGCAACCTCGGAGATGTCGAGCACCGTCACGTCGACGAAGCCCTGGGCCAGGAGGTTGTCGACGAGCATCGATTCGCCTCCACCGACGTCGATCACCGGCGCGTCGGAAGCGACGTCCATCTTGCCGATGATGTCCAGCGACACACGGGGTACGGGCTGGTACCAGCTGACGCCCCGTGGCCCCTTGGTCTCGTACACGGCGTCCCAATGCCCAGGAGGCCCCTCTGGCACGGCCATGCTCCCAGCCTAGGACCCCACGCCCGACGCGGAACCGCCGACGGGCCCGCGCACGACGGCTCCGAGGGTGTCCGAGACACCCGCCCGAGGCCGTCAGCTGATGCCGGTGGACTGCGGTCCGACGCCCATGCTGTCGCAGGTCTTGGCCATGCGGGCCAGGTCGTTCACGATCGAAGACGTCGAGCCGTCACCTTGCAGCCGGTGCCCTTCGGCGACGAGGGCCGCGTTGGAGGCAGCCTCTGCCTGCTCGATCAGCAGCTGCCCGGCCTGTTGCTTCACCACGTGGGTGTCGTGGATGTAGTCGCCGTTGGCCATGTTGTCGAGGGAGACGCAGGCCGTGAGGTCGGCGCTGGTGGGACTTCCCGGCGTGCTGCAGGCGCACAGGGAAAGGCTGCCGGCGACGACAGCGGCCAGGCCGCACGCTCCCATCAGCAGCCGGCGAGACGGCGCCATGTCCGATGCCTCCATCGACCTCGACTGGACGGGTCAAATTACCTGGCCAGTCCGGCCGAGAGGGGCATCCCGTCGCCGACGCCCAAGAGACCCGCCGATCTCCGACGGGGTGCGGTGGCTCGCCGCGAAGGTCCGATCGGGTGCCTGCTCGGACACACACCGCTACAGGCTGAGGATCGAGCCCTTCAGCAGTTGGATCTTGTTCGTCTTGAAGTTGACACAGGTCAGGGACCTCACGCTGTCACCGGCATGCGTGTACGAGGACGTCCCTCCGGTCACGGAGCCGGAGGTCTCGTACTCGCTCCAGCCCTTCTTGCATTGCCCCGGAGTTATGGGGGAGTACGTGGGCGCGCCCACCACCGTCGTCTGCCCGCCCGGCGACCACGTCAGGGTCCCGCCCGAGGCCAGGGCACCGGCGGCACCGGTGACCGACTTGTCCGCCTTGTTCTTCGGCACGCACCCCTTGATGGTCACGTTCCCGAGGATGGAGCCCGTGAGCTTCCCGCACTGGACGGATTCGACCGCCGAGGCCGGCCCCGCCCCCATGGTCACCCCCACGACCGTGGCCGGCACGGCCAACGACGTGCAGGCGGCGACCACCACCAGGATCCGACGCATCCCCACTCCCCCTTCGCCGTGCGGAAGACTCGTCGAAGCCTTCCACACCGTCGGCGCCGGTGCCCGCCCCGGGACGGTCAGTGAACGGGGCCCACCTTTCAGGCGTGGGAGCCGGGCCCGAGCGGCCGCCCGGCGCGCCGGGCGCGGGCTCAGTCGAGGGCCAGGCTGGCCGCCCCGGCGAAGAGACGGGCCGCCAGCTCGCCGTCGCCGGTGATGTCGGCGGGGAAGGTCGCCGGGTCCATGCGGTTGGCCACCAGCCGGCAGAGCTCGACGGCGTCGGCGACGATGCGGACGTCGGCCGGGCCCTCGTCCACGATCCCGGGCGCACCGAGCGGAGCCGTCCACGCCCCACCTCCGGGACCGGTGAGGACGATGCGGGCCCGCCGGCCGTCCCCACCGCCACCGACCGCCGCCATGCCGGCCGGCAGGAGGGTCACCGCCAGGTCGGTCATGAGGCGCAGGCTGGCGGCGTCGGGCGCCCGCAGCGCCGAGCCGACGGCCCGTCGCACGTCCTCCTCGTGGGTCCACACCTCGAAGGTGCGGACCACGAGCAGCGGCCCGAGAGCCATTCGCACGCCGTGCAGCACCACCACCTCGTCGAGTCCTCTGGCCCGCCCCCCGGCGCCCAGGGCGGCGAGGGTGGCGGCGACGGCCCGGCGCCACTCCTCGAGGGTCTCCGCCGGCGGTCGCCCTGCCTGGGCGTCGGCCCGCGCCTGGGTGGACGCCACGTGATCGGCCCGCCCCGCCGCGGCGTCGGGGGTCGCGAGCACCTCCCGGAAATCGGCCTCCACCCCGATGAGA
>Ga0187780_10003737_pt1 | contig 11452 bp, 10 predicted proteins | sample 1015_Q2_SP10_20__FD_132429 | JGI IMG/M metagenome (GOLD analysis project Ga0187780, IMG submission 132429) | Tropical peat soil microbial communities from peatlands in Department of Meta, Colombia - 1015_Q2_SP10_20_MG | ecosystem: Environmental > Terrestrial > Soil > Wetlands > Peat | place...
GGCCTTCCGGAGGTAGATTCGGTAGGTACTCGTGTGGGCGACGACGTGGCCTCCCGTTGGCCTTGTGGGGTCACCAAAGAACGAGTCGGGGGCGGCCTGCACCTGGTTTGTCACGACCACGGCGATGTTGTAGATCTCGGCTGTCCTGAGCAGCTGGTGCATGAACTTGTTGAGCCTCTGCTGCCGCTCGGCCAGGGTCCCTCTTCCCAGGAACTCGGCCCTGTAGTGGGCAACAGCGCTGTCAAGAATAACTAGCTTCACTTTGTTGGGCTCAATCACCCTCCCCAGATCCTTCACGATAAGCTCCTGGTGAGCGCTGTTGTAAGCCCTTGCCACGGTTATGCGTGATAGGATTTTCTCCGAGTCTAGCTCCCTCGCCTCGGCGATTTCTGCAATCCTTTCGGGCCGGAAAGTGCCCTCGGTATCGATATAGATCGCTCCTGCATCTAGGCCCCCCTCTCCTTTCGGCTGCTGAACCATGACGCAGAGGGTATGACAAATCTGACTTTTGCCCGAGCCAAATTCGCCGAAGAATTCTGTCATGGCCCAGGTCTCGATTCCCCCGCCTAGGAGGTCGTCTAGGTTCTTCGAGCCGGTCGAAACCCTGTCTATGGCCTTGCGCTTCGCAAGCAGGTCGGCCGCGTTCATGAAATCAGGCTCGAGACGATTCATTTCGACGAGCTTCTTCCGCGCCTTGTTGTTCAGGTCGACGGCCTTCGAAACGTCAATGTCCACTGCTTCGGCAATGTCCATGGGGCCCGCGGTGGCGAGGTCAAGGATTGTTTGTATGCCTGCATCCTTCAACTTCGTCTTTGTAGCCGGGCCCACGCCCGGGAGCGTGTCGAGCTCAAGCTCAGCTTCATCGGTCTCGGTCAATAATTTCGCGCGAGCTTGTTCTACTAGATAAGTGTGCCCTAGGGGGAGATACGTGAAACTGTCCTGGGGAAAAGGCTAGCGGAGCGGATGTGTTTGAGCCCTGCTATCCAGCGGGTGCACCTCTCTACCCCTATTCCGAAGCCCGTGTGAGGTGGCATCCCGAATTTTCTAAGCTCGAGGTACCATGTGAAAGACTCCGTCGGGAGGTCCTGACTTGCAATCCTAGACATCAGCTCGTTGTACTCGTGGATCCTCTGTCCCCCGGTCGCCAGTTCCCCCACCCCCTCCGGGGCGATGAGGTCGGCCGACATGGTGACCTTGGGCCTGTCGAGGTAGGTCATATGGTAGAACGACCGAGCGCTAAGAGGATAGTCTGTTATGAAGAAAGGGGAATCCTGGGTGAGGCTGATGGCCCTCTCAGCCTCCGTCGGTAGGTCCTCCCCCCATTCGAAACCGAAACCCTTCCTCTCGGCAATCGTCCTCGCCTCATCGTAGCTTATTCTCGTGAACGGGATCTCGGGCTGCTTCAGCGTCCTTCCCAATGTCTTCATCTCTGCTTGTCTCCTCTCTAGGACGCGCTGCACCATCTTGGACAGGAGTCCCTCTTGGACCTTCATGTTCTCCGGCTGGGTGGTGAATGCCTGCTCCGCTTCTATCATCCAGAATTCCGTGAGATGCTTGGCCGTCTTCGACTTCTCCGCCCTGAAGGCAGGCTGGAAAATCCATACCTTCTGAAGTGCCGGGAGCGCAGCCTCCTCGTAGAACTGAGCGCTCTGGCTGAGGCTCGCCTTCTTGCCGAAGTAGTCGACAGAAAAGAGAGTGGAGCCTCCCTCGACCGCCGCCTGGACGAAGGTAGGGGCACTAATCAACTGGAAGCCATTCTCTCTGAAGTAGTCAAATGCGGCGCCAATCACTTCTGCCCTGATTCTCATGGCCGCTATCGCCTTGGGGCCCCTTATGCTGAGGTGCCTCTTGTCGAAGAGAAAACCTGGTGAACGTGCAGCCGTGCGTGTAATGGGCCAGCTCTCTGCGAGAGATACGATTTCGAATTCAGCGGCGGCGATCTCTTTGCCTCCAGGGGCTCGCCTGTCGTCTCGGACGTTCCCTTTGACTACGACGGCAGACTCCTTTGTCGCTCCCCTTGCCGCATCGTAAGCCTTGTCCGACGCCCCCTTGCGGGCAGAAACCTGAACGTAACCAGTTCCGTCCCTGATGAGTGCAAAGAGCAGCCCCCCCACAGTGTGTTTGCGCGCTACCCACCCCCTTAGCTCTACTTGCGACGGCGCCTCGCCGGCGAGCACCTCCGCCGCCGTCGAGACCGAGTAACTCTCTTTCACGGTGAGAGGCTCAACCCGGTCGTGCTAAAAGTGTGATGCGCCCGAATAGTTAAAGGAGCCACGGCAGGTCCGCCTCGAGAACCCCAAAATGTCCTCCTCGAGGGCGACGATTCTGCGGTGGACAGGCAAGGGGAGCCTGGACGACCTGCGGTCGTCTGTCGCGTACGTTCTGGGTGTGGAGGGAGTGAAGGCCCATGTCTCCAAGTTCGGAGACTCTGTGACGCTTGTCGGACCGGAGCCGCTCCGCCTCGCGGCCCTCTTGGGGAACATGCCTGGTGTATCGTGGCTAGCCGTCGGACTCACAGCCCATTCGATTCGGGAGCTGTCGGTTGCGGCAAGGGAGCTCGCAGGGAGGTACCTGCGGAAGGGGGACCGCTTCGCCGTGGAAGCAGAAGGGACGGGCGAGAATGTGGCGTCGGACATCTCAGGTATCGTGACGTCGGCGGTTTTGGACGGGGCGAAGGGATCGAGGGTGTCAAGCGAATCCCCTAGGGTTCGGTTCAGGGCCGCCTTCGATGCAGTGAACGGGGTTGTGGGGGTCGAGGTGAGAAAGGGACCAGGCGGCGCCCCGACCATGAGGGAGCAGGTTGCATGTCTTGTGTCCGGAGGGTTGCACAGTTCGGTCGTTGCATGGGAGGCTGTCCTTCAGGGATTCAAGGTCCGGCTGGTCCACGCAAGATACTCGGAAGAAAGTCTACGAGCGGTTGCGAGGCTTTACTCGGAGCTCTCCTATCGTGCGGACCCGCGGGGGTTGAGCCTAGAGGTGATTGAGGGAGAGCCGGTCGGTCTCGCGCTTTCCAGATACGCGGGCTCGTTCAGCGGGAAGGTATTTGCAGGGTACACGCCGGGGGCCCAGGGGAGGCAACTGCCGAAGGTCCTCTCCCCACTCTACCTGATGTCGGAGGAGAAGTTCGCATCAGAGTTCGAAGCACTGGGAATCAAGAGCTTCGACACCCCCGAAGACTGGGAGAGGGAAACGGAGGGGAAGCGGCTCGTAAGGAGGTTCGCCGGCAGACGGGCCGACGTCAGTGACGTCCTTGACGGAATGAGATAGCCGTGGGTTCTTACCTTACGGCAACTTGCGCGGGACTGACGTACTAGTCACTCGACCGCCGTTTCGACGCGCACCACCTCGCCACCTGGCGACACTTCTGCGAAGACCTCTGCCTGAAATGTCTGGACCTTGGTGTCTTCCTTGAGCCAGGAGTCGAACGGCAGGCCCGCCTTGCCGCACGCCTCCGACAGGAACGTCTCCTGGTCCCAGCCCTGTTCGGTCGCAACCTGTGGGAGGAAGAGTCCCGAGGTGAACGAGTTTGAGACAATCAGGCCGTCAACGCCGAGCCTGATTTTGGAGGGGACGTCCTGCCGCCGGGGGGAGCGGATCTCTTGAGGGAGGGTAAGGACGCTGACCTCCACCACAATCCTATCAAGTTCCTCTCGCCTGACCGGGAAGGGGAAACGGGGGTCCTCGGACGCGTAGATTGCGACATCCTGTATCGCCTCCCCAAGGGGCTTAATCGGCTCGGGGTACCCTATGCATCCCCTCAGTTGTTTGGCATCTCCCTCGAGGATGTTTAGGGTGACAAAGACACCTCTCTTTTCCTCGAGCACGCCCGTTGGGCGTCGCGCAGACACACGCGGTCTCCCTCCAACATGTGACTCGAGTGTCTCCCTGGCGAGCTTGACAGCCGCTCTACCTTCGTCCAGCGTCAATGGCATGCTTCTTCTGGTCGAGCCGCCTGGCGAGCGACATTAATCTCTTCCAGTGACTCCCCCGCCAGTAGATTTGCCCGCATGACGCACATTGGAAGAAAAGCCGATGGCGGCGCCTTACCGAAGGAGGGACCTCTTCCGATATCTCGTTCTTCTTGACACGACGCAGCTCCCCTCCACAGAGAGAGCATAGAGGGTCCCCCCTCACCAGGCTGACCCCGGCAGCCGTGGCCCCGTGGGCGAGAGAGCCGAGCCGCTCCCTGTCCGAGTCCCCGACGAGAACTAGTGTCCTGATTCCCTTGGAGTCCGCCCTGGCTGCAAGCGACCTGTCCGCCGTCAGTATGATGCGACCATCACGAAGAGAGAGTCTTAGCAGGCCTGCGTCGTCGCCATCCTTATAGTAAGTTGCGTCGAAACCGAATGCTCTCAACTTCCTTGCGAGCGAGCCGAGCATCGCATCGGCTATGAACCGAGTTCTCCCGTTCGTTTCGGTGGCAGAACGGGTATCCCAGGCTCTCCTATCTTGTGGTCTCGGCTGCCCTGACCGATTCGTAGAGCCTCCTTGCATGCGGATCCTTCACAAAGTGCTCGCGAATAGGCGAGATTATCCCGTCTAGCGCCTCCCCGACCCCCCTCTTCAAGTCAGCTGGATGAAGAGCGCCAGCTACGTACGCCTTTTCTAGCTCGGCGGGCGAGAAGAACTCGACGTTCCCGCCGTACTTTTCGGGGCGTTCGATTCTGAGGAACTCTTGCTTCCGGAACACAATGTATCTGGAGTATTCGATGAGCGCGTTCCCCGTCAGGACCTTGGGCGGGCAGTAGGCCGAGTTTACCTTTCTCATTATCTCCTCGGCGCTGTCATGGACAAAGATGGATGTCTCAGGCTTGCTTTTGCTCATCTTACTGGAGATTTCAGCATCCATGGCCCCATTCTCGTCGAAACCTTCGGGCTCCTTGCTTCCCTCGAGGCCAATGAGCATGTGGTGATGGACAGCTACAGGCTTCTTCCACTTCAACTTGTCAGCAATCTCCCTGGCCAGTATGTTAGCCCTGCGCTGGTCTACCCCCAGTTGGCAGATGTCGACGTCGAGCCAGAATATGTCAGCCACTTGCATCATAGGATAGAATAGCTGGGCGGTCTGGATTGATTCCTTGGTGGTCCTTCCTGCGATGGTGAGGGCACGCTGCGCTCGTGCCAGGGTGGAGTTCTGGGCGACGGTGATGACCTTCTTCCAATATTCTTCCTGTTTCGCTGCGTCGCTGGTCCAGAGCACGTCCACCTTGCTCATGTCTACCCCAGCGGCCTTCCACACCTCGACGAAGTACCTTCCCACCTCTTTGATCTTCGGCAGGTCTCCCCCCATCTTGTTGTTGACCCAGGCGAACCAGTCCGCAATCCAGAGCTTCATCCTCACCCCAGCCTTCAGCATGTCATCGACAAGGATGGGTCGGAGGACACCGAAGGGGAGATGAGCCAGCCCGCTCGGCTCGAAGCCGTCGTACGCAGTAGGATGGTCATTGGTCTCGAGTAGAGTGCGAAGCTCCTTCTCTGTGATTATCTCCTCGCCCACCTGGCGCACGTACGCGAGTCGCGTCTCTATGTCCAACTCGGCCTGTAGCCTCGCCTAGTATTGTTAAATCCTTCAGGCAGGTCTCTTCGCCCTTGCGAAGGCCGCCACGGCAACACCGAACGTCAGTATCGCCAGGCCCTGGTGGGCCGCCACCAACAGGGCCTCCTCCTCCTGGGCAATGACGACTCCTCCGAGGATCACCTGAGCAACGAGTAGGAGCATGGCGACATAGACCGCTCTTCTTACTGCCTTCTCCGCGTCACGAGCCCGCCAGAATGCCAAAGTCGCAACAAGGAGAAACAGAGTCGAGAGCGCGGCAAAAAGCCTGTGCGTGTACTCCATAATAGGGGCAACTTGCAGAGGCGGGAAAAGACCCCCTAGGCAAGTGGGCCAGTCCTGAGGGACACTCGAGCCGCAGGCATCCCCGTAATTGGCCACCGTGACGTACGCGCCGACCACTATCGTTGTGAACAGGGAGGCAGCTGCGAGCAGCAACAGGACGTACTTCGCCTGCATCAGCGCGGGCCCTTTCCACGGGGACTTTTATGGTTCTATGCGTTCTTGGCCAGGGCGTCGACCTTAGACTTCAGTACCGAAGACGGGACGGCCCCAATTACGATGTCTTCCACCTTCCCCTTGGAGAAGAACATCACGGTAGGGATGCTCATTATGCCGAATTGCATCGCCAGCTCCTGGTTCGCGTCAGTATCTACCTTCACGAACTTGACCTTCCCCTGGTATTCCTCTGAGAGCTTATGGATGACGGGCTCAATGACCTTGCACGGGCCGCACCAATCTGCGTAGAAGTCAACCACAACTGGCTGACTCGACTTCACTACCTCATCCTGGAACCTGCTCCCCTGTATCGGCATCACTGTGTCAGCCATTTCGGTATCTTTTCTGAACTCGATTTTTACCTGTTTATAATTTCTGCCTTGTCGGCGCCCGGGCTTGAGGCTCCTTCAGGCTTCTCCTCGAGCAGCAACCCCGGGTTCTGGGAGGGCTTCTGCCAGGGGAGAAACCTTTACACTGCCACCGGCAGGGTTGTAGGTGACAAGGGAGGCCTTCGAGACAGACCTCCAGACCAGGTCTTGCAGTCCGAATCTCCTAACCCACTCTGAGACCTCCTCCGCCTTCACCCTAGTCCTGGGATGGCGGGTGATAATCGCGCAGCAGTCCCTGTACTCTTCGAGAGAGAGATCGTAGGTGCCTATGCGTCGCGCCAAGCCGACTATCTCGTCCTTGTCGTAGGTGAGGAGCGGCCTCAGGATTGGAAGTGTGGATCCCTCGTCGAAAGCGGCGATGTTCCACAGAGTTTGCGACGCAGCCTGCGACAGGGAATCTCCCGTCGAGATCCCCTTGGCGTCGAACCTGGGGGCGAGTCCCTCGGCGGTCATCCTCATGAATCTCCTGAAGAGTGAGGGCTCGAGCTCCCCCGGAGCGCCCGCTGTGGCCAGCTGGTACTCCGCGAATGGGACGAGAACCAGGGTGCTCTTCCCCTCGTATGCCGAGAGAACCTTCACGAGCTTCGTGATCTTGCTTTCGACCGCAGCCTCAGGGGTCGGCGCCAAGTAGAAGTGCAGATAGACTGGCCTGGTACCTCTCTTCATGAGCAACCAAGCAGCCACTGGGGAGTCTATGCCTCCCGAAAAAAGGTGCATCACTCGGCCCGCTGTCCCGAGCGGAAGGCCTCCGGGTCCCTTCAACTTCGACGAATAGATGAACGCCTTTCCTTTGACGATGTCCACGTGAACCGAGAGGTCAGGATGGGAGAGGTCTACAGTTTTTCCGGTCGTCTTAACCACCTCCGCCCCCAGCTTCGCTGCCAGCTCCTGAGAGCTTGTCGGGAAGGCTTTGTCAACGCGTCGCACCGCCATCCTGAAGGTGAGAGCGCCAGGGGCGGCTGAAGATCCCAGCACACCCTCGAGGATTTGCGGATACTCGGCAGGCACGACCTTCACCGGGGCGAACCAAGTAATCCCAAAAACGTTTGAGAGCCTTTTGGCGACTTCACCCTCCTCGTCGCCAGCCTCTATGATGAATCTCCCTTCAGAATAGGTGACCGAGTGTTCCACGCCTCCGAGCGCCCTGTTTATCCCCCTCCTGAGGGCTCTGATGAACTCAGGCCTGTTGTTCCCCTTCAAGGCAACTTCGGAGTAATGGGCAACAAAGAGCATGTGCGACGTCATCTCTGCCTGGGCTATAAATCGGAGAAAAAGATTGCCTAGCGCTCGGTCATGCGTGAAGTACCGCGGCCACCATGGCGGCCATGAAAACTATCGCGAGGTAAGGGCTCGAAAACTTGAATGCCAACCAAGCGTTCGGTTTGGTGGGCTGCCTCAGGAGCCTGATGTTGGTCCACAGGAGAAGGCTCCCAAAGACTGCTGCGACGGCCAAGTATACGAAGAGACCTAGGCCGGATAGGAAGAAGGCTAGAAGAAGGCTTACAGGTATGAGGAGGAGGGTGTTGAATACAATGTACTTCGATGCGGCTTCGGGCCCCACTACCGATGGGAGCATGGGGATGCCTACCGCGGAGTAGTCCTCCTCGGTGATTACGGCCAAGGACCAGAAATGGCTAGGAGTCCAGACGAATACGAGAGCTCCAAGGATCCACCCTACTGCAGCCCCGCTCCAAGTCACGGCGTACCATCCCGCGAGTGCAGCGCAGCTTCCAGCGAATCCGCCGAGGACGATGTTCCAGCTCGTCCTGGGTTTCAATACGAGCGTGTATACGGGGACATAGACAAATGCGCCTAAAGCGATGAAAAAGGTGCCCAAAACGTTCAGAGTCAATGCGGCAACGATGACGCCCAATGCGACTAGGCCAAGGCCCAGCATCAGAGCGTGCCTCGCGGGTACGATTCTTCCTGAAGGGAGAGGCCTGCCCATCGTCCTCTTCATCTTCGCGTCCATCCCCATCTCCAAGTAGCTGTTGAGTGCCAGCGCGCCAGCCGATGCCGCGGCTCCGCCGATTAAGACCCCAATGAGGACGTGGGGTGACGGTATCGTTTTGGCCGCCACAACCGACGACCCGAGGGCCGCCATGAGGAGCAGCGGGACGATTTTCGGCTTCGTTAGTGCAATGTAGTCTGAGAATGCCAACAGGAGCGCTCAGCTTTGCGTTTGCTCGCCCTTGCATGTATTTTAGTCATGCGTGGGGGACGCTGAATGAGAGGCGCTTCATCGGAAAGGGACCCCATTCCTGGCGCAGAATCAATTTAAGGCGGCGCCGGCCCCTGTGAAGACGTAGTGCAGAGCCGGTTCCCCACCAGCCGTTACTTGATTCTTGGCGCGCTGTTGTTCGCCGTCGGTTGTGTATGGGTGGGACTCGACTCTGCGGCGTGGTACGCCGGTCAGAACCTCTACGGCATCTACGACCAGCAGTCGATAGTCGGTCTTGTGCAGAGGTACTACGCGGCCGAGGCACTGGCTATCTGCGTAGCCCTCGCCGGGGTCTACTTGACCTACCGCGGGATAAAGGACTGGAGAATGGCGGACAACCCTGACTCGGTCAGTTTCATGCTCGCGGACTCGCTTTCCTCGCGGATGGACCTTAGGATAGGTTTCGCGGCGGCGATAGCGTACGCTGTCGTGTACCTTTTCGTTTCAGGCACAATCGTCTTCCAACCGGGGGCAAACTCAGGGGCCTGGATCGGGTTCGCCCCGCTGAGCTGGAATGTAGCCGCCTGCTGTGGCCCCGTGGGGACGGTTCCCGCCCTGATCTTCTACCTCGCCCCCCAAGCGCACCTCGCCCTCCAGATTCTTCCCCTTGACGCGCTCTTTGCGGTGATCGTCCCAATCCTCGTGGGGTTCAACGTGACAGTCGCAGCCCACTCTGTGAGAAACAAGGTGGTGAGAGGGAACGTCGGGTGGATGAGCACCCTAGGGATTCTTACCGGCCTCTTTACCGGGTGCCCCACCTGCGCGGGGTTATTCCTTGCGAGTGCCTTCGGCGGACTTGGGGCCACCTCTCTTGCTGTGGCCCTGGCACCCTATCAGGTGCTTTTTGTGGTGGTGAGCATCCCTCTTCTCGCCACAAGCCCGTTCTTGATTGCGGTCAACGCAAGGAGGGCGCTTCGCGCTGCATGCCCTCTTCCGACTCCTGCCGTATCACCGGCATGACGGACCGCTTCTGAAGAACGGAAGTACCGTGCCTCTTTCGCCTGAACTTCCCTCTGTGGCTAGCAGCTACGAGGGCCAAGGCAACTAGTGCGATGACACAAACTGCGACAGCCCAGAGGGACTGGAAGCCTTGGGAGACAGTGACTTCCAGGACTGCACTCGAGATTAGGCCTGTGGTGGAAGTCGCCGCCACGGTGATATAGTAGACGCCTGGCGCGAGCCCGGAGGAGCTCAGGCTCAGAGTGGCTGTTCCGCCAGTGAAGCCCGGGCCTAGGGTTCGAGGGTCGAATGTCGCTGTCAGGTTCGCAAGCTCGCCCTCCCTCGACACCCCCTCTGCCCCCAAGCTCAGGGTGCCGACCCTTCCTGCCGTCGCGGATACTGAGAGGGTGACAGCGGCCGTCCCGGAGGTGCCGAGCGTGACTGCCCCCGGTAGCAGTGCTATGTCGAACGGCGCAGCGGTGCCCACGGGGGTAAGCTCTCCTATTGCGTTGCCAAAGTACTCCGTGAACCACACCGTTCCGTTGGTCCCGGTGGCCAAGTATAGGGTACCTGCTATCTCATCAGTGCAGCAGGGTACGGGATACTCCTCCATGGTCCCTGTCGCAGGGTCGAACTCGGCTACCCTGTTTCCATAGTGCTCCGCCACCCAGACGAAGCCCGAAGAGTCCACGGCGATCCCGTTGGGGAGAGACTGAGTATAGAGGCTGGACGAGGGCGTCGTGGTGAAATATTTCGTCAGGGTCTTGGATCCAATGTCGTAGCGGTCGAAAGAACCGGCACCATGCTCGGAGACCCAGAGCGAGCCGCCGTCGGGAGAGAAAGCGATTCCGCTCGGCACTGCGAGGCTGGTCATCACCTTCCCCCCCGGGAGCAACGGGTTCTCTATGGTGCTGACGTAGGTGCTGTTCAGGGGGGCGAATTCCTGAATCCCGTCGGTTGTGCCGGGCCTCAGCTTGCTGGCGGTCGCATAGCCGAGCATCCCTGAGTCGGCGGCAGTGAACCAGAAGTTCCCCGACCTGTCGAAGAGGACCTGCAGGGGTGCGGAGAAGGCAACCGGAAGGTCGAACTGTTTGAGAATCCCGAGGGACGGGACGTACTCGTCAATCTGGTTGGAAAACTCGCAGGTCACCCAGATGGAGCCGTTCCCCTGAGGCGTTACTCCAATGGGTCCGCAGCCGATGCCATCAGGAGCGGGGGGGATGGTAATCTCCTTGATGGTGCCGTTCGCGGGCGAGAGCACCCCGAGCCCGTCGGGGGTGAGCTCCGCAAACCAAACTTCCCCGGCAGGGTCTACGGCAATCCCCTCGGGGAGCGCGTTCTGGGTGGGAATCTGGAACTCCGAGAACGACTTCGATGAAGGATCGTACCTACCTATCTGGTTGCTTCCCTGCTCTACGAACCAGATTCTTCCCGAGTGGTCGGAAGTTATCTGACTGGGGCCCGTTGACCCGGCAGGGAGCGGGTACTGGACCACGGCATAGAGCGGTAGTGCCCCACGCGTCTCCGAGGTTGCGGGGTGAACCAGGGCTGGAGAAACAGCAACCACCAGGAGAATGAAGCCTGCAAGGGCGGAAAGTACTCTTCGCACGTCTATTCACTCAGAGACCGCTAGTTACCGCCATCGGCCGAATCTAAGACGAGTTGGAAGTGGAGGTGCACGCTGTAGCATGAGTGTTGCAGTAGGTGTTGGGGAGGACAATCAGGTAGCCGAACATGCCGTTGGATACATGGTAGTAGCAGTAGAACTCGAAGATTCCTGCGATGGACGCACGGAACGACGCTATGCTCCAAACCGCATTGTAGGTCCCGTTCTCACGGATAAAGTGAAAC
>Ga0187780_10003738_pt1 | contig 11448 bp, 10 predicted proteins | sample 1015_Q2_SP10_20__FD_132429 | JGI IMG/M metagenome (GOLD analysis project Ga0187780, IMG submission 132429) | Tropical peat soil microbial communities from peatlands in Department of Meta, Colombia - 1015_Q2_SP10_20_MG | ecosystem: Environmental > Terrestrial > Soil > Wetlands > Peat | place...
GCTTTCCCAGTGTCGCGGCGACGGGCGGGATGAACTCTTCCGGCTTGCCGCGGGTCACGTAGTCACCGGTCAACGCCACCAGGTCCGGCCGTTCGGCGTTGATCCTGCTGCAGCACGATTCCAGGTACTGGAGAGGCACGATGGGGCTATGGTGCAGGTCCGTGATGTGAGCGACGCGCAGCCCGTCGAAGGCGCGCGGCCAGCCGGGGATGGCGACCGTCCGCCGCGTCACCTCGACCCACTCGCTCTCTACGGCGTACCCATACGTCGCGCTCCCGGCGGCCATGGCAACGCCGGCCGCGGCGGTGCGAATCAGGAAATCACGTCGGCTGAGCTTCACCGGTTGCATCCTCCCATGGACCTATAAAAGGCTCCGCCTTTCGGTTCTCCCACCGGACGTTCCGACGTTCTCTGTTAGCCGCCCTTTTGCATTTCGTCAAGGGCAAAGAACATACACCCTCCGCCTCCACGTTCCTCTGCACCGGCTCCCCGGCCTCATGTCTTCTTGCGGCGCAGGAAGCGCCAGGTCAGCCCCACCAGCAGGATGGCCGCGCCCAGGGCGATGAAGTGCTCCGCCCGCTTGAAGTCCGCCAGGACCCTGTGCAGGTGCCTGCCGGCCGCAAATCCCACCAGCGCCACCGCGAAGACGTACACCACGGCCCCCGAGGCGTTATAGGCGAAGAACCGGCCGAAGCGCATGCGCGAGATGCCGGCCAGCGGCCCGGCGAGGAAGCGCATGCCCGCGATGAACCGGCCGAAGAACACGGCGCGGTGCCCGTGCCGGGCGAAGAACTGCTCGGCCCGGCGGAGCTGCCGCCGCGAGAGGAAGCAATACCGCCCGTACCGCAGCAGGAGCGGCCGGCCCCCATTGCGCCCGATCCAATAGCCGAGGTTGTCGCCCGCGATGGCGCTCAGGATGCCCACCAGGATGACGGTGGGGAGGGAGAGGACGCCCCGCCAGGCCAGGTAGCCGGACAGGATGATGATGGTTTCCTCGGGGAGGGGGACGCCGACATTGCCCAGGAGGATGCCAAGGAAGATGGCCGCATAGCCCCAGTGGGCCACCCAGGATTCGATGCCATGGAATGACATCAGCGCACCGGGGCGAAGACCGGAATGCCGGGGACCTGGCGGTGGGACAAGGTGGGTGACGCGTTAACCGTAGGCGGCGCAGCCGACGCGCAGGCTCGCCCACTGCCCGGGGTCGTGGCCGGTGATCACCAGGGCCCCACGGTCGCGCCAGCGCCGGATGGCCTCCACGGAGGCACGCAGCGGCTCGGCCTGCCACGCGTTGCGGGGCACCAGGTCCGGCTCGTCCAGGTTCTCCAGCAGGGGGACGGTGTCGCACGCCAGCACCACGGTGCCCGCCCCCCCGAGCTGCACGACGGCCGCCATGTGCCCCGGCGAGTGGCCGAAGGATTCGAACAGGACCAGGCGGCCGTCCCCGAATACGTCCCACTCGCCCCGCAACAGCCGGTAGTCCAGGGGGTGATCCCAGTCGGCCCGGAAGTAGCCCTTCCCCTCCTGGGCCGGGTCTTTCGCCCAGGCCATCTCCCGTTCGTGGACGTATACCGGGCAATGGCGGAAGAACTCGTTCCCGCCCGCATGGTCCATGTGCAGGTGGGAGTTGATCAGCAGGTCGATGTCCGTGATGGCCAGCCCCAGCGCGCCCAGGAGCCCCGCCACGTCCTCGCCCTCGGCCATCACCGGCACGAAGGCCTTGCCCAGGCCGCCCCAGCGCGCCTGGGGGTCTTTCCCGGCGTCCGGGTGGGCCCCCGTATCGATGAGGACGTTCCCGCGGGGGTGCCGGATCAGATAGAAGGGCATGGGGGACCGGAGTTGCACGCCACGATCCCGTCCCGGCGTGAAGACCGACTTGTCCATCAGGACGACGCCGGTGCTGAACAGGTGGAGCTTCATGCGGTTTCCCGCTACACCACGAGGCGCTGGGTGCCCACGCGGTGGTGGGATCGCCCCGAGTCCGCCACGGCGATGCACACCAGCAGTTCGTCCGCCGCCGGGGCGTCCGGCACGCTCACGGTCATGGTATCGAAGTGGGGGAAGGACCAGACGTCGTCCTTGCTGCCGAGGGGACAGTCGATGGCGGTCCCCGCCGGCCCGCGCTTGGCCGCCGAGGGGATGATCGCGGCGCCGCCGCCCACGGCCTCCCGCAACGGCTTGCCCAGCTTGGGGTGCATGATGGCGGCGGCGTGCTCCAGGTCCCCCCGCTCGCCCACCACCACGGCCTTGCCGTAGCTGACCGGCCGGCTGCCCCCCAGCGCGGCCACGGCGATCTTGCCCAGGAGGCCGCCCAGATCGTAGCCGGAGTCGATGAGGGGCATCAGGTCCCGCACGAACTGGCCGGCGAAGGGGTTCTTCACCACGGCCAGCGCCGCGGCCCGCTTCCCCGGCGGGTTCACCGGCTCGCCCATCTCGCTCCGGATCTCCTCCACCACCGTCACGATCTTCCGGATCTCCATGCCCTCGCTCCTTCGCGGGGGGTCGGGGGTCGGGTGCCGGGGGCCCGGGATTTTTCCGGGCCCTGGCCCCCGCCCGCTATTCGAAGCCGTACTCGGTCCAGTGCGCGTCCACCTTGGCCATGTCCTCCTTGGGCGGGATGGAACGGGCCGGGAACTTGTGCTTCCGCGTGGCGTCGATCCCCACCTTGGAGGAGAGCAGGTCCAGCCGCTCGAACTGATTCACGTGCTCCTCGGCCAGCGAGGGGTCCAGCGCCGTGGCCGCCGTGTTCTTGTTGATGTAGATGTCCCGCTCGGGCTGCACGTGCCAGGACATGGCCCAAAGCAACTGGAAGTAGTCCCGGATGTCGATGTCCTCGTCCACGACGACGACGAACTTCGAGAAGGAGGGTTCGTAGGCCCAGGCGGCCCACATGGCCCGCTGGGGCAGGCCCGGATGGTCCCGCCGCAGGGAGATGGCCAGGAAGGCCGCGCCGCCGCCCGCCTCCAGCAGGTGCACGTCCCGCACCGGCATCCTGAGGTCGCGGGCCATGTGCTTGTACAGGGCCACATCGCGCCCCGTGCCCCGGATGCAGCTCGATTCGCTGGGGGGCATCTGGCTGAAGAAGGCCTGGTAGATGGGATCGTTCCGGTGGGTGATGCAGGTGACCTCCATGATGAAGCTGGGGCCGGAGGCGCCCATGTACCCGGTGTACTCGCCGAAGGGGCCCTCCTCCTCGCGCACCCCGGCCGGCACGTAGCCCTCCAGCACGATCTCGGCGTGGGCCGGCACCTCCAGCTCCACGGTCTCGCACTTGACGATCTCCAGGGGGGCGCCCCGCAGGCCGCCGGCCACGCCGAACTCGTCCCCGCGCACCCGGGCCACCGAGGTGAGGGGCACCGGCGGATCGCACCCGATGACCACGGCGCAGGGCGTGGGGTTCCCCTTCTTCTCGTTCTTCATGAGGTGCGGGTACATATCGCGCCAGGTGTTGGTGAGGTAGAGGCCGAGCTTGCGCGGGCCCTTCAGCATCATCCGATAGGTGCCCATGTTCCGCTCGCCCGTCTCCGGGTCCTTGGATACCACGCAGGGGCCGGTGATGTACGGGGCCGGGTCCTGGTCGCGCGTCCACCGGCAGAGGGGGAGCTTGCCCACGTCCACCCGGTCGCCCTTGAGGATGTTTTCCTTCACCGGGCCCGTCTTCACCACCGTCGGCGGGATGGGGTTGGTCTGGGCCTTCGCCCACTTGTCCGCGATCTGGTCCACGGTGGTCTCCAGGGCCAGGGCGTAGACCTCCGGGGAGGCCCCCAGGATGCCGGCCACCAGCGGCATGCCGTGGCCCTTGATGCGCTCGAACATCACCGCCGGCCGCCGCTCCCGGGGGATGCGCTGGAAGGCCCGGCGGATCACCGCCGCCACCTCCCAGTCGGGATCCACCTCCCTTTTCACGTGGTGGAGCTTGCCCCGCATCTCCAGCGTCTTCAGGTAGTCCCGCAGATCTTTATACGCCATGGCTCCTCCCGGCCCGGCCGCGAACGGCGGGCGTCGGCCCCACTACCAGTGGTACTCGCCCACGGCGGCCACCACGTCCTTCTGGAACTCGTCGGTGGCCATCTCTTCGAGCGGCAACACCCGCGCCTGCCGCCCCAGGCCCACGTTCAGTTCCTGCATCCACTTCGGGTTCTCCCGCGAGACGTTGCCGTTCGGGTTCATCGGCCGTTGCTGCACGTACCAACCATGCACCCAGTCCACCGCCATCCGATCCACCTTCCCCGGATCGGCCATGAGCGCCACGGTCTCGTCCTTGTGCGCGAGGGCGTCGCGCAACCCCCGGGCCTGGGCGATCATCGCCGCTCCCCGATCTCCGCCAGCATCTTCTGCTGGAAGTCCCACGTGGCCACCTTCTCGACGGGGAGCACGGCCTTCTGGCTTCCCAGTTTAACATTCAACTCCTGCATCCAGTGAAGGGAGGCGGGCTTCACGTCCCCGTTGGGGTTGAACTGCTGGTTGGCGAGGAACCAGTCGTAGATCCACTCCACCTGTCTCGGCTCCCGCCTGCCATACTTCGCCATGAGCCGCACCATCTCGCCTCTGCCCTCGGGATCCATGGCGTAGCGGATCCCCTTGGCCTGGGCCCGGAGGGCCTTCAGCAGGTCGCCGGGCCGTTCCTTGATCACCTTGTCGGTGGTGATGAGGGTGAAACGAGTCCAATGGGGCAGTTCCTGGCTGGCCACCAGCAGGGCCCTCCCCCCGGCCGGCCTCACGATCTGCTCGTACTCGATGCTGGCCACGGTGGCCGCCACCTGGCCCGCCACCAGGGCGCGGACCCGATCCGGATCGCCCCCCATCTGCACCCACGCGATCTTCCTGAGGTCGATTTTGTGGTTCTCCAGGATGGCCTGCGCGATCACGTGGGGAAGCGCCCCAAACCCCGAGACGGCCACCGGCTTGTCCGCCAGGTCGGCCAGGCCGCTGATGTCCTTGCGGACGAAGAACACATGGGGGAGGCCGGGCATGAAGGACGCGACCACCTTCAGACCTGCCCCTTTCTCGATGGCGGCCATGGTGCTGGCCGGCGTGATCTCCGCGATCTCGAAGGTGCCGGCCATGAGGGCGCGCAGGAGGTCCGCGTCCCCCGCCATCTCCACCGGCTCGAAGTCGAGCCCCTGCTCCTTGTAGAACCCCTTCTCGTACCCCGCCAACTCGAAGGCCGTATCCGCCTTGTAGCGCACCACCCCCATCCGCCACTTGGGCAGGTTCTGCGCGCCCGCCGGCGCCACCACGCCGAGCGACAGACCCAAGAGACCGCACATTGCTATGACGCGCTTCATCCACACCTCGCCGTGCGGTCAACGCGCCCGCCGCCGGGACTCCGGGAGCCCATGCCCTGGGCGGCCCGTGGTCTCCCCCATCCCCCGGGGATGCACCGAGGACGGAAAGGCGGCGGGTGATCAGCGGGTCAGGACGGTAACTCAGGGCAAGGCAGCGGGCGGATCGTATCACATGGAGGAGAGGCTTGCCAAGCGCCGCTGGGAAAGGATGCGAAAGCCCAGGCAGGTGTGGCCTGCAGGCGGCAGACGTGCCGGCTGGCGGTGAGGGGCCTGCGCTCCTCGGCGCTTCACTGGAGCATCGGGCCCCCGCCTACGGGGTGGCCCTCACGGAGTACGTCCGGGCTGCGCAGGGCCGAGGACGGAAGGCGGTGGTGGCCCGCCCCCACGCAAAGGCGCCGGAGGCTTTGGATCAGCCTGCTCGGTGGCCGGGGGCCCGCGAGGGCACACCAGGCTCATGGCAGAATCGCGAACTCCACCCGCCCTTCGCCGGCGGCCGGCGGCGCAGCCGGCGCGGTCCCGGCCTGGAGGCGGCTTGCCTCGATCTGGCCCGCCTTCACCAGGGCCTCCCGCGTGACCTCGATCCGACGGCCGGCCAGGACGCGGCCCGCCTCCGCCGCGGTTGGTTCCGCGTCTCGCAGGGCGCCCACCATCTCCTCCAGGGTCTTGGGCGGCGGCTTCCCCGGGAACCGCTCCGCGAACAGTCGCCCGCCCGCCGCCTCCAGGCTCGGCAGCCGCTGCTCCCGCTGGATCCGCTGCAGGCGTGCCGTGACCTCCTGCGTCTTGAGGGCCAGCACGTCTCCCTCGCTGACCACGGGGGCGAGACCGAGCTTGATCGCCGGCGACTTCTGGAGGAACTCCGCCACCTTCTTGAGGTGCTCCGCCGCCGCCGGGGCCAGTTCGCCGCTGCCCGCCGCGAACTGCACCGGGTCGATGCTCAGGCTCTCGATCTTATCGTCCTTGCTGAACAGCCGGCCGATGGCCCGGAAGGGCGCCAGCACGATGTTCGCGATGATGTTCTTCACGGCCGACCAGATGGCCTCTTTCAGACTGAACTCGGGGGAGGAGAGCGTGCCCGACACCGGCACGTTGAGGCGGATCTCCCCCCGCGCGTCCTTCATGAGGCCGATGATCATTCCCAGGGGCAATCCGATGCGCCGCTTGGCCTCGTCCTCTCCGCCGCCCGGCTCCATCTCGAGACGGCCCACCACCACGTCGGTGTTGGCGTCCAGCTTGTCGCCGTCCAGCTTGATCTTCAGCTTGGTGGAGAGCTGTCCATCCCGCGCGATCCAGGAGAGGAGCCGATTCGCTTCGGCGTTGGCCCGGGGAATGGCGAAGTTGCGGAGATCCACGTCCAGGTCCACGAAGGGCTTCTCGCCCAGGGGCGCCACCTGGCCCCGCACATCGAGGGCCCCGGTGGCCCCGACCACCGCCTGGGCCACCAGTTGGGCAAGCTTCCCGGGGGCATTGCTGAGCCCCTTGAGGTTCACCGAGAGCCGGCTCAGCTCCTCGCTGTAGGGCGGGGAGAGCGTGCGATCCACGAGGCGAGCGGAGCCGTCTTCGATGACGATCTCGCCGACCTCGATGGCGAGCGCCGGCCCCGGCCGCCCGGCGGAGGGGGGGGGCGGCGGCGCAGGCGCCCGGCTGCCTCCCGCCGCCCCCCCGGGGGGCGCGGCGGCCGCTGGCGCGGCGGCCGTGCGCTTGGGGCCACCCGCCAGGAGGAGCAGGATGGGAAACCTGTTCTGTGGGTCCCGTTCGAGGGTCGCCGAGGGCTTGCGGATCACCACCCGGTCCACCGCCACGCGCGTCGGCCACGCCACGTCCACGCCGCTGGCCTCGATGCTCTCCGCGCCGAGCACCGGCGCATCTTGCGGCCCCAGGGAGAGACGGGCCACGGCCGCCCTTCCCTTGACGGTCGCCGTCAACTCCTGCGCCAGGGCGGCGACCACGGCAAGGTCCGCCTCCGCCTTTCCCCCCACGAGCGCCGCAATGGGCAGGTAGGGTTGGGCCAGCCCCACGTCGAGATCCTTGGCGGCCACCTTCAGGTCCGCTCCCACAGGGCTCAGGGTGGCGGTGCCCCGTGCATCCAGGCTGCCGCCCCGCGGCAGTTGGGTGCTGACCGCCACCTGGACCGGCCCCTTGGGAGGCCAGGTGGCCCGCTCAAGCACAACCTTGAGCGCCTTCAGGTCGTACGCCGCGGGCGGGGAGAGGTTCGTGTCGAAGACGGTGGGGTCGCCGGCCACCTCGATGCGGCCCGCCCTCACTTCCAGGGCCGGCGTCACGACGATATCCTTGAGGCCCACGGTGAGGGCGGGCACCGAGAGGGATGGCGCGTCCTGCCCGCGCCGGAGTGCCGCCAGGTTCTCGAGGCGGATGGTGCCGTCGGCGCGGCTGCCCGCATCGGCGGCGTGGGCGATCACCAGGTTGGCCGCCAGCCGGCCGCTCTTGAGGGTCGCCGGAGAGTCCGCCGGCACGTAGGGGAGGCCCAGCGTCAGGTCGATGCCCTTCAGCGCGATCTGGAGGTTCGCCGCCAGGGGGCTGAGCCCCACGGTGCCCCGCGCGTCCAGGCTGCCGCCCCGCGGCACCTCGGCCGTCACGGCCACCCGGGCCGGCCCCTTGGGCGGCCACGTCGCCTCCTCCACCACGGCCTTCAGGGCCTTGATGTCGTACCGTGGCGCCGGCGAGAGGCTCGTGTCGAACACCGTCGGGTCCCCCGTCACCTCGATCCGGCCCGCCGTCACCGCCCCGCCCGTCGCCGCGATGTCCTTGAGGGCCACGACCAGCGCCGGCATGGTGAGGGAGGGCGAGGCCTGGCCGCGCCGGACCACGGCGAGGTTCTCGAGGCGCACCTCGCCGTCCGCCCGGCTGGTATCGCCCGCCTGCCCCAGCGCCAGCGAGGCGCTGAAGCGACCGCTCTGGAGCGTCGCCGGGGCGTCGGGGGGCGCGTACGGGAGCAGGAGCGCCAGGTCGAAGCCCTGAATGGTGAGCGTCGCCCGCGCGTTCGCGGGCGCGAGCCGCAGATCGGTGGCCTTCAGCGAGATCGGTGTCCCCGCCAGCGTGAGGCTCACGGTGGCGGCCCCGCCCGGCGCACCGCTGCGCGTCGAAAGGTCCGCCACCTCCACGGCCAGCCCATCCGCGTTCCACGTCCGGGGGGGCGAGACCACCGTGTCCTCGAACCGGATCGTCCCCCCGGCCAGGGTGAACTTTCCCACGGCAGCGTCGAGAGGCAGGCCCTTCTTCTTCGGAGGCTCCGGAGCCTCCTTGGCGGCCGGCGCCGCCATCAAGTCGGAGAAGTTGAACTCCGTCGGCCCGGTGCGGACCACGCGTAGCGCCGGGGCGGCGAGGGCCACCTCGTCCAACCGCAGGAGGCCGCTGACCAGGGGGAGCAGGCGGAACCGGACGGTGAGCTGATCGAACTGCGCGAAGGCCTCGGGCCGGCCTCGGTCTCCCAGACGGAAGGCCTTCACCATCAGCCGGCCGGTGAAGAGATTGAGCTCAACCTTCTCGATGGCGACGGACCGCCCCGTGGCCGCCGCGAGCTTGCTGATGGCCACCCGGCGGACGATCTCCGGCAGCGCCGCCAGCGCGACGGCGATAACCACCACAAGCGCCGCACCCACGAGAATCCATGTCTTTCCACGGCGACTCATGAGTCTCTCCACGAAGTGCGGCGATCTGCCGCACCCTCAGCAGCGCCTCCCGCCACAACCGCCGGCAGGCTCCGCCCCTTCAACAGACCATGGCGCGTGGACGCGCTCCACGGGCCAGTGCCGGCACCCCGATATCCCCTCGGGTCCGCCGCCTTCACTCCCCGTCGGCCACGCATCGCGCGAACGGTGGTCCCCGGCCCTTGCCATATGGGCGGGGAGACCGCAGAACATCTCAGCGCGAGTGCCGCAGCGCGAGTCCTTTGGCGAGACCTTCGGTTCATCCCACAGCCGGGCCGGTCCCGTTGCGGTTGGCCTGCACCGTGGTACCCCATACCGTCCGCGCCCGCCGCCTGTCAAGCACTTCCTCAATGCAAAGACCCCCCGGTAGGTGCCGGCAGCATGGTGCGCGTTACTGCCGATTCCAACTTGGCAAACGGGATCATCTGAATGCGGCCGAGAAGGTGGGCGAAAGCCTTCTTGTGACACAGTCGTACTAGGGCGCCTTACGGGGTCTCGTCAAGCCGTCGGCGAGGCCGGAGATGGTGCGCTTGCGGAGCAGGTACGCGAAATAGAACCACAGTGCGGCCGCCACCGCCAAGGCGACGAGGCCCCGGGCGAGGCCCCATGCGCCGCCGCCTCGGGTGGCGTGGAGGATCTCCCAACCGCCGTAGAAGACGAAGAACGCCGCAGCGGTGCCGATCAGGATCTTGTGGGCCAGCATGATGCGCATGCTATGCCTTGTTCCGGGTTCGTCGCTGGCCGCCCGCGGCCCCCGCGCCCTGGCGACATTTCAGGGAATGACGAACGAGGAACTCGGAACCGGAAGCCCCCGTGCCTATTCGGCGGGGCGGACGAGATCGTCGATGCGGATTATGCCCCCCGTTACGATGATGGTGCGCAGCCCGCCGCGATGCACGAGGCCGGCCAGGACGCCCGCCCGCGTCAGGCCCTCCAGGTGCGCGCAGGGCTCGCACAGGCGCGTGCCCTCCAGCAGCACCTCCCCCACGCGCAAGCGCCGCCCCACCAGGTGATTCAGCGGCACCCCGCGGGTCATGATATTCCGCCGGCTGGCGCCGGGCGGCAACTCGATCCCCGCCTCCCGGGCCAGCGCCTCGACGGCCTCCTCCTCGATCAGCGTCACCTCCCGCCCGGACCCGGGATGGCTGGAATACGTGCCACGCTTGTGGAAGTAGCGGTCCCCCTCGAGCCCCCGCCCGGAGACCGCCCGGACCTCCGCCACGGACTGCATCGGCTCCGTCGCCTCACCGGCGATGTGGATCGCCGTTACCCTGCCCTGCCACATGGAAACCCCCTATCCCTCCGGCGAGCGATCCGATCGGGGACCAGGTCGTTCCAGGAGGATTCTTAGCGCTTGAGCAGGTCGCGAATCTCCGTCAAAAGTTTCTCAGCCCCCGAAGGTTCCGCCGGCGCCACCGGGGCCAGGTCTTGCTGGCGCCTGAGACGGTTGACGGACCTCACCACGAAAAAGAGTGCGATCGCTACGAGCAAGAACGCAATGATGGCATTGAGGAACAGACCATATGCGAAGACCACGGCCCCCGCGTCGCGCGCGGCCTTGACGGAGGCGAACTCCGTGCCGCTCGGATTCCTCAGCAGCAGAAACAGGTTACTGAAATCCGGCTTCCCGATGATCCCAGACACCACGGGCATGAGGAGGTCGTCGACCAGGGACTTGACGACCGAGCCGAACGCGGCGCCGATGACGATGCCGACGGCCATATCCACCATGTCGCCCTTGACCGCAAACTCACGAAACTCCTTCAGCATTAGAAGCTCCCCCTCTCCGGATGCTCGGAGGATGGCGCTGGGCCGCCCGGATCCCGCGGCGCAGCCCTTCGGGCCTCGTGGGCGAGGAACGCCCCCGGAGAGGTGCCGGCGGCGGCCGCGGGATCCCCACATGGGATATCGTGTCGAATCCGCGCGGGCGCCGGCCGATCCACGGGCCGGCGCCTCGACGGCCTCCATCTCCATCGGCGTCACCTCCCTAACGCCCCCTACCCCTCCTGGACCTTGAACGCGGCGGCCGCCAGCGCCCCGCCCACGAGAGGCCCGATGAGGTAGAGCCAGAGGTTACCGAAGGAGCCGCCCCCCGCCAGTCCGTTCACGACGATCGGGCCGATCCCCACGGCCGGATTAAACGCGCCGCCCGAGACCGGCCCGCCCGCGAAAGCACCCACGGTAACGGTGAAGCCGATCGCCAGGCCGCAGAAGGAATTGCCCTGGGTGCCCTTCGACCTCGCCGATTGGAGCACGACGAGGCAGAGCGCGAAGCTGTACAGGATTTCCACCAGCAGGGCGCCCGTCACGGAGGCCGTCTTGCCGGGGGCCGGGGCGAAGGTCTTTCCCAGGATCGCCAGCACCGCCAGGCTCGCCGCCAGCGCGCCGATGATCTGGCTCAGGATGTAGGGGACGTATTCCGCAGGCTGCAGCTTCCCACGGATCATGACGGCCAGGGAGACCGCCGGATTGTAGTGGCCACCCGAGACGTGGCC
>Ga0187780_10003740_pt1 | contig 11444 bp, 9 predicted proteins | sample 1015_Q2_SP10_20__FD_132429 | JGI IMG/M metagenome (GOLD analysis project Ga0187780, IMG submission 132429) | Tropical peat soil microbial communities from peatlands in Department of Meta, Colombia - 1015_Q2_SP10_20_MG | ecosystem: Environmental > Terrestrial > Soil > Wetlands > Peat | place...
GTGAAAATTTCTAAAGGGAGAGGAGATCTGATTAGATCTAACTTTATCCTACGCTCCTTCTATTTAGGTTAGACAATTTGAATAGATATTAAACAACCACTTTTAATTAATCAATGAAAGTGGATTTTTTGTTTTATATGAATAACAAATGCATCCAATAAGATTGAATGCATTTTGCCTGTTACGCTTGTAAGTCGATTGTGTTACCTAAAGTTGGATGAGGAGCTTGTAGCATTTAAATCATTTGATTTGCTGATTGTTGAGCTGTTTCCATTGCTTTTTTTGTTAATGCTATACTGACGTTTTGTTGTAGAGCTGATTGGTTCATATTTATTGAGATTGCTGCAATGTCCAATTGTGTCACCTCCTTAAATTAGTTATCGGTTAAATTTAATAAATAGTTATAATAAATAGTTTTGAAATTATTATTGGATTACTATAGATGTTGGAAGTAAAGTCCGGGTATAAAGGGACAAAATGTCGGAATTATGATAATGTTTTAATATATACACTATATTGGGAAAACTTTTTTATAACCACAAATAAGGATCAAGAGTAGAAGAGGAGTCTAGTATGAACCAAGAAGGTACGAAAGAAAAGTTATGGCAATTTTCACCAATTCCAAACATAGAAGAGTCTAATTTTAATAAAATTTTAGAGAGATTTTATAATATGCGTGTATCGGGTCTAACTCGTGAAAATACACAAAATGCAATGGACGGACGATTACTTGGTTTTGATGGACCAGTTATTTTGACGATTAAGACAGGAAGTATTAAAAAAGTTGATATTCCAGGTATCAACGAAGTGATTAATAGAATCCAATGTTTAGAAGGCCGTAATAGCTATACAAAAGAAACGATCCAACATATGATTAATAAAATTAATCAAGAAGAGGTAAGATATATTTCATTTGAAGATTTTAATACTCGAGGCTTAACAGGAGCTAAAAATGGTCAAAGTGGTTCGGTAAAAGATACATGGGGCATTTATGCTTATAATAAGGGCGTTCACTTTGAAGAAAGTGATTCTTCAGTTGAAACGTCTCGCGGTGGGTCGCATGGTGTTGGAAAAATCGCTTCGAATGCAGCGTCAGACTTACATCTTATGTACTTTGCTAATTGTGACGAAAATGGAGACAAGCATTTAGGTGGAACAGTGCAATTGATTGAACATAAATATGCGGACCAATGTTACCGTTCTACAGGTTATTTTACGGATATTGCAATATTAGATGGGAACAAGTCTAAGTTTTACCCCTTCGAAAATAATTTTTATAATGTATTTGAGAAAAACACAAGAGGACTAAAAATTATTATTCCTTATTTACGTGAAGAATACGATGATGAAAATGAAATTATAAAAAGCATATGCGATAGTTTCTTCGTATCAATTTTAGAAGGAAAGCTAGAAGTAGTTGTAAATGATGAAAAAATTACACGTGACACAATTCTACAGTATGTAAAAAATACTAAATACTATGATCAAGATATTGAGGAAGCAAAAAAAGTGTTCACACCTTTATACGTAGATACTTATTATCACGAAAAACCACAAGCACTTAAAGTATCAGACGGTGTAAATGATTATAATTTTAAGTTGTATTTCCGGTATGATGAGCAAATTCCGAAAGGCCGGGTAGCTATTGTTAGAACAATCGGTATGAAAATTGAGGATTTTAAAGTTAAAGGAAATGTAAACAAGCCATTTAACGCAGTATTGATTGGAAGTGCTGATGAAGATGCGTATTTAAAATCATTAGAAAATGAGTCGCATACAGAATTATCGTCAGACCATATTAAAGATCCTGTATTACAGAAACGTGCAAAACGATTTATTAATAATTTATCCCGTGAAGTTTCGAAAATTATTGAAGACGCTATTAAGAAAAAAAATCCAACAGTGGTCTAATGAATACTAAAGACATTTTATATGTTGTGGAAACGCAATTTAAAAAGGATTTATCGGATTCGCTTGGAACAGTTATGATTAATAAAGGAAAGCCTGTAATAAAAGCATCTACTGATGTACCTAAAAAAGATAAACGCGTAAGAAAGGAAAGAATAAAGCAAGATCCACCTAAGAAAAAGCGTGATCCTTTAAAACGACAAAAAAGACAAGACAATGAAAATGGCACGGATACACAAGAGGAATTACGCACGAAATATAGTGCACACCCAGATATGGTTGAGCGCATAATACTTGGTAATAAAGAGGTTATTAAATTTGATTTCACAAAAAGTGATCAGATAACGAAAGAAACATCTTGTGATATTTCTTTATCAATTATTGATGGAATGGGCGTAGAATATACAAATGAATTTAACATTCAAGATAACTACAGTAATGTCGTTGATCTACACTCAGGAAAAAGCTATAAATTCAATAATAATGTGATTAAAAATGTCCAGATTACAAAAGGAGTAGCACAACTTCAATTGAAACTAAAAGATAGCTTCAACAAATCATTAAAATTCGTTTACTATGTCGAGGTATAACATGATTTATAAAAAAGACGCAAATTTTCCATATCCTGTATTAACAAATACATCCAATAGTTATTCAGGTAGTCAATTTATTTTGGATGTAGAATTACATGAAAATGTTCACCACTATTGTTTTGATTTTAGCTATGAAATAGATTCCCAGTTTATTAATAATCTTATTAAAAATGGACAAGCCCAGCTTATTCTAGTAATCCAATCAAAAGATAATAAGTTTTATAAATTAGTAAAGAACCAGAGATCGATCGAAATTGCTAAGTCACGTATTTCGGTTAGTAAACGAACTTCTATTCAACTGCATTTACAATCAATAGAAGATGTATATTTCAAAGATAATGAGGATTTAAGTGGATTTTACGATCAATTTAAAGATGAAATAGTAGTGCCAAAACATTCGATTTTAGGCTTTTCAAATGTTGTCATGTTTGAAGGTAGCAGTTCAAAGCCTTTAGAATTATTTGAAAAGAAAGTAGATCTTGATTTAAAATCAGATATTAAACTTGAACTTAGCAATGAAACAATTGTAATTCATTACAGAAATCCAGAGTTTCAATTTAATAGTTTACCACAAAGTAATATGTTAAATAACCCTTATATATACACTGGTTTACACATGGCACTTCAACGTTTTATTGTAAATAACAGCGAAGATGATGAGTATGTTGATTTGGAAATAATCGATCCGCCTAACAATCCGTTAGAGCTGAAATTATACCATTTAATGAAGAAAAAAATGGTAGAGGAATTAAGCGTTGATACGATTGATGAAGTAATCTATGCGATATCGGATCGAATTATTGAAAAATATACTTCTACAGTAAAGGGGTTAATTTCAAATGGAAATTAAGCTGTTAGAAAAGGGTTATAAACATAATGAACAGTTTTATAAGGACTTTTTAGAAGATCAAATTCATCTGAAGGAAGAGTATTATTCAGGTGAAGTTATACATATAGAAAATGCGCCAGCTTTTCCTATTTATATGGCACAAGGTAGTGAAGAGGAACGAAAAAATTTATTTTTAGAGGCTTTTGATGTTCTGACAAAATCTTATTTAAATACGGATCGAGATATTCACTTTAATGAATTATTTTGGCATTCATTATTGGTAACTTCAAAACGAGAGTATATTCTAGAAAATTATCCGAAAGTTAAAGAGGGAATAAATCATTTTAATAATATCGTTCTAAAAAAATTCGACTGGGAAAACTATATTTATAAATGTGTTCTTGGTACACAGTATATTAATGACTCTGTTGATGATGAAAATGAACGCGACCGTTATTATAGTCTACTTGTGGATAATTTAGATTTGTATAATTATATTATTAAGTACGAGATTTTTCGAAATGACAAATTTTTACTAAACATTTTAGATATCATTGATGAATTAAATCTCTCTAAAGTTTTGAAAGCTAAAATTGAAGGCCGTGATGACTTAGGAAAAGACGAACGCGTAGGAAGACGTGTAATCTTTGAATTTAATAAAAGTTACCCAGTAATTATGTCTCCTATGTTAGAAAAAGATGAGTTGAAAATCGTATTTTTAAAATATTTAAGCTATTATTACGATCTTTCACAGTTAATGACTCCAGTATAATATTAATCTTTTTGAAAATAGATTGATTGGAGACTTCTACAAATCTTTGCTTTAGTAATTGTTCGAAATAAAATAGAAATAGATTGTTAGAATCAATAGGGGTTTAAATATGAAAAGAGTATCACCAATATGTCCAAAATGTAGACAGAATAATACTTATAACATAATACCAGAGATAGCAAATATTCCTGAAATACAATTATCTGAAAAGTGTATTAGTGAACTCAATGAAATAACAAGTGGCAATGCTAAATATTATTGTATTGATTGTGATTATACATGGAAAAAGTTTAGAGGAAGAAAACCATATGAGCAAATAAGAGTTTAGATATACAATCAGGTGGTCATTTTGGACCATCATTCTGTGTGAGAATAGATTTTAAATCGCTTGAAGTAGAGAGATTAGGGATATGTGATTATATTTCAATAACCGATCAAGGTTCATTTAGACAGGAAGAAGATGTTCAAGAAAAGCTTGATTGGTTTCTTTCAGAACTTTATAAGTGTGATTTTATGAATTGGGCAGATCGTTACTTTGCTCCAGTTGAAAATGGAACTCATTGGAATGTTCAGATCGAGTATGATACATATTGTCAAGAAAAATCAGGGAGTAATCATTTTCCTCCAAAATGGAATAAGTTTTGTAAAGCTGTCTCAAAGTTAAGAGATGGGGAGTTCTATACACCTCATGAAGTTAGTCAAGTTCTGGCAAAAGTTGTCACAATTGATGCAGCTGATATTGACAATCAATTCCGCGTATATGACCCTACAATGGGATCAGGTTCACTTCTTTTAACAGTTCAAAAAGAATTGACAAATGGTGATGAAGAAGGAAGCGTTGAGTTTTACGGCCAAGAATTGAATACTACGACTTATAACTTGGCTCGCATGAACTTGATGATGCATGGCGTAAATTATCGCAATATGGAGTTGAAACGCGCAGACACACTTGAGGCTGACTGGCCGTTTGCTGAAAAAGATGGCACACAAATTCCTTTGAAGTTCGACGCGGTCGTGGTTAACCCTCCATATTCTCAAAATTGGGATATAAAAAACGTTGATCGAGAAAAAGACACACGTTTCAAGGGTTATGGTGTAGCACCAGCATCTAAGGCAGATTATGCTTTTGTTCTTCATGGACTTTACCATTTAGATAAAGCAGGAACAATGGCTATCGTCTTGCCACATGGGGTACTCTTCCGTGGTGCGTCTGAAGGTAAAATCCGTAAGAATATCATCGATAACAATATGTTAGATACCGTTATTGGATTGCCAGCTAACTTGTTCTATGGGACAAGCATTCCAACATGTGTGCTGGTGTTCAAAGGTCGTGAAGCTCGCAAGAATAAAGATATCTTGTTTATCGATGCTTCAAATGAATTTGAAAAAGGCAAGAACCAAAACAAACTCTCTCCTGAAAACATCAACAAAATTATCGAAACTTACTGTAACCGTGTAGACGTTGAGAAATATGCTCATGTGGCATCTTTGGATGAAATCAAAGAAAATGATTACAATTTGAACATTCCACGTTATGTCGACACGTTTGAAGAAGAAGTTATTCCACTTTCACAAGTGGCTCAAGAGTTGACAGAAGTAAAAGCAGATATCGCGAATTCATATGACAAATTGTTTGAGCTTTTGAACGAGTTGAACGGGACAACCGATGAAGCCAAAAACGAACTTAGTAAATTTATCAGTCTTTTAGGTAAATAATATCGTTAGAAAAGAGCTAAGGAGGATTCAATCCTTGGCTCTTTTCACAACGCTTGGGAACAGCGTAAGTTGGGGGAAGTTGCTGAATCCTTCGAGTATGGACTTAATGTGTCGGCGACAGAGTTTGATGGCGAAAACAAGTATCTTCGCATTACTGACATCGACGATGAATCTCATGAGTTCAAAACTGATTCTCTAACTTCACTTGATATTGACTTTGCGATGGCTGATAATTACAGACTGCAAGAGGGTGATGTATTATTTGCTCGGACAGGTGCAAGTGTTGGAAAAATATATCGTTACAAGGATTTTGACGGTATTGTGTACTTTCCGGGATTCCTGATTCGAGCAAGAATCAAACATGAATACGATTCTAAATTTGTGTTCCAAAACACGCTGGAGTGCGGGAACAAACTAATAAAATTCGGAAGATTTCGTTGGATTAATTGAATCTGCCCTTTATTATCAATATAATTATGATATTACATAGATAAAAAGGACTGAACATAATGAAAAAACAAATCAAAGTAGTAGGTGCGGTAATTCGCAACGAACAAAATCAAATATTATGTGCACTAAGATCAGCAGAAATGAGTTTACCAAACCTCTGGGAGTTTCCAGGTGGTAAAATTGAAAAAGGGGAGCAACCAGAAGAAACATTGGTGCGTGAAATCCAAGAAGAATTAAGTTGTGAAATTGAAGTAGCTGGCTTAGTTGAAGATGTAGTGCATGAATATCCTGGAATTATTGTTAATCTATTAACATATGAAGCAACAGTTTCATCAGGAACACCAGTAGCTAGTGAACATGCTAAACTAGAATGGAAAGAAATAGCTGAGTTAAATGATCTTGAATGGGCACCAGCAGATATTCCAACTGTTGAAAAATTAATGAAGTAGCAAAAAGGCGTTCTCTATTACTGAGAGCGCCTTTTACATTACTTAATTAAATCAATAAATAAGTCCTGTGGAACTGGATGGTGTAATCTCCAATGAATATTCATTGGTTTGTCTCCTTTACTTGATACATAATCGATTTCTCCCAAGTATGTAAATGGTAGCGTCATCCCATGCATTTCAGTAAATTTACGAACGAATAAATGGATATGAATATCTCTTTCTTTATGATGGATATAATCTTGTCCACGAGTAGACTCATGTGTTGTTGGGTTTTGGCTTTGCCAATGGAAATTTAAAGGATCCATAAAATAGTCGTGATATTTTAATTGTTCTTCTACTTTTTCATGTTTGTTTAAGTTTATAAATAAGCAATATTGGTTATCAACTCTACTTACTCCTTCTCTCCAAGTTCCTTCTTGAACAGGAGCTTCGAGTAAGTAAATTAGATCATTACGGGTGTAGTTTTGATATCGAATTAAGCGCTCGTTTTGTATTAACATTCGTTTCGGTTGGTATGTTCGGCGATATTCAATAATGCCATAATCGATTCGCTCTTTTATGTGAGATTTTTCTACTGAGTATAAGTTAGAGAATTTATCATTAACAATAAATGTTTCATTATCAATTGTTCCAAATGACCAATTACATTTTTTATAGCTTTCTGATAACCGTTCCATAGCTTTAAGAATTAATGATATATGTTCCTCAATCACAATATCCACATTAAAACGAATTTTGATCTGTTTTACAATGTCCGCTAAGGTGATTCTTTCTTTTTCAAGAGCTAGTTCTAAAATAATAAATTCGTATGGCCACTTAATAGGATAGTTACTTTCAATTCGCTCAAGAACTTCAAACAAGTATTGATTTTGGATTAACTTTTCCTCAGCTTCTTCAACATCGTTCATTTTTTGTTTCGTTCCCCACCAAGATTTAAATCGATTGATGAAGAAGTTAAGATTTGGTGCCTTTTCTGCATATAGGAAATCGGTAATTCTAGGAGAACGTCCTAAATCCTTTTTGAATTGGTTATATAGTTCTTTCAATACAGCAAGTGAATCAAGTCTAATTGAATCGATCTTTTCAAGAATTCTCTTTTGTGTAATTGGGTCTAAATCAACGTATGCACCACCAGGTAGGTCTGCAAATTCATGTTGCACTGCAATACGCAAGCTATCCTTATCAAAACCGTTATGATTAGTTTGTCCGCTTAATGCAAGAGGTACGACAAATGATTTTTTATAGTTACCAATAAAATCTAATATCGTTACAAACTCCTTGTTTGAGCTTTTCCGTAAACCACGGCCAAGCTGTTGAATAAAGATGGTAGGTGATTCAGTTGGACGTAGGAATAGAACTAGATTTAGATTTGGAATATCAATACCTTCATTAAAAATATCGACGGTAAAAATAATTTGTAGTAAATCATTTTCATTTTCAAGCTTTGCAATCATTTCTTTTCGCTCATCTGGGCCATGTGCTCCAGTTAAATAGGTAGTAACAAACCCACGTTTATTAAATTCTTTACTCATATATCTAGCATGTTCAATTGAAGAACAAAATCCTAAAGAAATTAACTTATCACCACTATATCCGTATTTCTGTATGGTACTAATGACATAGTCAACTCGTTTTTCTGTTTTTAGTGCGTTAACTAATTCTGTTTCATCATAAAATCCATTTTTTATTTTAATGTTATCGTAATCAACCGTGTCATCTGCCACACCGAAATAGTGGAAAGGAGCTAACAGTTCAGCAGATAAAGCATCATGTAGACGTATTTCATAAACAACATTATAATCACATAGTTGTAGTACATCTTGTCCGTCTAATCGTTCTGGAGTTGCAGTTAAACCTAATAAGAATTTAGGGTAAAAGTGATTGATCACTTTTAAGTATGTATTTGCCTGAGCATGATGGAATTCATCGATCACTATGTAATCAAAATAATCATTTGTAAATGTTTGCAACACTTCTTCACGTGAAAGTGTTTGAACTGTCGCAAATAAAAATGGCTTGTCTTGTTCTTTAGTGTTTCCAGATAGAATTCCAAATAATTCATCTGATCCATATACTGTTTTAAAGGTTTCTTTGGATTTAACTAAAATATCTTCCCGGTGAGCAAGAAACAGCATACGTTTTGGCTGGAAGTTTCTAACGTCAAAAGCTGATAAATATGTTTTGCCAGTACCGGTAGCTGCAATAACAACACCTTTTGTTTTTCCATTTTCTCTTGTTTGTTGTAATGCTAGTAGTGCATCTCTTTGCATTTCGTTTGGCTGAATAGACGAAACAGTATAGGTATATTCTTGTCTTTGTTCAGCTACTTTGAATTGTGGGATTTTTTCCTTCGTAGCATTAGTAATATGTGTTTCATAATCATTAATTAAATCTTCAGTTAGTGATAGACATTCCTCACTATTCCATAACTGTTCAAATTTGTCTTTTCCTTGCTGATAGATTGGTAAATACGCACTGTCTGGAATTTTTACATTCCACTCATGTCCATTTATAAGGGCGGATTGAGAAAGGTTTGACGACCCAATTATGATTGAATTAAAGCCTGAATCTCTGTGAAATAAGTATGCTTTCGTATGGAAAGATTCATTTTTAGTTTGAATAATTTTTACTTCTACATTCGGTAAGGTTAATAATTTTCTTAATGCTTTTGGCTCTGTAATATTCAAATAAAAAGAAGTGATAATACGAATCTTCTTATCACGTTTAGCTAATTCATCCAGAGGTTTTAACAAAATTTGAAGACCAGAAAAACGTAAAAAGCTGACCATAAAATCAGCACCATCTGAAGTCATTAATTCAAATTTCAGGGACTTGAAGAAATTTTTCATGGAACCTTTTTCATTTGAAATAAATTCTGGTTTAGATAATTGGTAAATTTCACTTATTGGTAATTCATTATTTTCATAGTTATATAGAATATTTGCTAGTGGCCGTTTTAATTCATCGTTATTTCCATCTGCAAGTTTGGTAATTTCCTCTGTTAATCGAATGATTTCAGAAAAATCTCCATCTTCCGCTAAACGATTGAACCGATCACCGATCTTTCTTCCGGCAAAATGAATCAAATTCTCAATATAATCTACTTGAGCTAGGGGGTTAGTAGTTTGATTTTCAGGATATTCCTTATTTTTAATTTCTAATTCTTCAAAATAACCTTTTGGCTTGTTCATGTTATCATCCTTTAGTATTTATATTCTTATTGTATACGAGAATTTTCTTGATAGAATGTTGCTAAAGACACATAGAGAGTTTGTCTTACTATCATTTTGCTATGCATTCCGATGTAAGTTTATCTGAATCTTTAAAGTTCCGATGTGAATTAGTACTATCAAAATTACTTTTTTTTCCTATACTATGAAGAGAACTCAATATAACAATAGAATTATATTAAAAACTCTAGAAATTTATCATTTTAACATTTAATTTGGCATAAAAAATGCTTGAATAGTATGAATCTGATCCAAGCATTTTTTCCCTTTTTCTATTTGATATCAGGATTTATTAAGATAATGTTTCTTCACATATTCAATATATTTATTGTCTGTTAGAATACAACTTAGTTCATCTTTAGATTGATTCACTTTTCCTTTATTAGAAAGCCAATTAAAAGATCCGATAACTAGGTATTGTTGGTCAATAAGAAGTAACTTCGTATGTAATGGAGGTGCATAAACAAGTTGGTCATTGATCATATCGTATAGCTTTTTAATCGATGAATATACCTTATCACTTTCTTTGGTGTTATAGTCAGTTTCAACGATTTTATTAATATTAGAAAGATCATAATCCTTTTTATGATAGCCAAACATAATCTTTACTTCTACATCCTTATTTAATAATTGTTGCAAGTTATTAAAGAATTCTTGATTGACTACATAATGAGTAATCCAAGGAGATATTATTGTAATGCTTTTTTCAGCTAAAGATAGCGTTTTTTCTAAAAATTCCACATGGGAAATTGGTCCGTTAATCATACCATTATTGTGATATTGATTGATCCAAGTGCCTAATTCATTCGAAGTAGAACCAACTTTATTTGTAAATATACAATAATATTTATTTTGTATCCGAGCCTGATTCGAATTCAGTTCCTGATTATATAAAGAATAAATAACACCATATTCTCTAATCGTAGAAACTGCATGTCCTAAATAGTTTTTAGTATCTAAAGCGGCTTGTACATTTCCAACAAATATCACTTGTTCCTTTCCTCTAGTAAAGGCAACATTTAACATGTTAGGCGTATTACCTATGAAGGAAGATTTATTAGAATGATCAATCACAGCAGAAAATAATACAATCTTTTTCTCCTGACCTTGAAAAGTATGAACTGTTCCAATACTTATATTTTTTATTTCTCTTTTTAAGTTTAGTTCCTGATTTTTATAAGGAGTAATAATTGCGATATCTTTTCTAATTTCTTCTCCATAAGAAGTTACATATGTGTCGATAATTTTTTTACAAATATCAACTTCTAATTCATTAACATTAGAGACAGTTTGAATACCTCTTACATCAAAAGCAACTAAATTACTGCCAAATAGTTTATTGTGATTATCTTTATTTACTATATTTAAGCGGTTGCTATAAACATATTTGTTTGAAAACTGAACAATACTATTCTCGCATCGTCTGTGTTCTTCTAGAATAATGCCAAATTTTTTCTCATTATCTTGTTCGAAAATATCGGATCTAAAATCGACATA
>Ga0187780_10003741_pt1 | contig 11443 bp, 10 predicted proteins | sample 1015_Q2_SP10_20__FD_132429 | JGI IMG/M metagenome (GOLD analysis project Ga0187780, IMG submission 132429) | Tropical peat soil microbial communities from peatlands in Department of Meta, Colombia - 1015_Q2_SP10_20_MG | ecosystem: Environmental > Terrestrial > Soil > Wetlands > Peat | place...
CGCGGCGACGAACTCGCCGACGACGGCGCCGGTGAAGGCGAAGCCGACCGCGACTTTGAGGTTGCCCAGCAGCCAGGCCGTGACCGAGGGCATGTAGACCTCGCGCAGCAGCGTGCCGCGCCCGCCGCCCAGCGTAATCACGCGCTCGACGAGTTTGCGATCGACCTGCCGGATGCCGGTGAAGACCGTAAAGAAGATCAGCACGGCGACGAGGATGAAGGCGAGCGCCACCTTCGACGCCAATCCGATGCCGAGCCAGATCACGAAGAGCGGCGCCAGCACGACGCGCGGTACTGCATTCAGGAGGATCATCACCGGCTCGAGGAGCTCGGCGATCACCGGCAGCATCGCCGCTGCTGCGCCCAGAACGGTGCCGACCGCGAGCCCGACGGCAAGCCCGCCTAGGGCCGCAGCGAAGGTCGCCTCGAGATGCGGCCAGATCGAGCCGCTCGCGAAAAGCGTGGCAAGCGCGGCGCCGATCTTGCTCGGCGCGGGCATGTAGAGCGGGTTAAGCAGTCCCGCGCGCGCGGCGGCTTCCCAGATCGCGAGGAACACCGCGAGGCCGATGAGCTGTCGCGTCAGAGGCCGGTCGAGTAGGCGCCCCATGCGGCCTCCTTCGCTTCCTCGCCCGCGCCGACGACTTCATTGGACAGGTTCTGCCAGATGCGTTCGAGCAGCGGCCCGAAATCGGGATGTGTGCGCGCGCGGATGACGTCGCGCGGGCGCGGGATCGGCACGGGATATTGCCCGGCGATGCGCGCATTGGGTCCCTGCGAGAGGAGATAGACCACGTCCGAGAGCGCGAGGGCTTCCTCGAGGTCGTGCGTCACGAGGAGCACGCTCATCTGTCGCGCTTCGATGAAGCGCAGCAGATCTTGCGAGAGCCGCGCGCGGGTGATGGCATCGAGCGCCGAGAAGGGCTCGTCCATGAGCAGAAGCTTCGGCTCGAGCGCCAGCACCTGCGCCAGCGCCACGCGCTTGCGCTGCCCGCCCGAAAGCTCGCGCGGATAGCGGCCACCCAACCCGTGCAGCCCGACGCGCTCGAGCCATTCCTCGGCGCGCGCGAGCGCCTGGCGGTGCGCGACGCCGCGCAGGCGCAAACCGAGCGCGACATTCTCCGCGGCACGGCGCCAAGGCAGGAGCGCGTCGTCCTGAAAGAGGAATCCGACCTCCTGGCTTGCGATGCTGAGCTCGACGGTCCCCTCCGAAGGCGCCTGCAGCCCGATCACCGCGCGAAGCAGCGTGCTTTTGCCCGAGCCCGAGGGGCCGACGAGGCTCACGACCTCACCTGTCTCCACTTCCATCCCCACGCCTTTGAGCACGGGCGTCGCGCCATAAGACAGCGCCAGATCGGAGACGCGGAGCATCAGGTTCCGGCGATCGAGGTGTCGTAGAGTCCCGAAGTGTCGGTCCCGGCGGGCAGCAGGCCCGCGATGGTGAGGGATTGGGCGACGCGATCCTCGGCCGCCCGGTCCATGCGAATGGAGTTGGGGTAGAGCGAGGCGCGGTAGCGGCCCAAGAGCGCGCGCATCTCGTCGAGATCGGCGCCGGTGGTCATCTCGGCGGGCAGCGCGCGAACCAGATCGTCGGGCGTCACCTGCTGGACGGCGGCGAGCGCGGCCTGGAGCGCGCGCGCCAGCGCCGCCATCTCCTCGCGCCGGGCCGCTTCTTGCGCCGCGAGCACGGCCACGCCCATGAACTCGTAATCGCCGCCCAGGTATTTTTGCGCGTCGGCGCTCTCCATGGCGTTGACCAGCACCTTGCCGCCCGCGCGCTCGACGAGAGTAAGCGCCGGCTCCTGCACAAGGCCGGCATCGAGCTGGCCCTGGCGCAACGCCTCGAGGAGATTCGTGCCGACGGTCGCGAACTGCACTTTGCTCGCGTCGGCCCCCGCCTGCTTGAGGAGAAAGAGCGCAAGCGCGTGATCGGCATTGCCGAGGGCCGAGACGCCGACCGTCTTGCCTTCGAGATCCTTTATCGATGCGATCTTTCCCGCGCTTTGCGGCGAGGTCGCAAGCGCGAAGAGCGGCAGCTTGCCGGTGGCGGCGAAGCGTCGCACCGCCGCGCCATGGGCGAAGGCCTGGATCGCGACGTCGAGCGAGGTCGCGGCGTAATCGACGGCGCCGCCGACCAGCGCCTGCATCGCGGCCTGGCCCCCGCGCATATAGACGAGCTCGACTTCGAGCCCTTCTTTGCGGAAATGGCCGCGGGCATTCGCCACGACATAGGGGATGATGCAGAGGAGCTGGCTGCAGAAGGCGAGTTTCACCGGCTTGGCGGCGGCGCGCGCGGGATCGGCGCCGAGAATGCCGGCGAGCGCGACCGCGCCCTTGAGGACGGTGCGGCGGCGCAGCGTGGTGCCGTCCCACGCCGCGAGCTTTGGATCGCAGCAGCTCATGGTTTTGGGTTAGCCCCCATTCCCGGCTTTGTAAATGCCGCTCACTCGCGGTCCCAGTCGGGCGAGTAGCCTCCCCATTCGACGAGTCGCTCGCCCGCGCCCAAGCGGTCGATCGCCGCACGGTCCTCTGCCGAAAGCGCGAAATCGAATATCGCGATGTTGTCGGCGGCGTGCTCGCGCCGCGCAGCCTTGGGTATGGGTACCACGCCATCCTGCTCGATGAGCCAGCGCAGCGCTATTTGTCCCGGGGTTTTCCCGTATTTGCGCCCAATCCCAGCAAGCGTCTTATCCTTGAACACGCGTCCGCGCGCGACCGGTGCATAAGCGGTGAGGATCATGCCATAGCGCTTGAGCGCGGCGAGAACCGCCCGCTGCGGCAGGAACGGATGGTACTCGACCTGGTTGCACAGGAGATCGGCGCGATGTCGCTCCACGGCCTCGCGCAAGAGCTCAACGGTAAAGTTGCTCACGCCGATGAAGCGCGTTTTCCCGGCGGCCTTGATCTCCGCGAGGGCCTTGAGCGTTTCACCCAAGGGTATTTGCGGATTGGGCCAATGGATCAGCAGGAGGTCGACATAATCGAGTGCAAGGCGCTTCAAGCTCTCGTCATGCGAGCGCTTCGTCGCGGCGGCGCTCAGATTGTTGGGCGCGACCTTGGTGGTCAGAAAAATCTCGGCGCGCGGGAGGCTGCTGTCGCGCAGGGCGCGGCCGATCTCGGCCTCGTTGCCGTAGATTTGCGCGGTGTCGATATGGCGATAGCCGAGTTCGAGCGCCTGACGTGTCGCGTCATAGGCGCCCCGCCCCGAAAGTGCCCAGGTGCCGAAGCCCAAAGCCGGCACGCGCGCGCCTTTGACCGCGAGGTATCGCATCGTCGCTTCTTAGCCGCCCTTGCGGCGACTGCCTATAGCCGTGCCGCATCGCGTCGGCCGGGCCCGGAAGCCGGGCGGCTTGCGCGGCGGCGCGGCTTGGCCGAAGCTTGGCGCGGAGATGGGGGGAGCAAATGGTGAGGGTGACCGGCGCCCTGGGTGCCGCCGCGATCCTCCTGGGCGTGCTCATTGCGTGGAGTGCCTCCGCGCGCGCCGCGCCGGCGATGCCGTCGAGCACCGAGGTCCAGGCTGCGCTTAGGGGCGACAACGCGCTCGTGCTCGGCGGCCGCGTGCTCGATCGCGCCGCGCTCGCCTCGCTTTATGCAGCGCGCAATTTCACGCCGCTGTGGAGCGAGCAGCGTGCGGCATCCTTTCGTCTGGCGCTCGAAGAGGCCCCGTCGCACGGCATCGAACCCGCCGCTTTCGCGGTCGCGGAACAGGCGCCGGTCGCGCGCGAACTTCTTCTGACCGATTCATTCCTCCGCTACGCCTCGGCGCTCACGCGTGGGCGGGTTCTGCCGGCCGTTATCGAACCCGATTGGCGCATCGCCTCGCCCGATTTCGACGCCGCAAAAACCCTCGACGCTGCGGTCGCAACGGACATTGCAGTGGTGCTCGCAGCGCTCGCGCCGCAAGATCCCGCCTATGAGCGGCTCCGCGCCGCCTTGCAGCGCTACCGCGATCTCGCGAAAGCGCCATGGCGGCCTCTGCCCATAAGTCCCCCGCTGAAGCCCGGCGACAGTGGCGAGCGCGTGCGGCTCCTGCGCGAGCGCCTCGCGCTCGAAGGCTTCGGCGATGCCGCATCAGCCAGCGATCCCGCGGCTTATGACGCTTCACTTGCGGCCGAAGTTGGGCGCTTCCAGGCCGCGCGCGGGCTCGCTGCGGATGGTGCGGCCGGCAGGGCCACCCTGGCCGCGCTCAATGTATCCTCCGCGTGGCGCGTGCGGCAGATTCGGTTGAATCTCGAACGCCGGCGCTCGCTGCCGCGCGTCAGCGCGGCCGCGCGGATCGAGGTCAATGTCGCGGCGGCAAGCGCCGTCCTTTACGAGGACGGCTGGCCTGCCAAGGCAATGCGCGCCATTGTCGGCGCCATCGTGCATCCGACGCCGGTCTTGCGTGCGCGGCTCGTGTCGGTGCTGCTTAACCCGCCTTGGAATGTGCCCTCCTCGATCATCAAGAACGAGATCGGTCCGGCACTGAAGCGCGATCCGCATTATTTGGAGCGCGGCGGCTATGTCTATGCTGAGGTCGAAGGCGGACACCAGCTGGTGCAGCTTCCGGGTCCCAAGAACGCGCTCGGCGCACTCAAATTCGAGATGCCCAACCCGGACGACATCTACATGCACGACACGCCGGATCGCGCGCTCTTCGCGCGCGCACAGCGCACGATCAGCCATGGCTGCGTGCGGCTCGAGGATCCCCGCGATCTCGCCCGGTTGGTGCTCAACGACGACAACTGGTCGCGCGACGCGCTCGACGCCGCGATTGCCACGGGAAAAACACAGCGCGTGATGCTGCGACAATCGATCCCAGTTTATGTGCTTTACTGGACGGCGTTCGTAGACGAAGATGGCACGGTTGAGTTCCGCGACGACATCTATGGCCGGGATCAGCGGCTCGAAGATGCGTTGACGGTTCAGGACGCGATGGAACGCGTCGCGGTCGCGCCGGGCGGTCGCGGCAGGAGCTGACCAGGCAACTACCAGGGGTTCGGGGGGTTCGTTTACATGGGAATCCGTCATGCGCGGCGGGACCTGCTCGGTCTCGCCGCGGCGGTCGCGACCGGCTTCGTCGCGGCGCCAGCCATTGCTTTGCCGCGTGGGCCGGGGCGGCGCGCGCTCGCGTTCCACAATCTCCGCACCGGCGAGTCGCTTGATCTCGTGTACTGGGCAGGAGGGAGCTACTTGCCCGAAGCGCGTCAGCGCATCGACTACCTCCTGCGCGATTTCCGCACCGACACGGTGCATCCGATCGACCCCAATCTTCTGGACCTCCTGTCTGCTTTGCGCCAGCGGCTCCGCTCGAACGCGCCTTTTCTTGTCCTGTCGGGCTACCGATCGCCGGAGACCAACCGCATGCTACAGGCGACAACGGAGGGGGTAGCCACCAACAGCCTCCATCTCGAGGGCCAGGCGGTCGACATCCGCGTCCCCGACCGCGCGCTTACCTCGCTTCACACCGCGGCGCTTGGGCTGAAAGCGGGTGGGGTCGGTTATTATCCGAAGTCGGACTTCGTCCACGTTGATGTCGGGCCGGTGCGACGCTGGTAGGCTGCCGCCCTCGCCTTGACCCAGAGCTTCGAGGAGCGGGAGAACATCATGACCGACGCCCCTGCCATCAAGGTGATGGCGCTGTCCGGCAGCCTGCGCAAAGCCTCGTTCAACACGATGCTCATCCGCGCCGCGAAGGAATTGGCGCCGGCCGGCATGAGCATCGAGCTCTACGATCTCGCGCCCTTGCCCATGTACAATGACGATGTGCGCCTTGCGGGCTATCCGCCGATCGTCCAGGCCTTCCGCAACACCATCGCCGCCTCGGACGCGATCGTCTTCGCCTCGCCGGAATACAATTATTCGGTCTCGGGCGTGCTCAAGAACGCGATCGACTGGGCGTCGCGCGCGCCCAATATGCCCTTCGATGGCAAGACCGCTGCAATCGTCGGCGCCTCGGGCGGCGCACTCGGCACGGCACGCAGCCAGCGCGATCTGCGCTGGATCATGTCCGGTCTCAACGTCTACGTCGTCAACTTGCCGCATGTCTATGTCGGCAGCGCCGCGCAGAAATTCGACGCCTCCGGCAAGCTCACCGACCAGGCATCGCGGGACTTCATCAAGCAGCTGCTCGAAAATCTCCGCGACCTGACCCTGAAGCTGAAGCAGCGCTGATCGCTGCGCCCTCGAGCGGCGGGTTTGATTCTCGGCCGGCCGCTGCTCCCGCCTGCTCAGGGCACCAGCACCGCCGCACCGGTAAGCTGGCCCTCGCGCAGCGCAGCGAGCGCCTCATTGGCTTCGGCGAGCGAAAAGCGCTGCGTCGTGGTCTTCACGGGAATCCGCGGCGCGAGGGCAAGGAATTCGTCCCCATCAGCGCGCGTCAGGTTCGCGACCGAGCGCACCACGCGCTCCTCCCACAGGATGCGATAGGGGAAGGATGGGATGTCGCTCATGTGGATGCCGGCACACACGACGGTGCCGCCCTTCGCGGTCGCGGCGAGCGCTGCGGGCACGAGCCCGCCGACGGGCGCGAAGATCAGCGCGGCGTCGAGTTCCTGCGGCGGCACCTCCTCCGACCCGCCCGCCCATTCCGCGCCGAGGCTGCGCGCGAATTCCTGGCCTGCGACATCGCCGGCGCGGGTGAAGGCGAAGACGCGCTGACCGCGGTGGTGCGCGACTTGCGCGACGATGTGCGCAGCCGCGCCGAAGCCGTAGATGCCGAGCCGCTCTGCCGCGCCGGCGAGCTTCAGGGCGCGATAGCCGATGAGCCCGGCGCAAAGCAGGGGCGCCGCGGCGACGTCGTCGAGGCCCGGCGCGAGCTTGAAGCAGAAGCGCGCATCGGCGACCGCGTATTCGGCGTAGCCCCCGTCGATCTGGTACCCGGTGAAGCGTGCCCGATCGCATAGATTTTCGCGGCCCGAGCGGCAATAGGCGCATACTCCGCAGGTGAAGCCGAGCCACGGCACGCCGATGCGCTCGCCGCGCGCAAGATTGGTCACGCCTTCGCCGAGCGCCTCGACACGGCCCACGATCTCGTGGCCCGGGATGAGCGGCAGCTTCGGCTCTTCGAGTTCGCCATCGACGATGTGCAGATCGGTGCGGCATACACCGCAGGCGGCGACGCGCAACAGGACCTGCCCCGGCCGCGGCGCCGGAGCGGCGAGCGCGCTTTCGAGCCGTAAGGGCGTTCGCGCCGCGGTGAGCCGCATCGCGCGCATCACTCGTTTCTCCTCCCGCCCGGCAGTTTGGCATGCGCGTCGCCCGCGCGTCATCCCGCTTTTCCGCGCGTGCGGCGCCGGCCTATGATGCGCGCATGCCCCCCAAGCGCAACCCGCTCGGCCTCAACCCGTTGCAACTCAAAACCCTGACCCTCTTTCAGGCGCTGGCGCGGCTTCCGGATCACGGCCGCAGCGAAGGCGAGGGCGGCGTGCTCGTCGCCAACCTGCCGCAGCCGCATGGCGACCATTTTCATCTCGGCGACGCGGTTGTGATGACGCGCGACGCTTCGGGCCTCTTCAATCAGGCCGCATGGGTTGCGCTGGAGCGCAAGGGCCTGATCAAATCGATGTTTCCCGATGCCGCGGTGGTGACGGAATTGGGGCTGGGCTATGAAACCGGCCTCGACGACGCGATCTTGATGCGCGCCGATCACGGCGGGCACTGAGTCACCAGCGCAGCTGCGCCATTGCCGCCATGGGCCGCACACCGGCCGCGTCCGCCGCCCGCGCAAGCCGCGCAGCGTCGGGCATTTCGCCCGGCGCCGTACCGAGCTCCTCGTAATGGATTCCCGCGGCGACGAGCACGCTCGCTATTCCTGCGCCCGAGGCGCCGGCGATGTCGGTGCGCAGGCTGTCGCCGATCGCGAGGACGCGCCGCCGGTCCGTGAGGCCGAGGAGGGTCATCGCGCGCTCGTACATAGCGGCGTAGGGCTTGCCGTGCCAGCGCACCTTGCCGCCCAATTCCTCGTAGCGCAGTGCGATCGCGCCCGCGCAAATGGCGCGCCGTCCCTGATGGTGCACGACCAGATCGGGATTGGCGCAGACCATCGGAAGCTCCAAGCGGCGCGCGGCGCGCAGCATGTCTTCGTATCGCATTACGTTTTCGTCCCAGCCCCAGGGTCCCGTGTTGAACAGGAACTCGGCCGCGTCGACGTCCTCGACACGCTCGAGATCGAGCCCGTCCATGACGCCATTATCGCGCGAGGGCGCGATCAGATAGCAGAGTCGCCCCAGAGCCGCATGGAACGGGTCGTCGCGCCGTTTGAGATGCTGCCAGGTCTCCTCGCCCGAAGTGTGGATATGGTCGTAGAGCGCGGGCGGGATCCCGATTTCGGTCAGCCGCCCGGCGACTGGTTTCGCGCGGCGCGGCGCGTTCGATAGCACGACGGTGCGTTTGCCCTTGGCGCGCAGCTTTTCGAGCGCCTCGAGCACGCCCGGGAAAGGCTGAAGCCCGTCATGGAGCACGCCCCAGACATCGAGGATGAAGCCGTCGTAGTGATCGGCGATTTCGCCGATGCCGGGGAGCAGCCGGATCTCAGAGGCCATGCGGCGTGGTCGACGGCAGATGCGCATCGGCGCCGATCGCCGCCGACACGGCGGTAAAGCCGTCGCGCGCCAGGAGCGCGGCGAGTTCCTGCGTGATCTTCTGCACGAGGGCGGGGCCCTGATAGACGAGCGCGGAGTAGAGTTGAACGAGGCTCGCGCCGGCGCGAATCTTCTTGTAGGCGTCGGCGCCCGAGGCGACGCCGCCCACGCCGACGATCGGGATCCGCCCGCCGGTCAGGCGGTACATGTCCGAAATGAGCGCCGTCGACAGCGCGAAGAGCGGTTCGCCGCTGAGACCGCCGGGCTCGTGCGCGAAGCGGCTTCTGAGGCTCGCGGGGCGCGTCACCGTGGTGTTGGAGATGACGAGCCCCTCGATGCCGGAGCTCAGCGCCGCCTCGGCGATGTCGGCGCGCTCCTCGCCGCCGAGATCGGGTGCGATCTTGAACAGGAGCGGCGGTGGATTGCGCGGCGCGACGCGCGCGCGCTCCTCCATCAGCTGTCCGGCGAGGCGGGTGAGCGTGCTCTTGCGCTGCAGGTCGCGCAGGCCAGGCGTGTTGGGCGAAGAGATGTTGACGGTGAGATAATCGGCGAGCGGCGCGAGGCAGCGCACGCCCTCGACATAGTCGCCGATATCGTCATGCGTGTCGCGATTCTTGCCGATATTGGCTCCGACGATCCCCGGCGCCTCGCGTCCGGCCGCGCGCCGCGCCGAGAGCCGCCAGACCGCCGCTTCGAGTCCCGCGCTGTTGAAGCCGAGGCGGTTGATGATCGCGCGATCCTCGGCCAGGCGGAAGACGCGCGGCTTGGGATTGCCGAGCTGCGGCACGGGCGTGATCGTACCCACCTCGACAAAGCCAAAGCCGAAGCCCAGCATCACGTCGGGAACTTCCGCGTCCTTGTCGAAGCCGGCCGCAAGGCCCACGGGGTTACGGAAGCTCCGCCGCCACAGCCTCGTCGCGAGGTTCGGCGCGTCAGCGAGCGCCGGTTTTGGCACCAGCCCCGCTGCGAGGGCGCGAAGCGTCATCCGGTGAGCCGCCTCCGGCGGCAGGAGACGCAGCAGCGGCAGGGCAAGGTCGACGAGCGGAGCCATCAGCCAACGCTAACCCAGTCGCGGCGCTTCGGACAAGGGCCCGCGACAGGGCGGGGCGAAACCTCTATAGATCGCGCGTGCATCCCAACGCCATTGTTCCGAAAACGCGCGGCGAACCGATCGCCCTCCCCGCGGCGCCTGCGCTCGTCGCCGGCGCGGTCGAGGCCGCGTGGCTAACGCCCGAAGGCGAAATCGAAATCATAAGTCTTGCCGAGGCGGGCCGACGGGCGAAAGTCGCGGCGCCTCTTCTCTGCCATGCCCGCGCTACGGCGCGCCGCCTCGGTGTCGCGGCGTTTCCCGCGCTCGACCTGCTCGAGCTCCACGCCTTCGTGCGGCCGGTGCGGTTCTGCGTGCCGACGCCGCGCGGCCTTGCCGCCGCCTTGGGCCTCGCGGAGCCGCGCGGTCTCGCGGGCGAAGCGGCGGTGCTGATCGCGGTGGCACGATCACTTCTTCTTGAGCTTCGTCGCGCGGGCGATACCGAGGCCCAGGCAATTGCCGCGGGGATGGAGAAGGCCGGCTGGGGATGGGGCGGAGCCGTGCTCGCCGCTCTGCCGCCGCCGCACGCGGGCGGGGTTGCGGCGGATGGGTTTGCGCAATGGCGCAAGCTCAAGGAATGGTCGGAATACGCGCCCGAGCCGCCGCCCGGAAACATCGCCGTCGAAGAGGCCGAGGCGCGGCTGCGCCTGGCGGAGATGCTGGGCGATGGCGCGGAGCCGCGACCGCAGCAATCGGATTACGCAGCGGCGGTGAGCGCCGCCTTCCGCCCGCGCGAGCGGCCGGATGCGCCGCACCTCGTTCTCGCCGAAGCCGGCACAGGCGTGGGCAAGACCTTGGGGTACATCGCGCCCGCGAGTCTCTGGGCGGAGAAGAACGACGGCGCGGTGTGGATCTCGACCTTCACGCGCAACCTCCAGCACCAGATCGCCACCGAGCTCGACCGGCTTTATCCCGACCCGGCGGAAAAGAACCGTCGCGTAGTCGTGCGCAAGGGGCGCGAGAACTACCTTTGCCTCCTTAACTACGAAGAAAGTGTCGCGCAGCTGCCACTGCGCCCCCACGACGCCGTGGCGTTGGGCTTGCTGGCGCGCTGGATCGCCGCGACGCGCGACGGCGATATGGTGGGCGGCGATCTCCCCGGTTGGCTGCCCGAGCTCGCGGGCCGCGCGCGCACCGTGGCGTTGGCCGACCGGCGCGGCGAATGCATCCATTCCGCCTGTCCGCATTATCACCGCTGCTTCATCGAGCGCAGCGTGCGCCGCGCCAAGCGCGCGAGGCTGGTGGTCGCGAACCACGCGCTTGTCATGGTCCAGGCGGCGCTCGGCGGGATCGATGACGCCTCTTTCCTCACGCGTTACGTCTTCGATGAGGGCCATCACCTTCTCGAAGCGGCGGACAACGCCTTCTCGCTGGCGCTCACCGGGCGCGAAGGGGCCGAGCTGCGCCGCTGGCTCTTGGGCGCGGAGGAGCGCGGCCGCTCGCGCGCCCGCGGCATCCGCCGCCGGCTCGAAGACCTCGTCGCTTCGGATGCAACCGCGGCGAAGGCCCTCGACGAGATTCTCGTGGCCGCGCGCGTGCTTCCGGGCGAGGGCTGGACGCAGCGCGTCGCCGAGGGGCGGCCGCAGGGCGCGTTCGAGAGCTTCCTCGCGCTGGCACGCCAGCAGATTCTCGCCCACGCGCTGGCCCGCGATCAGGGCTATGGGCTTGAATCCGAACTGCGCCCCTGCATCGACGCCCTGCCCGAGGCCGCGCGCGTGCTCGCGGCACGGCTCGGCGCGATCGAGGCGCCGATCCGGGTGCTGGGCGGGCGCCTCGCCCGGCGTCTCGAAGAGGAAGCG
>Ga0187780_10003742_pt1 | contig 11442 bp, 6 predicted proteins | sample 1015_Q2_SP10_20__FD_132429 | JGI IMG/M metagenome (GOLD analysis project Ga0187780, IMG submission 132429) | Tropical peat soil microbial communities from peatlands in Department of Meta, Colombia - 1015_Q2_SP10_20_MG | ecosystem: Environmental > Terrestrial > Soil > Wetlands > Peat | place...
CGCGCCTACTACGACCTGAATCCAGCGCGCTTCCGATATCCCGAGTCCTTCGCCATCCAGACGATTTCGTTTTTCGCTCCCGAAAAGGCCACCCCGGAGCAGCTGCAGGAGGCGCGCAAGCGGGCTGAGGCGGCGCTGCCCCAGGCGCAAGCGACGAAGAACTACGAAAAGTTCGGGTCGCTGGCGGAAAATATTTCCGAGGACGATTATCGCGTCATGATGGGCGACCATAAGGCCGTGGACCGTGCGAACATTGCGCCACAGATTCTGCAGGCCCTACTGGCCATGAAGCCGGGACAAGTGAGCGGCGTTCTGGAGGTGGACCGCATTTTTACCATCATCCGCCTGAACAAGCACATACTTGCCGGGAAAATGAAGTTTGAAGATGTGAAGGTCAGCTTGAAGAAGGACCTGGAGAAGAAGAGGGCCAACGACGTTCGCGCCGCCTTGGACAAGAAGCTCCGTGAGAGCGCCAAGATCGAAATGCTGTAGGCATGAAAGGACAGCACGCTGTGAGGTTTCATTTCGGAGTCGCGTACGCGGTGGTGGCGGGGCTCCTGCTGATGTCTCCGCGGGCCGGGTGCCAGGTTCAGGCCGGAGATCTGAGCATGAACCTCAACGGCATGCTGACGTCCACGTATGATGCCAGCTATGGAAACGTCGTCGAATCGTCACACGGACTGGGCTTCGGGGGCAATGGGACACTTTCGGGGTACTACTACAATCCCAATTTTCTGAACTTCAGTTTCACGCCGTACTACGATCAGTCGCGGGCCAACTCCAACTTCCGGTCGGTTTTCCAGTCCAGCGGATTCGATTTCTCGAGCGGTATTTTCGGCGGCAGCCATTTCCCCGGATCCATCGGCTACGGAAGGACGTATAACAGCGAGGGCACTTTTGGTCTTCCGGGGGTGGCCGAGAACACCACCAATGGCAGTAGCGACACGTTCCACGTCAGCTGGAGCGAATTCCTTCCCGGACTCCCTTCTCTCACCGCGGGCTTCCAGACCGGCAGCAGCCAATACTCCCTATTCGGCACCGACGAGAACGGGCATACCCATTTTCATGGCTGGAATCTCCGTTCCGGCTACCAGCTAGAAGGATTCAACCTGGGTGCCTATTATTCGAATTCCAGTTCCCACGTGGCCTTCCCGGAGCTCTTCGGCAGCGCTCTCCAGGAGACCACGTCGGATTCGGATTCGCAAACGTACGGGTTCAGCGTCTCCCACAGCCTTCCCTTGAAAGGCAGCTTTTCAAGCAATCTCAACCGCACGGCGATCAATAGCGACTATCTGGGTTACAGCTTCGACGGCACCATTGATACCGTCAACGCCAGTCTGGGCTTTCAACCGCTGCAAAAGCTACACGTGCAAGCCAGCACGAGTTACTCGGATAACCTCAGCGGCCTGCTCTACCAAGCGCTCATTCCCTCTGGCAGTGCGGTTCCCAATGGGGAAAACCTGATTCCGTTGGTGGGCAACTTGCAGTCCGCGCACGCCTGGGACGTGATGACGAGTGTCAGCTACTCGATCGCCTCCAGTCTGCAAGCGCAAGCCTACGGCGAGCGGCGGAAGCAAACCTACCGCAGCCAAGCCTACGGCGCGGATACCGTGGGTGGAGGCCTGAGTTATAGTCGCGTTTTGTTCGGCGGCAATTTTCACGTGTCGGGGTTCGCGACCGACAACACCTCGGACAGCATCAAGGGGAGCAACCTCGGACTCAACACCTCCGTCGGCTACACACGCGCCATCGGGGCTTGGAACGTAGGCGGCGATTTCAGCTATGCTCAAAACATGCAGTTGCTCTTGGTGACGTATACGACGTCCTACTATTTCTATACCGGCAGCGTCAGGCGCCACCTGCGCTCCAACCTGACCTGGAGTGGCACTGCCGCTGGGTCGCGGACGGGCCTGACGGCGCAGCCCAGGACAGGGAATTCCAGCCAGAGTTACTCGACCGGCCTTTCCTACTCGCACTGGATCGGCGCGAGCGCCAGCTATGCTAAGTCGGACGGCCACGGTTTGCAGACAGGAACCGGATTCATTCCGACTCCTATCCCGCCGATCGTCCCTCAGTCCTTGTTGGTCCTGTTCGGTGGACAGAGTTACTCCTTCAGCCTGTCCAGCACCCCGTTGCGCCACTTTTCTGTCGCCGGCGCCTACTCTCACGCGAATCTCAACACGATGAACGGCACCTCCGCTTTCGGGAGCAGGACCGAGCAATACTTCGCCTCGGTTCAATACCAATTTCGCAAGATGGGTTTCACAGGAGGATACACCAGGCTATTGCAGGGCTTTTCCGCAACCGGCACTCCACCGGCTATCGTATCGTCGTATTATATGGGAGTGTCGCGATGGTTCAACTTCTTCTAGGCCGAATGGTCGGGCGAAACCTGCAAAGATTAGCCGGCTGGGCCGTCGCCGTCCTCCTGTGGACGGCTCCTGCCTGGGCGTCCCACCCCCCGAAGGAAAAGCCGTCCCTTACCACCGGCCCCGAACTGCCGCTATTGGGAGGACGGAAGCTCAGCTATGAGCGTAGCTTCAGCTCCGAACGCGAAGTGAAGCCGAAGCGCGGGTTCTGGAACCGCGTGGTCGACGTCGTCGCCGGCGAACCTGAGTTCCGTGCCATGGTCCGTCCTTACAGCGTGGTCACCGACTCGCGAGGGCGCATCATTGTGACGGACCCCGGGGCCGCCGGGGTTCACATCTTCGATTTCCAAAGGCAGAAGTATCAATTCCTCAGCCGCCGGGACAAGAGCAAAGACGCCATGATTGCGCCGCAATGCGTCGCTGTAGACGCCCAGGACAATATCTACGTGACCGATTCCCAATCGGGCGGCATCTTTGTCTTCGATGCCAAGGGCAAATTCCAGGGCGTGATGGGCACCTTGAGAAAAGGGGAAGGCTTCTTCAAGCGGCCCACTGGAATCGCCGTGGATTCCGCGGCGCAGAAGGTTTACATCACGGACACGCTGCGGGACGAAATTTACGTGCTCGATATGCAGGGCAACGTCTTGCAAAGAATTGGAAAGCGTGGCCAAGCCGAGGGTGAATTCAACCTCCCCACCGAGCTGCGTCTAGATGGACAGGACCTGCTGGTTGTGGATGCCATGAATTTTCGCGTGCAGGTCCTCGACCGCTCCGGCGCTTTCCAATACGCGATCGGGACGGTCGGCGATAGCACGGGAGGCATGTTCCGGCCGAAAGGTGTCGCAGTAGATTCCGAAGGCGATCTCTACGTGGTGGACGGGCTTTGGGGCGTGGTCCAGGTGTTCAACCGCCAAGGCCAGTTGCTCTATTACTTCGGCAACCGGGGCTCCGGTGCTGGACAGTTTCAGTTGCCGACCGGTCTGTTCATTGATCGTGACGACCGCATCTACGTGGCCGATTCCTACAACCATCGCGTCCAGGTGTTTCGTTACTACGGGCTGAGCGGCCCGGCCAGGGATCGAGCGCAGTGACGCCTCGGGTCTACCTGGCGTGCGTGATTCTTTTCCTTGTAGGGAGGCCTCTGCCGGCGCAGGTCACGGGCGACGTTCTGGGTCAGCATGGCCTGGGACCGGGAACCGGAGCGCCCTTGACCGGTGCGTTTCAGGGATCGTGTCAGTACTGCCATGCTCCCCATTCTGGCCAAAGTGTCGCACTGTGGAACCAGACGCTCTCCACTCAGATCTACACGCCCTACGCCAGTTCTACCGAAACCGAAAAGGGGAATGCCCAACCTGCACCTGGCTCCGGCACCAGCCTGTGCCTGAGTTGCCACGACGGAACGGTCGCCGTCGGCCTCACTATCGTCTACGGCAAGATTCCCACGAGCGGTTCGATGGCGTACAGCGACATCTTGGGAACGAATCTCCAGCCCTCCCATCCCGTGAGTTTGGCCATTCCGCTCAAGGATGCCGCCGATTTGGCTGCCTCGCTCGCCGCGCAAGGCAAGACTCTCGACCCCTCCGGCGCAGTGCAGCTTATCAACGGAAACGTTGAGTGCACGTCGTGCCACGATCCTCACGTCCAAGGCAAGGATCCGATCGCCTTGAATTTTCTGGTTCGCGACAGTTCCAGCGGCCAGTTGTGCCTCGCCTGCCATGATCCCACGCGAACTATGACCGGGCAGGTGAATCCGCTTCAGGGCTGGACTACCGGCATCCACGCCATGTCATCTTCCCGAACGGCCTTGACGGCGAATGTGGGAAGTTACACCACCGTAGCGTTGAACTCCTGCAGTTCGTGTCACAGCTCTCATAACGCTCAGGGGCCGACGCGGCTCCTTCGCGGGCAGAATGAGCAGGATTGCGCCGCCTGCCACAGCGGCGGCTCCAACGTGTCGCCCACTCCTCCCAACGTATTTGCGGAGTATGCCAAGATCGCCCATCCTTTTCCTTCGGGGATCAATCTTCACGACGCTGCCGAAGGCACTTTGCTAAATAACAACCGCCACGCCACCTGTGTGGATTGCCACAACGCGCACGAGGCCAATCAAGTCCTGACGTTTCCTGTTCCTCCGGGTGTCCGCGCCTCGCAAACCGGAATTGCCGGAATCAATGCCTTGGACGGCGTGAGCGTCCTCAATCCCGTGGTGAACCAGTACGAAAACTGCCTGCGCTGCCACGGTACGAGCGCCGGGAAGGTGATGGATCCCAAATACGGATACCACCCGCTGCGCATTGTCTCCTCCGCCGATCCGCTCAATATCATTCCCGAGTTCGCGCTGACGGCCTCGTCCAGCCATCCGGTTACGCATGACCGCTCCAGCCCGCTGGCGCAACCAAGCCTGCGCGCGCAAATGCTGCAATTGGACGGAATCACACTGGGGCGCACCATGGGGACGCGCATCTTTTGTACGGATTGCCACAACAGCGACGACAATCGAGAGTTCGGGGGCGCCGGACCTAACGGACCGCACGGCTCCACGTTCACTCATATCCTGGAACGCCGGTATGAATTCAGCCAGGCGCCTGTTCCAGGCCAACTAATCACTAACCTCTTCCCGAATCCCGATCTGTCGGTCAACGGGCCGTACGGACTATGCGGCAAATGCCACGATCTCACGCAGGTCCTTGCGAATACCAGTTTCAGCGAGCATGCCCGGCACATCAATGATGGATTCTCCTGCTCCGTCTGCCACACGGCGCACGGTATGGGAACCCAAATCGCGAGTATTTCCGGCGAGAGATTGGTGAATTTTGACCTCAATGTTGTTGCACTTAATGGGCCGAACCCGATCTCCTATAATCGCGCCACAAACTCTTGCAGCTTGGTTTGCCACAATCAGGCGCACTGAGCTGTTAGCTCTGCGGCAACACTTCATGATCGGAACCGCGGTGAAGGACAGAGGGATGGGAGCGTGGAACAAGAGTCTTGTTTGGGCGAGCCTGACGTCACTGTTAGTTTGTTTTGTCTCAGCATGTTTCGGCCAGTCCCCCGTTCGTAGCGAATTTACCCCTTTTGAATCGGCGCAGCCCGTACTTGAGGGCATGAGCGACGTGCTTCCGCCGGAATTGTTGGCCCCCGGTCTGGACAGCGCCAAGTGGTCCACCTGGGTCCAGTCCAAGGACCGCGAGGTGCGCGACAGACTGATTCGTGGAGAGGAAGATACGCTCGCAAACTTGCTGCGCTTCGGCGTGACGTTTACCAAGGAATATCGGATTGATGATGAGTACCTGGCGCGCTACGAGCAGAGCTCCCTAGTGAATGCTTTCGCCGAAAATCGCGCGAACGACCTCATTCGCGCATGGATGGCCCCCCATCCATCGGAAGGCTTGCTCGAGATGCGCATCTTCGTCGAGAAGCGCGGGTATTCCCTGCGGACCGCGCAGGAACGGGCGAGAACTAAGAAATACCTGCTCGACAACCTGAGTCGTTTGCGGGACGACTTTCTCAAATACAGAGCTCAACCCAAGGACGAGAGGCGCGCAAACTTATTTCAGGACCGGGGGATTTCACTCGATACCAACCTGTGGCCCGATTACGTGCTGGACGCAGCTTTCCGGGCCCTCTTACAGAAGGGAATCCTCAAGCCGGGCCGTGTAACACGGATTGCAGTGGTTGGTCCAGGATTGGATTTTGCCAATAAGGAAGCCGGCAGCGATTTCTATCCTCCCCAAACCATCCAGCCATTCGCAGTTCTGGACTCGTTGATCCGGCTTAAGATCGCTGACCCGAATGCGATCGCGCTGGATACGTTTGATATCAGTGAAAATGTGAACCTGCATCTGGCCCGCATTCGGCAAGAGGCGGTAAGAGGGCGCTCCTATTCGCTTCAGTTGCCATGGAATACGGAGCGGCCGCTGAGCGACGAGTTCCGCGTACGCTTCATCGAGTATTGGCAACAACTAGGGGATCAGATTGGGCGACCCATGCCGCCGATTCGCGTCCCCGAAGCAGCCGATGCCACCCGAACCCGCGCGATCGAAGTCAGGCCAGACATCGTTGCGCGAGTCACGGCTTTCGATGTGAACGTGGTCTACCAACGTCTGGTCCTACCTCCAGACGGCGCCTATGATTTGGTGATCGGCACAAACATCTTTGTCTACTACGGACCGCTTGAACAATCACTGGCCCGCGCGAACGTGTCGGCGATGGTGCGGCCCGGTGGGGTGCTGATTTCGAACGACAAACTATCGGAAAGAGTGCCTTCCGGTCTGAAGGACGTCTTGGAGGTTCCCGTCGTTCTTTCCGAACAGCCCTGGGTCGAGGATATCGGATACTGTTACCAGCGCGCCGACTAGCGCAGCGCTTTTGTCCCCCGCTTCTTCCCCGTTGGACCAGGGCATAGCACCGTAAGGAGATGGGGTGTATGTTATCCGCGGGCCAGGAATTTAGGATGCGAAATTCGAAATCCTTACCGAAATCATTCACGGCGTTAACTTGCCCTGATAAGGCATAGGGAGGAACGGCAATGCTTCTGACTGATATCGAATTTCACGAGGCGAGCACGCTCAAGGAAGCCTCGGAGTGGATGGGGCGTTACGCGCCGTATGCACGTCTCATGGCCGGTGGCACGGACCTGCTGGTGGACTTAAAGACGCACCGCATTGGCACCGCGCACGTGGTTTCCATCAACCGCATCGCCGCGTTGCGCGGCCTGACCACCACCAACGGCAGCCTGCGCATCGGAGCGCTCACCACGGCCACGGATCTCCTGAACTCCACCATGATCTGGGAGCGATTCCCCGGCATCGTGGATGCGGTCAAGGACCTGGCGGTGCTGCAAATCCGCAACATGGCGACGATCGGCGGAAATATTGCCGGGGCCGTTCCGTCGGGCGACATGCCACCGATTTTGGTGGTGCTGCATGCCACGGTGAATCTGTGGTCGGTCTCCGGGGAGCGCGAGGTGCCGCTGGAGGATTTCTTTACCGGCCCGCGACAGACGGTGCGCAGGCCAGACGAGGTCCTGACGGAGATTCGCGTGCCGTACCCGCCGCCACGGTTTGGTGCGGCGTACGTGCCCTTCGCTCTGCGGGAAGCCAATGGCTGCTCGGTGGCGTCCGCAGCGGCGAGCCTTCTGCTGGACGAGAGGAACACCATCCGGGATGCCCGCATCTGCCTCGGGGCCGTGGCTCCCACCCCCAAGTTTGCGAAAACCGTGAACGCATCTTTGGTAGGCAAGGCAGCTGAGGCAGCGACGTTCCGGAAAGCCGCGGAGGAGGCCAAGGAAGTCGCGCTGCCGATCTCGGACGTACGCGGCTCGGCGGATTACCGGCGGGAACTTATCGGCATTTTGACAAACCGAGCACTTCATAGCGCCCGCGCGCGGGCGGTGGGAGGAGCGCAATGATACGGAGCTACACGCTAAACGTAAACGGCCACGACCGGAGTGTCGCGATTACCGGGGGTGAGACGCTGGTCGATGTGTTGCGCGACAAGCTGAATCTGACCGGAACCAAGAAAGGCTGCAACCTGGGCGATTGCGGCGCCTGCACCGTCCTGGTGGACGGCGAGCCGATGAATAGTTGCCTCTTGCTGGCCAGCCAAATGGAAGGCAGGAAAATCACCACCATTGAAGGCGTGGCCCAGAACGGCCAGCTGGCGCCCATTCAGAGGGCGTTTGTCGAGGAAGGCGGGGTCCAGTGCGGCTACTGCACGCCGGGGATGGTGCTGTCTTCGGTCGCGCTGTTGAACAAGAATCCGCATCCCACCGTGGACCAAATCAAGGACGGACTGGCCGGCAACCTGTGTCGTTGCACGGGCTACGCAGGCATTATCCGGGCGGTCCAACGCTGCGAGAACTACCGCGACGACGGCACATGCGCCAAGAAACCGGCGCCCGTGGCGGAAAAAAGCGGTTTCACCAGCGTGACGCTTCCCATGCCGCGCGTGGACTCCGCCGACAAAGTGACAGGCCGGGCGCGCTACACCGCGGATATTTCCCTGCCGAACATGATCCACGGCAAGATTCTGGGTTCCCCCATTGCCCACGGCGGAATCAAGCGCATTGACGTCTCCAAGGCCAAGGCGCTTCCGGGCGTCCTGGCAGTCATCACCGGAGCGGATGTGCCGGACACACAGCACGGCGTCTCGCCCGCTCGCTACGATGAATACGTCCTGGCGAAAGACAAGGTGCGGCACGAGGGAGACCCCGTGGCCGCCGTGGCTGCGCTGGACGAAAATACGGCGTTCAAGGCCCTGGACCTGATTGAGGTGGAGTACGAGAAGCTTCCCGCAGTGTTGGACGCGATGGAGGCCGTTGCCGAGGGCGCGCCGCAGCTTCACGAGCGCTACAAGCGCAACATCAGCACGGTCGTGGATCACTCGTTCGGGGATCTCGAAAAGGGGTTTGCGGAGTCTGACTTCATTCGGGAAGAAACGTTCGTGGGGAACAACACGCAACAGGTCCCGATCGAGCCGCACGCCTCCATGGCCTACTGGGAATACGACGGAACGGTGGTGCTCTACACCTCCACGCAAGCGCCGCACTACGTGCAGTACATGCTTGCCCACGTTCTGCATATCCCGCTGGGCAAGGTGCGCGTGATTCGGCCGGCCGTGGGCGGAGGTTTTGGGTGCAAGGCGGCCACCTCCCCGCTCGATCTTTGCTCCGTCATTCTGAGCAGGGTCACGGGACGCCCGGTGCGCATGGTCTTCACCCGCGAGCAGATGATCCAGTATGGCCGCGGGCGCCACAAGCAGCACATGAAGATGAAGCTGGGGCTCGACCGCACCGGGAAGATCAAGGCCTACAAGAGCGAAATCTATCTCGACGGCGGGGCGTACAGCTCCTTCGGAGTGGCCACCACGTACTACGCGGGCAACATGATGCCCACGCTGTATCACATTCCCAACTTCAAGTACAACGGCTACCGCGTGATGACCAACAAGCCGGCGTGCGGCGCTTTTCGCGGCCACGGCGTGCCTCAGCCGCGTTTCGCCTTCGAATGCCTTCTCAACATGATGGCCGACGAGATGGGAATCGACCCCATCGAGATTCGGCTGCGCAACGCCATGACTCCCTACACCCGCACCGTGAATGACCTGGACATCAAGAGCTGCGAGTTCACGGCGACGTTGCATCAGGCGTGCGAGAAGTCCGGGTGGAACGCGAAGTACGGCAAGCTCCCCAAGGGCCGAGGCATCGGGGTCGGCGCAGGCGGCTTCGTCTCCGGCGCCGGTTACGCAATTTATCGAGGTCAAGTCCAACTCTCGCACGAGAAGGGGCCCGAGCACTTCGTGAAGAAGTCCCCTTTTCCGCACGCCAATGCCATCGTGAAGGTGAACGAGGACGGCATGGCGGTAATCGTGCTGATCGGTGCGGCCGAGATCGGACAAGGCGGCGATACCGTCATGGTGCAGGTAGCTGCTGAGGCGCTGGGCATTCCGACGTCACGGATCCGCATCCGCAGCGAGGATAGCGACATTTCCCCCATCGACCTGGGCGCTTACTCTTCGCGCGTGACGCTCATGGGCGGCAACGCCGTCAAGAGGGCGGCCATGGATGTGGTGGAACAAATGAAGCCCTATGCCGCCGCGCTTCTGGGTTGCCAGGAGTCCGAGGTGGCGACCGGCGACTCGAAGATGTACGTGGCCGGAGATAAGGCGCGCAGCGTGGCGTGGGAAGAGGTCGCGCGGAAATACTTCAACGACCGCGGGCCGCTCGTCGGAACCGGCTGCTATAAGCCGCCCGACGGCTTGGGCGGCGATTACAAGGGCGCCACAGTCGGCACCAGCCCCGCGTATTCCTTCGGGACTACGATCTGCGAAGTCGCCGTGGATCTCGAGACCGGTAAGGTGAAGGTCGAGAAATTCACGGACTTCCACGATTGCGGCACTCCCATCAATCCGCTCATGGCCCACGGGCAAGTGGAAGGCGCGATGGTCATGTCCGCGAGCGAGACGGTCATGGAAGACGTGCAGTTTGACAAGACCGGCCACATCTTGAATCCGAACCTGCACAGCTACCTGATGATGACGATTAAGGACGCTCCCGAAATCTTTAGCGGCTTCGTGGATTCCTACGAGCCGGAAGGGCCGTTTGGCGCCAAGGAGATCGGGGAAGGCACCACTTGTCCGGTGTTGGGCGCGGTGGCCCACGCCATCGCTAATGCGACCGGCGTTTGGGTGAAGGACTTGCCGATCACGCCGGAAAAGATCGTGTACGCGCTTCGCGCCAAGAAGGCCGTTCCCGAGGCGGTCGGGGCGCCAGCGGACGACTGAACGAACTTGGTGTGCAGGGAGGTACGCCCGGCAGCCGGTGGTTGAAAACGGGATCCTGCATCCCCTGCGGCGGGGACGGACGTGTGCGCATCGCAACCGCAAGCACGCTGGCGAAGCCGCCCGGTGGACGCTATGGGCGTCCGCATCTGGCGCGTCAGCGCGCGGACTGGGTGAGGGGCCTACTGCTGCCGAAGCGCAACGGCGAGAAAGGCTCGGCGGGGAAGGTAGTGCGCCCCTCGACGATCCACTCGCGGACGAGTTTCGCCGTGATGGGCGCCAGCAGAATCCCATTTCGATAGTGGCCCGTGGCGATCAGAAGCCCTTGCTTGTCTGTCGGGCCGAGAATAGGCAGGTCATCGGGAGTCCCTGGCCGCAAACCAGACCACGCATCCACAAGCTGCGCACCGGCGAGGTCGGGCAGCATCTCCAGTGCGGCGTCGAGCATCTGGCGGATGCCGCTGGCCGTGACACGCTTGTCGAATCCCACGTTTTCGAGGGTGCTTCCCACGACGATGCGACCGTCCGACCGGGGCACGAGGTAGCCTCGCCCCGCGCGCAGAACACGCCGCAAGCTGACGTTTTCGGCTTGTAAAACCAGAATCTGGCCGCGCACGGGCCGCGTGGGCGCGTAGCGAGCCACGACATCGCCATCGCCGCCAATCGCGCTGCAAAAACATCCGGCGGCCACGACGACGTATTGGACAGTAATCCTCTGGCTCCCGGCTACCACCCCAATGCACCTGTCGCCCTCTTCCAGCAATCCGGTGACAGTGCAGTCCGGCCGGATTTC
>Ga0187780_10003743_pt1 | contig 11436 bp, 10 predicted proteins | sample 1015_Q2_SP10_20__FD_132429 | JGI IMG/M metagenome (GOLD analysis project Ga0187780, IMG submission 132429) | Tropical peat soil microbial communities from peatlands in Department of Meta, Colombia - 1015_Q2_SP10_20_MG | ecosystem: Environmental > Terrestrial > Soil > Wetlands > Peat | place...
GTGCGCGCAGTCCGGCCGGATCCCGACTTGCTCACGGCCGCGTACCTGTTTGCCGTGCACGAAGTCGTGCGCGATGCCGACCGCTGGCTGCGAAACAATTTCGGCCCCGATGTGGCGCAGCTCGTTGGCGATCTTCGCCAGCTGCGCCACCTCTCGGACGCCGTCCGCAATCGCATGGGTGCGCAGTCGCAGGGTGCGACCGCGGTGCCGGAAGGCCAGGAAGAGCTGTTGCGGCGCATGCTCCTGGCCATGGTTAACGACATGCGCGTTGTACTTCTGCGCCTGGCATCGCGCTTGCAGACCATGCGCTACCTTGCTTCCCACCGTCCGAGCGCGGCCCCGGCGTATGCGCGGGAGACGCGCGCGCTATACGCACCATTGGCCAACCGACTGGGAATCTGGCAGTTCAAATGGGAGCTCGAGGACTTGTCGCTTCGATTCTTGGAGCCGCAGGTCTATCAGCGCATCGCGCGCTTGCTCGAGGAAAAGCGCGAACAGCGCGAACAACGTATCGCGACCGTCGCCAAGACGCTGCAAGCGATGCTCCAAGGCGCGGGGATCGCGGCGAACGTGACCGGCCGGCCCAAGCACATCGCCAGCATTGCCAGCAAGATGAGCGCCAAGGATCTTGCGTTTGAGCGCGTCTTCGATCAAAGCGCCCTGCGCGTGGTCGCTGGTTCCGTCGAGCATTGCTACGAGGTTCTGGCGCTGGTGCACGAACGCTGGCATCCCATTGAAAGCGAGTTCGACGACTACATCGTCAAGCCCAAGGCCAACGGATACCAGTCGCTGCACACGGTGGTGGAGGATGACGACGGCAAACCGGTCGAGATCCAGATTCGGACTCGGCGCATGCATGAACAGGCCGAGTTGGGTGTGGCGGCGCATTGGCGCTACAAGGAAGGTGGCGCACAGGATCGAAGTGAGACGGAGAAAGTTGCCTGGTTGCGCCGACTACTCGACTGGCAACGCGACGTCGAACCCGTGCGTGGCCCGCAGGGCATCGACCGCGTCTACGCTTTGACGCCGCAGGGGCGTGTCGTCGAGTTGCCGCAAGGCGCGACCGCAATTGATTTTGCCTATCACGTGCACACCGAATTGGGGCATCGCTGCCGCGGGGCGCGGGTCGATGGTGCGCTGGTGTCTCTGAATACCGCGCTTCGGACCGGCCAGACCGTCGAGATCATTAGCGCCCGCAGCGGCGGACCCAGCCGCGACTGGCTCAACCCCGAGCTCGGGTTTCTCGCCAGTGCACGATCCAAGGCCAAGGTGCGGCAATGGTTCCACGCCCAGGAGCACGAGCAGTCGGTTGCCGCGGGGCGCGAAACCATTTTGCGCGAGTTGCAGCGTCTGGGGCGCACCGCCGTAGGTCTTGAGGATTTGGCGCGGCGTTTGGGCTACGCGACGGTCGAAGAGATGTCCGTGGCGGCGACCAAGGACGAATTTAGTTTACGCAGCATCGAACAAACGCTCGCCGGTACGACTCCTCCGGTCGAAGAGCCGTTTGCGCCGCTGGAGCGCCCCAGACCGCCCGCCGCGGGCCGCGGAGCGGTCCTGGTCGTCGGGGTCGATTCGCTACTCACGAGTCTGGCACGTTGCTGTCGGCCCATTCCACCGGACGCCATTGTTGGCTTCATTACGCGCGGCCGTGGAATTTCGGTCCACCGTGCTAGTTGCGCCAACGCGCGCACCCTTCTGTCACGCCAGCCGGAGCGCCTGATCGAGGTGCAGTGGGACGCGGGTGCGGCGGCCGCCGAAGCGGCCTATCCGGTGGAACTGGTCGTTTTGGCCAACGACCGACAGGGACTGCTACGGGACGTAACAGAGGTATTTGCGCGCGAAAAATTCAATGTCCTGGGAGTCCACACGGTCACCCAACGCGAGCAAGCGCAGATGCACTTCACCGTTGCCGTGCCCGACAGTCTGGCGCTGCGACGGTGCCTGGCGCAGTTGGGCGAGGTCAAAGGCGTGTTGGTTGCGCGCCGAAAGTGAGCGCACGACAAAAGATCAAAACGGCGCCAAGTAGATGCGCTCGCCCCGCCGCATGGGTGGCGGACGACGCGGGAAGTTCCGTGCTGCCCAGCGCAGCAGACACACCAGAAGTCTCTGGGCGAGGAAACCGGTGGGCGCCGCGCGCCCGCTAGGCGATGGCCGCCTCACCCTGCACCGCAAGCAGATCGAAGTGGCGCGCATATCGAGGATGCAGGTTGTCCAGCGACAGCCACATCAGAAAGTCCGCGCTGTTAAAGTCCGGATCCCAGGCGGGTTCGCCACAGACCTTTGCCCCGAGTCGCAAATAACCCTTTATCAGGGGCGGGATTTCGATCGCTTCGGCGCGAGGGATCTCCTCGTGGGGAAACGGCATGAGCGGAAATGCTCTGTGCGCGGGGTCGGAGAGATACGCCTGCAGTTTGTCTCGCAGCGCTGCGGCTTGCATGCCGCCGTCGGCCAGAGGCGCGCTCGCGCACCCTATCAAGTGGCGGTACTGACCACGACGCATGTACTGCGCCAAGCCCGCCCACAGCATCAAGATGGCAGAACCGGTACGGTGCTCCGCATGCACGCACGAACGGCCGACTTCGATCAGAGACGCCCGCAGGTGCCCGAGGCGTGACAGGTCGAATTCGGATTCCGAATACAGTCGCCCAATTTGCGCTCGCCGATGCGGCGGAAGAATCCGGTAGGTTCCAACGACCTGTCCGGTTTCGCGAACCCGCACTATAAGATGGTCGCAGTAAAGGTCGAACTCGTCACGATCGATGGAACCCTGGGCGTTGCCCAGATTTGCTCCCAGTTCTTCGGCAAAGACCGCAAAACGCAAGCGTTGCGCTTCCTCTAGATCTGCTGCACTGCGGGCCAAACCGATGCTCAGTGCTCCTGAGGCTCGTGCAGCATCAAGGCTAGGCACGCTGGGTTGGCCGGATTTGGCGTTAGCCATAGTCGGATTCCCAAGAAACGCGATGCGCGCAGCCTAGTGAGGAGCTTTTACAGTTCTGTGTACAGAAAATTACGAGCGCGTGACATCGCCATATTTTTCAAAGCGCGTTATCGCATGCGATGCCTGTGGCGGCCTTTCGACGCCACAGCGTGGCGGCCACGTTGGCCGTGGGCTCCTCATCCCGGGCGCCCATGGGGCCTCGTGTATCATGATTTGTTTGCAGCAGGCGCGTAGCTCAGCTGGTTAGAGCACCACCTTGACATGGTGGGGGTCGTTGGTTCGAGTCCAATCGCGCCTACCATGGTTGTACCTGCCGGGCAGGCGCTTGTTTTTCTCACGCGCAGGCTTTTTGCGGGCCCGCGGGAGCGATGTCACGAATTCGGCGCTCAAAGCTGACGAAGCGGGCGCTTTGGCCGCAGTCCGATACCATTAGATTTGCCGCGGAGTGCCTGCGCGCAGCGACAAAAGTGCGGCTCGACCGCGCTTTTTTTTTGAAAGAGCGGCTGGGCTTTGGGGATGCCAAGCGTGTCGGAGAGCGCAATGATCGCAGTTACCCTTCCGGACGGTTCCGTGCGCGCTTTCGAGCGCCCGGTAACCGTTGCCGAAGTGGCCGCCGCAATTGGTCCGGGACTGGCAAAAGCGGCGGTGGCGGGCAAGATCGACGGCAAGCTGGTGGACACGTCGCACCGGATCGAGCACGACGCGAAACTCGCCATCGTCCTGGACCGGGATCCCGAGGGTTTGGAGGTCATCCGGCATTCCACGGCGCATCTTCTGGCCTACGCCGTCAAGGAGCTTTTCCCCGAAGCGCAAATCACGATCGGACCGGTAATCGAGAACGGTTTTTATTACGACATCGCGTACAGGCGGCCATTTACGCCCGAGGACCTCGAGGCGCTCGAGCGCAAGATGCGCGAACTTGCCGCACGCGACGAACCGGTCCGCCGCGAGATATGGAACCGCGCCGACGCGGTCGCGTTTTTTGAATCCATCGGTGAAAGGTACAAAGCGGAAATCATCAGCGGCATCGCCGACACAGAGGAGATCTCTCTGTACCGAGAGGGCAATTTCGTCGATCTGTGCGTGGGCCCACACGTGCCTTCGACGGGCAAGTTGCGAGTCTTCAAGCTCATGAAAGTTGCAGGTGCGTACTGGCGAGGCGACAGCCGCAATGAAATGCTGCAACGGATCTACGGGACGGCTTGGGCGAAGAAGGAGGAGCAAGACGCATACCTGCACATGCTGGCCGAGGCCGAAAAGCGAGACCATCGCAAGCTGGGCCGCGAGCTCGATTTGTTTCATCAGCAAGACGAGGCCCCGGGCTTGGTTTTTTGGCACCCCAAGGGTTGGACCATCTGGCAGCAAGTCGAGCAGTACATGCGCCGGGTTTATCAAGACAACGGTTATCAGGAGGTCAGGGCGCCGCAGATTCTGGATCGCAGCATCTGGGAGAAAACCGGGCACTGGGACAATTTCCGCGAGAACATGTTCACGACGGAGTCGGAGAATCGGCACTACGCAATTAAGCCGATGAACTGCCCGGGACATCTACAGATTTACAAGTCGGACCTTCGCTCGTATCGCGATTTGCCCCTACGTTACGGCGAGTTTGGCCAATGTCACCGCAACGAGCCGTCCGGCGCTCTGCACGGAATCATGCGCGTGCGGGGTTTCACACAAGACGACGGTCACATCTTCTGCACGGAGGACCAGATCCTTCCGGAATGCGTGGCGTACACCGCGCTGCTGCAGAAGGTCTACGGGGATTTCGGGTTTACGGACATCAGCTACAAGGTCGCGACGCGTCCGCCGCAGCGCATTGGCGCTGACGACTCCTGGGACCGTGCCGAGCAGGCGCTTCAGGAGTCTCTTCGAAAATCGGGCTGCTCGTTTACTTTGAGTCCGGGCGAGGGGGCTTTTTATGGCCCGAAGATCGAGTATCACCTCAAAGACTCGATTGGCCGTTCATGGCAGTGCGGAACAATTCAGGTCGATTTCGCGATGCCCGGTCGACTGGGAGCCGAATACGTGGCGGAGGACAACACTCGGCGCGTGCCGGTCATGCTGCATCGCGCAATCGTGGGGTCCCTGGAGCGATTTATCGGCATCCTTATTGAGCACTACGCCGGCGCCTTGCCGGTTTGGCTGGCGCCCGAGCAGTTTGCCGTTGCCAGCATCTCAGAGCATTTTGCATCCTACGCGCAGGAAGTACTGCAACTCTTGAAAAAACAAGGTCTTAGAGGAAGCGCGGATTTGCGCAATGAGAAAATCGCCTATAAAATTCGCAGTCTTGCACTGCAAAAGCTTCCCTACATCCTTGTGGTTGGGGAAAAAGAGATGCAGGGCGGAACGGTGGCTGTGCGGGCACGTGGCGGCGTCGACCTAGGGGTAATGACGCCTGCGGCCTTTGCCGAGCGGCTGCGGCTCGATGTCGAGCAGCGGCGGTCGACCTGAGCGAGGCGGCACGGCCGAAGATGAAAGCACTTGGAGCGTAGAGCCATCGCAAACGAACGCGCGCATCGCATCAACGGCGAGATTACGGTCCCCGAAATCCGTCTCATCGGGGCCCAGGGTGAGCAGTTAGGCGTGGTTCGCACGGCTGAGGCTCTGCGGATGGCCGAGGAGGGCAACGTAGATCTGGTGGAAATTGCCCCAACGGCGGAACCTCCGGTGTGCCGGATGATGGATTACGGCAAGTTTCGCTATCAGGAGCAGAAACGAGCGCACGAAGCCAAACTCAAACAGCGCCAGATTCAGGTCAAGGAGATTAAATTTCGTCCGGCCACGGACGAGAACGATTACCTCACCAAAATACGCAAACTCACCGAGTTTCTGGAGGAGGGAGACAAGGCCAAGGTGACAATGCGGTTTCGCGGCCGTGAAATGGCGCACCAGGAGCTGGGACTGAAAGTACTCGAGCGCGTGAAGGCGGACCTGGAGCCGTTGAGCCAGGTGGAGGCGATGCCACGTCTCGAAGGACGCCAGATGGTGATGGTGCTGGCGCCGCGAAAGAAAAAGTAATTGCATTGACCCGTTGTTGCAGCGGCTTGCCGCTGAAAGAGGGAATCGATGCGACCTGCGCCCAGGAACAGGGGCGCCAACAAGTGCTGCAGGCTCGTAAAGCTCCGATCCGTGTCGGACGCCCAGCGGCATCAACGAAGAAAGAGGGCAAGACATGCCAAAGCTAAAGACCAAAAAGAGCGCGGCGAAGCGATTCAAAGTTCGCGCGAGCGGCTCGATCAAGCGTGGGCAGGCGTTTAAGCGCCACATTCTTACGAAGAAGACGACCAAGAACAAACGCCAGCTGCGTGGCGCGGTGAACCTGCATCCCGCCGACGAATCGTCGGTGCGGCGCATGCTGCCCTACGCCTGATTGGCGCCCACTCCCGTCTCGAATAGTCGAAGGAAACTGCCATGCCCCGAGTAAAACGCGGCGTAACGGCGCGTGCGCGCCACAAGAAGGTTCTGTCGGCTGCCAAGGGTTTTACGCAGCGTCGCAATAACGTATTTCGGATCGCCAAAGAAGCGGTCATGAAAGCGGGCCAGTACGCATATCGCGACCGGCGTGCCCGCAAACGGGTGTTCCGCTCACTGTGGATCGCGCGCATCAATGCCGCCGTGCGGGAGCACGACTTGTCCTATAGCGTGTTTATGAGCGGTTTGCGCAAGGCGCAGATCGATCTGGATCGCAAGGTGCTGGCGGACATGGCCGTGCTTGACAAACCGGCGTTCGCGGCCATCGTCGAACAGGTCAAGACGGGCCTGGCCCGTTAGAAGGACCGTCGCGCGCAGGGTGCGGGCGAATCCGCACCCTCCTGGCGGCGTGAGTCCGCTCGCGTCGACGCCCCCTGATTCTTGCCATGGATCCGCTCGATTCCCTCATTGCCGATGCCCGGCGTGCGTTCGCGGCGGCAGCGCAGCCGGCAGTGCTCGAAAACGAGAAGGCGCGCTTTCTGGGTAAGGGCGGGTCCATTACGGAGCTGCTCAAGGGCTTAGGCCAGCTCGACGCCGAGCAGAGGCGCGCGCAAGGCGCACGCATCAATGCGGCCAAGCAGCGCATCGAAGAGCTGCTGCAAGCGCGTCGCGAAGAATTGGCGCAACTCGAGCTCGACGCCCGCCTGGCGGCGGAGGCAATCGACGTGAGCCTGCCCGGCCGCAGTTCCAGCACGGGTGGCATACACCCGATCATGCGGACCTGGCTGCGGATCGAGGAGATCTTCTCGTCCATCGGATTTGACGTAGCCGACGGTCCAGAAATCGAAAACGATTGGTACAACTTTACGGCGTTGAACAATCCGGAGAACCATCCGGCGCGTTCGATGCAAGACACGTTCTACGTCGATGTGCACGATGCAAGCGGAAACCCTTTGCTTTTGCGCACGCACACCTCGCCCATCCAGGTGCGCTACGCGCAACAGACACCGCCGCCGCTGCGCGTGATTGCGCCGGGGCGTACCTACCGGGTCGACAGCGACGCTACCCATTCGCCGATGTTTCACCAGGTTGAGGGGTTGTGGATCGACGAAAACGTCAGTTTCGCGGACCTCAAGGGTGTCTACACGGAGTTTTTGCGGCGCTTTTTCGAAACCGACGAACTGCAGGTTCGTTTTCGTCCGTCGTATTTCCCTTTCACGGAGCCATCGGCCGAAATCGACATGATGTTCACAAGTGGGCCGCGCAAGGGCCGGTGGCTCGAAATTTCCGGCGCCGGAGAGGTTCATCCGCACGTCGTGCGCAACTTCGGATTGGACCCCGAGAGCCATATCGGCTTTGCATTTGGTTCGGGTCTGGAGCGGCTGACGATGCTGCGCTATGGCGTCGGCGATCTGCGCCTGTTTTTCGAGGGCGATTTGCGGTTTCTCGAACAGTTCAATCGCTGAGCCGCCGTGAGGATTGCACTTGAATGGTTGCGCGAGATGGTGCCGACCCGGGAGGAGCCGGCAACACTGGCTGAGCGCCTGACCATGGGAGGGCTGGAAGTCGAGGAGCCCGAAGCAGCTCCCACCTTCTCCCAAGTTGTCGTCGCCCGTGTGCTGCAGGTGCAGCGGCATCCAAACGCGGATCGACTCACAGTCTGTCAGGTTGACACGGGCGGTGGTGCGGCGCGAACGGTCGTCTGCGGAGCGCCCAACGTAGCCGAAGGTCTGACCGTGCCCTGCGCGCTCCCCGGAGCCCACCTGGCGGGCGATTTCGTCATTCGAGTCTCAACGGTCCGAGGTGTGCGCTCCGAGGGAATGCTGTGCTCCGCGCGCGAACTCGGATTGTCCGAGGACGCCCAAGGGCTGCTGGTCTTGGAAGGAACTCTGGTTCCGGGTACCGATTTGCGCGAGGCCCTCGGTCTGGACGAATCCGTGTTCGAAATCAAGACGACGCCCAATCGGGGCGATTGTCTGAGTGTTTTGGGTGTCGCGCGCGAGTTGGCGGCCCTAAGCAGACAAACGCTCAAACCGCCAGCGACAGGTCGTGCTGCGGTCAACACCGATGAGCAGCTGGCAGTGCGCATCGATGCGCCGGAGCTTTGCGGGAGATTTTCCGGACGGGTCTTGCGCGGCCTGAACGCGCGCGCCGCAACGCCCGCGTGGATGAAGCGGCGCCTGGAACAGTCCGGGCAACGCTGCGTCTCGGCGTTGGTGGATATTTCCAACTATGTCATGTTGGAGCTCGGCCAGCCGTCGCACGTCTTTGACTTGCAGAAGGTCGACGGCGACATCGAAGTGCGATGGGCCCGAGCGGGCGAGACGATTCATCTACTCAACGAACAGGTGGTGGAACTCGACACGGAACTTGGTGTCGTCGCCGACCGCAAGGGTGCCGAGGCCATCGCCGGGATCATGGGCGGAATGTCTTCGTCGGTGACCCTTGACACCCGAGACGTGTTTCTCGAGGCGGCGTTTTGGTGGCCGCAGGCCATACAGGGAAGGTCCAAGCGACTGGGTATTTCCTCGGAGGCGGCGCATCGCTTTGAGCGCGGCGTGGATTTTGCCGCCACGACAGTCGCGCTGGAGCGGCTCACCGAGCTCATGGTGCAGGTCTGCGGCACCGCGCACACCCGCGTAGGACCCGTCAGCGACGTCATCGCGCGGCTGCCCGAGCGCCAACCCGTTGCCCTGCGTCGGGCCCGGCTGCAGCGCGTCCTGGGCATCGCGTTGTCCTCGGCACAGGTTCAGGGCTGTTTTGATCGACTGGGTCTTGCCTACCGGCGCGAAGACGACGTGTTTTACGTGACGCCGCCCAGCTTTCGCTTTGACCTGCAGCTCGAGGTCGATCTTGTCGAAGAGATCGCACGCGTACATGGCTACGCATCGATTCCGGCCGATCCTCCGCTCGCCCGTGCGCGCATGCGGGTGCAGCGCGAGGATGCGCGCACGGCCCATGATCTACGCAAAACCATGGCAGCGGCCGGCTACCAGGAGTTGATCAACTTTAGTTTTGTGCCCGAGTCCTGGGAATCGGACTTTGGCGCTGATGCCGGGGCGCAGATTCGAGTTTTGAATCCGATTGCAGGCCAGTACAGCGTGATGCGCAGCAATCTGCTGGCTGGACTCGTATCGAATCTGCGCTACAACCTCAATCGGCAGGCCACCCGGGTGCGCACGTTCGAACTCGCCAGTGTCTACCGTCGCGGCACAAGTCCCCCGGACGTCTCGCAGGCCGTCGCCGGCGTCGAGCAGCCGCTGCATCTTGCGGCGCTTGCCTTCGGGGGTGCCGAGGAGGAGCAGTGGGCTGTGCCCGCGCGGTCGGTGGATTTTTTCGATGTGAAGGGTGACCTTGAGCGACTGCTACGCCCGGCAGAAACCCGGTTCTCGCCTGCGCAGCAAACCGATCGCCTCTACGCGGCCTTTCACCCGGGGCGCTGCGCTCGAATTGTGCTGCACGATGCAACGATCGGCTGGATTGGCGAGTTGCATCCGCGCCTGTGCAAAATCTTCGAACTCGCCACGGCGCCGGTGCTTTTTGAGCTGACCGTTGCTCCGCTGCTACACGTCGGGCTGCCTTCGCTGCTGCCCGTAGCGCGCTTCCCGGCTCTTATCCGAGACATTGCGGTATGGGTCGAGGGCTCGGTGCGAGCCGGCGAGGTACTCGAAGATCTGCGCGGCTTGGCCGTTTCCGAGCCGAAGCTCTCCTGCGTTCGGACAATACGGCTTTTCGATGTTTTTCGACCCGTGGACGGTTCTCCCCGGGGCGGTTCGCCGACAGAGGCTAGCGGCTTGTTAAATAAGGAAAAAAGCCTTGCGTTCCGGATAGTTCTGCAAGATACTCATCGTTCGCTGGCGGAAGCAGATGCCGACGCAGCGCGCGCCACGATCGTCGAGCAGCTGTTAAAGCGCTGGGGCGCAAGGGTGCGCCAGTAGGCGCTACCGACCAGCAAAAACATCAAATTACAGCGGCGAGTTACACCGTCCCATGACGTCCGTTAATCTTCCCGACGTACCCGTGGCAGCGAAGCTGCCTTCCGCTTCGGCGCAAACGGTGGCCGAACGTGAGATCCGCACCACGACCAAGGCCGAAATTGCCGACGCTCTCTTCGAGCGTCTGGGTTTGAATAAGCGCGAAGCCAAGGACATGGTTGACGGTTTTTTTGAGGAAATTTGCCTGGCCTTGGCTCGGGGCGAGGCCGTAAAACTGTCGGGATTCGGTAACTTCCAATTGCGCGACAAACCTACACGTCCCGGCCGTAATCCCAAAACCGGCGAGGAGATCGCAATTACGGCGCGGCGCGTGGTTACCTTTCACGCGAGCCAAAAGCTCAAGGCGACAGTAACGCGCACGCTGGGGCGCTGAGCGCCAGCACCTGCAGCGCAACCTCGTATCCGGAGCGGCGCATCGATGTCCAAGACTGCCGGAGCCGACCGCGATGGTGCGCATCCCCTGCCATCGATTCCGGCCAAGCGCTACTTCACCATTGGTGAGGTGAGCGATTTATGCGCGGTCAAACCGCACGTGCTGCGGTATTGGGAACAGGAATTCACACAACTCAAACCCGTCAAGCGACGTGGCAACCGGCGCTACTACCAGCATCATGAAGTCTTGCTCATTCGGCGCATCCGCGAGTTGCTCTACGAAGAGGGTTTCACCATTAATGGCGCTCGCAATCGTCTCGATGGCAACGGTGCGGCATCCACCGGCCGGCGCCGTAGCGGCCGTTCCGAGACCGTTGCGGGCGAGCGAGTAGCGGAAGCCCCAACGAATGCATCGGCGGCACAGGCAGAGCCGCCCGTTGACGCGAAAACCGATCCATTGCATCTGATGCGAACGGAACTCGAGTCTATTCGGGCGCTGCTCGCCCGAAGGGCCGAGGACACGTCGTCCCGGTGAGACAGGCCTAGTGCTGCGTGTACAATCGCTTCCCTTCGGGGCGTAGCGCAGCCTGGTAGCGCACTTGCATGGGGTGCAAGGGGTCGCGAGTTCGAATCCCGCCGCCCCGACCAAATAATCAAAGAGTTAGCTGGGATGCATTAGCTCAACACGCGACCCCTTCGGATCCAAGCTAATACCTA
>Ga0187780_10003744_pt1 | contig 11434 bp, 10 predicted proteins | sample 1015_Q2_SP10_20__FD_132429 | JGI IMG/M metagenome (GOLD analysis project Ga0187780, IMG submission 132429) | Tropical peat soil microbial communities from peatlands in Department of Meta, Colombia - 1015_Q2_SP10_20_MG | ecosystem: Environmental > Terrestrial > Soil > Wetlands > Peat | place...
CTGACCACCCAGGATACGATCTTTGAGCCGTCGCTGGACGAGATCGCCGAGCTGATGGAAAAGACCATGATGACCTTAGCCTTCAGCCAGGCCATCCTGGAGTCCAGCCTGGCGCAGAACGCCAGCCGCTTTAATGCTATGGCGGTCGCCAAAAAGCGGGCCTTTGAACTACTGCAGTATTACAAGCTGGAATATCACCGCGCCCGGCGCTCGGAAGGCGACCGCCGCTCGCGTGAAATCGTTGTCGGCCTCAAACGTAAAAAACACGCCAGGAAGGGTCTATGAACAGCACCCAACCTCAAGCCCGGCCCCAGGCTCAGCCACAAGTTCAGCCGGCTGAAAAAGTCGGTGTCATCCGCGGCCTGCGCGGTCTGATGGTAGAGGTAGAAATCCTTGGCTCCAAGCCCGAAGAAAAGGAGCTGCTGACGGTTGAGGGCTACCCAAAGGTATTCCTGGAGGTTGATTTCTTTAAGGCCGACGCCGCGGTCTGCGTTAATCTGACCAACAGCCAGGAGCTGCGCTGCGGCCAGACCATCCACCGCAGCCACCGTAAAGTCACAGTGCCGGTCGGGCCGGCCACCCTGGGCCGGGTCTTCAACCCCTTGGGTGAGCCGATTGATGATGGGCCAGCGATACAGCAGAACCGCCGGGTTATCAGCGAGCCCAGCGGCACCAAAAGCTACCGCGGCGAACAGAAGCTGGAACTGCTGGAGACCGGGCTGAAAGTGATTGATTTTCTGACACCTTTCGTAAAGGGGCGCAAAATCGGCATTGTCGGCGGCGCCGGCGTCGGTAAAACCGTCCTGACCATGGAAATGATCCATAATGTCACGCGCAGTAAAAAGAGCCTGTCCATTTACTGCGGCGTCGGCGAGCGCATCCGCGAGGGCAATGAACTATACCTGACGCTTAAAGAGACAGAAGTCCTGAAAAACACCGTAATGTTCTTCGGCCAGATGGACGCCACGCCGGCAACCCGCTCCATGGTCGGCCCGGCGGCAGCCACGGCGGCCGAATATTTCCGCGACCAGGAGGGCCGCGACATCCTGTTCTTCGTGGATAACATCTACCGCCATATCCAGGCCCTGACCGAGCTGTCAACCAACTTCGGCCTGATTCCTTCAGAGGGCGGCTACGCGCCGACGGTCTTTTCCGAACTGCGGCGGCTGGAAGACCGCCTGAGCTCCACTGCCAAGGGTTCCATAACTTCGGTGCAGGCGGTTTATATTCCGGCCGACGACTTAAGCGACCCGGCGGTACAGGCTATCCAGCAGCAGCTTGATTCGGTGCTGGTGCTATCACGATCGGTGGCCGAAAGCGGCATTCGTCCGGCGGTAGACCTGCTGAAAACCACCTCGTCGCTGCTGACGCCGCGGATCGTCGGCGACCGCCATTATGAACTGGCCGGCCGGGTCCAGGCCATCATGCAGAAGCACGAATCGCTGAAGAACATCATCGCCATCGTCGGCGAGAATGAACTGTCGCCGGCCGACCTGGTAGACTATCGTAACGCCAAAAAATTGATAGAATTTTTTTCCCAGGACTTTGCCGTGGCCGAGCACCTGACCGGTAAACCGGGACAGTATTTCACCCGTGAACAGACCCTGGCTGGAATTGAACAAATAATTGGTTCAGCGAACCCGGACGGCTCGGCGCCAGTACCGCCGGCCAAACCGCCGGCCGCGCCTCAACCGGCCCAACCGCCGCCGGCCGCGCCGTCAAAATAAATAAATCATGGAACACCAGACCAGCGACAGCACCCATCTGAAAGTCATCGCCCGCGCTCCGTTTGAAGTCTATTACGAAGGCCCGGCGCGGCTGGTCTCGGCGGCCAACAAGGTAGGGAAGTTCGACATTCTGCCCGGCCACGCCGATTTTTTCTCGGTTATGACCCCCGGCGAGGTGACCATAGAGACCGAAGCGGAACCGGTGAATATCAACATCAGCAATGGCATTATCGGTGTGCGCGACGACAACGTCCTGCTATTTCTTAATATTTAGCTTAACTCAAAGCAGCAGAGCCGCTTGCACCATTTCCCTCAAGAACCCGTTCCGCGCGGGGGACACAGGTATGGTCCTCCGGCTGCACTGGGCAGCTGACGTTCTTTCGTGAAAAGTGCTCGCGGCTCTCTCTGTTGTTCCTCAATATGTGGCGCAACCTCGCGCTTGAGTGCCAGGTGCGATTTCTCTTCGAGAAACGGACCGGGCTGTACAAAATTGGTACTGCCTGGGAGTATCGCAGAAGAAAATCGTGCATGGTGCCAAGAGCGCCAAGGGAAGGCGGGCTTTGCCCGGTTTGCCTTGGCGCGTCGCGAGGGTGCGCTATTGTTCGACGATGTAGTCGATGGCATAGCCGCCAGGCGGCAGACTGCAGCTATCTTCTACACTGAAACCGGCGACGCTGGGATTCAGGACATAAAAACCGCAGGTAACAGATGAGGGGATATTGATGGCGCTGATAATGATGCGCGGAACGCTGGAATATTGGTTATGAAAAGCGACGTTAGCCAAAGTGCCGGCAACGGCGCTGACGCCGATATTGATAGCGATCCGCCCGGCTGAGTCATTGCCGCTGATTGATACCGTACCGTTGGAGCCCAAAGCCGGGCCGCCGGGTCCGACTCCTGGAGTTGTCCCGCCGGTAATGACGTGCCCACCGATACTCAGTGTGCTGGTTGAGGTCAGGCTGTTGGCGCTGAAAGTATTGACCGACAGTACGCCGCCGACTGCCAGGTTACCGACTACCGTCAAATTGTTGTCAACAGTCAGCAGCTGCCCGACTATCACCGAACCCTGCAGCTGAGTCGCGCCGGTAACGATCAGCCCGCCGCGTAAGTTCAGGTTGGACAGGGTGCTGTCGCCGTTGACGTTCAGCTGTGCCAGCGCGGCGTTGCTGGCCTGCAGCTGGGTCAGGGTGGCGCTGCTGGCGATGAACTCGCTGTTCAGCTTCAGTTGGCCGGCGATGCTGACGGCGCCGGCGACCGTAACCTTGCCGTTGAACTGGGCGTCCGGCCCGACGTTCAGCTGGATGCCGGAATCACCGACGGCAGTGCGGTTGACACCGAGCTTATCAAGGGTACTGGAACTGATAGTGACCTGTCCGTTGATCAAACTTTTGGTCTTGGCCTGGTTTTTGAGCACGAAAGCTAAAATGCCGCCGTTAACCGCCAGGATGGCCAACACCACGGCCACGCCGATAAGGGTCGCCCGGTGACTAAGTCGGTAAGTCCCGCGGCGCGCCGGTTTACCTTTGTCGCCGCCGGGCGGCGGTGGCGCCGCCGCACTTTCGGCCCGCGGTTTCAGGACCTCGGGTTGCTGGGCTTGGGCGGGCTGGTTTTGGTTTTCGGGGGACGGATTCTCCATCCGGTTTTTGTTCCTTTGATTGCTAGCTAGCCATTATAACGCTTAGGCTTAGGCGGAAGCAACCGGCAAAACAGTTGTCGGCCGATTGCAAAATGGCCCCGATTTAGCAACAATATGGCTTATGGTAAAAAGACTGGCACTGATATGTCTGATATTAGCTTGCTGTGCTGTCATTGGCGCGCCGGCGGCTACTTCCGCCGATTCGCTTAAATCCGCCAACTATCAATTCGTGGAACAGAGCCTGGGCGGCAGCGGCCTGGTCGGCTCGCAATCGGCCAGTTTCCAGGCTGACCAAGCTGTCGGCATCCTCGGCCTGGGCAATTCGGCTTCCACCAACATCCAGATAAACGCCGGCAACATTACCACCAATGACCCGGCATTGACTTTCGCGGTCAACTCCGGCGATGTTAACTTTGGCGACTTTTCGCCGTCCACGGCGGCCACCGCCACGGCTACATTCTCGGTGATTGATTACACCAGTTTCGGCTACATTGTCCAGATTATCGGTAATCCGCCCAGCCACGCCGGCCACACTATCACCGCTATGAGCTCTACCGCTCCCTCGCAGACGGGGATTGAGCAGTTCGGCATCAATCTGGTGGCCAACACCTCTCCGACGTCGCTGGGCGCCAATCCCGACAATGGCCAGTTCGGCTACGGCCAGGCCTCCAGCAACTACAATTCCCCCAACAACTACCGTTACGTCAGCGGCGAGACTATCGCCCAGGGCAACAAGAGCTCCGGCCAGACCAATTACACTATCAGCTACATCATCAACGTTAGCAGCTTGACGCCGGGCGGGCAGTACACTGGCGGCCAGACGCTGTTGTGCACCGGCACCTACTAAACAGTTATACACATCTGATGACCTATGTTCCGGATAGAGGTTGACAGAGGCGGACCGCTTATGCTATATTGTCGCCAGGATTTACAAAAATAAAAAACAATCAGCATGTTCCGACGATCTAAACTAGTAGCGTTAACAGCGGCCGCATTGTTTCTCGGGCTGATTTTTGAAATCTCTATGTACGGTAAGGTCTCGGCCGCCCAGATTACTTTGCGCAGCCTGACACTTCAAGCCGGGGTGACAGATGGCGGTTCTATGCCCGGCGGTGTGGTCAACCATCAGTTCGCTTTCACCATACCCTCCAACGCCTCCGTCGGCTCCATCCAGTTTCTGTATTGCACCTTGGCCGCCGGAACTTGTACCACGCCCACCGGCCTGGTAACTACTTCAGCTACCATGGGCAGCCAGTCCGGCGCCACCGGCTTCAGCCTGGTCAACACCACCAACGGCGCACCTTATCTTACCCGGGTAGCGGCTAACATCGCCGGGCCGGTGGCGGTCCAGTACCAGCTTCTAGGCATTACCAACCCCAGCACCACCAACCAGACCTTTTATGTGCGCATTTCTACCTTTGCCTCTACCGATACCACCGGCAGCGCGATTGACACCGGCACGGTAGCCGCCAGTACCGCTAACCAGATATTCCTCAGCGGAACCATGCCCGAATCCTTGGTATTTTGTACCGGCGCTACCGTCGGTACTACCAGCGGCGTGCCGGACTGTTCTACCGCTACTCCCGGCACAGTCAACTTCAACCAGCTGTTCTCGCCGACCGACACCGCCACCGCCACTTCGCAGATGGCGGCCTCCACCAATGCCGGCTCCGGCTACGTTATCACTGTTAATGGGCCGACCCTGACCTCCGGCGCCAATACCGTGGTCGCCATGGGCGCATCCACCACTGGTATCCGCGGCATCAGCCAGTTCGGCCTGAACCTGCGGGCCAATACTACCGCCACTTCCACGCCGGCGGTCGGCACTGATGTCGCCCCGGCGGCTAACGGCACTAACTATAAAGGCGAGGCCGTTACCGGCTATAACACCGTTGATAACTTTAAGTTTGTCAGCAGTAACGGTGTCGCTGACAGCGCCAACGGCGGCGCCGGCGGCTCCGACGCCCAGATCTTCACCGTCAGCTACATCGTTAACGTACCTGGTAGCCAACCCGCCGGTACCTACACCACCACCCTGACTTACATCTGCACCCCGACCTTCTGACCGGGTTATGCCCATCCAGCTTGTAAATCTCACCGAAACTAGTTTTGACTAGCCTAAAATGCTCGTGTTAGTATTTGTGTATGATCCTTAGAGCCAAGAGGGTAGCGCCACTGTTGTTAGGTGTGGCCATCTTTGGCATAATTTTGGGCTCGGCGCTGTTATTGCGCTCGGCCTACGCCGCGCAGATTACCTTGCGCAGCCTGACGCTGCAAGCCGGCACCGGCACCGGCGGTTCACAGCCCGGCGCCGTAGTCAACCATTTGTTTGCTTTTACAATACCTTCCACCGCCTCCGTCGGCTCCATCCAGTTTCTGTACTGTACCCTGGCCGCCGGTACTTGTACAACACCGACCGGTCTGGTGAGTACCTCGGCTACCATGGGCACCCAGTCCGGCGCCACCGGTTTCACCTTGGTCAACACTACCAACGGCGCGCCTTACATTACCCGCACGGCGGCCGGTATCACTGGCGGTACGGCGGTAACCTACCAGTTGTTATCTGTTACCAACCCCAGCACTACCAACCAGACCTTCTATGTACGCCTTTCTACCTATGCTTCAACCAATGCCACCGGCAGCCCGATTGACACCGGTACGGTGGCCGCCAGCACCGCCACCCAGATAGCGCTGACTGGAACCATGCCCGAATCCTTAGTGTTCTGCACCGGCGCCACCGTTGGTACTACCAGCGGCGTGCCGGACTGTTCTACCGCTACTCCCGGTTCGGTGACCTTCAACCAGCTGTTCTCGCCGACCGACACCGCCACCGCCACCTCGCAGATGGCGGCCTCCACCAATGCCGGCTCGGGCTACATCATCACCGTCAACGGTGCCACGCTGACCTCCGGTGCCAATACCGTGGTCGCCATGGGGGCGGCCACCACCGGTGTGCGTGGCACCAGCCAGTTTGGACTCAACCTAAAAGCTAACACTACAGCTACTTCTACTCCGGCAGTCGGCGCCGAGGTTGCTCCGGCGGCTAACGGCACTAACTACAAGGGACAAGCCGATACCGGTTACAATACCGTCGATAACTTCAAGTTTACCTCCACTGACACTGTGGCCGACAGCTTTAACGGCGGCCCCGGCGGTTCCGACGCCCAGATCTTCACCGTCAGCTATATTGTCAACGTTCCCGGTAGCCAGCCCGCCGGCACCTACACCACCACCCTGACTTACATTTGCACACCGACTTACTAGCTCGCAGTCGGAACACCAACCCCAACTTCTTATCGTCAGCGGATAACTTCTTTTTGACTAGCCTAAAATGCTCGTGTTAGTATTTGTGTATGATCCTGAGCGGAAAGAGGGTAGCCCTACTATTGTTATGTGCGACTATCCTCCTGGGGGTGGTGTCGTCCGCTTTCTTATCGCGGACGGTTACTGCCGCAGAGTTGACCTCTCGCAGCCTGACTTTGCAGGCCGGAACCGGCACCGGCGGTTCACAGCCCGGCGCCGTAGTCAAGCACTTGTTCGGTTTCACCACCGCAACCACCGGTAACGTCGGCTCAATCGCGTTCTTATACTGCACAACCGCCGGCGGTACCTGTACCACGCCCACCGGCTTGGTGACTACCTCGGCGACATTGTCCAGTCAAACGGGCGCCACCGGCTTCAGCATAGTCAACTCCACTAACGGCGACCCGTACATTACCCGCACGGCGGCCAGCATCAGCAGCGGTACGGCCCTGACTTATCAATTCTCCTCTGTTACCAACCCGACGGCCACCAACACCTCATTTTATGTGCGTATCTCGACCTACGCCAGTACCGACACCACCGGCGCCACCACTGATAGCGGTACGGTAGCCGCCAGCACTGCCACCCAAATTGTTCTGACCGGAACAATGCCCGAATCGCTGATTTTCTGCGCTGGCGGTACCATCACTAATAACGGCGGCGGCATACCGGATTGCTCCACGGCCAGCAGCGGTTCCATCAGCTTCAACCAGCTGTTCTCGCCGGCCGATACCGCTACTGCCACCTCGCAGATGGCGGCTAGCACTAATGCCACTACGGGCTACGTCATTACAGTTAACGGGGCGACCCTGACTTCCGGCGCCAATACCGTAACGCCGATGAGCAGCGGCGGTGTCGGGGTCCGCGGCACCAGCCAGTTTGGCCTGAACCTGGTGGCCAATACCACTACGACCTCCACTCCGGCGATCGGCGCCAACATTTATCCGAGCACCAACGGCAGTAACTATAAGGGCGAGGCTTTGGCCGGCTTTAGTACGACTGATAGTTTCAAGTTTTCCACCAGCGGCAACAGTATTGCTGACAGCGCCAACGCCGGCGCCGGGCCTAGCGATATTCAAACATACACGGTATCATATATTGTGAACGTAAACGGTGCCCAAGCGATTGGAACTTATACAACTACATTAACCTATATCTGCACGGCGACTTATTAATATGCATAAACATTTTCAACAGTTTGCCCGGCTCCTGGCCGCCTCGCTGGTGCTGTTCGGTGTAGCGGCGCCGGCTGCCCTGGCTGCTACTACCACTACTGCGCCTTCAAATGTCGGACAGGCGCTGGAGATCGCCCCGCCGCTGATTTATCTGAATGTCAGCCCCGGTCAAACGGTTTCCACGCAAATCCTGATCCGCGATGTCTCCACCAGCGAGCTGGCTGTCAGCGGCCAGGTCAACGATTTCATAGCCAGCGGCGAAAATGGCACACCCAAGGTACTGCTGAACAACGACACCAACGATCCGTATTCGCTTAAGGATTGGGTAGCCGCCCTGCCATCGCTGGATTTGATACCTAAACAGATAAAACCTCTGCCCGTTACCATCAATGTGCCGGCTAACGCTTCGCCCGGCGGCCACTACGGGGTGGTGCGCTTTACGGCCACGCCGCCGGCGCTGAGCGGCCAGGCCAGCGGAGTTGCACTGTCGGCCAGCATCGGCGCGCTGCTGCTGCTGACAGTCAGCGGCAACATCACCCAAAACTTAAGCGTGGCCGAGTTTTCGGTCAACCACGGCGGCAAGACCGGCTCGTTCTTCCAATCCGGGCCGTTGAATTTCGTAGAGCGGTTAAAGAATAATGGCAACGTCCACCTTCAGCCGACCGGGCAGGTGACTATAACGGATATGTTCGGCCGCAAGCTGGCCACCTTGCCGGTCAATGTGCCGCCGGGTAACATCCTGCCGGCCAGCATCCGTGAGTTCAGCCAGGCGCTGGATAAATCGGTCATCGGCAACAAAAAACTATTCGGACACTACACCGCCAAAATGTCGGTTACCTATGGTACCGATAAAAAAGCCTTAAATAGCAGCCTGGGCTTTTGGGTGATTCCGTTCAAGCTGGTGGCGGGCGTCATAATAGTCCTGATTGCCGGCTTCTTCGCCATCCGTTACGCCATCCGCCGCTACAACCGCTACATCTTGGAGCAGGCCAACAAGCGTTCGGGCCGACAGCGCAAGTAACCGCTGACTCCGTCTTCTTAGTAACCCCTTAAAACACAAGTGTTATATAATTAGTCTGATGTACGGTCCTCTTAAGATCAGTCAGCACCAGCACAGCGGACGCTTGCGGCCGCACGAGCACACCTCTTATCTGGCATTGGCCGGCCTGATAATAGTAGCCGGCCTGGCGCTGATGAACTCGTCGCTATCCACTGTGCTGGCCGACCACCCGCCGCCGCAGGCCGGCTCTATCGGCCTGACCGGCACCGTGCCGGCAACACCGCCCAACACGGCCGCTGTCATCACCAGCCCGACCGACCAGCAGCACTTCTCAACCAGCCCGATAACGGTCTCCGGTACTTGCCCGACGGGAACCCTGGTAGAAATCTATAAAAACGACATTTTCGCCGGTTCCGCCCCCTGCGGCAGCGACGGTAAATTCTCTATGGAGATTGACCTGCTGTACGGCACGAACAGCCTGACGGCCCAGGTTTACGATGTGCTTAACCAGGCCGGCCCGGTATCAACCGCGGTGACCGTTTATTACAATGTTTCGGCCATCCAGTCGGCGCCGCTGAGCCTGTTGAACTTTGAAGGCACCCAGCTGCTGCTTAGTACCGACTCGGTTTACCGCGGCTCTTTTCCGGACCAGAATCTTAACGTGCCGATAACCATCATCGGTGGCACCCCGCCGTTCGCCGTCAACGTCCAATGGGGCGACGCCAACAATAAAGTCATTCCGCGCGGCGACAACACCATATTCAACGCCTCCCACGCCTATCAGAGAGCTGGCACTTATCAGATTGACCTCCAGGCCGCCGACAGCCAGCAGCGGGTGGCTTTTCTAACGGTCGCCGCCATTATCAATGGCCAGCCATCGGTAATCAGCGCCAGCAGCAATAAATCATCAACCAATAAATTCTTACTGCTCTGGCCGCTGTACGCCATCGCCGCCACGCTGGTGGCCAGTTTCTGGATGGGCGAGCGCCGCGAAAAGCGCATCCTGGCGGCGACAACCACTAGCCAGATACCGTCTTCCGGCTTACTCCAGTAGTTAAAACGAGACTCTATATCTGTTAATACCGCTACTGCGGCGAATCTTTAGGTTTGATGGTCAGGGCGATGTCAAAGCGCGGATACTGCTGCTGCAGAGCGCTGACTATGGCCAGAGCATCTGATAAGCCGGCTAGCGGCGGGCTGGCGGCTGCACTTGGGCCTGAATCTGTGCCGGCCAGCCCGCCAATCTGGCCCAAGGCTCGTTTGCCGTCTAAAGTCAGGCTAATGGCCTCCAGCCGCCGCCGGCCTTCGTAAGAATATTCGCTATCTATCAGATTGTGGTAACGCAGAGTAGTCAATTTATTGGAAAGCCAGGCCATATTGGCCCTAGGAGCGGTTTTTTGCCGCCCGGTGGCTATAAATACCTCTTCAACCGATAAACGGTCGGTATCGGGCTTGCCGGCAAAAAAACGCCTTAAGGTTTCTATGGCTGCCCGGCGGGATTTGTATTTCTTAGCGCTCGGCATCTTCTAATGTTTAATCTTATCACGCATTATTTAATTGTTCAATAATTTAGGGTAGGAGAGGGAAATGAGATAATACAAAAGAATTAAATTAACTCCTTAAAACGCCGCCAGCGCTTTTTTTGAATACAAAACTGTGGATAACGGCCAAAAACACCTTGTAAAGGACGCGCGCGCAAACTAAAATGATAACTGATAGAGAACTCCTGTAAAACAAAAACCGCGGCTCTCTAAGAACAAAAACCAAAAGAAAAACAGATAAAAAACATGCAACCGGGCTCCCAAAAAGCCAAGCTCTGGCTGTTCGCATTAGGCATCTTTGTGGGTGCTTTTTTGGCGTTGGGCCTGCTTAAGACCCCGCCGGCGGCTGCTTCAACCGGTATCAACCAGACGATCAACTTCCAGGGAAGGCTGCTTAACGCCCAAGGGGCGACCGTCCCCGACGGCTATTACAACATTGAGTTCAAGATCTACCAGGACGGCGACGGCCAGAGCGCCGGTGACAGCACCGGCTCACCGAGCGGTTCGCTGAAATGGACCGAGGACTATCTGAACCAGGCCGGCCACGGCGTCAAAGTGGTCAACGGCTATATGTCGGTGAATTTGGGCTCAATCACACCTTTTGGCAGCAACATTAACTGGAACCAAAACACTCTCTGGCTGTCAATGAACATCGGCGGCACCGGCGCTTCCTGTACGCCGTTCTCCTCCTGCAGCCCGGACGGTGAGATGCTGCCAATGCAGCCGCTGACCACCGCGCCTTATGCTCTTAACTCCGGCGAGCTGGGCGGTTTGAACAGTTCCCAGTTTGTTCAACTAGCCCAAGGAGTGCAGACCGACACCAGCAACGTTACGGCTATCGGCGTCAACAAGACCGGTTCCGGTAAAATTATTGACCTGCAGAATAACAGCACCGACGTCTTTACGGTAGACACTTCCGGCAACACCGTTGGTATAGGCATTACCGGCTCAACCAATGCCAATTCAACGGTTCATATCGCCGACTCTTCGGCTGGCATCCAAACGGTTACCATCGGTTCAACCAGCTCCTCCAGCGCTACCACCATCCAAGC
>Ga0187780_10003745_pt1 | contig 11433 bp, 8 predicted proteins | sample 1015_Q2_SP10_20__FD_132429 | JGI IMG/M metagenome (GOLD analysis project Ga0187780, IMG submission 132429) | Tropical peat soil microbial communities from peatlands in Department of Meta, Colombia - 1015_Q2_SP10_20_MG | ecosystem: Environmental > Terrestrial > Soil > Wetlands > Peat | place...
CTTCATCCGCGACAAGCGAGACAATCCTCTGGAAAGCACAAAGGGAAACTATTTCACCCTGGATGCGTTTGCCGCCTCCAGTGCTTTTGGTTCGCGAGTCGAGACGACGTCAGCGGGATATGTGGCCACAGATTTCGGCCGTGCGTTGGCGCAAAACTCCACATATCAGGCGTTCGGGGGTAAAGGCAAGGCCGGACATCAGTTTGTTTTTGCACGCTCGACGACCATCGGTCTGCAGCAGCCCTTCAGTGGAACCAAGGTTTTGACTCCCGGCGCATGTCCTTTGAACTCGGCCGGTGAGCCCACGTGCACCAACATCTCAACCATTCCGCTGCCTGAACAATTCTTCGCCGGTGGAGGAAACTCTCATCGCGGTTTTGGGTTAAACCAGGCAGGTCCACGCGATCCCGCCTCAGGTTTCCCGGTCGGTGGAACGGCGCTCTTCGTCAACAACCTCGAACTGCGCTTTCCTCCCGTAACGATGCCATGGCTGGGCGAAGGGTTCGGCTTTGCCATCTTTCACGATATGGGAAACGTCTTCACTGCGCCCCACGACATGCTGAAGGGCGTGTTGCGCTGGCACCAGCCCGATCCCCAACAGTGCTTGTCCGGTGGTACAACGAACCAGCAGTGCTACAACCAATTCAACCAGACAGGGTATGATTACACTTCGCACGCGGTTGGAGTCGGGGTGCGATACAAGACGCCGATCGGACCCTTGCGGTTTGACTTTGGATACGATTTGAACCCGACCCGCTATTTTCAACAATTCCCGGTTGCCGACACGAATCCGGTGCAAACTGTGCAGGAGACTCAGCGTCTGCGGCACTTCAACGTATTTTTCAGCATAGGCCAGCCATTCTGATGGGTAGAGTTCGAACGAATCGACGAGTCGCGGTCGTAGTTCTCGCTGTCCTGCTGGCAACATGTTCTTTGCCGGCGGCTCGAGCGGAAGTGATTGACCGAATTGTGGCCACGGTCAATGGTCGCGTCATCCTGCAGAGCGATTGGGATGAAGCACTTCGCTATGAAGCCCTGCTGAACGGCGGCAAGCTCAGCGATTTTACCGATGACGAGCGCCGGGCCGTGCTCGACCGACTGATTGATCAGGAACTGCTGGGGGAACAGATGAAGGCTGCCTACTTCCAGCACGCCTCTGAGTCCGAAGCCGCAGCGCGTGTTGCGGAGGCGCGGAAGCAGTATCCCGAAGCCGCGACCGACGAGGGCTGGCGGGCAGTGCTGGCCAGGTTCGGACTCACGGAGAAGGACCTCGTCGCTCACGTTCAGCAGCAGATTGATCTCATGCGGCTGGTGGATGCCCGCCTGCGGCCCGCGGTGCAGATTGATTCCAAAACCATCGAAGCCTACTACCGGGAGAAATTTGTTCCCCAGCTGAAGCAATCCGGCGCGAGCGAAGTTGCTCTGGCCGACGTCTCTGCCCGGATTCGCGAATTGCTCACCCAGGAGAAAGTCAACGAACTGCTGGTTTCCTGGCTACAGACGCTGCGTTCGGAAAGCAAGGTGAGCGTGCCCGGCTCAGCGGAGCCAGTCGGGGAGGGAGCGCAAACGCAGTGACCGAGGTTGCTCGTCGGCGCCGAAGCTGGTGGAGGTACCTTCTAGTTGCCGCCGGAGTTGGCCTAATCGCTCTGCTAGCCGCTCTGTGGTATACCACCACGGATTCGTTTCAAGCTCTTGCACGGAGGCGTCTGGTCCAGGAATTGGATCGGATTACCGGCGGCCATACTGAAATTGGCAGTTTCCACGTGGTTCCCTTTCACATGCAGGTTGAGGTGCGCGACATCACCGTGCATGGATCGGAAGCCCCTTCCGACCTGCCCCTGGCCCATGCCGATCACCTGGTCGCGCAAGTCAAAGTCATTTCCTTCCTGCGCACAGAGTTCGGGTTCCATTCGTTGAGTCTGGAACATCCGGTGATTCACATCGCGATTGCTCCCGACGGCACGACCAATGTTCGCGCCCCGCAGATACTTCGGACGGCTTCGGACAGGAATCCGGTCGAGCAACTCTTTGCGCTTTCCATTGATCATTTGGCCGTGCGAAACGGCGATTTACTGTGGGCAGACCGGAGAATCCCGCTCGACTTTACTCTGCATGACGCCAGCCTGCAGATGGACTACTCGTACCTTCGCGGCCGCTATGAAAGCCGTCTCGGCATGGGCAAAGTCGATACTGCGTTCGACGGGTTCCGTCCGTTTTCGTGGACGACAACGGCCGAGTTCAGCCTTGGGCCCACCTTCGTTGAAGTGAAGTCGGTCAAATGGAACTCAGGCCGCACGCATGTTGAAGCGAGAGGTCTGATCACCGATTTTCGCAGTCCGCACGTGGACGGAAACTACGAAGGTCATGTGGATCTGGGTGAGGTGGCCTCGATCACGCGCCGACGCGATCTCCGCGAAGGCATTGTTGAGTTCAAAGGCGGGGGACATTGGTCGCTCGAAGAGTTCACGGCCGCAGGAGCTCTCACCCTGCAAGACCTGGGCTGGCAGAACGAACAGATCGCGATTAGAAAGACCAGCGCTACTACTGACTTCTCGGTAACGGACCAGCAAATCAAGCTCTCGAAGGTGCAGGGGAAAGTCTTCGGAGGAAGCTTTACCGGCGAAGCGCAGATTGATAACTGGCTGCACAGCATTCCGCTCACCTCGGGCGGCGGGCTTAAGAAAGGCGGACAAGAGCTTCCCGTGATTAGCGCAGCACGGCCTCCCACGAAGAAAGGTGAAAAGGAAAAGCGGCCGGGAGTGCAGACTGGGGCTGTGCATCTCCGTCTGCGCGATGTTTCTGCCGGAGAAGTAGCCGCCGCCCTGGACGTCCCCGCGCATCCGCTGGGAAGCTTTCACCCCGCTGGATCCGCCGGTGGTACTGTCGACGCAGTCTGGCGAGGAGCGCCCCAGAACGCGGAGATCGCATTCGCATTTGATCTGGACCCGCCCTTGCGTACTGCCGCAGGCGAGCTGCCCATGAACGCTCGGACCCGAGGTGAATATTGGCTCGCGTCGGACGCTCTGCAGCTTGATCAGTTCAACCTGTCCACTCCTGCTTCGCGGATTCAGGCTCGCGGAACCATCTCGCTGTCTTCCACCCTCCATCTCTCGATCTCGACCTCCAATCTTGAGGAATGGCGGCCGCTGGTGGCCGCGCTGGGCGGGCCTACCAATGTGCCTTTCCGCGTGGATGGAAATGCTACGTTCAACGGTGTGGCCGGAGGTACTCTCTCGGATCCAACCTTCGGCGGCACTTTAGTTGCGCAGGATTTCGAATTTACTCTGCCCGCGACCTCGCGTACCGCCGAGCAACACGTGCACTGGGATTCTCTGGCAGCAAGTCTCCAATTCTCTCGCCATGAAGTGGCCCTCCGTGGCGGCAGCCTGCGGCGCGGCGACACCAGCGCCAACTTCGACGTGACTGCCGTCCTCGAAAGAGGACAGTTCACCGAGGGCAGCCCCTTCACGGCGCGGGTGAACCTGCACCACGTGGATGTCGCTTCGACGGCTGCGTTAACCGGCTTCGATTATCCGGTTTCAGGAACGGCCGATGTCTCTTTACAAATCAGCGGAACCCGGGCCGTTCCTCAGGTTCATGGACACATCCATGCCACAAACGCTTCGGCTTACCAGGAGGCGATCGAGAACTTCGATGCTGATCTTGCGATGGCTGAGAGAGAGACCGCGCTCAACAATATTCATCTCACTCATCAGGATGCCGTGGTCAGCGGCAGCGCTGCGTATACGCCGGCGACTCATGGCTTCCGGCTTGACCTGAGCGGGACGAATTTCGACTTGGCGCGCGTTCGCCAAATTCATCTGGACCGCCTTCCGATTGAGGGCCGCGCTGACTTTGCTCTGCAGGCTTCCGGCACGCTAAAGACGCCGGTAATCCATGCCGACGTTCACGTGCGCGACTTAACTCTGGATCGTGAACTCGCCGGCGGAATTTATCTGGAAGCCGTCACCACGAACGGCAACCTCCGGCTCACCGGTCATTCCGAGCTTCTGCAGGGCAAGCTATCGCTGGAAGGCAACGTTGGAATGTATGGCGATTATCCCGCAAACATTTCAGTGGGCATCGATCATGCGGACCTGGACGCACTCTGGCACGCCTATCTGGGTGAACAGCTGACCGGACCATCCGCGGTCGCTGGCACAGTGACGATGCAAGGGCCCTTGCGCTATCCGCGGCAATGGGCGCTGAACGGCGACTTGAGCAACGTTTCGGTGGAATTGGAGTACGCCAAGCTGCATAACCAGGGTCCGGCGCGATTTACATATTCGCAACAGACCCTGCACATCGAGCCGCTGCACATGGTAGGAGAAGAAACGGACCTCACGGGGAATGGGTCCATCGGGTTCGCAGGATCGCAGGACCTTGATCTTACGGCCGACGGACAGCTCGGCCTCAAGCTCTTTGACAGCTTTGATCCGAATCTGACGGCAACAGGGCTGATGACGGTCCATATGACCGTGGGAGGCAGCCTGCATGAGCCGCTTCCGCAAGGCCGCATCGCGATCCAGAATGGCGCGGCCAGCTATGCCGGCCTGCCCAGCGGCCTGACGGAGATGAACGGGACCATGCAGTTCACGCGAGATCACCTCCACATCGAGACACTAACTGCCCGCACCGGCGGCGGCACGCTGGATCTAAAGGGAGACGCTACCAGCTATAACCAGCAGATCAATTTCAACCTCACGGCCGTCGGCAAAGACGTCCGGTTGCGCTATCCGCCCGGCGTCAGCTCTACCGCCAACGGAGAGCTGCACTGGGTTGGAACCCGTTCGGCGTCGACCGTTTCTGGCGAAATCCTGGTTACGAAGCTGGGGGTGACTCCCGGTTTTGACTTTGGTTCGTATCTTGCACGGACCCGCCAGTCGGTGGCCACTACGCCAGCCAGTTCGCCGTTGTACAACGTGAAGCTCGATGTGGCAGTCCGCACCGCGCCCGAACTGCAGATGAAGACAGCCGTGGCCCGGCTTTCCGGCGATGCCGACCTGCGCCTGCGCGGCTCCGCAGCGCGTCCCAGCGTTCTCGGCCGGGCTGACATTCTGGAGGGCGATGCCACCTTCAACGGTATGAAGTTCCGGTTGGAGCGCGGCGACATCACTTTTGCCAATCCGGTAGCGATTGAGCCCCAGGTCAACCTGCAGGCTACGACCCACGTTCGCAATTACGATCTCGACGTCACGGTCACGGGCACGCCCGAGCGCCTGAACGTAAACTATCGTTCCGAGCCGCCGCTGCCCAAGTCTGACATCATCGCGCTGCTGGCGCTGGGCCGCACCAGCGAAGAATCGGAGCAATTACAGCAACAGTCGGGCCAGACACCTTTTACCGACGAAGCCACCGCCATGATCATCAATCAGGCCATCAACGCGACTGTGAGCAGCCGTCTGCAGAAGCTCTTCGGCGTGAGCCGCATCAAGATTGATCCTCAGGGCCTGACTACGGAAACCAACCCCACCGCGCGGGGGCCGCAGGTCACCATCGAACAGCAATTCGCCAACAACGTTTCTCTCACATACAGTACCAACGTCTCGCAGAGTTCGCAGCAGATCATTCAGGGCGAGTACTATTTCACTCGTAATGTTTCCGTGGTGGGTACGCGCGATCAGAACGGCGTGGTCAGTTTTGATGTTCGCATCCGGCAGCGTAAGAAATAGAATGGATGCGGACGCTGTTCATATTCGCCCGAAGCCGATGATCTCTCCCGCTGAAGCCGCCATTTTCGTAACCTTGCGGCTCCGCATGGTGGACCACCAACTCCGTGCCCGCGGCATCGCCGATGAACGCGTGCTCGACGCCATGGCGCGCGTTCCCCGCCATGAATTCACCGCCGGAAGGTATCGCGATCAAGCTTACGAGGATTATCCCTTGCCGATCGGCGAAGGCCAGACCATTTCCCAGCCTTATATTGTGGCGTTGATGCTGGAAGCGCTCAGTCTGACTCCAACCGACCGGGTGCTCGAGGTAGGCACGGGATCCGGCTACGTGACCGCGCTGCTCGCCGAACTTGCGGCGCAGGTTGTTTCCCTGGAACGCCACACGGTGCTTGCCGATGAAGCTCGAGACTTGCTCGCCGACTTGGGCTACACAAACGTGAAGGTGATGGCAGGCGACGGCAGTCAAGGTTACCCGGAATTGGCGCCCTACAATGCCATCATCGTGTCGGCTGCCGCTCCAGGAGTACCTGACGCTCTGCTGGCGCAGCTGGCCGAAGGCGGACGCATGATCATTCCAGTCGGGCGCGAGGAATCCCAACAGCTACAACTGATTCACAGGCGCAACGGCCAGCCCCTTACCACCTTACGCGAGCTTTGCCGATTTGTGCCCCTGGTTTCAGGGGTTGAGGTTTAGGCTCTTCCAGTTGTCGATTTCTCTTCTTGCCAGGCCGCGATGAGGCACGTGTTGGATCAACAGCACTGCAGCAACCGCAGTCGTTATGAAGAAAAGTCCGTAGTAGCGGGTTTCGTAAAGTGGAAACAGGACGAAACGCACGGCTGTAAAAACGAGCGTAGTCCCCATAACCCAACGAAAGTCATGCCTGACTAAAGGAAAGCAAACCAACCACAGAAGGCCGAACACCGGCACGGGGCTGTGGAGAGAGTCATTCACTGCTCTTACCAGGGAGCGGCCATAGCTGGAAAACACAAAAACAGAGCTCCCACTTCCGGGTCTACCTCCCAGAAAGTGGCTGTAGAGTTCCTGCCACGGGTATCCATAGTGATTGATGACGACTTCGCTTCCCACGCTTAGCAGGACCAGAACTGCAGCCTTCCTCCAATCCAGCCTGCCTCGGACCAGGAGCACGAGAATTACCAGCAGGCACAGCAAGGAATTTTCGGGTCGCACCCAAATGGCCAGCAGGAGCGGTAACAGACCCATGTCTCTGCGCCGGACAAAGACCAACCAAAGACCAAGCAGCAGGAGAAAACAAGACATGCCATCTGGCTCGTTGGCTTGCCCAAGCACCATCGTTTCGGGAAGTATCATGACCACGAGGACGAGCCAGGATCGCGCATAGAGCCACAGCATCACTGCGATTCCAAAATAAAACAGCGAGGATACTGCGCGCGTCGAGTCAATGGCACTGAACCCCAGTTTATGAACGGCCTCCAGCGTCAAAATGTACAGAGGCTTGATTGCAAAATACGGGAATAGCATTGCGGCGTAATAAGGGTCGGCGGCCCGGCGCCTGAGGTCGAGAGCCTGCGGGCCATCGTCGTCGAGGCCACGGAGGTGCGGAGTCAGCGGCGCGCTGTAGATGATGTTGTGAACCTTGACTACGTCGCCCGTCTCCACCAGAAGGACGTTGCCGGCATATCCCAGGGTGTCGATCTCCAACATGCTATAGCGGTAGCAGTGGATCGAGAGGCCGGCTGCTACAGCAAGGAAGAACGCAGTCGAGACAGCTCTCCAAAAATACACAGTTCGCTTGATTGGATTTTTGCTTTTTTCCATCGGGGTTCGTTAGAAGGACGGATGCCCAGCCGGCGGCCCACTCGGCACTTTTCTCTGCGGCGATTATCCGACAGTACAATAGCACACGTTCGATTGGAGCCCTTTTTCATGATGGGTTGGTACGCTCGGTGATTTATCCTTTCGCCACGACATGATGCATCCGACTTCAGAGCCAGAATCCAGAGTTCGAGTCGAAAAGAAGGTTGCCAGGGTTGACGGGAGGGTCGAATCGCTGCCGGCCGGAGGCTATGATCCGGCTTTTTTTGACCAACTGGCTGAAATTGAGGACCAGCACTTCTGGTTCCGCGCCCGGAATCACCTCATTTTCGGGCTGGCTCGCAAAATTTCGTCGTCGCTTCCGCTCGGAAGCCTGGTGCTGGAAGTTGGCTGCGGCACCGGCAACGTGCTCAGGGTACTGCAGAAAGCCTGTCCCAACTGCAGGGTAGTCGGCCTGGAGTTGTGGTCCGACGGGCTAAGACACGCACGCAGCCGGACGAGGGCGGCCCTGGTTCAGGCGGACATCCGGAACGCGCCTTTTGGTAAGCAGTGGGATCTTGTGGGCATGTTCGACGTACTCGAACACATTCAGGAAGAGCACGAGACGCTAGCGGCTTTGTGGAATTACCTGGCGCCGGGCGGGAGGCTTCTGCTGACGGTTCCAGCCCACCAGTCCCTGTGGAGCTACTTTGACGAAGCGGCTCAGCACTGCCGCCGATACTCCGTCCAGGATTTGCGGAAGAAGCTGGTGGAAGCAGGATTCCAGGTGGAGTTTTTGAGCCAATTCATGGCGTGCATATTTCCGATGGTGTGGGTCTATAGGAAGGTGCTCGGGCTGCGGCAGCCAGCGGCCCCGGACGACGCCCGAGGGCGGACGAACGGCGAATTCCGGATCGTGCCTGTGGTCAATCCGATCCTGACGGCGCTGCTGAGCCTGGAAGCTGGTTGGCTCGCGCGCGGACATCATCTGCCTGTCGGCACCTCACTGGTAGCGGTGGCTCGCAGGCCAGCCTGACCGGCCGTCGCAACTGGATCAAAGGGAAGAGTACTGGATATGATAGTGCGCACCTCTCCCTGAGGGACAAATGCCTGGTTCGGACGGCCAGTTGCTGCCATCGATTCGCTCGGTTCTGGACATCCCGGCAGCGTACAACTTGTGGTGGAAAATGGTCGGCGGGCCTGCCTGGGCTAAAGTTCTAGTCAGGGAGTACGTCCAGCCGACAGCAGGATCTCGCATCCTTGAGATAGGTTGCGGACCGGGGACCATCGCGAGTTACCTGCCCAGCACCGATTACGTAGGATTTGACATCAGCCCCAAGTACATCGAAATGGCGAAGAAGCGCTTTCCGAAGGCGCAGTTCTCCTGCGCGAGAGTGAGTCAGTTTTCTCTGGCAGAACGGCCCGCCTTTGACACCGTGCTGGCGCTCGGCATCGTGCATCATCTGGATGACGAGGAAGCTACGCAACTGTTTCAGATCGCGTATGATGCACTAAGACCCGGTGGCAAGCTGATCACTTTCGACGGCGTGTTCACTGACGATCAATCCCCCATCGCGCGATGGTTATTGGCAAGAGACCGAGGAGAATACGTAAGGAGTGAGCCGGAGTACATGAAGGTTGCATCGAAGATATTCGGCAACATCAAACCAACTGTCCGCCACGATCTGTTGCATATTCCTTACACACACCTGATTCTGGAATGCGTTCGTTGAGGAATTCATTCGCGGCTCCGGGAGATCGCAAGAAATGATTGCGGATGTGCGGAGGATGAGGGGCGGGTTCTCAACAGACCTTCAGGGGCCGCAACGATTGTCGATTGTGATCCCGGTTTATCGCAGCGAAAAAATTCTGCCGGAGCTGGTCCGCCGACTTCAGACTGTACTTTCGGACATCGCGGAGAGTTTTGAGCTGATTTTGGTCAATGATTGCAGTCCCGACAACAGCTGGGACGTTATCTACGAACTGGCGGAACGCTACTCCTGGATTCGGGCCGTCAACCTCATGCGCAATTATGGCCAGCACAATGCGCTGCTGTGCGGTATTCGGATGGTCCGCTACGACGTCGTCATAACGATGGATGATGATCTGCAACACCCACCGGAAGAGATTCCCAAACTTCTTGCCAAGCTTGCCGAGGGATACGACGTAGTGTATGGAACTCCAGAACACGAGCAGCATGGGTTCGGCCGGGATTTTGCGTCGTGGTTCACCAAGATCGCTTTACAAAATGTCATGGGTGCAGAGATTGCTCGGAACGTCGGTGCGTTTCGCGCCTTTCGCGGTCAAGTTGCCAAAGCTTTCGAAAACTACGAAGGGTCTTTTGTATCCATTGATGTACTCCTGACCTGGGGTACCAATCGTTTCGCCTCCATTCCTGTGAATCACAGACCGCGGAAACAGGGAGCGTCCGGATACACCTTTCGCAGGCTGATGACGCATGCAATGAACATGATGACAGGCTTCAGTACGGTGCCGCTGCAGATCGCTAGCCTGATCGGCTTCGTCTTTACGCTGTTTGGGTTCCTAGTGTTGGGGTACGTGATGGTTCGGTACTTCCGGCACGGTGATCCCGTTCCAGGGTTCCCGTTTCTAGCGTCGATCATCGCCTTGTTTTCCGGAGCACAGCTATTTGCCCTGGGTGTCATTGGGGAATACTTGGCTAGAATGCATTTTCGCACCATGCAGAAGCCCCCTTATGTCATCCGCGACGCAGGAGTGAAAGAGGTGGAGAAGAGTAATAAGGCACTTTCCGTTTAATGACGACCCGACTGACGCAAAGCGAAGTTTACGAATACTGGAGCAGGCAGGTACGCGAGCACGGCCAGTCGCCGTCGGCTTCGTGGTCCGACCACCGCGTAATCGAGATGGAGATCGCGGAGATCACGAAGCATTTGGACGATGGGGACCGGGTTCTCGACGTGGGCTGCGCCAATGGATACTCCTCTGTGCAGTTCGCCAGTGCCCGCCGGATCCGGCTTCGGGGCCTGGATTACGTCCCAAAAATGATCGAGCAGGCGCGGGAACGCCTCAGCGCTATGACGGACAAGTTAGTCGGCTCCGTTGAATTTGAGGTCGGCGACATCACGGAACTGAGGGAGCCGTCGAATTGCTATGACAGGGTGATTGTCGTGCGAGTACTAATCAATCTGGGAACCTGGGAGCGCCAGCTCGCCGGTCTGCGGGAATGCATCCGGGTGCTTAAGCCCGGTGGTCTGCTCTTACTCTCAGAAGCGACCGTGCAGGGCTGGCGTCGGCTGAATGGCCTCCGCGCGGAGTGGGGACTGGAAGAGATTCCGATGCCGCCGTTTAACGAGTACCTGGACCAGGATCAAGTGATTGCGGCAGTCCGCGGTGAGGCTGAATTGGTTGAACTATCGAATTTCGCGAGCACCTATTACATTGGTACTCGGGTCTTCAAACCGCTCCTGGCACAGGCGACTCATGCGCCGGTTTCCGTGGCCGACCCGAATGCCGAATGGAATCGCTGGTTTTCGCAGCTCCCTCCGGCCGGCGACTACGGCACCCAAAAACTATTCGTGTTCTGTAAGTCATGAGCTACCGAATTCCGTTCAACCGGCCTTGTCTCGCGGGCAACGAGTACAAATACATCGCGGACGCGATTGCCAACGGTCACGCCTCCGGCGACGGCCCATTTACGCGACGATGCCACGAATTTCTGGAAAGAGAGCTGAAGGCTCCCCGCGCTTTGCTGACTACTTCCTGCACGCATGCCCTGGAGATGGCGGCGCTTCTGCTCGAATGTGGCCCCGAGGATGAGGTCATCGTCCCGTCGTTCACGTTTGTTTCGACCGCCAACGCATTCGCTTTGCGCGGCGCGCGCCTGGTGTTCGCAGACGTCCGCCCCGACACGCTGAATTTGGACGAGCGCCTTGTGGAAAGCCTGATCACGCCACGCACCAAGGCGATCGTCGTAGTCCACTATGCGGGAGTTCCGTGCGAGATGGA
>Ga0187780_10003746_pt1 | contig 11432 bp, 9 predicted proteins | sample 1015_Q2_SP10_20__FD_132429 | JGI IMG/M metagenome (GOLD analysis project Ga0187780, IMG submission 132429) | Tropical peat soil microbial communities from peatlands in Department of Meta, Colombia - 1015_Q2_SP10_20_MG | ecosystem: Environmental > Terrestrial > Soil > Wetlands > Peat | place...
CATCGTGAAGTTTTCGATGCGGGAGAGAAAAGGCTCAAACGATTCCATCCCTCTGACTTTTTCGTAGACCAGGCGGCGGGGATAGAGGCCGCGAATGGCGCTGTCGGGAAAAGTCCAGTCGCCGTCGTTGAAGCAAAACCCCTGATCGATCATCAGGATGCGCAAAGGCGATGCGCGGTCAAACCGAACAAGAACGACCTGTCGGTCATCCGTGTTGCCGGTCCAACGGTCAAACATGAGCATCCCTACGAAGTCCGAAAAATTCTGTATGTCTTCCATGAGGGCTTCGGGGAAGAAGTCATACACGATCGGAGACCATCGATCGGGCCCGTTGAACTCACATCCAGCGTAGCGAGACCCAAAGCAAAGGCCGGCCTGGAAGGGCTGTCGTCCGCAGGCCAACTGCACCACCATTTCTCTGCAACTGCTGACGAGGTCGTCAGACACGTTCACGAAACGCATTGGCGCCACGGGAAGGCCTAGAGCCTCTGCGAGCAGATATCCGAGGCATTCGTTCGCCAGAATCCTTCGTCCCTGTGGGTTGTTCGGGAACTTAACCACGTAGTACTCGCCGTCCGAGCATCGCAGCAACTGCGCCTGCGCTCCGCCCCTCATGCGTCGGATATGCTTAACAGCAGCGACCGGAGCGCCTATCACGTTCGCTCCCTTCCATACTCGGGCCGTTTTCTTGAATATGTATTTCAGGACACCGAACGCCCACCAAATCGTGCCGTGTAACAGAACCTGGGCCCCGCCGCAATTCGCAATTCTACTTGTGGAAATTCCCAGGAAGTACTGAGGCGGTGGCCCTAGCCGACGAGATCGAAAAAATGGCGCTGGTCCAAATCAACGGCTCGCTCGATCATCGCGCCGATGCCAAAATCGCCGCCCGGCAACTCGTCAAATCGTACGGTCCGAGCGGTTCCGCGCATCAGATTCAAGGCTTCGCCTTGCGGTGAACGGGACAGAATGGAAAAGTCGAAGGTCGAGCCCACTTCAAGCGCACGGTCGCAATTGAAGCGAAAGCCTCGGAGAGAAATGTCCGTTAACCGAAAGACCATCGAGCCGGGCGGGTCAACGTTGGAATGGAGGTAGACTTCCAGCTGCAATGCCAGAGGGTGTCGCCTCGCTTCCCTGCGCTCTTTCGAAATCTCGGTCCGATCCTGAGCCGACACGTTGCGTACTCTTATCGTAGGCCTATTACCGTAGATATACGTACGGCCGCGATTATACGACTGGAAGTCCGCAGCAGCTACTGCGTAGAATCGGCATCGGTGAATCTCGGAAGGTTACGGTGACGCCTAGTTGACGTCGTAAGCGATGAGGATGTACTTCGCGCTGCCGCTACTCACGGCGGCGCCGTGTCCCGCGAAGTATTGTCCGCCGAATGTCATCCCAACCCATCCGACGTTCTTAAGCGCTTCGGAAAACGCCTGGGCGTCGAATTTGCCATCAACGTTACTCCACTTGTCGAATGTAAGAGGCACGGTGATCGTGAGCGTTTGCCCGTCCTGCGAGCCGAGATCGTACATGCTCGACTGAGCCCACCAGCGCCCGTTGGGATCCTGGAGGTCGTCGCCCTGCTGCTCGAAGAACAACCGGACAGTCGCCGGGGGCTTGTCATTAGCGTCAGTCACCACGTACTGCGCGTCGGTGCTCTCAACCTTGAACGTAACCGCTACCTGACTCGGAGTGATCGTTGCATTGAATGGAGTCTGTACGTAATTCACGTGCCCGCCATCGGCCGCGTTCGGAAACTCAAGAGACCAAGCACCCTCAGGATCGGCGGACGGATGGAGCGGCATTCCGGCACTGTACAAGATGTACCAGTTCTGCGGGTCGAGTGAGACGACGTTCGGCACCTCAGGCTCAACGGCCGGGACTCCAGCGGAAACGACGAGACCGCATCCCGCCTCGCAGGCTAGAGACAACAGCACCACGGGAAGAACTGAAAGAACCCTATAGTGCTTGCGATTCCCGTCGCGCATCTTGTTCGACAGGACCGAGCACGAAGCGGGCCACAACAAGACGGCGAGCCAAAACGCTGAGCAAGTTCGCCCATGAAGAATTCGCCAGCAGCTACGGTCCGAGAGACGCAACCCGATTCGGCACTCCGTCGGGCCCCGAAATCTCTTTTCGGGACTTTAGGGCTGGCCGCGTTGCTCGCCGCGATTGCGCTCTGGGGCGTACGACGGGAATCCGCGGTTTTCTGGTTGGCTGCCGCACTGGGTGTGTGCGTGCTGATCGTACTCGCGGTGCGGTTGGGTGTGTTGCGCCAGGGCGGCGAAACATCTGTGCCGCAAAACACGTCACGTATGATGAATAAGGAGACTGCCGGTTCCGACTAACTGCCGCTGGCGAGAATCGTGCGCGCTGCGTGACGGTTCCGTTCCTTCGAGGTCGATTGTTTCTGCAGGCTTCCGAGTTGCACCAGCAGCCTGCGGAGCTTGCCGCGTTCTTCGAGTTCCATGTCCACCACTTCGAAGGCGCGCGCCTGCGTGTTCGCGTCGCGCACGATGGTTTGGGCCTTGATGGTCTTCTGCGCCGCCGCCAGACGCATCTCAACCACGTTGCCCGGGTGCAGGCTCTGCTCGCAAACCGCAACCCCGCCGCCCAATCCCATCTCGGGAATGTCGACTCGACAATTTTCTTTGAGGTTCGTGGTCGTGGCCGCTACTGGCCGCTCAAGCCGCAGGCGCGGATAGCGGCGCTGGCGGATGGCTGAAGACGTCGGGTCGGTGTCTAGAAGTTCGATCGAAAACTCCGCGATATTCAACCCGCTCCGCGGAACGAAATCCCGCATCCATTCGGGGTCGATCTTTTCCATCGCTTGTGCCGCCACGATGCGCAGCTCCGATGGATTCGCCCAGCGGAAGGCCTTTCTCGTCTCCGCCACTTTCCGCAGGATCGCCTCGGCGCCCGACGTCCGCAGCCGGCCCAGCGCCTCGATAGCTTTCAAACGCAGGTACTCACTCGATCCTCTCGGCAGATCGCCCTCCGCGATCCGAAGCAGCCGCATGTCGGCCGCCGTCTCGCCGCTCATACCGATCTCATCCACGGCCAGAGGCCGGATCAGTGCGTCGATGAGATCGAAGAGTTGTAGGAGCAGGCGTCCTCGCTCCTGTGCTCCGCTCGAAGCAAGCTGCCGCACCACGCGGTCGTGCGTCGTGCGCTTCCATTCCCGCATCCGATCCGGAAGCACGCGCCCCAAGGTCTCCGAATCCATGCGCGCCAGAATGCCGACCGTGTCGATGGCTTCGCCGGGGCCGCCCTGGCGCAGTTGCTTGCGGAGGTGCTCCAACCCTTCTGGGCCGAGCCCCTCCATCATCGAGATCAGGAGTTCGCAGTCTTCCCGGAATCCGACTCGGCTGAATCGCCCGGCGATCTGCTCTGCCGCGCTCTGAGGGATCCGGCGCAGGAGGTCGCTCAATCCGGACGGAACTTTGCCGGCTTTCAACGCTTCGTCTATGAACTCCGGCAGCCTGTTTTCGACGGCGATTCGGGGGCGCAGGCTCTTTCCCGAACCAGGCCGCTCTGCCTCGAGGTAGTCCAGCAGCTCGACGGACTTTTGCACCGCGGAATACGACCGCAGCTTGGCTGCTTCTTGCGAAAGGCGCACGAATGCCGCACCCAGAAGGCTCTGCAGTTGCGAGTCCTTCTCGTCCGCCAGTTGCACGCCCACCAGACGGATCGTGTCCGTGAAAAGCTTTTGGTCGCTCTTGGCGTAGGCGCCGGCCAGTTCGGCGAGACCGAGCGCCGTCTGCCGCCGCGCTTCAGGATCTTTGTTCTGGATGCATCGCGCGTAGTTCTCGAGCACCTTTTCGACGCCCGACGTTTCGCCGCGAGCCGCTAGCGCATCGATATACTCGCGCAGCCGTACGGGCGGAACGCACCACGCATCCGGCGAATCAACCACAGCCTTCTTCTTTTCCTCCGGCACCTGCGCCCAGAACTCTTGTGCCAGCATTTCCACATGCGACTGCACGTGAATTCCGGCCTTGGCCATCTTCTCTTCGTACACGCCGAGAATCTTCCGCAGGCTGTCCAGCTCTGTGTTCATTTCATCGAGCATCTGCCGGACGGCGTTGACCTGGATATCGCCGCGGTCGTAGCTTTCCAGCGCAAACCGCACCGCGATGTGCTCCGCGAGCTTCAAGAGGGTTGGTTTGTCCGCCGATTCGGTCGGTGCTTGCGCCGCCAGCGCCGAAAGCGCCTGGCTGACGGTGAACCGCGCGCGTCGCGGCAGCGTGGAAAGCCGCGATTGGAAGGCCGTCGGGTCAATCCTCTCTTTCGACCCGTCATTGGTTCGCGCAATCTGCGCCAGTACCTGGAGGATGCCTTGAAGTTCATCCTCCTGCAGCGTCATCAAACCGGTTTCGACGGACATCGAGCCCGTTCCGCCGCGTGCCGGACGGCTTGTGCGAATCCCGGACGACGCATGCGCCCAGCGGCTGACGGGACCGCCACCCGATTCTGCGCGGCCGGGGAACCTGCCAAGCCCGCCGCCTTGTGCTGCCGCAGGCCCGGCGCTTGCGGGACCATCGCCCGCAGTCGAGATTCCGCTTCCGCCTAAGACGCTCTCAGAACCGCCAGCGCCGCCTCCGGAACTACTGGCAGCGCCTCCGCTCACTCCCACCAGCGTTCCACTCGCGCTGGGTACTCCGCCGGAACCGGCGGGGCTCGTACTTACAGTCGGTGGTGCGCTCTCAGCGCTGTCCTTCGAGAACCAAAATCCTCCTGCGTTCGGATCGATGGGCGTTCCGCCGCCGCCGCTGCCGCTACTGCCGACGATGTTCCATGTCCCAGATCCACCTGTTGGCTCTGCGCTCCCTTGAATCGGAGCGACCGGCCCTTGGACGGTCGCTCGGCTCGCTGACCCGCCGGAATAAAATCCCGAAAGTCCGCTCGCGGAAGCCTCTCCGAGCGCGGGAAGGGCCCCTGATGCTCCGCCCGAATACCCGCCGCCGGAGCCGGCTGACGCTGAGCCGGTGCCCGTGCCGTTGCCGGGACCGTTTCCGGGACCGAGTCCCGGTCCTTGGCCGCCCTTGGTGCCTTCGGCTGCAACGATCAACTGCAGTAGTTTTTCGGGATCGTTGAGGAGCTTATCCGTCTCCTCGGAGTTCATGCCCAGCGTGCGGGCTGCGAGCTGCGCTGCCACAGTCGTCTTCGCTACGGCTGAATCCGCTGGAACGAAGCAGACTTCGTTAACGTGAATGTGTGGATCGCCTTGCAGCGCGGCCTTCAGTTGCTCGGCCAACTGTCCTGGCTTGGTGCCGGAGCCCGTCGGGAAGCCTCGAACGAATTTCGCCAAGCTGGCTTGGGTGACCTTGGGTGAGAAATGGATGCTCGCGATGCCGGCGGCAGAAAGCATTCGCGCAAAACTTTTCTCGGCCGCCGCCGAATCAAGTTGGGTGCCGTCGAGGAGGAGGCTGTCGCCGGAGACGGCCAGCAAAAGACCGGCCTCATCATCCGAGCCAAGCGCGGTCTTCAGCTCGGACCACGCCGTCTCGTACTGCTTAGCCGTCCGCGGATGGCCGAAGTCGTACATCCGCGCGAACTTCAGCAGAATGTTGAGGCTGCGGACGAAGCCCCTTGCGGCCGCTGCCCGAGTGTTGGCGTTATCAGCCATAGCGGTGTCTGCGGGGACGACCCCGCCAACCGTTCGAATATGGCCTCAGGCCCCGCGACCGGCAATGGTACTAGTGTCCTGTCTAACACTAACGAAAGGGTTTAAGGGGTCGGTAGTACGGAGGTTCCAGAGGGCAAACTGCGCAGGGCGCGCTTCAGCCAGGATTCGAATTCGCGCACGTCATTAAGAATCACCAATGCTCCTGACTTCGAGAGCTGCTGCCCACGGGTACGTCGCGCCTCGCTGTTTCGCGGCAGGACCCCGACAAAAGGAATCTGCGCCGCCTGCGCAGCGAGGGCATCGTCCACGTTGTCGCCGAGATAGATCGCCTTCGCCGGATCGCGGCCGCTGAGGATCTTGAGAAGACCTTCAGGATCGGGCTTCGCACGCGCCACGTCTTCGACAGTCACGATATGCCGAAAATATTCGCGGACGCGGCAGCGGTCCAGCGTGTAGTCGGTTTCCTGCCTGACGCGGCCCGTAAAGAGCGCGAGCTCTGCGCGGCTCGCCAGCCGCCGCAAGCTCGCCCGCGGCAAAAGCCACTTCTCGTGCGCGACGTTACCGTTTCCGTCCGCGCCCCAGTACAGCTCGACGAACTTGCTCTTCACTTCATCGTAGCTCTGCTTGCCGCCCAGTGACTGCACCCAGGCCGTGGAAAGTTTCCAGTCATCGTTGAATCCTGACTGGCTCTTCCAGCGTTGCAGCTCCTTGCGAGTGACACGCTTGCGTGTGAAAAAGCGCACCGTCTCGAGCACGGTTTTGTGAAACGATCCGCGCACATCGACCAAGACGCCGTCGACATCGAAAATGATTATTTCGGGTTTTGATTTCAGGCGATTCGCGATGTTGGGCACGGGGTGTTGAGAGCGAGGGGACCTATTGGGATTGGGACTCGTCCGATCCGCCGTTCGCCTCGGTTGCATCCGGCGTCGCTTCGGGCAATGGTTCAGCGGATTCTGAAGTTTCCTCCGAAGACTCTGAGGACCAGGCTTCTCCCGGCGTTGGAGCTGCCAGCGGTGGCTCGCTAACGGGTGCGGCCGGCGCGCTCGGCGCTTCCGAGGCTGCCGGCGCACCTTCGCTCAAAGTTTCCAGACGCTTCTGCAAGACCGCGGCCAGCAAATCGATGATGAGCTTCGCACCCGCGCCGTCCGCGTCTTTCGTCGGGTTGTAGGCGGAGACGTCGATCGCCGCGAGATGCTTCTGCGACGCGAACACCTCGAACGCCTCGCGCACCTCCTCAAGCCGCAATCCACCGGATCCCGGGTAATTCGTCGCCTGAAAATCGGCGATCACGTCGACGTCGAAATGCAACACGAAATCGTGGCCATCGGCGTGAATGCGTTCGATCGCCGCCTGCGCCGCAGCCGCCGCGCCCATCCGCGTCACGTCCGCGGCCAGGTAGCGCCGAAGCGGCGCACGATTCAGCGCCTCTTCCTCTGCCGGGTCGAGCCGCGCAACGCCGAAGAGTGCAACATCCGGCTCGCGCACCAGCGGCGGCTCGCTCCAGAATCGCACCAGCTCTGCGGCACCGCGTCCGACGACGTGCGAAATCACCATCCCGTCCACGCTGCCCGTCGACGTGGTCGCGGGGGTATGGAGATCAGCATCGCGGTCCATGAAGACGAGACCGACGTGCCGAACGTAGCGGCGCACCCCCGCAATCGTCGCGAGCACTACCGAACAATCGCCGCTCACGATCAGCGGCAGCGCTCCCGATTTCACCGCCTGCTCGACGCGCGGCTTCAGCGCCTCGAGAGCAGCGATCAGGCGCGGAATGTTGCGCGCGCGCGGGCTTTCCTCGTCCGCCTGATAGAGTTGCTGCGGATCGTCGCCGAGGTCCGCGACGGAGTAGCCGATCGACGTGAGGCGTTCGGCCAGCCCTGCCGAGCGGAGGGCCGCCGGCGCGCCTTCGTGTCCGAGAGACATCGCGGCCGCACTGGTGGGAGCGCCCAAAAGGGCAATCTTGTTCGCCTGGCGGACTATTTTGACCGCCACTCGCGCTCTCCTTGCGGTTGGTTTTGGGGCCCCGGTTCAGAGCGGGTCGGTCCTAGTTCGTGGACCGGCCCAACCGTGCAGCAAGCTCCGCGGGAAGAGTGAACCGCACGTCCTCGCGAATCAGTTCCAGATCGCGGTGATTCGTAAATCCGAATGCCGAGAGCCGCTGGCTCACCTGCTCCACCAGCACCTCGGGAGCGGACGCGCCCGCCGTCAAGCCGATAGACTTGACGCCCGCAAGCGACGCCTCGTCGATGTCGTTGGCATCTTCGATCAAGCGCGCGGCCACGCCCACGCGCTGCGCCACTTCGACGAGTCGATTCGAATTCGAGCTGTTCGCCGAGCCGACCACGAGGATCAGTTCCACTTCGCGCGCCAACGCCTCAACCGCTTCCTGCCGGTTCTGCGTCGCGTAGCAGATATCGTCCGAAGCAGGACCCGCGATCGCCGGAAAACGCTCGCGGAGCCGCGCCACGATTTCCTGCGTGTCGTAGAGCGAAAGCGTCGTCTGCGTCAGGAAGGCCAGCCGATTCGGATCGGGCACTTGCAACTTGTCCACTTCCTCGACGCTGCCGACCACAACGGTCTGATCCGGCGCTTCGCCCGATGTGCCCACAATCTCCTGATGATCGCGATGGCCGATCAGGATCAGCGTGCGCCCTTCGCGCGCGAATTTCAGCGCCTCGAGGTGGACTTTCGTCACCAGCGGACAAGTCGCGTCGATCACTTTCAGCTCGCGCTCTTTCGCCTCGGTGCGCACGCGCGGCGGCACTCCGTGCGCGCTGAAGACAAGCACCGCGCCGACTGGCACTTCCGAGATCGACTCAACGAAGATCGCGCCGCGCCGGCGCAACTGATCGACCACGTAGCGGTTGTGCACGATTTCGTGGTGCACGTAGACCGGACTGCCGTACGCTTCCAGCGCCAGTTCGACGATATCCACGGCGCGCACCACGCCGGCGCAAAATCCGCGCGGCCGGACACGAACGAGAGTCTTGACTCCGGTCGTTGTTCCCTGGATCTGTGTCAGGCTCAATGTCGTCTCCAGAAACTGAGTAATCTTACCTTAACCTCAATGTCACCGCTAGATTCTTCGCCACTTGTTTGTGTCGCTCTCGCGTCGCGGTCACGCGTCAGAGCAGTTGGCCTTGGCTGCGAAAAATCGAAAGAATATGCGCGCGAGCCCCCCTCGAAATATTGTCGAGTAGAATCGGTCCCGATCTTTTGTTTTCTGCAACTTACAGCGATTTCTACTCGACAGCATTGTCGAGTAGAATGCGCCGACGGCAACGCACCCGAATCGCGGCGACCAGCGCTCGTGGACCGATGCCGAAAGCTCAAAGCCGGCCCCCGTTGATCGCTCGCACCTATCCGGGTGCCCGCTTGCCGTCTTGGCGCTCGCCCAATCGTCACCGTGACTTTCACAACGCACACTCCTAACTTCAAACTCCAGCATCAAGAACTCGTTGGACGATTGCAAGCGGGAAGTCCTGTGGACTGGCGTCGATCGGACTCAGGCAGCTTCCCGACGCCCGGTTTTTCGCCGGAAGATGGCTCAGACGCGGCGAAAGCGAATGTTGAAGAGGCAGATCACGGCTGTACCCTGGAAGAAAAGCTGCGCCGCGTTGCCGCGTGAGTCAGCCCAGCCTGCGCTCAGTTGCTTACGTGAATCAAGTAGTATTTAACATATCCGGTAACAGAACTTATCAGGAGTTATCATATAGGCAGGCGGAGGCGATTGCATGCGACTGAACTTGAGATATTTCCCTCTGGCCGGTCTCATGATTTTGTTGATGATCCTTGCGATTCCCGTTGACGCGGGCTTCCGGCCGAGTTTCGACTTGGATGATTGCTCATGGAAGGCCACACATGTGGTGCTCGTGAAAACGACATCTACGGACGGCGTCTTTTCAGTCGTGAAGTCTTGGAAAGGTAATTTGAAGCCCGGCGACTCGTTGGAAGTTGCTGAGCTGAAGCCGGACAAGGATGCAGTGCCGATATCGAGCTATCCACGACCAATGCCATTTCATTTCGACAGTTCAGGAGTTAGCGAACGTATTCCGAGGGAACCAATTGGTTCACAGATGATCTTGTTTCTGAAGAGAAGGGACGAAGGTGGTTCGACTTCTTCATCCGCGGGCGTCGGAAAGGTCCAATGGGAGTCCGCCAATTCGTGGGGCGGGGTACAAGCCTCAGCCCTGTGGATTGATGGTCGAACGGCATTTTGCTTTGTGCAAGTGAGCAATCCGGGACCGAGTGCACTTTCGGAATGCTTTCGGTGGCCCGTTCCATCACCGGATGTAGCTGTGTTGATCGCGCGGATCGAGCAGGTTCTGCGAGTGCAGAGGGATCTTGCTGAGACCCTCGTGCTGCCGAACGCGGCCGTGCGAGCGGATCGACTTGGACGTATTGCGTTAGGTGATATCTACGACGCTCGGAACGAAGCAATGGACGCTTTGGGAAGGTCGGGCACCGTTGCTTTGCCGGAGGTTCTGCAAATCATGGATCAACCTCCCTCGTTTTATGACGGGGATCGGTTGATCCGGATGTTTGTTGGAGCTGCGGGAAAAGATAGCGGGACGCAGCTGCATGCGAGATTGCAGCAGGACCTGACTTATTGGATGGCTATCGCGCCCACGTTGACCCCGAATTGGTTCGACCAGTTGATCGAACCAGGGGCCCCGCTCTTCATGAAGTTTGAAGAGACGCAATTGTTGGTGCGGGAGTTAGATCGGGAGCATTACAAACCGGCAGCTCCGACCGTGACTGAGTTGCGCGATTTTTGGATATCGCAGCCGCTCCTATACGATCCGAAATGGGGCGATCTCGATCCCCGCCACGGCGGAACCGCTCTTGACGGGATTCACGCCGGGTTATTCGGATTGGCCAAAGAATGTAACGATTTCATCAAGCACGTGGGAGTCGAAAAGACTGGCCGGTGACACCGACCAATCTGAATCGATGCCAAACGGCGGCGTGACATTCTTCGCGCTAACTTCTGATCAATGGGGCTACTGAAGGAACTCCCACGACGTATCATCCTGAACGGTCCATTTCGTCCGGCAGGAGTAAATAATCTGAACTTCTACTTATTGTCTCTTGAGAGAACGCAGGAAAGTTTGCGGTCTAGGCGCGGAATTTAAGAATCGTTTGAGAAGTGACGCGCGTGGTGAACAGCTCGGCTAGATAAAGCAGCCGAGATTGCCCTCGAAACCCTGCTCCACTCGTCCATCGGGCCAGACGACGATGGGAACCATGTCGCCGTACTTGCGCGCTTCGTCCAGAAGTTCCTGGCTCAGCTCGACGCGCCGCTCCTCGTATGCCCTACCCTCCGCATCCCACTTTCGGAGAAGCTTCACACACGCATCGCACCCGCGAATAGTGTAGACGACGGGAACCCGCTTAGTGTCCGCCATAGGAACCGAAGGACAACAACCCCTTTCTCCAGGGGCTAAAGCCCAACCCATAGGTGTTCCGAAACGTCGGAGCTGAAGCTCCGACCCCCTAAAAGGCACTGCGGTATCGCCGCTCCGGATGCAAAGTGAGGCAGCGCCAGAATCTTGGTCATGCGCCTCGGCTCAGCCGCGATTCGGTATGTTGAGAGCCGCAGACAAAAGCTCGCGCATCTCTTTGATGGATTCCTTGCGCCAATCCGGGAAGCGAGGCTTGATGCGCGCGATCACTTCTTTCAGGAAGCGCTGTTTCTCGGACTCGGGCACCGTTCGGAAGGTGGTTCCCTCGGGAAGATTCATCTCGGATGCGACCTGAGCCGTGATCGCGGCGAGCTCGCGATGCGCGCCTGCGGACC
>Ga0187780_10003747_pt1 | contig 11431 bp, 11 predicted proteins | sample 1015_Q2_SP10_20__FD_132429 | JGI IMG/M metagenome (GOLD analysis project Ga0187780, IMG submission 132429) | Tropical peat soil microbial communities from peatlands in Department of Meta, Colombia - 1015_Q2_SP10_20_MG | ecosystem: Environmental > Terrestrial > Soil > Wetlands > Peat | place...
ACATGGTTCGGAAGCTTATGGATGGTAAGCTCGACGCATCATTGAAGGCGGCCGACGAGGTCGAGGAGTTGGAGGAGAAAGTGGACGGCATGTACCAGAAAGCTCGTGGCATCATGAAGGATATTGAAACCGATGGGATACATGTGGGGCCGGTCATTCTCCTCAGTCAATTCTTGGAAGCAGTCGAGAACACATCTGACCACTGCGAGGATACATGCGACCAAGCCAGAGTGATGGCTGTCACGTTGTCAAAAGGATCACCGTAATCAGATCTGCCTCGTCTCAAGATAATCGACGGAATCCCGTTAACTGCTAGTTTGTTAATGGGATTATCATTACTTGTGGGGTGTAGAGCGCCAAGCGAGTTATCCTGCCTGAGCAACTTTCATGAGTCCCGCAAAACGCCTCACAAGTTTCCGCAGTCTCGACGTCTACGTATCCGAACCCGCAGTATTCGCAAAGGAAAATCATCCTGTCTCTACGTAAGAATCGTCTTACCATGTTTACACTCTCAGGCTACTGCGAGCTGAACAAGTTCGCCGTTAGCGAAGAAGCCTCTTAGTCCACAAGAGTCGCAGGCTGCTCCTAACTGAGAATCGGATCCGTCGTCATAGTAGATGTTAAGGGTCTCCAGCCCGCATCTTGGACACGAGTTGCCCGTTGTTTTTTCCATTTCAACCATCTTGTCAACGCTGAACTTGCTGCAGCATTGTATTGAACACGAGCAAGTAGAATAACAACGCTCATAGAATTCGTAGGTTCACAACGCATCTATGCGAATCGTATAGAATGGAGCCTAGGTAATCGCAGCCTCTGCTAATGCGAGCGCTCCCAAGACTCCTGCTTTACTCCCCAATTTTGGCGGGACAACGTATTCCGAAATTTTATCTTGAAGCTGAACGTGATCGAAGTAACGATTCGCCAATTCTTTCATATTGATTCTGATCTCATCAAACAGTTCTGCTCGTTTCATCACTCCTCCTCCAAGTATGATTCGTTGAGGGGAAAGTGCGCAGACCAAGTTCACCAATCCGGTGGCAACGTATTGTGCTTCGAGGGTCCACGCAGGGTGATCAGATGGTAGAGATTCTCCAGGTGTTCCCCACCGTTTAAGGATAGCCGGTCCCGAAGCTAGTCCTTCGAAGCAGTCGCCATGAAATGGACACGTACCCAGAAATGGATCGCGCCCTCTGTCATGAGGAATTCGCATGTGCCCGATTTCTGGGTGAAGCAATCCGTGCAATGGTTTTCCCTTGATAATGAAGCCTCCTCCAATTCCCGTTCCAATCGTAACGAACAAAACATAGTCCAAATGCTGAGCATTCCCCCATTTCGTTTCTGCAAGCCCTGCTACGTTCGTGTCAGTGTCAAGAATGATCGGAACTTTCAGAGCGCGCCCAATTATTCCGACAAGATCAATATTCTGCCAACCAGTTTTGGGCGTATTAGTTATGTATCCGAAGAATCTGGACGACTGGTCCAATTCTATCGGGCCGAAGGATCCAATGCCTACTGCCGAGATAGGTGCGGTTGCTCTAGTGAAGAACTCAATAACCTGACCTAGCGTTGCCTCAGGAGTTGTCGTAGGAATTATACATTCATTCAGGATGAGGTCTGGGGCGGAGCCCAAAATGCAAGAGAACTTGGTTCCGCCAGTCTCAACTGCACCGAAAAATGGCATAGTCAACGTTACTGCATCTGATATTAGAAATCATTTGGATATTCATTTCACCACGAAGAATTCATCGTGGAGATCATGTATTCCTGTAAGTCATGTGATTCATACTTATCATCTTTCCAAGTCTTCCTGAAACTTCGTGCTCGGAATGAACGCGGTGCTACCGATACATTGCCCTTCTTGCGGAAGACTGGGACTCCGCGTTCAGGCAGAAGATATCACACCAGCAACTGCACTTGTCTGTGACAAGTGTGGAATAGTCAGGTCCTTCGATCAAATACGATAAACAGTGTCTTAGCTAAACAAACATCCGAAGGGTAGTGTCTACTCAGTCCCGGTGACTTTCAATCTGGAGGCAAGTCTTACGATCACGTTGAGTCCTAGAACAATTGCCAATAATACTAATGCAGCTCCCCAAGCTAGCGTGTGAGCGCTATCGTAGGGTGAGGTTCCGAAATCGAATATCGAGAGTGTTAGTGAGGCTGCAGGGTCGTTGATGCCGGTCATCATGAATTGGCTTCCTAACGCGGTAAAGAGCAAAGGCGCTGTTTCCCCCATAACCCGCGCCACGGCCAATGCGATACCTGTTATGACGCCGCTTCTAGCGGAGCTAAGGAGGATGTACACCAGTGTTTTGGCACGAGAGATTCCCAGTGCAAATCCCCCTTCTCGAATCGATGATGACACAAGTTTCAAGGACTCATGAGTTGATATGGCTACAATTGGAATTATCATGAACCCTAACGCGATGCCTCCGCTGAGTGCCGAAAACCTATGTTGTGTGGCCACTATCAGCTCGTAGACGAAAATCCCTGTTACGATGGATGGGACCCCCGTGAGAACTTCAGCGACCAATCGTACATAGTATGCGAATTTCCCTTGATACTCGGAGAGGTAGGCACCAGCCAGAACTCCGACAGGGACCCCGAACAGAGATGCAAGTCCAACCATTACTAGACTCCCCTCTATGGCGTTAAGTATCCCGCCGCCGGTTTCGCCTATTGGCGGAGTAACTTTAGTAAAGAGGTTGACGCTGATGGCAGCAGCACCCTGTGAAACTGTTTCGTAGAGAATGGCAATCAGGGGAACCAGTGCGACACAGAAACACGCAGTGGCAAAGGAGACGAAGACAACGTTACTGATCCTTCTCCTCGTATGAAGATTAAACACGGGCGTCGCCTCGGACCTTGAAGCTTAACCTATTGACAATGACTCTTCCGACCATGTTCATGATCAATGCAATTGCAAACAATATCAACGCTAGCTCGAACAGGGAGGCAAGATACACGTCATTGCCAGCAACTTCCGTGAATTCGTTTGCTATGACACTTGGGATAGTTTCGGCAGGTAAGAATAGCGATGGCGAGATTCGAGCAACATTTCCTATCACCATCGTCACTGCCATTGTCTCTCCAATCGCCCTTCCCATCGCGAGAACAATCGCAGCTATAATCCCCGTCCGGGCGTACGGGATCACTGATGTCTTAACCATCTCCCAATTCGTGGCGCCAAGGGCAATGCTGCCTTCACGCTGGTTTCGCGGCACAGCAGCAATGACTTCTCTCATCACGGAGGAGCCGTAAGGGATTATCATTATTGCTAAGATGACTCCAGCTGTTAACATTCCGAGACCAGTATTGGGGCCCTGAAAAAGTGGGAGAAAACCCAGGTATGTTTGTAATTGCGGGAACACGTACGTACTCATGAATGGTACTAGGGCGAGTAATCCCCAGAGACCGTACACGACACTTGGCACGGCCGCCAGCATCTCAATCAAAAAGAGTGAAGGAGCTCTAACCTTTCGTGGGGCAAGTTCTGTTTGGAACAATGCGACCCCCAGACTTATCGGAACAGCCAACAATAGAGCAATAACAGTCGTCACAACGGATCCGTAAATCGCTGGTAAGGCGCCGAGAACGGGTGGTCCGCCTCCGGGCGGGTTAGGAATCCAATCCTGACCCCATAGAAAGCTGACGCCAAATGCTTCAATCGAAGCAAGGCTCCCGTTGCCAATCTCGTAAAGCATGAGCAGTGTGATGATTGGAATGAGGACTGCGGCTATGAGAATAATTAGGAAAAAGAAATCTGGGAACCGCCCCCGTCGCTGGGAACGGTTCTCGTCAGGATTGCTCATGCTTCTACGAGCTTAGTAGCGGTTGTCCTTGGAAATTCAAAGATCGGAGGAGTTGTTCGTCTGCTGAGACAATATTCTGTGGTAAGGGTACATAGATCAATGCCTGAGAGTATTGCTGTCCGTCGTGGATTGCCCACCAGAAGAATTGGGCAAGCGCTTTGGCCTTGTCAATGTTCAAGTCAGGATTCAGTGACATGTCTTTGTACACTAGAAGGTAAGTGTAGGTTGCGATTGGATATGACTGGGACCCTGCAGCATTTACAATATGCAGACGCAAGTCATCTGGATTGGGCGTACCCGTCGCGTTTTCTGCCGCATAAAGGATGGATTGAAGCGTCGGCTGGACGTAGTTGCCTGCAGCGTTCAGTACTGCTCCAACTCCTAAGTGCTTCTGGACCGCGTAGATAACGTCTACGTAACCAATAGCGCCAGCGGTGTTCGTGACAGTGCCTGCAACGCCCGCGTTACCTTTAGCGCCAACTCCGTTGGCTAATTTGTCGACTGGCCATGTTACCGATGTACTATAACCCACCGTCTTGTTCCATGTGCTGTCCACGACAGAAAGGAAGTTCGTGAAGGCGTAAGAGGTTCCACTTCCGTCTGATCGGTGCACTGCCGTGATCGGATTGGATGGAAGGCTTACTCCCGGGTTGAGTGCTACAAGTGCCGGATCATTCCATTTCGTTATAACCCCCTCGTAAATCAACGCTAAGACTCCGCCGTTAAATTTCAGTACTGTTGAGTTTGTGATGCCGAAAGATGCTAGGTTGTATGTGATAGCTACTCCGCCAAGGGTTTCAGGAAAGAGAACTAACCCTTGAGCTGCTGCTAGCTGCTTATCGTTCAGCGGGGCATCCGAAGCACCAAAGTCAACTGTTTTTGCCGTTATCTGCTGTATGCCTGCACCGCTTCCGATCGCATTATAGTTGATTGTAACGGAGGGGTTGAGCTGGTTGTACTGCACTGTCCACTCTTGGATTAAGGGAGCTGGAAAAGTTGCTCCTGCACCGAGCAAGGAAACAGTCACGGCAGGCTGAGTCGCACTTGTCATTGGCATTGTGGAGCTCATCGTCTCCGAGGTCACAGGAGTAGTCATAACGGGGGTAGTCATTTGTGCCTCCGTAGTTGCAGAAGACTGGGTGGTGCTGAATTGGTAGTAAAGGCCACCCGCGATAATTGCTATTATTAGTACAGCAATAATGACGTAACGACCCATCTTTGATTTACTCGATTGATTCGACATATTCATCATCGAGTCTGCATGTGCAAAGAACAACGTATTTAGTGAATTATCATAGCAATCATCTAGTTTCGTACGTATCTATACGACTCGTGTAGTTTACATTCAATTACCCTGTCTGGACGTGACACTCCAGATCAGAGATGCTGAGTTCAGATCTGATAGAGCTAGTAAAGAAACCTAACTCCCAAGGGAAGTCGCTTGATGCTTTGAACGACAGATTGAAAGTTGAAGACCTGAGTGCAGGATTCGGCAAGAAGACCGTTCTTGAGAAGATCGATGTTACCTTCAAGGAGAATGCTGTAACCGCCCTTATAGGGCCGTCAGGCTGCGGCAAATCGACCTTCATAAGATGTCTGAATCGTATGCACGAGGTTGTCCCGGGGGCATGGCTCAAAGGGAGGATAATTCTGGATAATGAAGACATTCTCTCTAAGGATTTGGATCCCGTCACGGTGAGAAGGCGAGTTGGGATGGTGTTCCAGAGGCCCAATCCCTTTCCTACGATGTCGGTTCTGGACAACGTCGCGGCAGGGCTTCGGCTGAATGGTGTTAAGGATCGCAAAGTGATCGAATCAAGGGTCAACGAGAATCTCAAACAAGCATTCTTGTTAGACGAGGTCGGTGATCGTCTTCATGAGTCCGGAGCAAGTCTATCAGGCGGACAGCAACAACGACTGTGCATTGCACGAGCACTAGCTGTCGAACCCGAGATTATCCTCATGGATGAACCATGCTCGGCTCTCGATCCAGTGGCAACTGCAAAGATAGAGGAGCTCATAATTAAGCTCAAAGACAAGTACACCGTGATTATAGTGACGCACAACATGCAACAGGCCGCGCGCGTTTCTGATTATACAGGATTCTTATACCTAGGCAGGCTAATCGAGTTCGGGACGACTGAACAAATCTTCTCGAACCCCCACAATGAGCTCACCGAGCGGTACATTAGTGGAAAATTCGGATGAGAATCGTTGCCGCGATTAATGGACATGGGGCTTGATAGGCTATCAAATGCCATCGGCGATATGGGTAACTTAGCTCAAGACTCGGTCATGAAAGCCATCCAGGCCTACGCAAGGGGCGAAAAGATTACGCAGGAGGCGGTCACCCGCGCCCATCAGCTTTCTGCAGTAGCAAACGAGGTGGAAGAGATCGCAATGGAACTGCTTGTAAGGTATCAACCTGTGGCTACTGACCTTCGCTTCATTAAATCATGTCTCGAAATAGCATACGGTTTTCAAAGGTTCGGCCGATATGCACTTGACATAGCCCAAGTGCTGGAGATATTTGGCGACTTATCACAATGTGACAAGGCGGGTGTCGAAGAGATGTCGAACAAAGTCGCTCATATGATCAACACTAGCATTCAGTCCTTCAAATCCAAAGATACTAGGATGGCCCGCTCCTTGAGGCATGAAGACGACCAAGTCGATAAGATGTATCTTGATCAAATAAGAAGAATTTCAAAAGCAAACGATCAAGTAAAGTGCGCACTCGCCTCGACGCTCGTAATGCGCTATTTAGAGAGAATAGCCGATCACGCGTGTTACATAGGGGATTCAGTTATATACATTGTAACGGGGAGCAAGATATAGGTAAACGATGAATTAACATATCATATTGGTATATCTATATGACAGAAATGAAAATGGTCAAGGATACTACGACACCTGAAGATGACAGGGTGGTTCGTCGAGTCCAGGTCACTGGCAGAGGGTCTTACATCGTATCGATCCCAAAACACTGGGTAGAATCTGCCGGGTTGAGGAAGGGTGGTAGAATTGAATTCAGCAAGCAGCAGAATCGTGGTCTCCTGATGACTCCTTTTGATCATGGTCGATATGACGATGAGCGTACCAGATGTGAGTTATCCCTTTCACAAGACGCCGATCCCGATTCAGTCGCGCGTAGAATAATCTCGCTTTATGTGATAGGGTATTCAACGATTGATATTTCCTCAAAGTCCGGATCTCTTCCAGCCTTGGTCAGGGACTGTATTCGCGACGTGGCGCGTCAGAAATTGGTTGGCACGGAGGTTGTCACCGAATCCTCGAAAAGTGCGACACTTCAGGTCCTGTTGAATTACCCTCAGCTTCTGGTCCCAGACGCGTTGCGTAGAATGGGATCAATAATGAGCTCGATGCATCAGGATGCGATCCAGGCATTGGTAACTGGTGACAAAGAGTTGGCGACGCAGGTAACGAAGATTGATGATGAGATCGACCGCTTCAGTCTATACATTATTCGACAGCTAAAGTGGGCCGTTCAACATGTACCTCTGCTTGAGAGAATTGGGTTAAGCACTCCGGTAGATTGTCTAGGCTATAGGATTGTCACGAAAAGCGTGGAACGATCGGCCGATCATGCGTGCAGAGTCGCCGAGAATGCGCTTGCACTGAACCGTCCGCTGGAGGCATCAATGACAAAAGAGACCAACGCATTGGCTCAAGTGTCGTATAAGATGATGGAAAACGCTTTGAAGTCTCTTTTTGCTAAGGATTATGACCTGGCTGAGAATACGCTCCTCGAGAAAGACAGGATGGCGAGTCTCGAATCCAAAGTGCTTGAACGATTATTGAAGGAAAAAATGCCTGCGAGCGACCTCTCCGCAATCACGCTGATCTCTGACAGTCTAAGAAGGATCGGCGAGTACGCAAGCGACGTTGCCGAGGTTGTGCTCAATATGACGGTCGAACGCGCAACGCAACCGCATTTAATTAAGGCATAATCAATCCGAAGCAGAATTGAACCGAATTCTAACCAACATAGGTTCAGACCATGAAGACGGTGAGATCCCGTCCGTCGTATAGATCACGCGATAACCGCGTAAATAGCTGTAAACTACTGATTGAGCATCAAAGGAGGATCATGAGGTGAAAAAGGAATTCAAGCAGAGACAATTGATAGACGAAGAGTATGATGAATCTTTTTTCTGGTTCCAAGAATGACCGCGGTATAGATCACGAACTGACCATTTTCTCTCTGGCGTGATGTGCGCACCGCTGTGGGTAACATGGTTTTTTCAAGGTAGAAAATCGTACCCCCATATTATACCCATCACGGACGGCACTCATCTTCAATAAATGGCAGTGCAAAACGCTTGAGGATTGTGGTTTGTGTAAAGCAGGTCCCAGACGTCGCCGAGATCAGAATTGACGAAGTGAAGCACACCTTGATTCGTTCTGGCGTGCCCAGCATTCTTAATCCGTTCGATGAGTTTGCTGTTGAGGAGGCTTTGAGAATCCGAGAGAAATCGGGCGGCGACGTTACCGTAATCAGTATGGGACCCTTGCAAGCCAAAGAGACCCTAACCAAGTGTCTCGCAATGGGAGCAGATCGGGCCGTGTTACTCTCTGATCCGAAGTTTGCGGGAGCCGATACATGGGCTACTTCAAAGACACTCGCTATGACGATTCAGAAGCTTGGCTTTGACCTAGTTCTATGCGGCATGAAAGCTGTTGATGGGGAGACCTCACAGGTTGGGCCGGAAATAGCCGAGCTTCTAGGTATACCTCATATCTCCTATGTGAAACGCGTTGAAATCAACAATGACAAGTCCTTGGTTGCTGAGAGGATGACTGAGCAAGGTCATCAGCTCGTCAGCTCTTCCATACCGTGTCTCCTGACCGCGACGAAGGCTCTGAACGTACCTCGCATTCCAACTTTACTCAGCCAAATGGCAGCAAAGAAGAAGCCGATCGAGATCTTCACGGCGGAAAGTATCGGCGCTCAGAAGGATCAAGTCGGACTTCCAGGATCACGCACCCATGTTCTGAAAGTCTTCACACCTAACCTAAGAACTGGAGAATGCAAGATAGTTCGCGCGGAAGAGAAAGACGCCATTCCGCAATTGCTCGGACTACTCAAGAAGGAAGGAATCACAACTTGAGTCAGCCCGATGCGAACGGCGTTTGGGTAGTTGGAGAACAGAAAGACGGACAAATGGCAGCAGTTACGCTTGAACTCCTTACCACTGGAAGATGGATTGCCGACTCTCTCAAGCAGCAATTGACTCTTGTCATGGTCGGTAACGATTTAGATCGAATGGTTAGCACTCTTGAGGAGTATGGTCCTGACCGGATAATCTTCGTTTCAGGGGAAGGCGCCAACCAGTTTATCCCGGAAGTGTATTCGGAGTCGATCGCGGCAATAGTAACGAAGGCGCCGCCTTCGGTCATCCTCTTTCCAGCAACATATGACGGTCGAGACCTTGCTGGGAGGCTAGCGGCGAGACTAGGGGTTGGCCTAGCAGCCGATTGTACCGAGGTGAGCGTTGATGACGAAGGCAGATTCATACAGGTGCGCCCTGCCTTCGGAGGAAACTTGATGGCCGTAATACATCAGCCCACTGCAAAACCACAACTGGCCACGCTCAGACCACACATAACAAAGTCTGCCAAAGCCAGCACGAAGGTGACCTTACTGGTTGAACATGCTCCCCTTGTTGGACTTCCAAAAAATTTCGACAAGAAAGTACTCGAAACAGTGAGGGAAGTCGCGGAGGAAGCAGGTAACTTAGATGAGGCTGAAGTTGTGATTGGAATTGGCAGAGGGTTAGGGAGTCTCGATAATCTGAAGACAGTCAATCGGCTGGCGATCCTCCTCAACGCCGCCGTAGGTGGATCACGAGGAGTTGTTGACGCGGGATGGTTGCCGCATAGTCAGCAGATCGGTTTGACCGGCCGCGTTATCTCTCCGAAGATGTACTTGGCCTTAGGCATCTCCGGAGCAGTACAGCACTTAGTTGGAGTGAGAACAGCTAAGGAGATCGTTGCAATCAATATTGACCCAGAGGCTCCAATATTCAAGGTCGCGACCTACGGCATCGTAGGCGACCTATTCTCGATCCTCCCACCTCTAATCAGGGAGTTGGAATCCAAACCCACACGAATCTAGCCAGATATGTACCAACTTACTACCTGAGCCTGCTCCTGCTTTATCTGAAACTTAACCTCAAATTTACTCAAATGTCCTTCAGAGTCTTCGAAGGTCCCGTTGACTGCAACCAAGTCCTTTGCTTTTGGTTCGACCTTCGCGTTCAAAGATGTAATCGAACCTTTCTCCAATTTGCTCCGAAGGAGCTCGACTGCTTTCGTCTCGAGCTCGTCCAACTCCATAAGCTATCAGAATAATTGATGTAAGGATCGTGCTTAAGCTCCACGTTCTATTGTCGAGATAGGATATGACCGGCAGACCGGAAGCACCTGCAATCATAACCTACAACGAAATAGACCGAGTCATAATGTGGGGAACATTTCGTTCAACAAGTGAAGGACATTATATGTCAACCTTACCAGATAAGGCGACATTTCTAATACCGAGAGCTCATCATCAGCCATGGATGAGCCAAGTGGATTTTGGAAGCATAACTTCCGACCTTTCCCTCCTCAGTTCATTAGCAATAATCTTCGGCGCTTTGTTCGTTATCGTTCAGCTTCGCCAAAATAACAAGTTGATAGAAGCGGCGAATGAACAGGCGAGAGCAGCGGCAATTCAAGCGAAACTGACAAATGAGCAGATGAAGCAGAATAACGATCTTGCAAATATGGATTTGATTATGAGGCTGTATGAGTTTGCGAACTCCGCGGAGTTTCAATCGGCTTGGTTAACTGTGTTGAACTCTGAAATCCACAATTTCCAAGATTTCCTGAAGTTGCCGAAGCAGGATCAAGTCTCCTTCTACCAGATCGGAGCGCTTTTCGAATCGCTCGGGGTCCTAGTTGAGAGAGGGATCGTTAGAAGTGACGTTATCGAAGACATGTTTCTAACTGAACTGGCTTGGGAATCGATGAGGACATTCGTCATAGGCATGCGGAAACAGCATGGTGAGGAGGAGAATTACTTGGCTTTCGAACGTCTTTATAATCTCGTTTCAAGCAAGAATCAAAGCGCCGAGTAATGCCCACCGTCGGAGCAATTGCACCTGATTCCATTTCAATCATATCTTAATGTCGCCGTTTTGTGGGTACACCTGTTTGCAGCAACATTCTTCGTCGGAGGTTCCTTCTTCTTCTGGTTAGTGATAATTCCGGCGTCTCGACTTATGACGACAGACGAGTCGGAACGAACACAGATCATAGGCAAGATCGCTAAGACTTTCGGAAGACTCGTTAACCCTACGCTCGTAGTCATAATTGTCACCGGAATCTACAATGCATCATGGTACATCGCTTCCTGGGAAGATCTTCTTGTCTATCCGGGCACGATTTTGCTAACGAAAATTACTCTTGTAATGGCCCTGTTGATCTTGATATATGTTCACAACGTCTACTTTGGCAAGCGAATCATCGCTTTCGCGAGAGAAAAAAACTTGGAAGCGCTAAAGAAGATCAGGAAGACGAGCAGAAAGATCTCAGCCACTAATCTAATCCTTATG
>Ga0187780_10003748_pt1 | contig 11431 bp, 9 predicted proteins | sample 1015_Q2_SP10_20__FD_132429 | JGI IMG/M metagenome (GOLD analysis project Ga0187780, IMG submission 132429) | Tropical peat soil microbial communities from peatlands in Department of Meta, Colombia - 1015_Q2_SP10_20_MG | ecosystem: Environmental > Terrestrial > Soil > Wetlands > Peat | place...
TACAACTTGCGCAAGTCTGCAGGTGTGCGCCAACCTCCCGCCATTCTTCGAATGCGAGTGCATTGTCAAGGTAAGCACTAAGCAGTTCCTCGACTTGCTCGCAGTTCATTTCGTGCCTCCTCCTTGTTCTAAGGCCCTGTAATGTTCCCTAAAAGACTATCGCGCACGCGACAGATACATTTTGACACCGCTCTCGGCGATATTCAAAGCCTGGGCAATTTCGCTGTATGAAAAACCTTCTTGCGTATACAACAATAATGCCGCCCGATATTGTTGGGGCATGCGACGAAGAGCTGCACGGACAAGTTCTGTCGTACCATAAATTTCTTGAGGGTCAGCGCTTTCGACATCCGCTGGCTCATGATCGAGGTCTTGCCAGGGAAGCCAGGCAATTAATTTGCGACGACGCAACGCATCATATGCAGTATTCGTCGCTATACGATATAACCAGGCCGATAGTTTGAGATTGGCATCCATTTTGGGTAAGGCACGAAAGGCCTTCAAAAAGGTGTCCTGCGTTAGATCGTCTGCCTGTTCCCGGTCCCCCACCAGATGATAAACATAATTATAAATAGGCGTTTTAAATTCGTCGTAAATCTGGTCAAAGGACCAAGAATTCTCCTTGGTTTCCGCCCTGGCCATGTGTTACGTCCCTTCAACGACGATAGCTACCGGCTTGTCCGTTCCATCAAGCGATAGTGCACATCACCAGATTATTCTGATATCAAAATGATATCACTGCGGGTGCGGAAAGGCTTTTTCATCCTTCTGTGTAGTGGAACGGACAATCAACGCTATCAGTAACATGATGAATGTAGAAAGTTCATGAAAAAAGCGTTTGCGTGATTTATTGATTATCATGGTAGCATATTTATAAAAATCGCCGATATCAGGAGCCTTGAAGTTAGTACTAATGGGGGAACGAATCTGTCTCCCATGCATTTGCCCAAATTTATCCAGGTATGGTACTATACACGAAGTAATTTAACCGCAACTAAGGAGCAGTCCCTTCTATGGCTCAAGAAAAGCACCTGCGGGACATGCGAACTGTGTGGTGGCAGGAAGATGCCAATGGTGAAGCTGTATGTATGATAGACCAATCGCTTTTACCAGGGCAGGTAGTCAATCTCACACTCAGCCATGAGCAACAGGTGGCAGAAGCTATTTCAACATTAAAAGTGCGCGGCGCTCCAGCTATTGGCGTTACCGCAGCTTTCGGTATGGTGCTAGCGCTAGCTCGCCTGTTACGAGAGCAAGATGAAATGCTCACACTCGAGCAAGCGCGAGAACACCTGCGCTCTGTGGGTAAGATGCTAGAAAATACGAGGCCAACAGCAGTCAATCTACGATGGGCAATCGAGCGCATGCTTCGTTGCGCAGACCATGCAATAAGCGAACGCTGCACGTTGGCTCGCCTGATTCAGATTTTGAAAGACGAAGCACAGGCAATTGCTGATGAAGATTTTCAAGCTTGCCTGAATATGGGCCGCTATGGGGCAGAGTTGATCGCAGATAACGACATTCTGCTCACTCATTGTAATGCAGGATTTCTTGCAACTGCGGGTTGGGGAACCGCACTGGCTCCGATGTATGTAGCACATAGAAACGGCAAACATTTGCACGTATATGTCGATGAAACGCGCCCTGTGTTACAAGGCGCGCGCCTGACAGCCTGGGAACTTCAGCAGGAGGGAATTCCGCTCACCTTGATCACAGATAACATGGCTGGTTATTTTATGCGCCATGGAGGAATTAAAGCTGTATTCGTAGGAGCTGACCGAATTGCTGCCAATGGAGATGTAGCAAATAAAATCGGAACGTATGGTATTGCAGTGCTGGCCTATGCTCATGCTATACCGTTTTACGTGGTAGCTCCACGCTCCACGATTGATCTCACGCTCCAATCAGGCGAACTCATTCCTATTGAACAGCGAAATCCCGATGAAATTACCAGCATACGTGGGATAGAAATAGCTCCCGCTGGGGTACACGTGGCAAATCCTGCTTTTGATATCACGCCACATAGCTATGTAAGCGCAATTATTACCGAGGCAGGTATAGCGCGATCACCGTTTCAAACTTCATTACACAAGCTCTGTGTGGGCTATCACGATACCGAGAGGCAGGTCAGCAATTAATGGACGATGCTATAGTGCAAGCTGTGGCTAACTACGCCGAAAAAGCCCTGGGTAAGGAAGGATTCAGATATACCTGCGCAGTAGTAGCAAATTGTAGGATGCTTGTAGCGGAACTGGAAGAGGAAAACGAAGGAATACATTCCCTGGATATGAATGCTTTGATTATCGCAGCCTACCTGCATAATATCTCAACCGCAGAATTTGGCTTTTCAGATCATCATGTGAAATCCGCAGAGATGGCTGTCGCATTTCTACACACGCTCGATGCACCAGAACAATTAGTCAGTCATGTTGAGCAAATCATACTTACTCATACAAAAGCTGTTGCCCCAGAAGAACTGGACTTAATTCCTCTTGAGGGGCGTATTCTATATGATGCCGACAAAATAGGCCGACTTAGCGGACTGGCTGTAGTCACATCTCTCATTGAGTTTGGAGCTCGCTATCCAAATCGGGCTGTTAATGCCGAAATCCTTGCAGCAATCCTTCGACATATTGAGGAACGATTCATCGATCTCTATCAATCTCTCAATACCGTTCCGGCACAGCAACTCGCAAAAGAGAAATTTGGGAATACACTGGCTTTTCTTGATGGCGTTATCGAACATCTTAGTGATGCAACGCCCGTATAACATTTTTCTACACATTCTGAAAGGGAGGATGGAGGAGTGTCCATATTAGTAGTAGGCTCTGTCGCACTTGATACTGTCGAAACACCATTTAACAAAGTGAACGAAACGCTTGGTGGCGCTGCATCGTATTTTACCACCGCTGCTTCACTGTACAACCAGGTCAACCTGGTAGCCATCGTAGGAAGTGATTTTCCTCGCGAGCATCTCGAATTCTGGCGAAATCGCCCCGTCAACCTGGATGGTTTACAGATCAAAGAGGGCAGAACATTCCGCTGGGTAGCGCGTTATCATATGGATATGAATTCACGTGACACACTAGATACACAGTTAGGAGTCTACGCAGGTTTTCATCCAAATATTCCAAAGCATTACCGTTCTAGCGAACTGCTTTTTCTGGCCAATATCCAGCCTGAGCTGCAGATGGAGGTACTGGAGCAAGTGCCTCGCCCAAGGCTTTCTGTGCTCGATACCATGGAATTGTGGATTATGACCACCCGGCCCCAATTAACAGAAGTGATTAAACGTGTTGATATCCTTTTCATGAGTGAAGAAGAGATACGACAATATACTGAGCGACCCAGTATCGTAGCAGGTGTACGCCAACTGCTTGATATGGGATTGCAATATGTCGTTGTGAAGCAAGGTAGTTATGGAGCTTTGCTTTTTGGCGCTGACGGGACCTACTTTAGCGCACCCACATACCCCCTCGAAGAGGTGATAGACCCTACCGGTGCCGGTGATGCCTTCGCGGGCGGTTTTCTGGGATATCTCTCGAAGGTTGAGCCACAAGAAGATGGTCTTTACGCTATCGATGAGATAAAGCGGGGGGTTGTGCATGGAAACATCATCGGTTCTTATGTTTGTGAAGACTTCAGTATTGGCCGCTTGCGCACATTGACGATTGATGATGTCGCAAGGCGGTATCAGCATCTCGTTGAATATTCACATTTCGATCCAAACTGGCGTTCCAGATAAATATCTTCTGAAAAATGATACGATAGTACAGTTACTGGTTTCAAATAAGGAAAGGATTACACGATTTATGACGACATCAACCAAAGGAGATGTGAAAGATATCTCTTTTGCCCCACGCGGGAAAGACCGTATTGAGTGGGCAGCTAAAGAAATGCCGGTATTGCGCCTCATTCGAGAGCGGTTTATGAACGACCAACCTTTGAAGGGCGTACGCATGTCTGGGTGCCTGCACATTACAACTGAAACGGCAAATCTTGCCATTACTCTGAAAGCCGGTGGGGCTGATCTCGAGCTTTGCGCATCAAATCCGCTCTCAACTCAAGATGATGTAGCCGCTGCACTTGTCAGCGAATACGGCATTCCTACGTTCGCTATCAAAGGCGAGGATGAGCAAACGTACTACCGTCACATCAACACAGTGCTCGATCACAAACCAAACATGACCATGGACGACGGCTGCGACCTGGTATCCACGCTTCATACCACACGCACTGAACTGATCCCCGGGATTATAGGTGGCATGGAAGAGACTACCACGGGCGTCATTCGCTTGCGGAGTATGGAAAAAGGTGGAGTATTGCGTTTTCCAGTGCTCGCGGTCAACGAATCCGACACAAAGCACATGTTTGACAACCGATATGGAACTGGCCAAAGTTCGATAGATGCAATCATACGCTCAACAAACATTTTGCTGGCGGGCCGAACCCTCGTGGTCTTCGGCTATGGTTGGTGTGGTCGCGGTGTGGCTTCGCGCGCGCATGGAATGGGTGCAAATGTGATTGTTACAGAAGTCGATCCAACACGCGCATTAGAAGCCGCAATGGATGGATATCGCGTGATGCCTGGAATCGAAGCAGCGGAAGTTGGAGACATTTTTGTTACCGTTACAGGCAATGTAAACGTCATCGATCGAGCGCATCTCGAACGAATGAAAAACGGGGCGCTGATTGCAAACTCCGGTCACTTCAACGATGAAATCAATATTCCCGAATTAGAAAAACTTGCGACGAAGAAGCGGCGTGTGAGAGACTTCGTAGACGAATACACCTATGCGGATGGTCGCCAGATACATTTGCTGGCTGAAGGGCGGCTGGTCAATCTTTCAGCGGCAGAGGGCCATCCGGCAAGCGTGATGGATATGAGCTTTGCGAATCAGGCGCTGGGTTCGGAATATATGCTTGCCCATGCGAAAGCAATGCAGCCACGGGTCTATACGCTACCTGCCGAACTTGACAAGGAAATTGCGCGACTGAAACTCCAAGCGATGGGTATTCGCATCGATACTTTGACGGCTGAACAAGATACGTACTTGAACTCGTGGGAGTTGGGAACGTAAGGATTTCTTGACACATAGTTTCTTTTCTCGTTATACTGTAGACAAGCAACACATCAGAACCTATACAATTTAAGAAGTGCAGACAAATCTGCTCTCATCCAGAGAGGTGGAGGGAAACGGCCCTACGAAGCCCGGCAACCCACCTGCTTTCGCGCAGGAAGGGTGCCAATTCCGGCGGAACAATCCGCAAGATGAGGGGGAAGAGAAATAACTCAAAAACCCCTGAACATCCCAGGGGTTTTTTATATAACTTCCACTTGAACACTTCGGTAAATGTGAGCAAGGAAGAGTCTACATCATTTTCGCTCAAGAAAGGAGACCCACTTTTGAGCAACTTTCAGCATAGCCCTAAATCATTTTTCACCAGTGAATCGGTCACTGAAGGGCACCCTGACAAATTATGCGATCAAATATCGGATGCGGTGCTTGACGCGATTTTAGTACAAGACCCTATGTCCAGAGTGGCTTGTGAAACCGCTACAACGACAGGCCTGGTACTGGTTGCAGGAGAAATTACTACTACTGCCTGGATTGATATGTCAGCTGTTGTGCGCAAAACTATCGAGCAAGTAGGATATATTAACGCCGATTATGGCTTCGATTACAGAACGTGCGGAGTCGTTACCTCAATTGGGAAACAATCTCCAGATATTGATCTGGGTGTCAGCAATTCTCTTGAGGCCAAAGGTGGAGTCATCCACCTGAGCGACGACGAACTGGAGCGCATCGGAGCCGGTGACCAGGGTATGATGATCGGTTATGCGTGCAACGAAACGCCCGAATATATGCCCATGCCGATCAGCCTGGCACATAAACTTACTCGCCAACTCTCCCAGGTGAGACGACGATCCTGGGGTGGTGCTGGACCAATGTCGTATCTACGGCCCGATGGAAAGAGCCAGGTAACTATTCAGTACGAATATGGCCGACCTGTTCGTGTCGATACTATAGTGATCTCGACACAACATGCTGATTACATTGATCATGAGCAGGTGCGCCAGGATGTGATCGATCATATCATCAAGCCGATTGTCCCCCCACATCTCTTCGATAGCAATATAAGAATCTTCGTGAACCCCACAGGCCGCTTCGTTACAGGAGGGCCAATGGGTGATGCGGGATTAACAGGTCGCAAGATTATTGTAGATACCTACGGTGGAATGGCCCGCCATGGAGGAGGAGCTTTCAGTGGCAAAGATCCTACAAAGGTAGATCGCTCAGCTTCCTATGCGACACGCTATATCGCTAAGAATATTGTAGCAGCGGGGCTTGCTGATCGATTGGAACTACAGGTGTCATATGCTATTGGCGTTGCCCGCCCGTTATCGCTTTTTGTCGATACATTTGGAACGGGAAAAGTTTCAGATGAGGAAATCATTCGTCTGATCAATGAGCATTTCGATCTGCGCCCGGCTGGTATTATCCAATCGCTGAATTTGCGCAGACCAATCTACCAACCAACAGCCGCGTTCGGCCATTTTGGACGCACAGACATTGATGCCCCATGGGAAGCACTTGACAAAGTACCAATGCTACGCAAGGGCGTCGGAGCAAATGTAGAAGCTACAGGCCATGAGCCTGGCCTGGCTTTGACTCAAGGTGAAATGCTGGAATAACAGATGACATATCTCTTAACGGCATAAGCAAATCAAATAGTGGGGCTGCTTGTAATGCAGCCCCACTCACGCTCTTATTCGGATTCGGACTTGCACAATGCGCTTGAAGAGATGAGGTATATGTCAGGGAAACGAAAAATACTGTTCTATACGCTACTGAAATGACACTACAAAAGCTTTTTACTCTCTGAATGATGTCCATTGCGTTTTGCGCGAATATAAATATTTGCTCCCTGAGCAGCTTCTTCTTCCTCATCAGCATCTTCATCCTGTAAAGGTTTTTCAACGTCGCTCTCGAAAGTAGGCTCCAACTTGACCCAGGTATTGGGAGACCTCATTTCTACTCTGCGTTGGCGAAAATATCTTCTACTTATCTCGAAAACAGCCCAACCAAGGATCAATGCAGCTACCACGAACCCAAGATACGTGAACAGTATAGGATACATTCATTCAGTGCCTTTCATTTGCGCATTAAGCTTTTGACCTCCTCCATTCTAGCGATAGAATGATAAAGCGTCAATATGCACATCCGAAAGAATCAGGAAAGTAGAAGATATCTTTCCACTCCAGCGGCCGGGAGGGGGAGAGGAGATTGCACCCGACCGCTAAAAGAGGTTAAATTGAGGTCAGATAGGGGGTTGAGAGAGCATATAAAATTCGAACTTTCGTTCTAACAAGAGCAATGATACCATCAGTTTGCCGAAAAGTCAATAGTTTCTAGAACATATTTTCTATTTTTTTGAGGGAGTGAGGAGAAGGAGGAATAATAACTTTAGATTTATCCTTCCTGTCTCAATCGGATTATTTCCTCTCATTAAACTGGTCTCTATCAGCTTTTTCGTGCGTGGTAGAATATGGGCTAAATGCAATCAATTTTGTGAGGGAACTTAGAAATATGGCTGATGTTCAACCATTACAAGGAATACGATACAATCACACAATTTCTGGAAACTGTGCTGACATCGTTACACCTCCTTATGATGTAATTTCAGAGGAGGCGCAGGCTAACTATTATGCCCGCAACCCATATAACATTATTCGTCTTGAACTGGGAAAGGACGAACCCGATGATTCGTCTTTGAATAATCGCTATACAAGAGCAGCAACAACATTTGCCGAGTGGCGAGTGAATTCAATTCTTCAACAAGATACTATTCCCAGTTATTACTTGTATCAGCAAAAATTTAGTTACAATGCCCGCACCTATACACGCACAAGCTTGTTGGCTCGTGTACGCCTGGAACCATGGAGTACACGCGTTGTGCTTCCTCATGAGCATACGCTTGCAAAACCAAAAGATGACCGGTTGAAGCTCTTGCGTGCGTGTGTTACAAATCTCAGCCCAATCATGAGTCTATATGATGATCCTCAAGCTAGAATGCGAAAACTGCTCAGTTCATATGCTGAGAAAGCCGAAGTTCATTTTACTGATGAAGTGAATGAAGCACATATTCTGCACCCCATTACTGATACAAACCACATTGGACTTATCCAAAACTTCTTCGCTGAGCGTCAATTATATATAGCGGATGGACATCATCGCTACGAAACTGCGCTGAATTATCGTGAAGAAGTGAGGGCTATGCATCGTACACTGGATGCTAAAGATGCTGCCAATTTTGTGCTCATGGCTTTAACTGATATTGATGATCCAGGCCTGTTGGTATTACCTACCCATCGGCTGGTATCAGGTTTGCATCAAGATGCACTCAACAAGCTAACGAGTCAGCAACTTGCTCGTTACTTCACAGTTTCTGTACTAGACAAAAGTGAATCTCATGAGGAACTCTTGCAACGTTTAGCAGAAATGGGAAATGTCAAACCAACACTCTTGCTCAGGACAATGCAGAATGGCTGGCTGCTCAGCATCAATGATGCAGGCAAAGCACGCATGGAACAGAGCGGCCATTCCGAAGCCTGGAATGAGTTGGATGTGGCCATTGTACATACATTGATTCTTGAGGATACACTGGGTCTTAAAGCAGAAGATATGACTGCGGGAATGCATATCCGCTATACCCGTGATGCATACAAAGCGTTAGAGGCTGTACAAACGGGCGAAGTACAGGCCTCCCTCATTCTGAAGCCTACCAGGGTCGGGCAGATTTGTAATGTGGCGATTGCAGATGATCGTATGCCACAGAAGTCAACATACTTTTATCCAAAATTGATAACCGGATTGGTCATGAACCCACTCTGGTAGGACTGCTATGTAAAAAGGATCAAGCAATGATCAGGTTCTTTTCTAATGCTTTAGAAGTAAAAATCATCCCTTGTATTGGATGGGCCTAACTGGAGTCCTTCGAAAGCCTCTGCCATCATACGCAAAAGGCCATTGGCGAGTGAACGGTGCATCAATGCACGTAGGAATGGTTGCTCACTCGGAGCGATGCCTGATCCTGGATCAAGGGCGGCGCTCACAGCGCTAACTAATTGAGCATCTTCTTCACGTCCTACCTCCAGGAAGAGCGCTCCCTGGCGGCGAAGGCGAGATGAGTATAATAAACGCCATGAGTCATCTACTACCTTGTCAAGCACATCACTCACAATTGTATCTGGTGTAGCTTCTGGCTCTCTTTTGGGTTTGCGTCCTCTAGAGGATTTCAATTTATCAGTTGCATTGAGATATGGATTGATATAAGGTTTAATAGGCTCAAATGGATCGAATGTCCAGGATTCAAATTCTTTCAAACTGAATAATTCATCGCCTCGATTTACTAATTGCATACGATCAGCAGTTAGAGCGATTGGCTCTAGAGCGATTTTAGTCTTAGAGTCAGTTCTGGGGGACTCGATACCTTCAATAAAAGGACGCCATATCGCATAAGCAATTGGTAACTTATGCCTGGTGCGCCTGTTCATAGCTCGAGCATCAGCAATCAAAGCGCGGCAGTAATCGAGTGAGACTTTATAGCAGCCCAACCCTTGCTCTTCCATATCTTCAACTACCTCAGACCATCTCTCGACTTCTATTTCATCCATTCCATAGCAGTCTTTAATTCCCCAGGTATCCTGAAAAAGCACATGAACGCCTTTCAATAAACCATTACTGCGTTCCCAGGAAAGCATTACGATCTGAGTACCCGATCCATCGATAAAACTCGCTCGAGCCTCGTACAATGGTTCTGGTTCAGCCTGCCCGATTGCCATTGTTTCCTGACCAGGAACAATGAACATATTTAAGCGATCAAGCACTGCTTTTGCATGTTGTTTCAATTGTCGATTTGAGGTGTTTGAAATTAAATAGTTCAATCCAGGTATCGATTGAGAAGCGGTAATTGGCCCCAATTGTTCAAGCGCATCAATCGTCGCGGACACTACTTTATTTGATTGATTCTCAAGCAAAGGAAGAAGCAATTTCATAGCGCGAGGGTCCTGGCTAGCGCCTAACCAGTTGATAAAACCAAGGCGCCGATCCATGGGCATTGTAAACACGTCCTCTAGAACTGCCTCCACTCCCATTTCGCTCTGGTTCATTAGATCTAACAAGCGGATCTGCATCTGTAACATGGCTGCTTCGGGATCGTTCAGGTAATCGAGAATACCCTCGTCTGCCATCTCTGATCCCAACTGATTTAACACCGGAACCAGTGTGAGTTTGGCCAGATCGCCAACGGTTGGATCAGCCACGAAATCTTCTAACTCTTCTAAATCAAAATCAGTAGCTAGCTCAGCAAGAATCTGCATTGCAGCAGTTTGAGCCTTCACATCATTTGTTCGCAACAACTGCAATACTTTATCACGAGCACCATTTGTCCATTCTTCGTCCAGGCGGTCGAAATAATGTGAAAGCGTGTCAGGGTCTATATCCACTCGACGGCTCATTGCCAACAAAATACTATCGATATTTTCTTGTGGTGGTCCTTTATGTCTTGGCGACATGTATACTATCTCCCCGCAAATTCAGGATTACAAACTAACAAGATATTTCCTGATTAAATCCAAAGCATTGTATCATGAGGTGGTTTATAAGTCTATGAAAATGCAATAAACTTCTGCGTGGTAGGATCAAAGCGACCAATTTTGTTGGTAAAGTGTTCTGTGAACCAGATCTTCCCATTATGATCAACGGCCACCCCCCATGGTAGAGAAATCACGTGCTGAAACCGAATACGCTTCAACTGTATCCGCTGCGCGCACACCATATTTCGCCATAGATAATACGAGAATTGTGCTACCTAATAAATGAAAAAGCGGCCGATTTGGCCGCCTGAATGTCTCTCAAACAGAGCATCTACCGGTTTTTATACAGTTATGCTCTTAAAGAGCTAGCCCGATCAACAATCACAAATCGTACTTCATTGACGACGTTTATGTAGTACACCAGCAAGACCAAGTAAAATCATCGAGAGGCCATAACAAGCTATCATAAGCCATACCCAGGGACTGATATGAGCCAATTGCTTGCCGATGTATGTATTCTCTCCTGGATCATCCAATGCATTGCCTAACCCTGATCCGCCTGTTGTGCCGACTGTCGTCGTCACACCTGGAGTTGAGGCTGCTGTTGGTACTACCGTAGGTGAAGTGGCTGTAGGCGACGGTGTTGTTCCCAGAGTAGGCGTAGGTGTTATAGGCATAGGAGTGGGAGTAACGGGAATCGGCGTTTGACCAACAGGTGTTGGTTGACCGCCTGCAATAGTTGGAACTGGAGTTACGAACGGTGGAGACGAAGGCACTGGTGTGTTGGAGATACCTTTGCCAATTGGGGCTTGTGCCAGGTCAATATAAAGA
>Ga0187780_10003749_pt1 | contig 11431 bp, 7 predicted proteins | sample 1015_Q2_SP10_20__FD_132429 | JGI IMG/M metagenome (GOLD analysis project Ga0187780, IMG submission 132429) | Tropical peat soil microbial communities from peatlands in Department of Meta, Colombia - 1015_Q2_SP10_20_MG | ecosystem: Environmental > Terrestrial > Soil > Wetlands > Peat | place...
ATCCCTCAGGATTTTCCGCAGGCTCGCGCCCGTCACTTTGCTGGCGACCGCGGCGGCCTGTGCCCACTTCGCCCGTCCAGAGCAGGTCTACCTGGACCGGGTGGCGGCGCCCGGAGCGCTCCCGCGGGAGCTCGATGCGACGATGCGGCAGTACGCCCGCGAGGGATTCTCCGGCACCGTCCTCATCGCCCATGGCAGCCGGGTGCTCCTGTATCAGGGCTACGGCGACGCCAACCGCGCTCGCCACCTGGCTGCCACCGCCCAGACCAGGTACCCGATCGGCGCGCTGGCCAACCAGTTCACCGCCGCCGCGCTGCTGCAGCTCGAGGCCGAGGGCCGCGTTCGACTGGACGAGCATGCGTCGGACTGGATCGGCCCTGAGGCTGGAGATGCCACCATCGCAGAGCTGCTGACCCGGGCGCGCGAGGGTTCGCTGACATCGTCGATCCAGCAGGCCGCGCGCTTCGGAGACGCTCCGTTGGCGCCGCCGGTCGAGCAATTCAAGTCGTCCGGACCGAGCTATGCGCTGCTCGATCGCGTGCTGAGCGCGGCGGCTGGCTCCCCGGCGCACCAGGTCATCCGGGATCGGCTGCTTGGTCCGGCAGGCCTCGACCGCACCGTGGTGGATGACGGCATGCTCGATGACTCCCTGGTCGCCCGCGGCTATACCGACCCCTACGGGGCCACCGTGGTGGTGACCGGAGTGGTCGCGCCGCTCGGCGATCTCTACCGCTGGCATCAGGCCCTGCACGCGGGCTCGGTGCTCCCCAACTCGACCCGCGATCTGATGTTCACCGGTTCGGGCAATGGCTATGGCATGGGGTGGGTGGTTGGCCGGACGCCGGGGGGCGCCAGGGTGATCCAGCACGCCAGCGATCAGCCGGGATTTCAGCTCTGGTACGGCTACTTCCCCGAGAAGGATGTGCTGGTCCTCCTCGCGGCGAACACCGATGACGGGTTCCGGGCGCCGGTGTCGGAGCGGCTGACCCAGATCCTGGTGGACGGCCAGCCGGCAACCCCGGGCGGCACCACCAAGGCCGAACGGGCCGGTGGAGAGTAGAGCTGGGGAGCCCTGCCCCGACTTCTGAAACAGGGACCGACCGGGGGGCGTAGCGGTGGATGGCTCGCTCCCCGGCCGTTGGCACGTTCAGGAAGGGCCCGATGCGACTGACCCCGCCGTCCGGTACCGCGCTTCGCCGCCGGCACCTGCGCCTGCAGACTGCGCTGGTGCTGGGCGGCTGGACGGCGTTCGGGTTGTTCTCATTCGCGCAGGTCATCGCCTATAACCACGTCTCGGGCCAGCCGCCCCTCCCCTGGCGGCCCCTGCTGGCCGTCTCCCTCGCCAGCGCCTGGATGTGGGCCCTCCTCACGCCCGCCGCCCTCTGGGTTGCCAATCGACTGCAGTTCGAGCCGGGCCAGCGGGTGCGGAGCCTCATCCTGCACGGCTTGGCCGGAGTCTGCTTCGTGCTGCTGTCGACGATCCTCGACCGTTCGATGGGACTGCTGCTCAGCCATTCGCCGCTCCGGCCGTTCATGACCAGCCTGCTGTACCGGTTCGACAGCCGGCTGCTCGCCTATCTCTGTATCGTGACGGTGTCCCAGGCAGCGCGGTTCGCGGTCCTCTACCGCGAGCGGGAAATCCGCGCGGCGGAACTCGAGGCGCTGCTGGCTCGCGCCGAGTTGCAGCTGCTCAAGATGCAGTTGCAGCCGCACTTTCTGTTCAATGCGCTGAATACGATCGCCGAGATGGCGCATAACGATCCCAATGACGCGGACCGGCTGATCGCGCGGCTCGGCCATTTGCTGCGGCTTTCGCTGGAGCAGGCGGGGCATCAGGTGGTCCCCTTCCGCCAGGAGCTCCAGATCCTGGAGGCCTACCTCGAGATCGAAGCCACCCGGTTCCAAGATCGCCTCGCGGTGGAGCTGGACATGTCGCCCGACGTGCTCGAGGCCGGCGTGCCCGCTCTCCTGCTGCAACCGCTGGTGGAGAATGCCATCCGCCACGGAATGGCTTCCGGGAGCGGCCACGGCCGGATCGAAATCCGCGGCCGGGTGGACGATGACCAGTTGCGCCTCGAGGTGCGCGACAACGGCCCCGGGTTTCCTCCGGTCGCGCAGTACCGGGAGGGATTGGGACTGCGGAATACCCGGGAGCGGCTCCGTCAGCTCTACGGCGGCGACCACGCCTTCCGCCTTGGCAATGACCCTCGCGGTGGCGCGGTGGTCGAGATCGTCTTTCCCTTCCTCATCTGTGGTGAGGTCCACACCCCGCTGCACCTTCGGATTCCCACCCCGGCGCTGCCGGCATGAGCGTCCGGACCCTCGTAGTGGACGACGAGCCGTTGGCTCGCCGCCGCCTGGTCCGGTTGCTCGAGGAGGAACCCTCCGCAGAGCTGGTCGCCTCCTGTGGCACCGGCCCCGAAGCAGTCGAGGCCGTGCGCCGCCACGCCCCGGGCCTGCTCTTCCTGGACATTCAGATGCCGGGCCTCGACGGCTTCGAGGTGCTCAACGCCCTCGGGGACGCCACCCCGGCCGCCGTCGTGTTCGTCACCGCGTTCGACGCCTTCGCCGTTCAGGCGTTCGAAGCCAATGCGCTAGATTACCTGCTCAAGCCGTTCGACGCCGATCGGTTCCACCGGGCCTTCCGGCGGGCCGAAGAGCGGCTGCGGCGGCCGGAAGCCGGGTCGGAGACGCCCCGGCTCACCGCGTTGCTCGAAAGCCTGACCCGCCAGCGTCAGGCAACCGAGCGGCTGGTGATCCGGGCCGAAGGGCGGGTCTACTTCGTGCGAGTGACTGACATCGACTGGATCGAGACGGCGAGCAACTACGTGCGACTGCACTGCGGCAAGACCGCGCACCTCCTGCGCGAATCGCTGTCGAGCCTCGAGGCACGGCTCGATACCGAGCGCTTTCTGCGCATCCATCGCACCACGATCGTCAACGTCGAGCGTCTGCGCGAACTCCAGCCCTGGTTCTCCGGTGAGTTCATCGCGATCCTGCAGGACGGCACCCGGCTCAAGGTGAGCCGGGGCTACCGGGATCGCGTGGCCCGTTGGCTGGGGCAGACCCTCTGAACACCGCGACCGAACTTCATCCCGCCCTGTTGCAGGCGGCGATCACCCTGGGGATCACCGCCCTCTGCGCGGTGCTCTACCAGCGCTATCATAAGCCCTACTTCTTCTGGTGGGCGGTCGCCTGGACGCTGTACTGCTGCCGCCTGGTCGCCATCGTCATCTATCTCCTCGGCCGGGACGCCACCTGGCTCTTTGTCCACCAGGTGATCACCGGCTGGACCGCCATCGCGTTCCTGTGGAGCGCGCTGGTCTTCTCCCGCGGGGTGCGCTTCCGCCCCGTATACCTTCTCGTGGTGCTGTTTCCTCCGGTCTGGTCGCTGTTCGCGATCTACGAATTCACCGAGCGCGACCAATTCCTCTTCGCCGCCCTTCCAGCCGTGGCCTTCCTCAGCGGCGCGACGCTGTGGACCGCGGGCGTATTCTTCCGCTTCCGGCGCCAGTCGGGCTCGCGCGGTGCAATGCTCCTCGGCATCGCATTCCTGCTCTGGGGATTCCACCATCTGGACTATCCCATCTTCCGGGCCAAGGGCGCCTGGAACCCCTGGGGCTACTACCTGGACATCATTTTCACTCTGGCGGTGGGCGCGGGAATCCTGCTCCTGGTGCTCGAGGACATCGAACGCGGGCTCGGCGCGATGGCAGCCCTCTCCGGCGATCTCCAACGGGGAGATGGAGCGGCTGATGTCCCCGGCGCGTTGCTCCGGCGAGCCCTCGTCCTGCCCGGTGTGCGGGGCAGCGCACTCTTCGACCGCCAACGCGGTCTGGTCGTCCGGGGGCTCGGCGCCTCAGCCGCATGGGAAGGCGCCGCCCCTCCCGGGAGATTGTCAGGGCTGGTCCGCGAGGTTCTCACCACCGGCCGTCCCCGCTCGAGCAGCGGAGGCGAGTTCGCGTACGCAGCCGCGCTGCCGGTCGTGCAAGGCACCGAGGTTCGGGGCGCCATGCTCATCGTCGGTGACGCGCGGGACCCCTTCACGGCGCTCGACGAGTCGTTCCTCAATGCCCTGGGTCATCAGGTCGGTGCCGCGTTGGAGAACGCCGATCTGGACCGGCGTCTGCGACGCCGCACAGAGGAGCTGGAATGGTTGTCAGGGCGCATGGTCGCGCAGCATGAAGAGGAGCGCCGGCGCCTTTCCCTCGAGTTGCACGACGAGACCGCGCAGGTCTTCTCCGCCGTGAAGCTGCAGCTCGGGATCGTGCGGGAGGAGGTGCCCGCCGCCGAGGCGGCGCGCCTGGGGCGGGTCCTGGAGCTGGTGGATGAGGGCATGGCGAGCATCCGACGGGTCACCGAAGCCCTGCGGCCATCCCTGCTCGATGACCTGGGACTGCTGCCCGCGGTACGTGCCCTGGTGACAGACTTCGAGACCCGTACCGGCATCGTCGCGTCCTTCGAGGGGCCGGCGGCGCTCCCCGCGCTGCCGGAGGCCGCCGAACTAGCGGTGTTCCGGGGAGTGCAGGAGGCCCTCTCGAACGTCGCGCGCCACGCCGAAGCGAGCCAGGTATCGGTCGAAGTCACCGCGACAGACGAAAGCCTCGGGATCGTCATCGTGGACGACGGTCGTGGCTACTCTCCGGCGGACGGCTCAGCCGAAGAGCGGATGGGACTAGCAGGCATGAGAGAACGGTTCGCGGCACTGGGTGGGCGGGTGACGATCGCCCGCGAGACCGCGGGAGGCACCCGACTCCGCCTTGAGCTGCCCGATCTTGGGGGCACCTCGTGAGCGATGCACCGGTGCGGGTGATGCTCGTGGACGATCATACCCTGGTCCGCGAAGGGGTCCGTCACGTGTTGACCGGCACACCCGGGTTCGAGGTCGTAGCCGAAGCGGGCGATGGCGAGGCCGCGGTGCGCCTCGCGCCAACCTCGCGGCCCGACCTCGTGGTTCTCGATCTCTCACTCCCCGGCGCCAGCGGCCTCGATGTGACCACGCGTCTTCGGGAAGTCCTGCCTTCGGTGCGGGTCCTGATCCTGAGCGTGCACGACCACCCCGAATACGTGCTCGGTGCCGTCCGGGCGGGGGCGCAGGGCTACCTGCGCAAGGACACCTCCCCCGCGGAGCTGCGGGAGGCCCTGCGGGCGGTGGCGCGGGGAGAGTCCTATTTCAGCCCGCCGGTGGCCCGGCATCTGAGCGCCGCCGTACGGGGAGATGCTCCCGCCGACGATGCGGCAGCCCGCCTTGCGCGGCTGACCCCGCGGGAGCGGGAGGTGCTCGGCGGCATCGCCGCGGGAGAGACCAGCCGCGCCATCGCCACTCGATTGGGCCTCTCCCCCCGCACGGTGGAGAGCTACCGGGAAAGCCTGGCCCGAAAGCTCGACATCAAGACCGTGGCCGGGCTCACCCGGTTCGCGGTAGAGGCCGGCATGGTGAAGGAATGAGCCTCACCGACCTCTCATCGTGGACGTATGGGAGCCTTCATCAAATGAACCGTTTTTCCCGTAGTTCTACGGTACCCGCCCCGTAGCTTCCCGAATTACGCGGGTTTCCGGCCAGCACTAGCGTTGGGCGCACCTAGGGTGCGGTCCCTTCACAACCTGCGGCAGGAACCACGCACATGCAGATCCACGCTGGCGCCCTCGTTGCTCTCGTTCTCGTAGGTACCACTTCCCTGCTCGCACAGGATCAGCCGCAACGCGCTCAGCGGGACACGGCCATCGAGCTTCCACCGATGACCGTTACCGCCACGCGGGATCCTCGCGAGGTCTTCCGCACCCCGGCGCCCGTGAGCGTGGTGGATTCCACCACGCTCGCTCGCCGCGCCCCGGCCAGCATCACCGACCTGTTCTTCGACCTGCCGGGGCTGGACGTCAATGGAGTGGGCCCGAGCCAGTCACGGCCGATCATTCGCGGCCTGCTCGGCGAGCGGATCCTGCTCCTGGAAGATGGCATTCGCATGAACAACTCCCGCCGAGAGTCCGATTTCGGCGAGATCCCTTCTCTTGTTGGTCTCGAAGGATTGGGCCAGGTCGAAGTGGTGCGCGGGCCGGCATCGGTCCTGTACGGCACCGACGCCATTGGCGGGGCGATCAACCTCATCACCCGCCAGCCGCCGCAGGCCCTCGGTCAGACCGCGCTGCACGGTTCGTTCGGTTACCGCTACCAGGGCGCGGGTGACCAGCAGCGCCCCTATGGCCTGATCTCCGGAACCGCCGGAAGGTTCAGCTTCCTCGCCTACGGTGCCTATCGGGACGCCAGCGACTACACCGCGCCGCCCGGCAACTTCGGCACCGATACCCTGCGATACGGAACCCGAGTCCACGATACCGGCGTCAAGGACCAGAACTACGCCGCCCAGCTTGGGTACGCCCTGGGAGAGAATCAGGGGCTCAAGCTCCGATACGAGCGCTACACCTCGGATAACGCCGGTTTCGGCTGGGTGGCGAGCGCGGATCTCGGCCAGCCGTTCAATCCGGACATCATCATCCGCTATCCCAATCAGGGCGTCGACAAGGTGTCGCTCGGCTACACCAACCGGGCGTTGGGTTCGGCACTGGCGGACCGGGTCGATGTGACGACCTACTTCGTCAGCAACTCCCGGCACCTGGACTTCGACCTGCTGATTCCGACTGGCCCGGGAAGCTCGGGGACCGTCGCGGCCAACAACTTCACCGATATCGACACCTACGGTCTTCGGGTAGAAGCGGCGAAGGCCGTCGGTAAGGTGCTTCTGACCTACGGCGTCGATGGCTTCGAGGACCGCACTACCAACACCGACACCACCATCACGACCGGTCTCGGACCGACGACCGTGGACCCGGTGACCAAGACGCCCAACGCCCTCTTCCGGAGCGTGGGCGCCTTCCTGCAGAGCGACTTCCATTTTGGACAGAAGCTGAACCTGATCGCGGGCGTGCGGGTGCAGGACATCAAGGCCGAGACCCGCCTGACGCCCACGGTGACCACGCCACTGGTCTCCCACGACAACGCCACGGTGGTGGGCTCACTGAACGCCGAGTACTTCGTTACGGAGAATGTCAGCCTGATCGGAAGCGTGGGGCGCGGCTTTCGTTCTCCCAATCTGATCGAACGCTTCTTCAACGGTCCGACCCCCGAGGGTTCGGGGTTCGAGGTCCAGAGCCCGAACCTGAAGCCCGAGACCAGCATCAACCTCGACGCCGGATTCCGGTTGCGGGGCCGCCCGGGGAGTCTTGAAGTCTTCGGCTTCCGTAACGAGATCAGCGACGCCATCACCCTGGTGCCGAACGGCGACTCCGTGCAGGGCGTCCCGGCCTTCACCAACGTGAACATCGACAAGCTGCGCTACCTCGGCCTCGAAGCGAATGGGCACCTGATCCTCGGATACGGATTCTCCTCGGTGGCCAACTTCACCGTGTTCGACTCGAAGGACGTGCTGAACCCCAGCAACCCGGTGGCCCAGACCTATGGGCTGCGGTTGGCGGGCGAGCTACGCTACGACCACCCGAATGGCCGATTCTGGCTCGCGTACGGAGCCCGGCACAACGGGCGCCAGAAGGACATCACCACGACGCCGCTCCCCAACTTCACGGTCATGCAGGCGCGCGCCGGCGCCATCCTGTTCCGCGCGGGGCGGAGCCAGCACATGATCATGCTGACGCTGGACAACGTGGCCAACAAGCTCTACAGCGAGGCCTCCAACTCGAACTTCTTCAGGCCCAACCCCGGACGGAACGTCACCGCGGCGTATCGAGTCGACTTCTAGAGTTGGCGCCCGATGACCCCTTCACCGGTCCACTACATCCCGATTCTCACCACCGTGTTCGCCCTCGGGTTCGCGGTGGTGCTGTTTCGGCGCCTGCGCGAGCGCGGGGGACAGCACCTGCTCTGGTGGGGGCTGGGAATGCTGACCTACGCGGCCGGTACCATCACCGAATCCTCCACCACCCTGCTCGGCTGGCACGAACCGGTGTTCCGCCTCTGGTACATCACGGGAGCGCTGCTCGGCGGAGCACCCCTGGCGCAGGGCACCGTGTACCTGATGCTGCCCCGACGGACGGCCAACCGACTTACCCTGATCCTGGTGGCCACCGTCCTCGCGGGAGCGGTCTGCGTGTGGCTCTCCCCCATTAACCAGGAGCTGGTGGAGCCTTATCGATTGTCTGGGAAGGTGCTGGAGTGGCGGTGGGTTCGGTTCATCAGTCCCTTCATCAACCTCTACGCCCTGGTCTTTCTCATGGGGGGCGCGATCCTCTCCGCGGTCCGCTACGCCCGAAAGCGTGAGACTCGCTACCGGGCACTCGCGAACGTCTTCATCGCCGTCGGCGCCCTCTTGCCGGGCGTCGGAGGAACCTTCACCCGGCTTGGCCATGTCGAAGTGCTGTACGTGACCGAGTTCCTCGGCCTCTGCTGCATCGCCATCGGCTATCGGCTCAGCGTAGGCCCCGCCCTGCCTCACACCGGCCTGGTCAGCCGGCCGTCCCCTGCCCCCCAGACGTAGCCGGTCGCCTTCCCAGTCCGGTCTCGACCGGCATTCCGCTTCCAGCCCATTCGGTCCACGCGCCATCGTAGAGCTCCTGAGGAGCCATCCCCAGGCGATGGAGCGCGTGAAGCAGGGTACAAGCGCTGGTGGCCGATCCGCAGGTGGCGATGAGCCTCCGGTCCAGCCGAATCCCCCGCCGCTCGAGTAGCTCGCGGAGTTCTTCGGGCGTCAGGGCCGTTCCGTCGGCGTGCACCATCTCCCCGTGCGGCAGACTGATGGCACCCGGCATGTGCCCGCTTGGGAGGCCGGGCCGAGGCTCCGGCTCCGTTCCTTCGAAGCGCCCGGCCGGACGCATGTCCACCACCTGGACCAGACCACTCGCCAGCGCCGTGGCCACGTCCCGCTTCCCGACTACGTGAGTGGGATCGAGCTTGGCCTGAAACGTTCGGGGAGCGGTGACTGCTTCACCGCGTTCGAGTGCCCGCCCTTCCGAGCGCCATTTCCCGGCACCGCCGTCCAGCAGGGTGACCCGCGGATGACCAAAAACCCGGAACATCCACCACACCCGGGCCGCACTGAGATTGGTGCCGGACCCGTCGTAGATGACGATTGCCGCCTCATTCTCGATGCCGAGCGCACTCGCGACGGCCGCGAACCGGGTCGCGTCGGGCAACATGTGCGGGAGCGAAGTGTCCGGCGCGCTGGCGGCGTCCAGATCGAAGAAGCGCGATCCCGGAATGTGCCCGAGGCGAAACTCCTCCCGCGGGTCCCTGCCGCTGTTGGGCAGGTACCACGAAGCATCTAGAACGACGAGGCCCGGCTCGCCCAGATGGGCGGCAAGCCAGTCGGTCGTCACGAGCGGAGGAAGTTGTGCTGGAATCATGGACGCGGCGGATCTTAACCGCGCACTCACATCGTGGGGAGAGGACCGGGGATGCGGCCGCGCGGAGGCGATGCGCTCCTGGCGGCGGGGGGACCGGCCGGAATCCCACGTGCGTGGCGGAGGCCGTTCCCGCGGCGGCCGGCCACTCCCGGCCAGACCCCGCTGAATGCAACTTCCTTTCGGCATTGTCCTCGAGGCAGATATGGGTCCGGAGCTCCCGGAACCTGGCACCATCCTAGCTGGGCGCTATCGCGTCGAGGACGTCTTGGGGAAGGGGGGCATGGCGGCGGTCTATCGCGCCGCAGACCTCCAGCATGGCCGGGACGTCGCCATCAAGGTGCTGTCCCCGCGGATTGGAGCGCTGCTCGGAAGCGAGCGCTTCCTCCGGGAAATTGCCACGACAGCTCGGCTGGCGCACCCCAACATCCTGCCATTGTTCGACTCGGGGTCCGACGCCGGTCTTAGCTGGTACGTGATGCCGCTGCTGCCGGGCCGCACCCTCAAGGACCGATTGCTGCGAGGCCCTTTGGACCTCGACGAAACCCTCCGCATCTTCGCTGACGTCGCCAGCGCGCTCGACTACGCGCACCGACAAGGAATCCTCCACCGGGATCTCAAGCCGGGCAACATCCTCCTTCAGGACGACCGCGCCGCCCTCGCCGATTTCGGTATCGCATTGCCACTCGACAGCCGTGAGAAGCGCCTGACAGAGACCGGGCTCGCTGTGGGCACGCCGGACTACATGAGTCCCGAACAGGCGACGGGCGAACGGGACATCGATCCGCGGAGCGATCAGTACGCTCTGGGATGCGTCCTCTATGAGATGCTGGCAGGTTTGCCCCCCTACACGGGGCCTAGCGCGCAGGCCGTGCTCCTCAAGCGGCTGCGCGATCCCGTGCCCAACCTCGGCACGCTGCGCCAGGTCCCGCCCGGCATCGAGACCGCGATCGCGCGGGCGCTCCGGCCCGAGCCTGCCGATCGGTTTCCGAGCGTCGCCGCCTTCGCGTCCGCGGTGGCGGAGAGCGCGGGTCATGCAACCTCGTCACCGCTCGCCCGGCACCGCCTCCCCGTGATGCTCGGTGTCGGCGCGCTGGTGGGTGCCGCCGTGCTGGCGCTGAGCCTCCTGCACCGGGCCCATCGCCCTCAACTCGATCCGAATATCGTCGCCGTCCTGCCGTTTCGGGTGAATGCTCCCGGGGCCAACCTCGCCGATTGGGGAGAGGGGATGGTGGATCTACTCGGAGCCAAGCTGAGCGGAGAGGGTGGGCCACGAGCGGCCGACCCCCGAACCACACTCGCGGTCTACGGCGCCCTGGCGAAGACCGGAACCCCGAAGCTCGGCGACGCGGTCGCGTCGCGACTCGGGGCCGGAAAGCTCCTGGATGGGAGTATCGTGGGCGATGCTCACCGGATCGTCCTGTCGGCCACGATCACCTCGGTCGCAGCCGGGTCGCAGGGCAGGCCCGTCAGTGTGGAAGGGACGCCGGACAGCATCCTCACGCTCATCGACCGATTGACCATCCTGCTCCTGGGTCGCCAAGCCGGAGAGGCCGAGCCGTCTCTCGGGAGCCTGACCGGTCTGCCCGCCTGGCAGGCTTACCTCGAAGGGCGCCTGGCCTGGCGCCAGGGGCGTGCGGACGAGGCCATCGCCGCCTATCGCCACGCGCTGGACCTCGACTCGACGTTCGCTCTCGCGGCGCTGGAACTGGTTCCCGCCTTGCGTCGAACGGGGCTGGCCGATTCGGCCGCCGAGCGGCGCCTCGTCGCCAACCTGCCGCGGCTCAACGCCGTGGACTCTCTCCGGTTCTCCGTGATCATGGGGCCGGGCTACCCCTACGCCGACAACATTCGCGACCAGCTCCGGATCCGGGAGCGCCTCGTGGAGCGGCTGCCCGAGCAGGCGGATGCCTGGTTCGAACTCGGTGACCAGCAGTTCCATATGGGGCCGCTGGTGAACCTGGACAGCTCGTTTGCGTTGGCGCGCCGCAGCCTGAACCGCGCCCTCGCCCTGGACTCGACCAACGCCATCGTCATCGTCCACCTGCTGCTGATCGCCCTCGAACAGCAGGATACCGCCGCG
>Ga0187780_10003750_pt1 | contig 11430 bp, 7 predicted proteins | sample 1015_Q2_SP10_20__FD_132429 | JGI IMG/M metagenome (GOLD analysis project Ga0187780, IMG submission 132429) | Tropical peat soil microbial communities from peatlands in Department of Meta, Colombia - 1015_Q2_SP10_20_MG | ecosystem: Environmental > Terrestrial > Soil > Wetlands > Peat | place...
GCCGGACAAAGAAAAAGGCCGGAATCCTGGCTTCCGGCCTTCTGCATCTCAGATTGGTTGCGGGGGTCAGATTTGAACTGACGACCTTCGGGTTATGAGGCCGTACAAATACACATGGCCCGCTGATTCTGCGCGATTTAGCCGCGTTTCAGCCAATCTTACTTCTTTCCCAGTCTTTCCCAGGTACTTTTCAGGTTAGCGCGTTAGTCAGGAGATGGCTCTGCAATGCGTCATTTTGGATATATACCTCGCATAGCCAAAAGAAGTGCGGATGCGACAAGTATGAAGAGCAGCGAACAGAAAACGACGCCCATCCGAAGTTCCCAATGCGGGGTTTCCGCCCCATCTACGAGATAGCGGCGATTCACTTGTTGAAGCGAGGAATACCGCCATAGAATCCACAACAAGATGGGCAGTATCACCGGTGAAATTGATAGTGCTATAAGAATGTTTTTGTGGAAGCCCTCAAAAGCGCCAGAAATGGCCAGCAATACGAAGAGACAAGTAATGACTCCCACCGGACGCATGTGAACGCGATTTAAGGGTGTGTCTGGCTGTAACGGATTGCGAAAGAAGCGCAAGAACGCCGATGGCCAAACCAACAGAACGATGCCGATGGCCAAAAAAAAGAGAAAGACGACTCCAAAGATGGGCACGAACCACTTGTCCGACATTGGACCAATATAAACACAAAACGGGACTGTTCGACAGTGGCGAGAACCTGAGCGCGACCGCTTGGGTCCTGAGGTTACCAGAAAAATTGTTCCTCAAATGACCATCGTCTTATGAGCTAGTACAAATACACATGGCTACCGATTCCGTTCATAGATACGCTCGATAATTCGCTGTTGGCGGGTGGGCGGGTGGCCGACAAATATGCGAACGAGAGATTGTTGGGTGCCGCATCCTTGCGGTTTTTGCAAGGGTGCGGACTTTCCCTAGTTGCGCCACCGAAACAAAAAGGGCCGGTTCCTGGCACCGGCCCTGCAATTCACGAATTGGTTGCGGGGGTCAGATTTGAACTGATGACCTTCGGCCCTCGAGTTCCGCTGGTTTTGCGGAACTCGAACACAAACAAAGTCAGCCCGGCGAGCTCATGACCTTGCCAAAGCAAAAAGGCTCAAGCGATCAGCTTGAGCCTTCATGGTTGCGGGGGTCAGATTTGAACTGACGACCTTCGGGTTATGAGCCCGACGAGCTACCAGGCTGCTCCACCCCGCAGAACCACTATAGCGGAGCAGGTCTCACGGCGTCAAATTGAAGCGCCCCACATTCGTGTGCTCGATTTGCTCTCTAGAGATTCAGATTTGGAGTGAAGTGTAAGTCACCAAGTACTGTAGAGGGTCCCGTCACTGGCGTTTTGCTCGCAGCCGGAATGAACATCATCCACCCCCGTTCCCGTTTGATCGGGTGAAATCACGGTATCTCCGTAGTGGAGCACCCAATCCGTGTTCTGGCAGACGGGGTCTTTGGGAACCGCATGGAGATAGTGGGCATCGACGAGATCCTGCAGGGATTGCGGAGCTTGCAGTTTGTCCATGGTGTAGTTGTCGATGGCGGTACGCATAGTCTGAAGGTCTTCCTTGAGCACCGCTTCGCGCGCGTGCCGGAGTGAGGTCTCATACATTCCCACGGCCACGCCAACGAGGATGACGATGATGGAAATCACGATCATCAGTTCGATGAGAGTAAAGCCGCGTTCGCCGCGCCGCGCACATCCCAGCCACCCAAGCCGATTAGGCGCGCCGGCAGACTTCCGAGTCAATTCAGATCCGCAGATCATCGTCATCTTCTTCGCATTCTACCAGTCCGAATACTTTGTGCCATCCATGGCTATTCCAGTGGACTTGGAGTAGACGTCGAAGACGTCTTTTCCTCCCCAAGTTGTGGAGTCCAAATCATCCTCTACGGAACGCAAACCCCAGTCCGCTTTGCCGGTCATCGGGTCGACCGGAATGCTGCGCAGAAAACGAATCTTCTTTGTGCTGCTGCCTGAGCCACCCATGCTGCCGCCAATTGAGCCAGACCCGGCACCAATTCCAACCAAAGAAACGCCCTTAACGAGCGTCTCGAGGTCTGGCGGATAGCCGCCGGTAGAAATATCGGCGCGGATCTGGCCGTGATCGGCGAGATATTTATAGTAGTCGATGGCTTCTCGCATTCTCACCAGATCATTCCGCAGTTCAGTTTCCTTCTGCCGGATGATGGTGTAACGCGCAACGGGCAATGCCGCGGACGCAAGCACCATGAGTATCGCGCACGATACAATGAGCTCGAGCAGGGTCATTCCCGCATCGGAGCCACCTCGGCGGTGATTGTTGCAATTGGCCATTGTGCGGTCCCTGTGCCGAACGTTCACTGAACCTTGAGCGTCGCTTCGCCCGTCACCAGGGGAATGGACTTTTGCTGTGAGTCCTTGGCATTAATTTGGACAATCGAGAGATTGCTTGAGCCGGCCGAGAGGGCCTTGATCACCACGCCAAGGAGTGTTCCGCTACCGCTGACGCCGGGGGTGTTCGGTTGGCGCGTTGCGGATATTATGGCCTGGCCATGCTCCTTGTCTACGCGCTGGACGATGGCGATCTCCTGCGTGCCTCCGGAGAGGAAGCCTCCGTGCCGCACTTCTTCGATGCTGATCACAGCGGGGTTGTATTGCAGCATCATCGGGATAGAAAAGAGATCCGAAACATTATCAACCGAGATGCCGATGGTGGCAGTTTGACCCGGACTGAGATTCAGCATGGCAGGCTCAAAATAAATTCGCGGGCCCGAAATCTGCGGGGCCACCGATGCTGAAGCGGGGGCCGCTGACGCAGGCACAAGCGAGCCGGATACCGGCGTTGCTTGGGGAGCCGGGTTGGATGCGGGTGCCCTGGCGTCGAGCTCGCGGCGAACCGCAGGGAACGATTCGGTGCCGGCGTAAAGTCCGCGCAAGTTGGATTTTGTCCACTCTGGCATCCGCACCACGCGGGGAATCAGGACGATGATGTCCTCATTGTCCTGATGTTCGAGGTTCTCCGAAGAAAACAGATGCCGCATGATCGGAACCTTTGCTAGCCATGGCCACCCGTTCAGTGTCTTGGTGTCCGTGCGATTGATCAAACCGCCCAGGATGCTGACCTCGCCTTCCTTTAGCCGGATCTCATGTTCGATCTTGCGCTGGCTGATGATCGGCTGCTGAATGCCGCCAATGGTGGACTGTCCGGTAACGGCCGAAACTTCGATCTGGAGCTTCATGCTGACATCGCGGTTTGGATGGACATGCGGAGTAACGTCCATGTTGACGCCGACGTCGATGTACTGGAATTGCGTGTTCACCAGGGGATTCACAAAGCCGGCGCCGGCGGTCGACCCAACGCCGACACCTGCCTGGAAACTCCCCGTGGCGACAGGCACGCGGTCGCCAATGCGGAGCTTGGCGGCTTGGCCATCAATGGCGCGAATTTCCGGGTTTTCAATGATCCTGGTGGTGGTATCGGTCATGAGGAAATTGGCGGTAGCGCTCGGAATCGTGAAGGCCACGTCACTCTGGTTCAGATGCCGCAATTGATTCAGGGTAATCGAGTTGCTACTGGTCGTAGTCGTGGTAGTGGACGTCGAACTGGTGGAACTGCTGGTGGAGTTCGGGTTGATGGCAACAGTTGTGCTCTGTGGCGGCAGGATGCCCAGATTTCGGAGGTGATCCGTGCGGGCCTCAAGCACCTCGACCTGAATGATCACTTCCGGCTTGGCCTTGTCGATGTCCTTGATTATCTTTTCGATGAGCGCGAGCTTATCCGGGGTGTCCCGGACAACAATGGCATTTTGTGCGTTCACCTGCGTAACGCGCTTTAGGTCCAGCAACTGGCGGATTCCGGTGGTGATTTCGGTGAGATCCTGAGCGACGGCCACGTTACTTAGATAGAAGGTGCGCACCACCTGCTCTTCATAATCGCGACGCTTCTGGGTCTGGTCCGGGATGACGATGATGAGGTTTTCCGTAATGGGTTTCCAGAAGGTCTTGCTCTCTATCGCAGCGATGTTCAGCGCCTGCTCAAGGGTGACATTGTTCAATTCCGCAGTAATCCGCTTCGCCTGAATGTCCGGGTCGTAGATGACGGTCAATCCAGCCAGCTTGCCGATGGTATCGAACACCGCCTTAATGTCATTGGACATCTTGAGGTTGATGGGAGCACGGGACAATGGCTTCAGCTCCGGCGGAGCGGATGCCAGGGTGGGTTGTCCGCTTTCCACGAGCGGTTGTTCTTCTTGTTCCGCCGCCCGGGTGCGCTCCGCCAGCAGGTCCAGTGTTTTCTTGAGTTCCTGGTCGGCCACGATGGAAGAAGGGTCAAGGACTTGAGCGCGTTGAAATTCGGAGATAGCGCCCTGTAGATCGCCCTTTTCCCGCAGTTTGAGGCCCTGGCGAATGTGAAGTTGGCCGGCTTCGAAGCGTGCCTGATCCAGCTTGATGCGGTAACTTGCGTTATGCGGTTCCGCGGACAATGCCTTGACGTAATAATCGACGGCAGCGTCGTAGTCGTGCAAATCGAAGGCTTTTTCCCCTGCGCTGTACTCATGGCCGCCATTCTTTGGACAGCCTGCAAGGGCGACACCTATTAAAATCCAGAATAGAATCGGACCGCAGCGGCGCATGAAATCTCCGGGAACCTGGCGGGTCGCGAGCTCCGTGTTTACTGGCTTTTGCAGTCTAGCATCGGGTTGATGGGCCCGGCAAGTTGCGTGTGACATACCTCTCCGCTTCAAGCACAGTTCACTGTGCCAATGCTGTGCGTTGCCTGGTACAGGGCCGACAGGCTCCGCACCAGGTCTCGTTCTCTACGAGACCTGAAGGCGCAGGGGAAGGCCGAGGTCTTGGGATAAGTCTACTTTCCCGCTTCCCTTTCTTTAGACGCATCATCAGGTAAAATGAAAGATTGTGGCTAAAGCAAACAAAAGAACGGAGAAGGGCAAGGACTCTAAAGGGCCTCGCGAGCAGATCGTGGCGCAGAACCGTGCCGCCTCTTACCATTATCATCTCCTTGAGAAGCTGGAAGCAGGATTGGTGTTGCATGGGACGGAAGTAAAGGCGCTGCGCGAGGGGAAAGCCAATATTCGCGACGCATTTGTGGATTTCAAGCCCACCGGCGCGTACCTCGTGAATGCGCACATTGCCCAATACATGCCGGGAGGGCCGTGGAACCACGAGCCGCTCGGTGACCGGAAGCTCTTGCTCCACAGACGCGAGATCCATAAGTTTGCGGGCCGCGCCGAATCAAAGGGTTTGACCGTCATACCCCTGCGTATCTACTTCCGCGACGGAATCGCCAAGGTTGAGATTGCTTTAGCGCAGGGTAAGAAGTCATGGGACCGCCGCCAGGACGAGCGTACCAAGGAGGCTCGCCGGGAAGCGGAACAAGCTTTGTATCGCAACCGGAGGCGATAAACAGACATGCAAATCACGTTAGAAACGAAACCGTTGGCGGCGCTCGAGACCGATGCTTTGGTCACGTACGCATTTGAAGATGGCGATTTTGCCCAAGGCCACATCGGAGAGCTCGATAAGGCGACCGGCGGGTTGCTGAGCCGGCTGAACAAAAGCGGCGAGGTCACGGGTAAGTCTCTCGAGATGACGCTGCTGCACGCTCCTGCCGGAATTAAGGCGGCGCGGTTGCTCCTCGTTGGGGCAGGGAAGCGCGAGCAATTCAACACCATCACTTTGCGGAAGGTCGTGGGAGCGGCGTTGCGTCACCTCAAATCGCGTTCGGTGCACAATTTTGTCTTTCTGGCGCGGGAGGGCGCTGCGACGGAGGAAACCGCGCAAGCTGTTGCAGAAAGCGCCATCGCGGCGGACTTCGAGACAGACAAATACAAGACCGACAAGAAGAACGACAAGTTCATTGACAGTCTGGCGATCGCGGGCTATGGCGAAGCCGAAAAAGGAGCAGGGGAAAAGGGCCTCACGCGGGGTTGCATTATCGCTGAAGCGCAGAATTTCACGCGAGACTTAGTCAATGAACCTTCGAACAAACTCACGCCCACCATCCTGGCGGAGAAAGCGAGCGCGATGGCCAAAGAAGCGGGGTTGGCAATTGACATTCTCGACGAGAAAAAGATTATCGAACTGAAAATGGGCGCCTTGCTCAGCGTTGCTCAGGGAAGCATCGAGCCGCCGCGGATGATCGTGATTACTTACACTCCTGCGATTCCCAAACCCGGGGCCCCCGTGGTCGGTCTGGTTGGGAAAGCGGTCACCTTCGACACGGGCGGCATCTCGATCAAGCCGGCGGACGGAATGGAAAAGATGAAGTACGACATGGCCGGCGGAGCGACCATGCTCGGGATCATGAAGGCGCTGGCCGCACTAAAGCCCAGCGTAAAAGTAATCTGCGTCGTGCCTGCAACAGAAAACATGCCGGGAGGGCGAGCGCAGAAGCCGGGAGACATCCAAACGGCCATGTCCGGGAAGACGATTGAGGTACTCAACACCGATGCGGAAGGCCGCTTGATTCTCGCCGACGGCGTGCACTACGCAAAGCAGTTGGGCGCAACGCATCTTGTGGACGCGGCAACGCTGACGGGCGCGATTGTGGTGGCGCTGGCGAACATCAATGTCGGGGTATTTGGTTCCGACCAAGCGTGGACCGACAAGTTGTTAGCGAGTGCCAAGGCCGCGGGCGAGAAGATGTGGCAATTGCCAATGGACGACGAGTACCGCGAGTTGATCAAGGGCAGCTTCGCGGACATTCAGAACATCGGCAGCGGCAAAGGCGGCGGTTCGATCACTGGCGCGTGGTTCATCCGCGAGTTTGCTGGCGATACGCCGTGGATTCACCTCGATATCGCTGGCACCGCGTGGAATGACGATGCCAAACCATGGTTAGCCAAGGGCCCGACCGGCGTGGGCCTGCGCACGCTGGTGCAGCTGATCACATCGTTGTGAGGAGGTTGATGAAGTTAAGGAGATTCAGGAAGTAGAGGGGCCAGTCCTTCACGTCATGAACTTCTTGCACTTCATTTACTTCATTTCCCCTTACATCTTGTCCGGTGTCTTGATGCCCAAGAGGTTGAGAGCGAGCATGAGCTGGCTTTCGACGAGTTCCGTCAGGCCGAGAAGAAAAGCGCGTTTCTGTGCGTCAGGCTCCTGGAGAATCGGGTGACAGTGGTAGAAATAGCTGAAAGATTGCGCGAGCTGGAAAGCATACTTGGCCACAAACGCCGGCTCTTGTGCGCCGATCGCAGCGTCCACGGCCGAATCGAGCGAGCCACTCAGCAGTAGCAATTCCCAGAAGCCGGTGCCCTCAGGCCCGTCGAGGAAGCTCTTCAGCGAATCTGCAGTGACCACTGGGCGCGCTTCAACGGCTTCTGCGCCTTTGCGGCGAATGCCGCGGATGCGCACAACCGCGTACTGGCAATATGGTCCGGTTTCGCCTTCGGCTTTCAACGCATCGTCAAAATCGAACGCGATGATCGTGTTACGCGTAAACTTCAGCAGGAAGAATCGCAGTGCGCCCACGGCCAGCGCATTCGCCGTGTGGAAAAGCTCTTCCCCCTTCATTTCAGATTGCTTCTGTAGAACGCGCCCTTCGGCCGCCTGCAGCATGCGCGTGATCAAGTCATCGGCTTTTACGCCCAGGCCCTTCCGGCCACTGACTTCAATGTACGGTTTCTTCGATTCGTCAACCGCGATCTCATAGCCCATCTCTGCCGCGCAACGCGGTGTTAGCGCCACAATTTCGTAGTCGAAGTGGATGGAGTTGTCAGCTTGCTTCGTGTGCCCAAGTGCGCGCACACCTTCAGCAACAACATCTTGCAGATACGCCTGACGCGTGTCGATCACGTTGTAGACGACTTCGACTCCGCCAAAATGTGGCGCCCCTCGCTCATCTGCGCCCGTGGTGGTGGCCCAAACCGTTTTCGCGCCCGGCGAATTCGGCCACTTGTGGTAATGAAAATCCCTGCCCAGCAAGCCGAATTTCCAAAGTTGGTAGGCAATGTCCTTGCCGACGTAGGTTACCGTGCCGTTGGAGCGCACAATGATTTTTGCTTGATCATCCCCCGTCTCATCGCCCCCTTCAGCTTCGGGCTTCTCCTTTACCTCTTTTGCTTCCTTCTCCCAGGGCATGACCCAGCACCCGGCGTTTTTTCCGGTCGTGGCCAAATGGATTGCGCCGCTGGCCTTCAACTTCTCGAATGCGGCGTCCCAAAAGTGCAGGTGCAGGATCTCGCTTTCCCGCGCCAGCAACTCGTAATAAATGTCCAGGCGAGCCATGGTGCGCAGGTGATAGCCCACAATGGCGTTGGCAATCACCGCAGCCATTTCTGCCGTTTCGCCTGAACCTTCTTCGATGACTTTCAGGGTTTCGCCACGGAGCTTTGCCGCGCGCACAGTGTCTTCTTCGAGAAACTGTGTCGCCTTTGCGTAAAGATCCCAGCAGAGATAGTCAAAATGGGGCTTTGCGGCAAGCGCCTTCACCTCGTCTAGCGTTTTTTTCTCCATGTGCTGAAACGCGATGACCACGTCCGCGACTTGCACGCCGGTATTGTCAATGTAGTTCTGCACGACGACTTCGTGGCCCGTATGGCGCAACAAACGAACCATGGTGTCGCCGAGGACGGCATTGCGCAGGTGGCCGATGTGTGCGGCCTTATTTGGGTTGATGCTGGTATGTTCGACGATGACCCTCTTGCGTTCGGTGGCCTCCGGCCGGGGAGGGAAAAAGCGGTCAATAATTAGGGAGTCCCAGAATGCAGTCCTATCGAAGTACGCATTCAGATAGCCACCGCCCGCGACTTGTACACGCGCCACTCCTTCAATTTTGGGCAGGGACGCCGCAATCTCCTGCGCGATTTGCCGTGGCGCCTTTTTCAGCCGCTTGGCCAGTTCAAAGCACACCGGCGAAGCAGCCTCTCCCATTTCGAGCTTTGGCGGTTTCTCCAGCACGATAAACAGATCGATTCCGTACTGCTGGCGAATATGTGCTGCGAGCGTTTCGCGGAGCCGGTGAATAATCGTCAGGTACACTTTGCCTCTGTCAGTCCAGAATAGAACCCGGAATTCCTCAGTATAGCAGCAACGATTCGGGGGAAGGCCTACAGGCACGTTTGACGGGAGTAGGAGGGGTCGCTAGTATCGAAGTGCACCTGCGCGAGCGCACGCGATGAAAACAGCCTATTTTGATTGCTTTAGCGGAATTAGCGGCGATATGACGCTCGGCGCGTTGGTGGACGCCGGCTGTCCGCTGGACTTCTTGCGGGACAAATTGAGGGGTTTGCAAGTGCCGGGCTGGGAGATTTCCGCGGAAAAGGTGTGGAAGAGCGGATTGGCTGCGACTCACATCCGCGTGAAAACGGAAGATACACGGACGCACCGTTCGCTTTCGACGATTCTTGGGATTCTGGAGCACTCCGGTCTTGAAAGCAGGGTTAAGCAGCGGGCATCCGACATCTTCACGAAGCTTGGCGAAGCCGAAGCTGCGGTCCACGATGTCCCTCTCGAGAAGATTCATTTTCATGAAGTTGGCGCTGTCGATGCCATTGTGGACATCGTAGGGGCTTGTATTGGCTTTGGCGAACTGGGCATCGAGTCGTTTGCGTGTTCGCCGCTGAACGTGGGAGGCGGCACAGCAAAAATGGCTCATGGAATCTTGCCCGTCCCGGCCCCGGCCACAGCGCGTTTGCTGATGGGCAAACCGACTTATTCAAACGGCGTGCAAAAGGAATTGGTGACGCCAACAGGCGCGGCAATCGTGGCCACGCTCTGCGAGAACTTCGGCCCGCAACCGGCAATGAAGGTCAGCGCCATCGGCTATGGCGCAGGGACGACGGATATCGAAGGTCAACCCAACGTGCTGCGCATCATGGTCGGCGAGGTATCAAACAAGGTCGTGGAAGGTCATGGAGGAACGATTCGGGTCCTGGAGGCCAACCTCGACGACATGAACCCGCAAATCTTCGGCTACCTGCTTGAAAAAGCGCTGGCCGCGGGGGCGCTGGATGTATTTGCCACACCGATCCAGATGAAGAAGAACCGGCCGGGCACGCTCGTGACTGTGCTTTGCCAGCCTGAGGACGAGGCTAAGTTCCAAGCCATGCTTTTCGCCGAGACCACGACGCTTGGGGTCCGCAGCCATTTGGTCGAACGGCAAGCGCTCCCCCGGGAGCATGTGAAGGTGACTACTCGATTCGGTGAAGTGCGGGTCAAAATTTCGCGTGCGGGGGATCAGGTGCAGCACGCTTCGCCGGAATTCGAAGATTGCCGTAAACTGGCAGAAGAGAAGAATGTGCCTCTGCACGAGGTCATGGAACAGGCCATGCTCCGGTTTGCGGAGCAGTACAAGAAATAATTTGTGGTCCTCTGATCAGGGATAACGAGAGCGGGAATGGCTGAGCGAAAAGAAAAATTCTACGTAACCACGCCGATCTACTACACGAACGGCCTGCCCCACGTTGGGCACACGTACACCACCATCGTGGCCGACGTGCTGCGGCGCTACAAGCGCATGCGTGGCTACGACGTGGTAATGACCACTGGCACTGACGAGCACGGCGTGAATGTGGAACGCGCGGCGAAGAACGCGGGCATTCCAGAGTCCGAATTCGTGGCGCGGATGGCGGACGCGTGGCGCACGCTCTGGGACGAACTCGGCCTGACGGCGGACGAATTCGTGCGCACGACGGACCTGAAGCACGTGCGCACGGTGCAGTGGCTCTTCAAACTGTGCAAAGAGAACGGGTACGTCTACAAGGGTCACTACACTGGGCAATACTGCATTTATGACAACGCATACGTGATCGATGCGAAGCCCGGGGCCGACTGCCCGGACTGTGGCCGGCCTACCGAAACCGTCACTGAGGAGAACTACTTCTTCAAGCTCTCCGCGTTTCAGAAACCGCTACTCGATTTTTACACGAAGTTTCGGGATTTCATCCAACCGGAGACGCGCAAGAACGAAATCGTCAGCTTTGTCGAAGGCGGTTTGAAGGATCTGAGCATTACGCGCACAACGATTCGCTGGGGCATTCCCGTTCCCGGCGAAGAGCCGCACACGTTTTACGTCTGGTTCGACGCATTGAGCGCGTATCTGACCGCGGTGGGCGGTCCGGATTACGAGCGGCGCGGCATGTGGCCGGCGGACGTGCATCTTGTGGGGAAAGACATCATCCGGTTCCACACGGTGTATTGGCCGGCGTTCCTGATGGCGGCAATGTTGCCGGTGCCGAAGCAGGTCTGGGCACACGGCTGGTTCCTCATGGACGCGGCGAAAATGAGCAAGTCCAAGGGGAACGTCGTGTTGCCGCGCCCGATTGTGAACATGCTGGGCATGGACGCGCTGCGGTACTTCTTGCTGCGTGACGTCGTATTCGGGCAAGACGGCAACTTCAGCTACGACGCACTGGTCACGCGCTACAACAGCGACCTGGCGAACGGCTTGGGCAATTTGGCCAGCCGCA
>Ga0187780_10003751_pt1 | contig 11429 bp, 10 predicted proteins | sample 1015_Q2_SP10_20__FD_132429 | JGI IMG/M metagenome (GOLD analysis project Ga0187780, IMG submission 132429) | Tropical peat soil microbial communities from peatlands in Department of Meta, Colombia - 1015_Q2_SP10_20_MG | ecosystem: Environmental > Terrestrial > Soil > Wetlands > Peat | place...
CGATCCCGTCCGGACAGGTGAGCGTGGCGCAGGCAGCCGCCTTTCTGGTCGCGCAGGCGCTCGTCGGCCTCGCCGTGCTGCTGTCATTCAACGATTTCACCATCGCGCTCGGTCTCGCCTCGCTCCTGATCGTCGCCGTCTATCCGTTCATGAAGCGCATCACCTATTGGCCGCAGATCGTGCTCGGCCTCGCCTTCTCCTGGGGCGCGCTAATGGGTTGGGCCGCGCAATTCGGCGGCCTCGCATTGCCGGCGCTCCTCCTCTACGCCGGATCGATCGCCTGGGTGATCGGCTACGACACCATCTACGCGCATCAGGATCGCGAGGACGATGCGTTGATCGGCATCAAATCCACCGCGCTCCTCTTCGGCGAACGCACCAAGCCGATGCTGGCGCTGTTCTACACACTCGCCGCGCTCATCATCGGCGCGGCGGGACGCGCCGCCGGCGCCGGGCCGGTTTTCGCGCTCGGCCTTCTCGCCTTCGCCGCGCACCTTGGCTGGCAGGTCGTGTGCCTCAACATTGCCGATCCGGATCGCTGTCTCGCCTTGTTCAAATCGAACCGCGATGCCGGACTAATCCTGTTCGCCGGAATGCTGCTCGACGCCGTGGCACGCCGCCTCGCCTAGCCGCGCTTGGCCGGACGAACGCGCAGCGACGTTCGGAGTTAGGTTTCAGATCGCGCCCCGCATATCGCTCCGCTCATGCAGGCTACGCTTTCAGCTCCGGGCGATGATCTCGCGTTCGCCGCCATGCACGATCGCGGCGTTGGGTACACGCACGCGGCGCCGGTGTAGATAGGCGGGGCGCCGGCGGGCGATGACGGTACGGCGGCGGCGGCGGCAGGTCGGCGCTTCGACGCGGATGAGGCCGAGCCGCGCGAACGGCTCGCGCAAGCTGCCGTCGCGCTCCGCGATCAGAAGCGGCAGCCCGAGCACGCGGCCCCAGGACTGCCATTCGGCGACGATTTCGTCGCTCTCGCTCGAGGAGAAGAGCGGTAGCGACAGCGCAGGGTCGCCGTGCTCGAGCACGACGGCGATGGCGGCCGGCAATTCCGCGTTGCCGGTGAGGCGGATGGCAACGCCGCGGAATGCCGCGACCGGCAGGTTCAAGGCCATGCGCATGCCGCGCACCGACCGGCGCAAGACCACCCGCTCGCGATAGAGCTCGACGAAGCGCAGGCGCTCGTCGGCGGTCTCATCCGCGGCCGCAAAACGCGCGGGCAAAGAGAAAGGGTCGAGCCGCAGCACGCGGCTCGACCCGGCGGCGATCCCGCCGGCTTCCATTCGACGCCCCGAAACTTGCGCTCCCGCCGGGCTGTTGCCGCCCGGTTGCCGCGAGAGTGGCAGTGTGCGGTCGCAATCGGCTTAAGAAGGCTGGTTAATCGCTCCCCTCGGCCGCACGAACGGCCCGCATGATTGACGAGCGGTTGCCGCGAAGCGCCCGTTTGGTCGGGATTGACGCCCGCAAGCGTTCGTCCTGGCGGTTGAATCGCCGCCGATGCCGCCACATCTTCGCCTTGTCTTGATTTGCAGCCCCGCATAAACCAACCGGCAACGCTATATGGCCTCCCTCCTCGATCAATCCGCCCTCACCGATCTTGCCGAACGTCTGGTCAGCGCCGCCCGGCGCGCCGGCGCCGAAGAGGCCGACGCGCTTGCGGTGCGCTCGGTCTCGCTCGCGGTCGAGGTGCGCGACGGCGCGGTCGAGGAATCGCAGCGTGCCGAGAGCGACGATCTCGGGCTGCGCGTCATCGTCGATCACCGGCAGGCGGTGGTGTCGACCAACGACCTCAAGGGCGACGGATTCGACGCGCTCGCCGAGCGAGCGATCGCCATGGCGCGCGCCGCGCCGCAGGATCGCTTTGCCGGCCTGGCCGACGCGGCCCAGCTAGCGCACGCGCTGCCGGCGCTCGATCTGCTTGACCCCGACATGCCGGAGGTCGGCGTGCTTGAGGCCCGCGCCCGCGAAGCCGAGGCTGCGGGACTTGCCGTTGCCGGCGTCACCAAGTCGGACGGCGCCTCGGCCTCCGCCGGCGTCGCCGGCATGGTGCTGGTGACGAGCCACGGTTTCAGCGGCGCCACACTCGCCTCGCGGCACAGCATCTCGATGTCGGCGATCGCCGGCGACGGCACCGCCATGGAGCGCGACTACGACTACTCGTCGACCCTGCACGCCGCTGACCTCGAGCGCGCCGCGGCGATCGGGCGCCGCGCCGGCGAGCGCGCGGTGCGGCGCCTCAACCCGCGCAAGGTGGCGACGCGCCGCGTGCCGGTGGTGTTCGATTCCCGGATTTCGGGCGGGCTCGTCGGCCACCTCGCCGGCGCTGTCAACGGCAACGCCATTGCCCGGCAGACGAGCTTCCTGCGCGACAAGCTCGGCCAGAGGATCTTCGCCGCCGGCATCGACATCGTCGATGACCCGTTGCGGCCGCGCGGCCTGCGGTCGCGGCCGTTCGACGCCGAAGGCGTCGCCGGCAGAAGGCTCAATCTGGTCGAGGACGGCGTGCTCAAGACCTGGCTCCTCGACTGCGCCACCGCGCGCGAACTCGACCTGACAACGACCGGGCACGCCCAGCGCGGCGTCTCCTCGACGCCGGCGCCGGGCGCGAGCAATCTCCACCTGGCGCCCGGCGCCAAGACGCCGGATCAGCTGGTCGGCGAGATCGAAGATGGTTTCTACGTCACCGACACGATCGGCATGGGCGTCAACCTGGTGACCGGCGACTATAGCCGCGGCGCCTCGGGTTTCTGGATCGAGAACGGCAAATGCACCTATCCGGTCAGCGAGGTCACGGTCGCCGGACATCTCGCGGAGATGTTTGGAAGTCTTACGCCGGCGAACGACCTCGTCTTCCGCTACGGGACCAATGCGCCGACCATTCGCGTCGAGGGTTTGACCGTTGCCGGCCATTGACGGCCTCGATCGCGTGGCCGCCGCCGAGCGCCTGGCGCAGGGCGTACGCGAAGCCGGCGCGCTGGCGCTGTCGATGTTTCGCCTTCCGGTCAAGGCCTGGACCAAGGCGGGTTCGTCCCCGGTCAGCGACGCCGATATCGCGGTCGATCGCCTGCTGCACGAGCGGCTGATGGCCGCCGGCGAGGGCGTCGGCTGGCTGTCGGAAGAGAGCGCCGACGATCCGGCGCGCCTCGCCGCGCGCCAAGTCTGGATCGTCGATCCGATCGACGGAACGGGCGCCTACCTTGGCGGCCTGCCGGACTGGAGCATCTCGGCGGCGTTGGTCGAGGATAGCCGGCCGGTCGCGGCCTGCCTTTACGCTCCGGTCAGCGACGAGTTCTTCCTGGCGGTCGCCGGGAAAGGCGCGACGTGCAACGGCGCCGCGATCGCAGCGACGGACGGCGCAACGCTCAAGCATGTTCGGATCGCCGGGCCGAAAGGGTTCCTCGACAAACTCGCCGCCGCCGCGCCGCCCTTCGCCGCGATGCCGCGCGTGCGCTCGCTCGCGTTGCGCTTCGCCCGTGTCGCGCACGGCGCCTTCGACATCGCGATTGCCGGCGGCAACAGCCACGACTGGGACCTTGCGGCCGCTGACCTTTTGGTGCACGAAGCGGGCGGGGCGATGACCCAGTTCGGGGGCGGAACGGTCAGCTACAATCGCGCCGTGCCGCGGCACGGGATGCTGGTCGCAGCCGGCCGAGAACGGCAAGCGGCGTTCGTCGATCTCATCAACGAGCGGCGGATCGCATCCTCCTAAATGCAGATCAGGCGCGTGGATTAGATCGCATGCCGGAACCCGCTTCCCAGCCGCCATCACAGCAATTGCTGCATCTGGTCTTCGGCGGTGAACTCGACGATCTGGAGCGCGTCGCGTTCAAGAACCTCGCCAAGCTCGACATCGTCGGCATCTATCCGAACTATGCCAGCGCCTATGCGGCGTGGAAGGCGAAGGCGCAGGGCACCGTCGACAACGCTGAAATGCGCTATTTCATCGTCCATCTGCACCGGCTGCTTGATCCGCAAAGCCAGGCGCCGCAGCGCTGAGACTGCCGATGCCGCTGTGGAAGGATATCGGGCGACAACGATGGGCGAAGGTTGCGCTCGGCGTGGCGTCCGCGGAATATCTGCGCTTCGTCGCGGCGACGAGCCGGTTTGCAATTGAGCCAGCCGACATCTACGCGCGCGTCGGGGCGGAGCAACCGGTCATTCTCGCGCTTTGGCACGGGCAGCATTTTCTCCTGCCCGTCGCTCGCGAGGCCGGCGTTCCGGCGAAGTTACTGATCTCGCGTCATCGCGACGGCGAGATCAATGCGATCGCCGCCGAGTGGCTCGGCGTCGGCACCATTCGCGGGTCGGGCAATCTCGGCAAGACTTTCGTACGCAAGGGCGGCGTGGCGGCATTCCAGGCCATGCTCGAGGCGCTCGCCGAGGGCTTTTCCGTGGTGCTCTCGGCGGACGTGCCCAAGGTGGCGCGCGTCGCCGGGCTCGGCATCATCAAGCTCGCCCAGGCTTCCGGCCGTCCGATCTACGGCGCCGCGTATGCCACCAACCACCGTTTCGTGCTCAACAATTGGGATCGCACCACGATCAATCTGCCGTTCAGCCGCGGCTCCGGAGTCGCCACCGAGCCGGTGCGCGTTCCCGTCGATGCCGACGCCGAGGCGCTTGAAGCTTGCCGCAGTCTGCTCGAAGATCGCCTGTCGGCGGCGACGCAACGCGCCTATGAGATCGTCGATCGGCCGCGCCGGGGAGTCTGAGTTTGCGTGATCGCCTGCCTCTCGCGCTGCGAGCCTATCGCCTCGCGTCCGCGGCGGTGGTGCCGATTACGCCGCGATTTCTGGCCTGGCGGCTCAAGCAGGGCAAGGAACACCCGGCGCGGCTCCCCGAGCGCTATGGCGAGACCAGCCTGCCGCGCTCGCCGGGACCGATGATCTGGCTGCATGCCGCGAGCGTCGGCGAATTGCTCGCGGTCATCCCGCTGATCGAGCGCATCCGCGCGCGCAATTTCGCCGTGCTCGTCACCTCCGGCACCGTGACCTCGGCAAAGCTCGCCGAACAGCGCCTGCCTTCCGGCGCGGTCCATCAGTTCGTTCCACTCGATGCGCCGCGCTTCGTCGACCGCTTCCTCGACTATTGGCATCCCGATCTCGCGCTGTTCGTCGAATCGGATCTGTGGCCCAATCTGGTGCTCGCTTGTGCCGTCCGCGCAATCCCGATGATCCTCGTCAATGGCCGCGTCTCCGAGCGCTCGTTCGGCCGCTGGCGCATGTTGCCGCACACGATTGCTGCCCTGCTCGACCGTTTCGATCTGTGCCTGGTGCAGTCACGGGCCGATGCGCAGCGCTTCGACCAGCTCGGCGCGCCGCGGGTCAGCAGCATCGGCAATCTCAAGCTCGACGCCCCCGCCCCGCCGGTCGATCAGCCGACCCTGCATAAACTGCGGGCGATCATCGGTCCGCGGGTGGTCATTGCCGCCGCCTCGACCCATGCCGGCGAGGAAAGCGCGATCATCGCCGCGCATCAGCGGCTGCGCACGAAATGTCCTTCGCTGTTGACAGTGATCGCACCGCGCCATCCGGCGCGCGGCCCGAGCATCGCCGAGATCGCGCGCGCCGCGGGCCTGACCGTCGCGCTGCGCTCGCGCGGCCATCCGCCCAAGCCCGACGTCGATATCTACATTGCCGACACGCTCGGCGAGCTTGGCCTGATCTACCGGCTGGCGCCGATCGTGTTCATGGGCGGCTCGCTCGCGACGCATGGCGGCCAGAATCCGATCGAAGCGATCGGCCTCGGCGCCGCCATCGTGCACGGTCCGCATGTCTGGAACTTCGCCGAGATCTACGCCGCGCTCGACGCCGCGCATGGCGCCGAGCTGGTGCGGGACGCCGATGCCCTCACCGCGCGGCTGGCGGAATGGCTGGCGAAGCCCGCGGCGCGCTCGGCGGTCGCCGATGCCGGCAAGACCACGGCGGCAAAGCTCGGCGGCGCCCTCGAGCGCACGATCGCCGCGCTCGAGCCTTATTTCGTCCGGCTTCGGCTCGAGCAGCAGGCGTCGTAGACTTGCGCATGGTCGTTGACGAAAACCGGTCTCGGTCCCGGCGCAAGCCCGGAGCCGATGCGTTCGGGATCATTCGGTGATGCGCGAGCCGGCCTTCTGGTGGCAGCCCGGCACTGGAAGTCTCCTCGACCCGTTCGCCCGGCTCTACGGGGTGGCGGCGGCGCTGCGGCTCACCCGGTCAGGCCGCGGCGTCGGCGTGCCGGTAATTTGCCTCGGCAACCTCACCGTTGGCGGCGCCGGCAAGACGCCGGCGGCGCTCGCGGTCGCGCGTCTGCTCCTCGCCGCGCACCAGCGGCCGTTCTTTCTCAGCCGCGGTTATGGCGGGAGCTTGCGCGGACCGGTCCGCGTCAATCCCGCGCATCATTCCGCGGCGGATGTCGGCGACGAACCGCTGCTGCTCGCGCGCCTGGCGCCGACGGTCGTGGCGCGCGACCGTATCGAAGGCGCGATGGCTGCGGTCTTCGGCGGCGCCGGCGTCATCGTGATGGACGATGGCTTCCAGAATCCGTCGCTTACCAAGGATCTCGCGATCCTCGTCGTCGACGGCCGGCGCGGCATCGGCAATGGCCGCATCATCCCGGCGGGACCGCTGCGGGCACCGCTCGAAACGCAGATCGCGCACGCGCACGGCCTCATCATCGTCGGCCTGCCGGCGGGCGCCGAGCCGGTCGCGGCGGTCGCGCGCCGGCACGGCGTCGCCATCTTTCACGGCCGCCTCGTACCCGACCGCGATGTGCTCTCGGCGCTCAAGGGGCGCCGGGTGCTGGCGTTCGCCGGTATCGGCGATCCGCACAAGTTCTTCGCCACGCTTGCCGAGGCCGGCATCGAGGTCGCCGAGCGCGCGGGCTTTCCCGACCATCACCGTTACAGCGCCGCAGAAGCGCAGGCGCTCCTCGCGCGCGCCGAGGCGGCGAACCTCGTCTTGCTCACCACTGAGAAAGACGCCGCGCGGATTGCCGGCGACGCCCGCATCTCCGCGCTTGCTGCCCGCGCGAGCGCGTTGCCGGTGCGTCTTGCGATTGAGGAGGAGGCGGCGTTCGGCGAGCTCATTCGCAACGCAGCGAAGCGCAGCTTGCCCCATTCCGGGCGCGGCGAACCTCTCGGCGCGGAATGATCGCTCAGGATTTCCGCAGATAGCCGGCGCCGTGGCGCTGCAGGACCGCCTCCGGAGTGGCATAGGCTTCCTGCAGGTCCACGCTCCAATATCGAAGCTCGTCGAGCGGAATCGGGATCCCGGTGACCGCGCAGCGCACGAACGCTCCCGGCCGCACCACGCGGAAATCGCCGTCGAGGTATTTCACCTCGGCTTCGCCGGGCATCGGGGACGGACGATCGGTGCGGTTGAGCAAATGGACCTCCCTGCGAACAGCCCGCAGGGTGGCAAACATAGTCGCTCGCTCGATAGGACGAAACCCACTTCGCGTCGGCTGCGACAAAAAATTCGCGGCGCGCCGCCGCCCGCCGCGCCAAACCCCAAAGCCAGACCGCCGCCGCAACGCGAGCGGCGGTTCCCGCTGCGGCGGGTCAACAAATAGTCAGGCGTCCAATCCACCTGATCGGGCGCGCAACGACACCGCCTAGAACAAGCTGCCTTGTCCCGGATCGCTGCTGCGGCGGCTGCGCCGCCTTGGCGGCTCAGGGCGCGGCGTGGTCGGAACGTAAACGACCTCGGCGCGCGCGCCGACGCGGCCGTCGGAAAATTCGATCTCGATCGGCGCGCCGGTGGTCACGGCAGCCGCGGTGCGCAGCGGCCGCCTCGCCTTGTCGCGCACCAGCGCGAAGCCCCGCGCCAGTACGCTACGATAGGAAAACGCCGCCAGCAGCTGGGCGTCGCGCTCGCATCGGGCCCAGCGGGTATCGAGGAGGTTGTCGATCGCCCGCCCGGCGCGAGCCGCCAAGGTGGCGAGGCGCTCGCGGCGGCGCTCGACCTGGGTACGCAGAAGATGAGCGCTCAGCCTGCCGCCGATCCGGGAAAAGCCGACGCGGTGCACGTGGGCGTTGGCGCGCAGGGCGCGCGCGAGCCGCTCGGCGGCGTGATCGAGCCGTTGCCGCGGCAGCGCCAGAACCTCCTCGGCGTCAGGGAGCGCCCGTGCCGCCGACTGCAATGCGCTGCGCCGCGCCTCCTGATTGCGCCGCCAGGAGGCGAGCGCCCGCCGGCGGAGATTGGCGACGTCGATCATGAGCTCGCCGCGCACCGGCACCGCCATCTCGGCGGCCGCGGTCGGCGTCGGCGCCCTGCGGTCGGCGGCGAAATCGATCAGCGTTACGTCGGTCTCGTGGCCGACCGCGGCGATGAGCGGAATGAGGCTCGCCGCCGCCGCACGCACCACGATCTCCTCGTTGAACGACCAGAGATCCTCGAGCGAGCCGCCGCCGCGGGCGACGATAAGGAGATCGGGCCGAGGCAGCTTCCCGCGCTCGGGCAGCGCGTTGAAGCCGTTGATCGCCGCGGCAACCTCGAGCGCCGAGCCCTCGCCCTGCACTTTCACCGGCCAGACCAGCACCCGGCGCGGGAACCGGTCGGCCAGCCGGTGCAGAATGTCGCGAATGACCGCGCCGCTCGGCGAGGTGACGACGCCGATCACCGCCGGCAGATGCGGCAGCAATTGCTTGCGCGCCTCGTCGAACAGGCCTTCGGCGGCGAGCCGCTTCTTGCGCTCCTCGAGAAGCGCCATGAGCGCGCCGAGCCCGGCCGGCTCGAGCGTGTCGACCACGATCTGGTATTGCGAGCGACCGGGATAGGTGGTGAGCCGCCCGGTGATCACCACTTCGAGGCCGGCTTCGAGCTTGAGCCTGATGCGCTGCGCGGTGCTGCGCCAGATCACGCCGGCGATGCAGGCGCGCTCGTCCTTGAGATCGAAATAGACGTGCCCATTGCCGTGATAGCTCACTTTGCCGAGTTCGCCGCGCACCCGCACATAGCCATAGGCATCCTCGATGGTACGCTTGAGCGCAGCCGAGAGCTCGGAAACGGTCAGTTCCGGCAGATTGAGGCGCGGTTCGTTCATTGCGGCCATTTCGCTCATTGCCGCCATAAACCCCTTGGCAGACGGGCGACTGCAGACGGCAGCTAATGTTCTGCATCGCTAGCGCGGGTCAAGAGCCTTGGACAACGGCTTTGGCCGCCTTGCGTCGGCTTTGTCGCGTGCTACAGGGGCCGCGGCGAGGCATTGCAGCCCATGAATATTCTCATTCTCGGCTCCGGCGGGCGCGAACATGCGCTCGCCTGGAAGATAGCGGCAAGCCCGCTCACCGAGCGGCTGATCTGCGCGCCGGGCAATGCCGGCATGGCCCGCGAGGCCGAGTGCGTTGCGCTCGACCTTGCCGACCATGTCGCGGTGATCGCGTTCTGCCGGAAGAACGCCGTCGATTTCGTCGTGGTCGGACCGGAAGCCCCTTTATGCGCGGGGATCGTCGACGATCTGGAGGCCGCCGACATCAAGGCGTTTGGGCCAAGCCGGGCCGCGGCCCGCCTTGAGGGCTCGAAGGCCTTCACCAAGGATCTGTGCGCGGCAAACGGCATCCCGACCGCCGCCTATGCACGCTTCCGCGCCGCCGATCCGGCCAAAGCCTATGTCCGCACCCGGGGCGTGCCGATCGTGGTCAAGGCCGACGGACTTGCCGCCGGCAAGGGCGTCGTCGTTGCCGAAGACCTCGCCGTCGCCGACGCGACGATCGACATGATGCTCGGCGGCGGCATCGGCGCGGCCGGCGGCGAGATCGTGATCGAGGAATTTCTCGTCGGCGAGGAGGCTTCGTTTTTCGCGCTCTGCGACGGCGTCAGCGCGATTGCGCTCGCCTCGGCGCAGGATCACAAGCGCGCCTTTGACGGCGACAACGGACCCAATACCGGCGGCATGGGCGCCTATTCGCCGGCGCCGATCATCGATGCGGCGATGGCCGCGCGGGTCATGAGCGAGATCGTCGAGCCGACCTTGCGGGCCATGAGCGCGATCGGCGCCCCGTATAAGGGCGTGCTTTACGCCGGGCTGATGATCACCGCGCAAGGACCGAAGCTGATCGAATACAATGTGCGCTTCGGCGATCCGGAATGTCAGGTGCTGATGCTGCGGATGATGTCGGATCTCGTCCCGGCGCTCGCAGCGAGCCGCGACGGCATGCTCAAATCCTTTGATCTGCGTTGGTATCCCGAGGTGGCGCTCACCGTGGTGATGGCGGCCAAGGGCTATCCGGGCCGCTATGAGCGCGGCTCGGTCATCGAAGGTCTCGAGGCGGCCGCCACGGTCGAAGGCGTGGAGATTTTCCATGCTGGCACCAAATCGGACGGCGGGCGCATCCTCGCCGACGGCGGGCGCGTCCTCGACGTCTCGGCGCTGGGCAATAGCGTCAAGGAGGCGCAGCAGCGCGCCTACGCGGCCGTCTCCCGCATCCACTGGCCCCAAGGCTTCTACCGGCGCGACATTGGCTGGCGCGCCGCCGAGCGGGAAAGATAAGGACAATCGGTCAGTGGCCTCGGCTCCGCGTTCGATATAATCGTTGCGCTGATGTCCATTGCCGCCGCGCTCATCATGGCCGTCCCGAACAACGAACAAACGAACCGGAACGGGCAGCAAACGGAGTACTGGGGATGAACGCCACCGACCGCCAAAGCACTTTTTCCGGGACCAAGGAGGTCGCCGAGCGGCTGCGCTTCGACGTCGGCCGGCTCGAGGCCTATATGCGGGACCAGGCGAAGGGCTTCGCCGGCCCGCTGACGGTCAGCCAGTTCAAGGGCGGCCAGTCGAACCCGACCTATCTTCTGGAGACGCCGGCGCGCCGCTACGTGCTGCGGCGCAAGCCGCCGGGCAAGCTCCTTCCCTCCGCGCATGCCGTCGATCGTGAGTACCGCGTCATTGCCGCCCTTTACCCGCAAGGCTTTCCGGTGCCGGAGCCCGTGCTCTATTGCGCCGATGAGAGCGTCGTCGGCACTGCGTTCTTCGTGATGTCGCATGTCGAGGGCCGGGTGATCTGGGAGCCGCGGATGCCGGGATCCAATCCGACCGAGCGCGCGCGGGTCTATGACGCGATGAACGCGACCTTGGCGCAGCTCCATAGTTTCGAGCCGGCGGCGATCGGGCTTGCCGACTACGGCCGCGCCGAGAACTATGTCGGGCGGCAGGTCGAGCGCTGGTCGAAGCAATACCGCGCCTCGGAGACCGAGAAGATCGAGGACATGGACCGGCTGATCGCGTGGCTGCCGGCGCATCTGCCGCCGCCGCAGCCGGCGCGCCTCGTTCACGGCGACTACCGGCTCGACAACATCATTCTGGCGCCGAGCGAGCCGCGGATTGCCGCGGTGCTCGACTGGGAGCTGTCGACGCTCGGCGATCCACTGGCCGATTTCACCTACCACTTGATGCAGTGGAGCATGCCACCGTCGGAGGCGAATACCGGCTCGCTTGTCGGCGTCGATCTC
>Ga0187780_10003752_pt1 | contig 11429 bp, 9 predicted proteins | sample 1015_Q2_SP10_20__FD_132429 | JGI IMG/M metagenome (GOLD analysis project Ga0187780, IMG submission 132429) | Tropical peat soil microbial communities from peatlands in Department of Meta, Colombia - 1015_Q2_SP10_20_MG | ecosystem: Environmental > Terrestrial > Soil > Wetlands > Peat | place...
CTGCGAAATGCGCCTGATGTTAATGGCTGACTCAAAACATATTTGTTCAGCCGTCCTGACGGGGTCATTTGGATCATCGGCGTTTTTCATAGCGGTCAGTCGAACAGCATCCGCATATGGTTTGACCTTATCGACAAAGTTCATCAGGTTAGGATCGTCCGATTTCAGTTCCACTACTAGGACAGGCTTATGACGTGAGATCTTATCCGTCAATCTCATTGTAGGAAACCGTCGTGACTATGTCTATGTCCTTCACGTGAATATACAACATTTACTCCATCAGCCTTGATAGCAATACTCCTGACGGTTCGCGGCGCTAAACTAGCGAGGATGAAGCGTTTCCGTAGGTAGCCGATGAAAAATAGAGTTATGCGTTCTGTTGTTTGACTTTAGACGATGCCGGCTAGCTTCAACTTTTCTATAATGCCTAGTCTATGCTTCAATCCTGAAGCCATCTCCATTGCTAGCAGCATCGTTGTGCGATTTTTCTGTGAGTTTCTGAGACTTCGATCCCTCAGCCATGCGATCATTGGGCTGCTCGTGTTCATGTACGTAGCCGCACGTTCAGCCATGATTTGAATGAACTCTGTTTGGGGTTTCCTACTCTCTTCGTACCGCTTGAGTGCATTCTCTGAGAAGTCAGTTTCGCCGAAACATTGATCGAGCACGCCGAGCAAGGCCACAACATCCTGCAATGTCAGGCTTCCACCTTGACCCAAGGTTGGCTCAAGGGAGTGGACGGCATCACCAATCAATGCGACACGATCGCTGACCCAAGAATTCGCTCTCACTCGCTGCGGAGTCATGTGCGGGAAGTCTTCCCAAGATTGATTCGTCGCAAGAGGTTCGGTTAGCTCGGGAGCTAAGGCAACCAAATCCGCCTTGAACGAATCTAGACCACGTGCTCTCAGCCCTTCGAAGGTTCCAGTCGGTAGGTAATAAAAAATATAGGTTCCGCCTATCAAAGGGAACATGCCCAACATCTTTCCCTTTGCCAAGTAGTGTCTAGCCTCTTCCGCGGAATTCTCAACCTCACCCGCGACCGTCACAACGTAATCGTGCTGGTACTTCTGCACCTCAACCCTAATGCCTACGGACCCCCGAACTTTTGACATGGCTCCATCTGCACCGACAATGACTTCTGCTCGGAGGTCGCATGTGGCGCCGCCGATGTTGGCTTGGACTCCTCTTCTTTGGCCGTTCTCCTCCAACAAGCCTTCGAATAATGCTCCGTCGTAGAGTTTGACGCCCTTAGCGAGTGCATTCTTTCGAAGAAGAGAGTCAAGCTCGTGGGGTAGAATCGTAAGGATGTAGTTTTGTGGGTGTTTGAGAAAGCTGTAATCGTAAGTGACCAGTGGCTTGCCATTGCTCTTGAGAAATTTGACTAGTCGAACCTTGACTCCTATCTTCTCGACATCGTCAAGCAGGTGAAGCTTGTCGAGGGCTTCGAGGCCGCTCGGTGATATCGACATACCCCGCTTGACGGGCTTTACGTCAGCTCTGGCTTCAAGTACCGCAACTGATCGACCTCTCTCGGCTAAGCCGTATGCGAGGGACAGCCCGCCCAAGCCGCCTCCGACTATGATCACATCAAAGTTCTCCGCCAAAGGCCGTCCCTCTCTGTTTTTTACTCTTCTTCCTTTCTGCTTTCAGCTCGCGCGTTAGTATAAGCCTTTGACGAGAAATTCTTGCGAAATGTAAACTTCAAACCAGATTCGCATAGGAAGAACGAATTCACATAATCCAGCGTTTTACGAAGAGAATTGGACTTATGTCATCGCAAGGGCTTCTTTGAGCCTGATTTGATATGGTCCAAGCTTGCCACCAAAGTTTGCGGCTGTGATTTTTCTTACGCCTGGGACAGCGGACGCGGCGCGTATTCCTTCCGCTGTCGCCTGTTTGACTATGTTGAACGTTAGACCGTTGAAGACCAGTTCATAGATGCTTTTGACGCCTTCGGGGACGAGAGAGCCGCTAATTGTTTCTCTGAGGGTTGGGCATAGGGGGAGGTTTGTGGACGCTGGAAGCTTGTATTTCATGGACCCGATCTTGGAGCCAGATCTGCATATGCCTCCTGGAAACGGAAGTACGACGCCCTCCAGCTTGTTCATCGCTTGAACTGCGTCCTCAGCTGATTTCAGGGCTGCCTTCTGGCTGTCGGCCATCAGGATAAGGTTCCCGCCAGCAACGCATCTTCTAACTCCAAAGCGGTTCTGCAATACGAACTCCCCCTCCATTACTGGGATGCGCCAGATCTTACGATCGCCGAGACTATCCTTCTTCTCATACCCGTCTCCGAACATCCGAATGGCCCCTCCAACCTTCAGGTGCCGCTTCGCACCGGGCATGTCGTCGAACGCTGATGTTGTGGGGCAGGTCAGCACGCATTGCCCAAGTCTAGAGATCATTTGCATCTTAAGCTCTGTCCGTGTTCTGTGGTAGATCTGGATGTGGATGCCCGGCCTTCCGTCGGGAGATTTTTCAGGTGGCACTATGGGCCCTTCGACTCCAGCCTCCGCGGGTGACATGATAATTGAGGATGCGTAACCAGTAGCTGCCCGCGCGGAGTTCAGTGCCCACTTCTCGTTTTCAGCCGTTATCAGGATTCTAGCGGCAACCATCGGAAATGCTTCGGCAAACGTGTCTTCGATTTCGACTTCCTCAGGCAATTCTCTGTCGCCGCTCCTCAATTCACTGTTTAGCTAATGATAATTTCGTTGTTTAACCACTTGCGGTACTTACTGCTTACATACAGTAAATGTGGGAATGGACCAAGCATTATTACCTCAGGGGCTTTCACTGAAGGTATAGCTGATTACATTGGTTGTAACGATCGGTTTCGGCAAGCTCGGAAACATAGGTTCTGCTCCACTTCTTGAGCTGCTCCTAGACGAGCGCGCGGAACGAAAGGACATCGAAGTCCGCGTGGTCTCCTGCGGTGCCAAGATGGGAGTTGAAAATGCCGCACAAGTTGCTCAGAAATTGAGCGAATTCAAACCTGACTTGGCAGTCGTAACTAGCCCGAACGCTTCGCTGCCCGGCCCTACAAAGTTACGTGAAGCCCTGATTAATAGTAAGATTCCAACGATCGTTATCTCTGACAGCCCGGCAAAGAAGGCTATTCAAGATATGGAGAAAACAGGTGCAGGGTATCTAATCGTCGAAGCGGACGCTATGATCGGAGCCAGAAGAGAGTTTCTCGACCCCGCTGAAATGGCGCTTTTCAATTCAGACCTATTCAAAGTGCTCACTGTTACGGGCGTCTTCAACGTCCTTTGGCAGGAGATCGACAAGGTAATTCAATCCATCCAAAAAGAACAGGCGCCCATACTTCCAAGGATCGTGATTAACAAGGAGAAGGCCATCGAAGCATCAGGCCTCAACAATCCCTACGCCAAGACAAAAGCAATGGCGGCCCACGAGATCGCAAGGAGAGTTGCAGATCTCACGGTCGAAGGATGCTTTGTGGTGAAGGAATGGGAACGTTACACTCAGCTCGTGGCCGCAGCGCATGAGATGATGCGAGAAGCCGCAAGATTGGCAGACGAGGCTAGGGAGATCGACAAGGCAGAAGACATGATCCTCAGAACACCTCACCACGATGATGGCGTTGTTCTGCAGAAGCGAAAGTTGCTAGAGAAACCCAGGAAACAGGACTAGATGGATCCCGCTTCGAACGCGTCAAGAAACTGGCCAATCAAGAATTTTCGCTTTTCTCAGAGCGATCAGAACCGGGCCTCCTACCACTGAGGCAACTAAGACGCTGTACACGGCCTCGATAGGAGTCTGAAATGCACCAGCAATGAATATTGCATACCATGCACCGGCGGGAAGACCATACAATTGGTACAGTCCCAAATCGGCAAGCATGAAGAGTCTCATCATCGCGTCCAATTCCACAGCTACGAAGGTGATCAAAGCTATCGCCGGCACGAGGCTCTTGGCGCTTGGATGAACCAGATCCGTTCTCTTGACCACGATTGCGGCTGGAAAGGTCGCTAAGAAGCCCAGGTATGTGTCCCAAAGCGTCCACAATGGAACCCCCCTTGCAAAAGGGCTGATGAGGAACGCAATGAGAAGACCCGCATAGACTGTTGATGCGGCCCACCAACGTTTAGTAATAAGGAAGCCGGCGCCGAGCGCGCCCACCCCTTCGGCGAACCCAAAGAAATTCTCAATGAAGAATCCTTCTGGCCGCAACACCCTTCCGCCGATCGCGCCTACTATTGCGGCTCCGAAACCTAGCGCCGGCCCCCCGATCATTCCCTCAAGAGGTTCCATGATTATGCTGAGGCGTCTAAATCCGACAGGCCCAGGAGGGATTGAGAGAACAACGTGCAGAGCTGCCAGCACAGCGATGACCGCGATCGACGTGGTTTTCTTACTGAGGATTGAAGAGGAAACCAAACTTCACCCTTATGAGCGTCAGGTGTAAGGTTGGTATGTAGGTTAAGTACCCTAGCATTATTTCAGTTGAACGCCTTAGGCGACCTTGTTAATGGGGGCTGTCGAGATTCCCAGCTTAAAGGCAACGTTAGTTTCAGGAAGAACTCTTGGTCAAGGAAGAGGTAAGGTCATAGGAAAATTCTCCGAGGAGTATTTCCGCAACGTTGCCATATGCGAATTAAACCCAGAGGACCTCAAATCACTAGGAATCTCCCCAGGCCAGAACGTCAAAATCACGACGAAGACTGGAAGCGTGGTCGTAAAGTCTGCCATCGCATCGCAAGCCTCGCAGAGGGGGCTCATATTCATGCCTTACGGGCCCTGGGTCAACATGGTAATCCCCTCAGAAACTTATGGAACGGGAATGCCTTCCATGAAAGGAATTGAGGCCGAAGTAACGGCCGCGTCCGATGAGAAGCTTTTGGACCTTCGAACCCTTGTCAGGCATGTAACCGGGGAAGCATGACAATATTGTCTAAGACAATCATCCCAAACGTAATCTGCACCTTCTGTGGATCCACATGCGACGATCTGCAGGTGACCGTTGAAGACGAAAAGGTGCTGAGCGTTCGAAGCGGCTGCTCAAGTTCGCTTAGTAAGTATCTCAACTATAACGCGGATCGATACCTAAGTCCGCTAGTAAGGAAAGATGGTGAACTCCGTGATGCAACTTATGACGATGCCGTTTGCAGAAGCGCGGAAATTCTAGCGAATGCCAAGTACCCCCTCCTCTATGGTTGGAGTTCGACGAGTAACGAGGCTAGCAGAGCAGGAATCGAGTTAGCAGAATGGGTTGGAGGCGTGATAGACAATACCACGACTGTTTGCCACGGCCCAACGCTTCTTGGCGTGCACGACATTGGCGAAGTCAGCGCAAGTTTAGGTGAGATAATGCATCGGGCCGACCTGGTGGTTTACTGGGGATCGAATCCAGTCCACTCTCATCCACACCACATCATGCGGTACACCTCAATGAGCACGGGGCGATTTCGCCTCTCCAAAAAGAATAGGACGATGGTTGTTGTAGATGTACGGAGGACCGACACGGCCAAGCTTGCTGATCAATTCATCCAGATTACACCCAACGGCGATTATGAGCTGATGTGCGCCCTGAGAATGGCGATCAGAGGCGACGAATTGGAACAGGATGTGATTTCTGGCGTCCCCGCTGAAAAGATTGAGGAACTCGCTGAACTTATGGTTAGTTGTCAGTTCGGGGTCATCTTCTTCGGCCTTGGCCTCACGATGACGCAAGGCCGTCATAGAAACGTGGACGTCGCTCTCTCGCTGGTACGAGACTTGAACGCTAGAACGAAGTTTCTCATTATGCCGATGCGCGGACACTTCAACGTCGCCGGCGCTAATGAAGTGTCGGCTTGGGTTACAGGCTTCCCATACGCAGTCGACCTGAGCCAAGGTTATCCCCGATACAATCCAGGCGACACAACTGCGGTCGACGTGCTTGTTCGAGGCGACTGCGATGCGGCATTGGTTGTGGCTTCGGACCCAGTCGCTAGCTTCCCTATTGAAGTATCAAGGCACCTCGCTAAGATTCCCGTGATCACAATCGATCCGCATCCTTCAGCTACGACGCCAATCTCAGAAGTAGTCTTCCCCACTACCGTCGTGGGAATTGAGACAGGCGGATGCATTTATCGGATGGACGGCGTTGCAATAATGACAAGGCCCGTTGTCTCACCGCCTCCTGGACTACATTCAGATGTAGAGATTCTCCGGGACATCCTGGCACACGTTAAGAAATTGAAGGCGGGACAACAGGCATGAATGAGTTACTGATCCTAAACGGCTACGTCTACGATCCCCTAAACGGAATCGAAGGCGAGAGAGCTGACATCAGCATAAGAGATGGAAAGGTAGTAGAGAGCGTAGGGACGGGAGCCAAAATAATTGACGCCTCCGGCATGATCGTTATGCCCGGAGGAGTTGACATTCACTCACACATAGCTGGCTCCAAAGTTAACGCCGGCAGAATACTCAGACCCGAAGACCATGAGAAGGACGTGGAGCGGCATACAGCAATAACACGCGCCGGCACCGGACATTCGATCCCTTCAACATTCACTACAGGCTACCGATACGCCAAGTTGGGTTACACGACCGTTTTCGAGCCGGCGACACCGCTTCTCAAAGCGAGACACACGCACGAGGAGCTTGATGACACTCCAATTGTGGACAAGGGTTGCTTCCCGCTTTTCGGCAATGACTGGCGTACGATGGAGTATCTGCGGCAAGGCCAATTGGAGGAGTGCGCCGCTTACGTTGCTTGGATGTTGCGGGCGACGAAGGGTTACGCGATCAAGATAGTCAACCCCGGCGGAGTTGAGGCGTGGGGATGGGGAAGGTATCTAGTGGGATTAGAGGACCGGGTCCCGAACTTCGACATTACACCGAGAGAGATCGTTCGAGGCCTCTGTAAAGTGAACAAGATGCTGCACCTCCCACATACAATTCATGTTCACACCAATGACCTTGCGAAAATCGGCAACTATCAGACAACCATCGACACAATGGACAGCGTGAGAGACCTTAGCAGCGATAGCAAACCCGTGATACACATCACTCACGTCCAGTTCACTGGCCGCACAGGATCAGCCTGGCATAGTGTGGGATCCGGAGCGCCTGAAATAGCGGACTACGTGAACAAACACGGCCACGTTACCGCCGACATGGGCCAGGTCGTGTTCATGAATACTACCACGATGACTGCAGACGGCGGCTTCCAATACATGCTTTACCAACTCTCAGGGAACAAATGGATGAACTTTGACGTCGAAGTTGAAACCGGAGCGGGTATCGTTCCGTACAGGTACAGACGCAACAATTACGTGAACGCTGTTCAGTGGGGCATCGGCCTCGAACTCGCCCTTCTCATAAAAGATCCTTGGCGCGTGTACATGACTACAGATCACCCTAACGGGGGCGACTTCACAAAGTATCCCAAGATCATTTGCTGGTTAATGAGCAGAAAGGCGAGAGAGAAATCCCTCGCTAGAATCAACAGTATCGCGAGAAACAAGCTCGACTTGCCTGACATCGACAGAGAGTACTCGTTCTCAGAGATAGCTGTGGTCACGAGAGCCGGTACAGCCAATGCTCTCGGCCTAAAGGAAAAAGGCCATCTAGGAGTTGGGGCCGACGCAGATGTCGCAGTGTACAACATCAATCCAACAAAGATTGACCCCTCCCGAGACTACCGGCTTGTCAGAAGGGCGTTGAAGAAGGCCGCCTTCACCATCAAGGACGGAAGAACTGTCGTCAAGAACGGCGAGATCGTTGAGACGCCAATTGGACGCACATACTGGGTGGACAGCGCGGTTTCAGAAGACTTGAACGCAAAGGTTGAGTCACAGATGCGGAAAACCTTCGCTCAGTACTATACGGTCCAAATGGACAATTATGCGATGGCCGATAGCGAACTGGCCAACTCGAATCGAATCAAGGTGAAGGCGGAGGTATAGCTCTTGAGAGAGATAATTCTCACAATTAAGCGAGAACTATGCCTTCCTGTTGAAGCAGGCGAAATATCGCCCGACAAGCTCGCAGGAAAGACGGTCAAGGAGATCGAGAGCACCAAGATATGGGAGGGCAACAAGCAGTTGGCATTAGACGACATCTTCAAGGTTTCCGAGAAACCCAACGGCACCGACGAGCCAACAATCAGAGTCATAGGCAACGCCTCCAAAATCCGGAAAATCGGGTACAGGACTTCCTCCGGGTCAGTCATTGTTGAAGGAAATGCTGGCATGTATGTGGGCGAGGAGATGTCGGGCGGCTCCATTCTTGTCACTGGCGATGCTGGCTCTTGGCTGGGTACGAAGATGAAGGGAGGTCGGATTGAAGTCAAGGGAAAAGCCGGCGACTACGCTGGCGCTGGATATCGCGGAACTACGCTCGGAATGAAAGGGGGCACAATCATCATCCACGACGACGCAGGCAACGAGGTGGGATGCTGGATGACAAATGGAACCATCAGAATCAAAGGGAACACAGGGCTCTTTCCCGGCATTCACATGAGCAACGGAACCGTCCTTGTGGAAGGCAGCTGTGAAGGAAGAGCTGGGGCTCAAATGAGAGGTGGCAAGGTCATAATATCTGGATATATTCCCGCAATTCTGCCGAGCTTTGCTTTCGAAGAAATCCAAGAGAAAGCGAAGTGCGGCGAAGAGAAGATCGCTGGACCGTTCTATGCCTTTTCCGGCGACATGAATGAAAACGGCAAAGGCAAGCTGTCAGTGCGTGTAACCGCCAACCCGCAGCTGAAATGGTACGAAAAATACCTGGAGGCGTAACGCCGCATGCCCCACAATCTAAACGAGCGAGCTGTAAACCTCGTACAGTGGGGCATAGATCATTCGGAAGAACTCGGAATACTCACAGAGAAGCATCCGACCGGAGCCACCATAATCGACCTAGGAATCAAAACCAAAGCAGGTCTTGCAGCAGGGAGATTCATGACCGAAGTATGCCTAGGCGGCTTGGGTAAAACATCAGTCACAACAATGGCTTACGATGACGTAATGCTACCCAGTATTCATGTTGAGACAGATTTTCCTGCAGTTGCAACTCTCGGGGCGCAGTTTGCTGGATGGCAAATAAAAACGTCCGACTACTTCGCAATGGGGTCGGGACCTGCCAGAGCGATCGCCCTCAAACCCAAAGAACTCTACCAAAAAATCGAGTACAGCGAGACCGCTGACGTGGCGGTGTTGGTTCTTGAAGCAGATCGTTACCCGACCGGAGAAGCCATCGAGTACATTGCTAGAGAATGCAAAATGACCCCCGCGAAGGTCTACGCTCTCGTAGCGCCCACCTCCTCAATGGCGGGTTCGGTTCAAATTTCAGGCAGGATCGTTGAGTCTGGAATTCACAGGCTTTCGGAGTTAGGGTTTGATCCCAAAAAGATCCTTTACGGTTGCGGATACGCGCCTATATCTCCAATCCATCCCAAAGCAGAAAGAGCTATGGGTCGAACGAACGATGCCATTTCGTATGGCGGAGTGACATTCTACTCGGTTGATTCAGAAGACGATGCGAGACTGAGGGAACTGGTTCATCGAGCTCCGTCTTCATCATCCAAGGACTATGGCAGGCCTTTCTACGATGTATTCAAGGCGGCTAACTTCGACTTCTACAAGATCGACCCGGGTATCTTCGCACCAGCAGTGTTCACCATCAACAACGTCAGGACGGGCGTGACTTACACGGCAGGAAGAATCAACCCACAGCTCCTCAAGCAAACCATGGAAGTAACCGCTGCCTGAAGCGCAAGAGTGAGTGGGTCATGTTCAAGCCTCTCGAAAAAGTTCTCCACGTAGATCTGACTGAAAGGACGACTAGCATTGTAAATCGACCTGAGCTCTTTAGGAAGTATATGGGAGGAGCAGGTGTAGCATCAAAGCTGCTTCTGGAAGAATGCCCGCCAATTATCAACGCATTCTCCTCCGAGGCACCTCTCATACTCGCCACTGGTCCTCTGGTAGGCATATTTCCGAATATGGCCAAAGCTGTGGCGATGTTTAAGTCGCCGCTCACAGGCAACCTCGGTGAATCTTATGCCGGCGGAAACTTCTCAACCGCCCTTCGCTTCGCCGACTACGGGGCCGTCGTCATCAAAGGATCCTCGGACCACCCCGTCACGCTAATTATTGAAAAGGGAGACCCCCGCATCGAGGGCGCTCCATCTCTCTGGAGTCGCTCCCCTCTAGAAGTTGAGGAAATCATCAGGCAAAGCCTTGGCAAAACGGCAAAAAGCGTGATTAGCATTGGCCGCGCAGGTGAAAACTGTGTCAAATACGCTAGCGCCATAGTCGACCGTTTTGGTCACTTCGGCCGGCTTGGGCTCGGAGCTATTATGGGCAGCAAGAAACTCAAGGCAGTTTGTGTATGCGGCGCAGACGGGAGACCAATCGGCAAGAATCCCAAACTTGAGAGAATTCGTGAAGAGATAAATCGACTGGTCGACCAAGCCGATCTACTAAAGAAATACAAAGACCTGGGCACCGCAGCGAACGTGCTCCCCTTGAACGCACTCAAAGCCCTTCCGAGTAAGAATTTTTCAAAATCCACTTACGACAGGGCCGATGACTTGTCCGGGGAAAACTTTGCCCGAGTGGTACTGGAAAGTAAAGCATCTTGTCCCAGTTGCTCAGTAGCCTGCATACACCTTGGGACCCTTAATTCGGTAAATGCATCTCAACACGAGGAAAGTCATGCAACCCTGTCCCCAGAAAGAGAACATGTTCCGTACAATTACCAACCAATTTTCGCCTTAGGAACCAATCTCGAAGTGAGCGACCCGCAAAAAGTTCTACGGCTCATCGGTTGTTGCGAGCGTCTGGGCATGGATGCAATCATGACAGGTGCCGTGTTGGCTTGGGCAACGGAAGCTTGCGAAAAGGGTTTGATCGACACGGATGAAACGATGGGACTCAGACCTGAATGGGGAGATGTAGACACTTACGTAGCGATGATGGAAAACATTGCCAACGTGTGCAACGAGTGTTACACTGCATTGGCTCAGGGAGTTGATGCGGCTGCTGAAAGGTATGGAGGAAAGGATTTCGCCGTTTCGCTGGGGAAGAATAGCCCCGCAGGTTACTTTACAGGCTACGGACACGTTGTGGGGACGTTGGTGGGCGCGAGGCATTCGCACCTCAGCAATGCGGGATATAGCGTCGACCAAGTAGCTCTGCGGACGAATGTAAGCCCCGAGATGATTGTGGAATCTCTCGTCGAAGAGGAGGACTGGCTTAATGTCCTCAACTCCCTAGTAGCATGTTATTTCTCGAGAAATGTCTACACGAAGCAAATTGTCGTTAAGGCGCTTGCAGCAACGGGAATGGAGTGCGCAGAGACCGATTTGATCAGAATCGGCAAAGAGATTTCATGCAACCTGTACAACTACAAACTTAGAGAAGGCTTTGACCTAACTAAAGAGAAGATTCCAAAACGGCTCCTTGAAA
>Ga0187780_10003753_pt1 | contig 11429 bp, 15 predicted proteins | sample 1015_Q2_SP10_20__FD_132429 | JGI IMG/M metagenome (GOLD analysis project Ga0187780, IMG submission 132429) | Tropical peat soil microbial communities from peatlands in Department of Meta, Colombia - 1015_Q2_SP10_20_MG | ecosystem: Environmental > Terrestrial > Soil > Wetlands > Peat | place...
CGAAGCGTTGTACCATTGTGATGCAGGGTCAAATTCCACGAGAATATTGGTTCCTGGGATGACTGCCCCACTAGTCAAATCCTCAATCAATTCAAGGCGCGGCACGTCCAAGACCACGCTAACCATGCTGGGCACGGGAAGTTCTGGCTTTCGGTTTGCTAAGCTGGGTTTCACTCGGCAAGTGATGAAGGTCATCAATCGGGATTTGAGGACCCGAGCAGAAAAACAGATTAGCTCACCTAAAGCAGGAGCGCATGGGAATTTCACATGCTCTTTATGGTGGTCGAAAAATTCAAACCCGGAAAGGCTGCCGCGGTATATCGCCGCGCACGGGAAAAGGGACGAATGCTTCCAAATGGTTTGAAGTATATTGATAGTTGGGTCGAAACGAACTTTGACCGTTGTTTCCAACTAATGGAATGCGACGACCCAACCCTGTTTCAGCAATGGGCAGTACAGTGGCAAGACCTTGTCGACTTTGAATTTGTCCCCGTCATGCCATCAAGCGAGGCAGCGAAAACAATCACCTCCACGTTCTAGCAGTGAACGAGGAGATTGGCTGTGGTTTTAATCGCGACAATTCCGGTGATAGGTCAAAGTGCTTCGGTTTCGTCAGACCATCTCGCGGACTTGCTCGAGATATCTCAGGAAGCCTTCCTCGGCTTGGCTGTCAGCTGAGAACGTTGGGTCAATTATCAATTCGTCAGGCTTAGCGTCCTTCACCGCTCGAATGTCTTCTTTGATCTGTTCTAGACTGCCGGAACAGAAGTTTCTTTCTTTTCCGAGAGGTTGTGGTCGAACGTCAATGTTGTATCTGGCCGCGATTTTAAGGGCAGCCGGGTCGCGGCCTGCACTCTTAACCATACCCTTGACTTGGATCGACATCGACGTCAATTGATCAACAGAAACGCCTACGGGCATCCAAGCGTCAGCGAAGGTTGCTGCACGTTTCATTGCCAAAGGTGCAAACGCTGCCATGTAGATTGGGGGGTGCGGCTTCTGCACTGGTTTGGGCTGGATAATGGATTTGGGAAGTTGGAAGTATCTCCCGTGAAATTCAACTGGGTCCGTTGTCCAGATTGCTTTAACGACCTTTAGAAATTCATCTGCACGTTTGCCCCGACCTTTCAGCGATGTGCCGGTTGCATCATTTTCGTCCTTGGACCAGCCTAGCCCGAACCCGACCTTTAGCCTCCCATTCGAGAGTTGGTCTAATGTGGTTAAGCGTCGGGCGAGTAATACCGGGTTGTAGAATGGTATGTCAAGGACGCTCGTGCCTAAAGAGACTCGGGTTGTATGCGCGGCGGCAAAGGTCAAAGTTTCAATTGGGTCGAAGACGCGTTTGTAGACGTCTGGAATCGGACCGCCATAGTATGATGTCTGAGGGTTTACAGGCCATAGGAGGCGCTCGGTTACCCAGAGCCCATCATAACCCAATTCCTCCGCCCGCTTCGCAACCTTGATAATCGTGCGAGGGTCCGCCACAGGTCCCAACTGAGGAAGAAAGAATCCGGTTTTCATAGACATTCTTTCCCGCAAAGCGATCCACCAATCTATAAACTGATTGCAGCGAAAGGCGATTTCAAGGAACGACAAACGCTAAGACAATTGATGGTTCCAAGTCGTAAGCGTGCTGGAAAATGTGGGCGGGTAGGAGCAGCGGCGTCATCGTTCAGTTTCTATGAAGGTCTGTAGACCCTTATCGGATGCTCGTACCCGAAGAGGAAGTCCGCCACATGGCAATACTCTCTTCCACCAATATTGCACTCCATTCTCTATTCACCTCCTCAAATCGATTGCATCATTGCAGCGAGGCACACTTGACCATGATTGGAACAGGTCCACTGTCATGGTAAGTGTTCTACCAGGTGGAAATCTAAGAGAGAGCCGCGCTCGGTTTGTCCGCGTTAAGAATAACCGCTTGGCTTCATGTGTTGCCGGCCTAAGTAGGCAGGTGGTGAATGATTCGTCCACAACGGCTTTTATCTCGCAGAGCTTCGTCGGGGTTAGAGGTGTTTGAAATGGTTCCAGTCGGACTGCTGTTCATCGGCCTGGTGATTAGAACTATCTTTGCAGCCGCGATAGTCATAGTAGGCCTTTGGTTGCTTCTGAAAATCGGACGTCTAATAGACGCCTACACGGAAAAAATAAAGCCAAATCGAACAACAAAGTAGGCGACCCAGTGATCCAAGAATGGTCTTCTGTTCCCAATGCGGTACCCGCATACCCGAAGAAGGGCGGACGTGCCCGAGTTGCGGTGCCGCAATTTCCACAAACCCCCTAAACCCGCAAGCCGCCGGGGCACAGAGTATCGATGAGATCATTACCGAAACGCCGGTTGAAGAGCGCAAACAAGTTAGTTCTGTTCTTCCGCTAGCTGACGGGGAAAACATCCTGTGGCATCGAGAATCCAGTCGAGGCTTAATTCACAAAGAAGTTACCACGGAAGAGGCGGTGACCAACAAACGCTGCCTCAAATATGACGTCGAAAACAAACGTGTCGTTGCACAGATTGGAATTAACCATTGGCCTGAAGTCGTTGTCATGAACATGCACAGAGTTAACGACTCGATCGGGGGAGGTGTCTTCCTAACGCCACGTATGTTCGGCCTTCCCGGCCTAGGGGGACTTGGGCTGTACGGCGGGCCAAGGCGTGGTTACTTGAAGGTTTTCGGAGACGTGTCCTTCATGAACGAAGGAAAAACTGTGTTGACTTTCGAGAATGTCAAGGACCCGCAGGGAGTTAGACAGCTAGTTGAAGCCTTGAAGCGCCAACAAGGTTTCCGAGGGCCTTGGCCCCCGAGGCAATGGCCGGGTCGACGCTTTAGACCACAACAACAAACCTAGCCAAATATTGACTGGATCAGATTCTATCCAGTTTTTCTAATGTGCGCTCGTCTCGTACGTTTCCCGTATTCAGTGTGGACGCCGGCTCGAATAGGAGAATGTGAGCTTCTTCTTCGGCAACGGGTCGGTGCTCCACTCCTCGCGGGACAACAATGAATTCTCCTTCGTCAAGCCACACGTGTTTATCGCGGAACTCCATTCGGAACCTTCCCCTTACGACCAGAAACATCTCATCCTCTCTTTCGTGATGGTGCCAAACGAATTCACCTTTAAGCTTGTCAAATTTCACATATTGCCCGTTCAGTTCAGCGGCAATGTATGGTTTCCAGTATTCTTTGATCTGCTTGAATTTCTCAGCGAGGTTAACCTTCTCCATAAAATCGACCTTCAGACCTGCTTGAGTCTCGTCAGGTAGAGTTCTTGGCAATGCTTGATGACTTTTCTTGCGGCCTCTGATTTTTCCCAGCCTAACACTTTGACTTGTTTTCCTTCCAAGACCTTGTACGTTTCGAATAGGTACGCGATTTCTTTTAGAATGTGTTCTGGTAAGTTATCCAAGTCCTGATATTCGGCGTACCTGGGATCACCAGTGGGTACAGCCAAGATCTTATCATCCCTCTTATTGTCGTCCAGCATTCGAAGCAGTCCGAGAGGCCTCGCTGACATTATGCATCCTGGAAACGTAGGATTCGTTACCAGGACGAGAATATCAAGCGGGTCACCATCTTCATCGAGAGTCCGCGGCAGAAAACCGTAATCGCCAGGAAAATGCACCGCTGAGAAAAGCACGCGGTCGAGAACTATGGCTTTCTTCTTCACATCGTATTCGTATTTGTTCTCAGTTCCTTTCGGGCTCTCGATAACTGCGTACACAACCTCTGGCGAGTTAGGCCCTGTTTCAAGGTCACGCAGGAAATCCAATCAAGTTCTTCCTCATTTTTGACTACCCGACGCTTCCTTTATGGGGCTTACTCAAGGACGCAAACGTCACAGTTGCGGACAAGCAAACCAATCCTGTCTACAGCCTTAGGTCCGGAGCGTGGACCTAATGGCGCGCATCACCACACGCATACGAAAACGAAATCAATACCCGTAATCAATTTGTACGATTGTCGTTGCCACGGATAGCGCTCATCGAGGAGCTCACAAAGGAGCCGGTCCCGCAGGTTCCACGTTTCTGGTTGAATTCGATTCTTCTTCTCAATGGTACAATGCAACCTACACAATCACAGCAGAATGGCTTAGGCAAGGAGGGAAAGTCGATTACTGGCTCGCCGCACAGCCACCAGATAAAATGCGTTCTCAACTAAGAAAACTTGGACTACCTAACCTGGAGGAGTTCGAAGAGAGCGGCAAACTGGAGTTATGGGATTGCTACACTTGCCAACTCGGTCGCAAATCCACAGTAAATATGCGCTGGAATCTCTGAAAGTTGCTGACCTCAGCATCTGGTGGTCTAAGATGCAAGTCTCAGGTCGCCCACCCGATCCTAGTATGCTCAGGATCTTCGACGATTTCTCAATCCTCAGCAGATTCAACGATGACAAGAGCTGGGTTGAGCTGGTCCTCACTCGACTTGTGCCTGTCTCTTTCTTGAGAAAGGAGACGGGAATAAGGGGGGTAATGAGGGGAGTTCAAGATGACCGTGTGTACACCCGCCTTGAAGGGGCATTTGATGGCATAGTCGATTTCAGAGTGGAGGAGGGGCCGAAGAGCTCCGGGAACGTTATGCGCATGAGAAGCATGCGAACGGTTCCCTACGATCCAGACTGGCATAGACTAAACATTTCAGAGAACTTCGAAGTTACTCTAGAAAAATGATAACGGAACATGAGGCGTGTCGTGGTATAATTATCTGCACACTCACGAAGATCATCTACGTCTAGAAACTAACTCTAAGAAGCCGGATGTTGTAATCTTCAGGGCTCGCCAGTCTGTGGGATGCTGAATACCTTTCATGCTCTTCAGCCTGATGGCGTTTTCTAGTTGTTTTCGACTTTCTCGAATATCGAGTTCGATCACGCCGTCCGCCATGGCTTCTAGGTTAGCGTAGAAGGCGTCGCTGTGGAAATGTTTCATGAAACAATACAGCCTAACGCCTTTCAGTTCTCTCATACGCGCAATTGTCTTGTCGAGCCATTGCGTGAAGGCACGTTCGTCGTTGTACTTGAGAAAGGCTGAGAAGTTCTCGCTGGCTAGAAAGTCGTAAAGCGGAGAGTCATCTCTTTGAAATCCGCTATCCTGTATATTGAACTGGGCGAGCCCAAGCGAGTCCACGGAACGAAGCTCGGATGATTTCTTTCCAGTCATCCAAGTGTACCAGTCGATCACTGTAAACCGCTTCGCCATCTCCAGTTCCCTTAGATTCGGCAGGGCGATGGTGAGCCGTTGCCTTACCTGCGCGGGGGGTGTGGTTATTGCTGTTATTCCGACGATGTGCCCCCGCCGTAGGAGCTCTTGGGCGATCGTTAGGATAAATGAGAGCCATTGCGCTGATGGTTCATAGAGTAGCACAAGGATGTTGCCTCTGGGTATGGGTCCCTTCAGAATGTCTGAGATTATGGGAAGGTGGAGCGTTTGTTCTTTGTTCAAGTTATCCAACCAAAACCAATTGACAACTACGTTTTAGCTCGAAGTTGCGGTCTTCCGTGATTTCGTGTATGTTGGTCGGTGGTGTGGGCAATCGAACTTGCATCAGTTAGTGCATTCATTCGGCTTGGACGGTTTCTTCTTCTTCGTAGTCTTCTTCGTCCTCGCGTGTGAGGGTTATTTCTATTGTTGAAATGTTTCCCCTAGTGCCATCAAAGCGGGTGACATCCTCCGAACCCAAGTTTATGCTAACAATTTGAGCGTCCTTGAGGAAACTGCGCTTCAACATTTGCACCGTATCGATCGCTTTCTCTATCGCCTGCCCCCTTGCCCTAACCATAACTTCCCCATTTCCTGAATTGAAGAGGGTGACGCATGCGGTTACGTAGTTCATGATCGGTTTTTTTCCGATTCGGACGAGGTTTGATTGTTCGCTCATATTCTTACCATGGTTTTGTTCTGTTGGGCTAACTGTAAGGAATTTTGGGTGTTCACGGATTTTGCGATGGTAAGTTCTTCCATCGGTTATTCTAGATTTAAACGTACTTCCGTACTTCATTAGTGCTGAGCATTTACCCGCCTATCGTGTGCATGGGCCTAACATGCTCAAGTCTATCGAACTTTTTCAGCAGTGTTTCCACACCGGGCGCCTTCTGGGAGACAGAGTCGCGCATGAAACCTAAAATTGCGTCGTCTGAACCGCCGTTTCTGAGTAAAGGTCTAAGGTCGAAACCAGTCTTGTCGAAAAGGCATGGAACGATTTTCCCGTCCGCTGAGAGCCGTATCCTATCGCAGTCTGAGCAAAACGGCGCAGTTATTGAGGTAATCACTCCAATTTCGCCCTGGCCCTCTTTGAACCGGTAGATTTTCGCGGTGCTCCCAGGTTCCCTTGTGAGAGGTTCAAGTTGGTACTGCTTCTGAATGGTTTGAATAATCTCTTTTCCGCTCACTACCTTCTCCATTCCCCAGAGGCGTTGCCCGTCGAAGGGCATGTACTCGATGAAGCGAACCGTAACCTCGCCGGCTCTTGCCAAACCAGCCAAGTCGCCTATCTCGTCGTCATTGCAACCTCGGATGATTACGGCGTTGATTTTGAGCGGTTGGAACCCGTTCTCCTTCGCTGCCTTGATGCCTTCTACGACTTTGTGGAAAACTCCGCCGCCTGTGATTTCGCTGAATCGTTCGGGTTTGAGGCTGTGGAGGCTTACTGTTATGCTTTGTAATCCAGCATTTCTTAGGGCCTCGGCCTTTTCGGCGAGAAGAAATCCGTTTGTTGTCATGCTCAGCGAGCTGATTCCTGAGACGTGCGCCAGCCTTTCCACGAGTTTTTCGATATCCCTACGCATCAGTGGCTCCCCGCCGCTTAGGCGGATCTTTTGCACTCCTAGTTTTGCGAAAAGTGATACGACTCGCTCGATTTCCTCGTAGCTGAGTATCTCATTCCTGGGTAGCCACACGGGGGTTTTGGGCATGCAGAACTGGCAGCGGAAGTTGCAGCGGTCCGTAACGGATATCCGAAGCTTGCGCGCAATGCGCCCAAAAGAGTCAGTAAGGGGAACCACTTGACCTACGCCATCGTTTGATCGGAATACCCATAAGGAGTCATTTAAGCGATATCTCGAAGCCGTTCACTTCACGGCTCAAACGGTACCTTTCTGAGCCATAAGCCCTTGATCATATGGTTTCTTGGAAGGGCTAAGCTTTCTTCCGTCGTCGCATCGACAGAACGACCAAGGCAACTATGAATAGAATGCCGAGAAATATGACTAACTCGTACAGGATATCGCTGGTTACGATGAAAGCAGAAACGTTTTGACTTGAAATTATCGCAAGCGCTGTCGAAGTTGACTCCGTAGATACTAGGTTTGAGGAACTCGCGACGATGGATGGCGACGTTGTGATTTGTGAACTACTTTGGACAGCAGAAATAGTGCTTATCGTCATTTCATTTGGAGGCACCACGGATAGTAGGAACGATGACCGGTAACTTCCTGCTACTGAGCCGAACAAGATCATGTAAGCGGTGGCGTACACTAGGTATTGGCCGCTTGTTGAAGGTGCCGTGAGCGTGTTTGTCACATCAACTCTCGCAGAGTTTACAATGTTAGAGCTAGTCGAGATGAGATTCTGACGACTGTCGAACAGGTCGATACGGGCTCTTAGTGGGCCGGCGGGGCAGGTATACAGGGTAATCGTTGTAGTGACGGTAACTGGCTCGTTGGCTAGGACTGGGTTGGCGTAGTTGAAGGTGAGGAAAGCAATCTGGCATAAGTTTGTCACTTGAGCGTACACGGCGACATTGTTCCCAAGTAAGAGCAATAGACCAAGTAGGAACAGAGCGTACCTGGAAGCCAAGTTGAGCACTTACCACCATTTAGTTTCATATTTTACGATAAAACCGTTCTCCTGCACGCAGCTTTATGCACGCAGCTTTATCTTCCCGTAACGTAGCGAAGTGAAGAACTTTGGAAAAAGGAAAATCGGCTAAGGAACTCGGGCTTCGCAACGTCATCAGGCTTGGATACGTAAGTCTATTCACCGACATCTCAACGGAAATGATCCTTGGTGTTCTGCCAGTTAACTTCATCATCAACCAACTTGGCGCAACCGCTGCCATACTTGGCCTAATCGAGGGATCCGCTGAAGCTGCCAACAACGTATTCAGAATATTCGCCGGCGTCCTCACAGACAAGATTGCTAAACGAAAGCCAATCGTCATCATCGGTTATGGATTATCCACTCTCGCAAAACCGCTCTTCGCTGTAGCCACCTCGTGGGGTCAAGCGTTTGCTGTGCGAGTTGTCGACAGAGCTGGAAAAGGGACGAGAACAACCCCTAGAGACGCACTCATCAGCGACTCGATCCCTAAGTCGCAGGCTGGGAAAGGCTTCGGGCTACACAGTTCAATGGACCAAGTGGGAGCAGTTTTGGGCCCCATCTTAGCATTCGTGCTGCTTCCTGTGATCGGCCTTCGAAACTTGTTTTGGATTTCTTTCATTCCCGGGGTCATTTCTCTAATCATCCTCGTGTTCTTCGTGGCCGATGCTCGAGGGCGAACGAAGCGAAGGACCGTGTTCCAAAACGCGAAAGCCGTACTGACGAGAGATTTCGTGCTTTTGCTTGTGGTCTTGGAAATCTTCTCGATAGGTGCCTACAATTTCTCGTTCATTCTGTTAGAAGCCCAGTCCCTCGGCATACAAGGGAATTTTATTCCACTAGTTTACGCTTTGCTGAATTTTGCCACAGTCATAATCGCCTTTCCGGCTGGTATCATTGCGGATAGGGTTGGAAAACTTCCCGTCCTCCTCCTAAGCTTTCTAGTCTTGATGGGCACCTCGCTTGCTGGAGTGGTTCTTGTTGGATATTGGGCCTACGGACTTCTGATTGCAGTTTTCTACGGTGGTTACCTATCAATTTCGGATACTGTGCAGCGGGCTATGGTTCCAGACTTTACCCGGCCGGGACTGAAAGGCACTGCGTACGCCTTCTACTACACAATAATTGCAATAGGATCCCTCGTTGCGAACTCAGTGTTCGGAGCGCTATGGACGAGTGTGGGCTCGGGGATGGCGTTCCGGTTTAGCATCGCAACCTCCGCGGTCGCAGTAGTGGCCTTAATCCTGTTTGCCGTTATCAAGCGGCGTTCTAAATGAGTAACATGTTGTCCCCAACTGTCCCTAATCATACCACAAGCTGAAAGGACGCGAGAGAAGCGTGAACTAACATGGATCAGTCGAGGGAACGGATGATCTTGTTCGTCTGCGTCGAAAACACTTTCCGTAGCGTCCTAAGCGAAGCCATATTCAACGCCCACGCACCCAAAGGATGCCACGCTGAAAGCGCGGGCGTACAGCCAGCCGAAGCCATCAACCCAACTGCCATAGAACTTCTAGGCGAAGTAGGAATCGAACTTGGCCCGAAAAAACCTAGGCTCGTTTCACCGGAGTTGGTCGCTCGTAGTTGGCGGGTTATCACATTCGGTTGCGAGGACCGCTGCCCCATAGGGGCGAAGGAGAAGTCTGAGGATTGGCCTACTCCTGGAAGTACTGGAAAGAGTCCCCAAGAGCTGCGTGCGATTCGCGATGACTTACAACGCCGCATTCTCAACCTGATTCAGGAAATCTACGGACACACGCCAAACTCAGGTGCGTGAGGGACGCTTAAACAATATATTCAGCACGGATACGGTAGCGGTGTAAACCAATGCCCCGAAAAATACCAACCTCATACTTGCGGAAGTTGAACGAGGAACAGAAGAAAGCTAAGGAAATCGCGGCGAAACAAGCAACCAGAAGACCGCAGCCAGTGGACCCAGATTCTGGGAAGCTGAAGGGGTTTACGATGATTTGCCAAACCTGTGGCAGTAGGGCTAGGTTTACGGTGGATAAGTTTGGGTACGCGACCTGCGGTAACTGCAGGGCGATAGCAAGCTACAGGCTGGGCCACTTAGCATAGCGTCATCCGCAGGAAGACGACCGGATGAAAACTGGGTCAACTAGTGGAATGCGTATGGCGCGCCATTCTACAGCCCGCTAAGCTCAATAGCGGGCACGTCTCGTGCATCTAGGCAAGAGCAAAAAGGCGCTATGCAGTTGATAGTCGCAAACAGTGTCATAGACCTGATCGGTGGAACTCCCCTTGTTCGAATAAATAATTTAACCGAGTCAAGCGATGCTACGATCTACGCCAAACTAGAATGGTTCAATATCGGAGGTTCAGTCAAAGACCGATTGGCATTGTACATAATCGAGTATGCCCAGAGCGCAGGTCGACTGAACAAAGAAAAGAAGATTCTGGAGGCCACATCTGGCAACACTGGTATTGCCCTAGCTATGATCGCCGCTGCCAAGGGATACAAGCTCACCGTCGTTATGCCTGAATCGGTGAGCATCGAACGGAGAAGGATCATACACGCATACGGCGCTGAACTCATCCTTTCTCCCGCTGCGAAAGGAACTGCAGGAGCGATAGAACTCAAACAGAAAATGTTGAATGAGAACCCGGATGAGTACATTGACGTGGACCAATTCAAGGACCCAGCGAACATTCTGGCACACTACGAGACCACTGGCAAAGAGATACTCGAACAGACCCACGGACAACTCGACATGATCATCGTGGGCATAGGAACCGCCGGAACCGGAGTTGGCACATCTATGCGCGTCAAAGAAATCAAACCCGAAGTGAAAATAGTAGGAGTTACTCCTAAACTCGGAACTACCATTCAAGGCCTCAGAAACCCAAAGGAACCGTTTCCTACTCAACTCTTCAGAAGCGAATGGTTCGATGAAGTTGTTGAGATAAGCGACGCCGAAAAAGAAACAACGTTCAAAGTTGCGCGTGAAGCCGCAAACCGAGAGGGACTGCTAGTAGGAATGAGCTCAGGCTCAATATTGTATGTAGCCTTGAAGAAGGCAAAGGAGTTAGGCAAAGGAAAGACTATAGTCGCTATATTACCTAGTGGCGGCGAAAGGTACCTATCCACTCCACTATATCCAGAGTAAGTAAATCGTCGTCTTTCGCGTTAGAAAGTGTGTGTGCACCAGCGATAATTTAGTTGATCAGCCGCCCGCGGAAAGCGGTATGAATTGAACGTGATCTCCGTCTTTTAATGAGGCAGTAGGTTTCGCTGGGACGCCGTCCAACAGAATCAACATCATCTGCATCATTTGCTTCATAGACGGATGCCTCACTAGGACTGTGTTCATTAGGTCCTGAAGCGTGGCTGGGCTTTGAAGAACGAATTGCTCCTCATTTGCACTGGTATACTGTGCCATCATCGAATAGTACGCTGTTACAGTGACAAGTGAGGATCTGCTCTCAGTTGAGCCGTATGTTGAGATGGAAAAAGTCCCAAGGTTCCCTGCGATTCGCGAAAGAGGAACCGCTTTTGCTAAGCCATCTGAAATGAGAAGAACTCCTGCGCCAACCGCGATTGAAAATGCGGAGCGAAGGAAAGTGCGTCTTTTCATAGAAGGTCTCTCTATCAGTCG
>Ga0187780_10003754_pt1 | contig 11427 bp, 7 predicted proteins | sample 1015_Q2_SP10_20__FD_132429 | JGI IMG/M metagenome (GOLD analysis project Ga0187780, IMG submission 132429) | Tropical peat soil microbial communities from peatlands in Department of Meta, Colombia - 1015_Q2_SP10_20_MG | ecosystem: Environmental > Terrestrial > Soil > Wetlands > Peat | place...
AGAAATTTTAATATCTTCGAGTAAATGCTCCTTTTGAGCTTTGAGTCGCTCTATCTCTTCGAAAGCAAGGTCACGCATGTCCGATTCTTCACTATCGTATATTTCTCGAGCCTCAGCTATCTGACGATCAGTTTCAACTAGATCGTTGTATTTGTGGACTACTTCTTCAAGTTCGGCATGTTCACGTCCATAGCGTTGTAACAACGGGATATCTTCCAGTACTTCTGGCTGCGCCATCAAGTTGTTCAATTCTTCAAATCTTTGTGAAAGGCTGGCAAGTTTATTCATTAAATCCATATGTTGGTTCTCCCAATATATCCTCATCCATCCGATTCAGGACTATGGCTCTCATATATAAGCCTATCACATTTTACGGTATGTCGAAACGGATGAAATGATGCTAATTACTATATGTTAATAGGACTTTTCAACAGGAAGCAAGGAGCGTAATGTGTGGATGACGCTACCCCGCCGCGAGCAAATAACGTTCTACAGTTACGCGGCGTGGATGTCGCTGATGGAGAGAAAATAGAATTGTAGAGTGTAAAAAAGATTTCATAACACTATTATATCACGAAAAGAAAAACAATTCTGAAGACCCTGATGAACATAATGTCGTTGTATCTGGTGATATGTGTGTATTAATTTGGTCTCATCATATGTCCGATATCATTCAAAACGTAAAGAACACGGTGCCTGGCTGATGCTCGGACTATAGTGATCGATGTATTCGCCGCAGGGAAGAAGAAGTCTTTTTGCAACCCTAGCACTTCAGCAATGTAGGCATTTATCACACCTCCATGAGTAAATACCAGGATGCGTTCACTGATATGCTTGCTTGCTATTTCATCAAATGTCTCAACAACTCGCTTCCGAAATGCTGCGGACTGCTCGCTGTCAGGAATAGCATCCCAATGGCCAGTTTCGCCAGCAATATGCACAATTTCTAACAGGCGTTCCTGCAAAGCCATGGTCAAAGCTGCAAGATCATGGCCATCCTCAGGTAGGGGACGTATATTGCCCAACTTGATCTCTTTCAAGCCATCGGCGATTGTAGGAATCATTCCCTTGCGTTCTGCTAATGGCTCGGATGTTTCCAGGCAACGTCGCAAAGGACTGCAATACATAGCATCGAAACTAAATCCACTGAGCCGTTCTGCTAATACCTGAGCTTGCTCACGTCCCGTACGACTGAGTGGTAAGTCATCATAAATCCCACTAGGTATAATTTCATCTTCGCCAGGAATGGCATCCGCATGCCGAACAATAAATAATTCAGCGGCATTGTTGCGCTGGAATAAAAATGGGTCATTCATATTATTCTTTAACCTTGATTTAAGCAATGGAGATAGTCAGAGATGAGCTATTGCACGACTCAGTGCGTGGCTTTTGAATACACTCCAAAATGTACACGATGTTATTTCCCAAACTGGCGCAGTACCGATTTCGCCAGCGAACGCTTATGTACTTCATCAGGACCGTCAACGATGTGTATTGTCCGGCCGTTGGCCCACATCGCAGCCAGTGGGAAATCATCACTCAGCCCCGCACCGCCAAAGACTTGCATCGCACGGTTTACAACATTGGTAAATACTTCTGGGGCTGCGATTTTAATCATCGCGATTTCATTTTGCGCAGCCTTCTTGCCAAGGGTATCAATCACCCACGCCGCTTTTAATGTCAGGAGTCTCGCCTGTTCTATTTCGAGATACGATTTGGCGATCCATTCCTGTATGACTCCTTGCTCAGACAGTGGTTTACCGAAAGCTACTCGTGATGTAGCACGCTGGCACATCAGCTCTAACGCTCGTTGCGCTGCCCCAATAGAGCGCATACAATGATGTATGCGTCCAGGTCCTAGACGCGCCTGAGCGATAGCAAAACCAGCACCTTCTTCTCCTAACAAGTTGCTAATAGGGACCCTTACGTTGTCGAACAAAATCTCGCAATGGCTTTCGTTATCAATGTAACCCATGACTGGCAAACTTCGCTTTATCATCACTCCAGGAGTGTTTTTAGGTACCAGGATCATGCTCTGCTGCCGGTATCTATCTGGCGAATCTGGCTCGGTCTTGCCCATTACGATGAAAATTTTACACCGTTCACGAGCTGCTCCAGATATCCACCATTTACGACCATTCAACACATACTCACCACCTTCACGTTTCATTGTGAGTTGGATATTCGTAGCATCTGAACTCGCAACATCCGGTTCGGTCATAGCGAATGCAGATCGAATCTCACCATCTAGCAATGGCATGAGCCAGTCTTTCTTTTGCTCGGGAGTTCCGAACTGTGCCAGAATTTCCATATTCCCTGTGTCAGGCGCAGAACAATTAAATACTTCGGATGACCAACTAACTCGACCCATGATTTCTGCAAGCGGAGCGTATTCCAGGTTCGTCAAACCTGCGCCGTACTCGTCATCAGGCAAAAAGAGGTTCCATAATCCTTGCTCTCTTGCTTGTATCTTCAACTCATCTATTATTTCCGCGTGGTGATGCGGGTCGCCCGAAGCAGTTATCTGTTGACGGTATGTCTGATCATTAGGATAAATAAATCGATCCATAAAATCGTTTAACTGTTGACGGAATGCGTTGATTTTTTCTGAGTAGGCAAAATCCATGAGCTTCTTCTCCTGATAAGTTGTAACTCTTCACTTTGACTATACCACAAAACTGTCTCGAAAAGAGGGAATAACTCACGCACCCCATGTGTTATTATCAGTGAATTAGCAATCTACTCATGTGAGTGCTAGACAAAAGAATTTTGGTATGCTATAATCTGGCAATCAAGTGTTGAGACTGCTAAAAGACACGAGAAAGAACATTTGCTTTAGAAGTAAGGATTTTCTGGATGGAGTGTCACGAAGTGTTGGTCTATCCTGTTAAACAATGAAACGAGTAAAAGTTCGCTTTCGAACTTTCATATAGTTAGGAGCTTGCAAATACATGAAGTGTGAACGTTGCGAAAAGAATCCTGCCCGAGTGCGAATAGATCAGATCGTCAATGGTCGGCGTGAACAGCATTATCTGTGCCAATCGTGTGTCGATGAGTTGATGGGTGCAGCCATGGGCCAAATGGGTGGATTTGACGGTGAGGGTATCCCTGAAGGCGCTCCCTTCGGTTTCGTTTCAAAAAACGGGAATGCTGCCTCTGCCACTGGTGGCTTAAATACTGCTACCGCTGAAAGGCGTTCAAATAATAGTAAAACACCTACCCTGGATCAGTTTGGGCGCGATCTGACTCGCGAGGTTGAAGAGGGTAAGTTAGATCCGGCTGCGGGTCGACAACGAGAACTTCGCCGTTTGATTACTGTGTTGGGCCGCCGTCAAAAAAATAATCCTGTGCTCATTGGAGAACCGGGTGTAGGTAAGACCGCAATTGTTGAGAATTTAGCGCGTCGAATTTACGAAGGAGATGTTCCTTCGGTATTACGTGGTAAACGCATTGTTTCATTGAATATTGGAGGCATGGTTGCCGGTGCAATGTTTCGCGGACAGTTTGAACAGCGCATTAAATCTATTCTTGAGGAACTGCGGCAGGCCGACGATGTGATTGTGTTCATCGATGAATTGCACACGGTTGTTGGTGCAGGAGCAGCGGAAGGTGCGGTTGGAGCTGCAGATATGCTCAAGCCTGCATTAGCCCGAGGTGAATTGCGATGTATCGGTGCGACTACATTGGATGAGTATCGTAAGCATATTGAAAAGGATGCTGCATTAGAGCGTCGTTTCCAACCTGTGTTAGTCGATGAGCCTTCAGCTGAGGAAGCGATAGAGATGCTGCGCATTGTGCGTCCAAACTATGAACTGCACCACAGCGTTAGCATTACTGACGAGGCTATAGAAGCCGCCGTTAAACTCTCTGACCGCTATATCAATGATCGTTTCCTGCCTGATAAAGCCATCGACGTCATGGACGAGGCCGCATCGGCACTGCGCTTAGAGGCGACAGAAAAAGGTATTGTAAGCCCGGTACTCATTTCTGACCTTGAGAAGGAGTTGGCTGATTTCCAGACAAAGAAGGAAGCCGCTGCAAATGCTGAGGATTATGAACGAGCTGCAAAGTTACGCCAACAAGAACTTGTGGTACAAGACAAGCTTGAAAAAGCGCGTGCAGAGTCGGGTAGTTCAATGACCTTACTGGTTACCCCTGAGCTTATCGCTCAAAGTGTTGAGAACTGGACAGGTGTGCCTGTCAGCCAGATGTTAGAGAGTGAACGTCAGAATTTAATCAGTCTTGAAGATGATTTGCGTAAACGCGTAATTGGACAGGACGAGGCTATTAGCGCTGTCGCTCGTGCTATAAGACGGTCACGTGCTGGGCTGAAAGATCCTAAACGTCCGATTGGATCGTTCCTCTTCCTGGGACCAACAGGCGTGGGTAAGACGGAATTGGCGAAGGCATTAGCTGCCGAGCTTTTTGGTGGCGAGGAAAATCTCATTCGCCTGGATATGTCGGAATACATGGAGCCTCATACCGTTTCTCGTTTGTTCGGTAGCCCTCCAGGTTATGTTGGACACGACGAGGGTGGTCAATTAACCGAGCAAGTGCGCCGTCGCCCATATAGTGTGATCCTTCTGGACGAAGTCGAAAAGGCCCATCCAGAAGTCTTCAATGCGCTGTTGCAAATCATGGATGATGGTCGGTTGACCGATGGTCAGGGTCGTACGGTCGACTTTAAGAACACCGTTGTGATTATGACCAGTAATGCTGGCAGCGCTGATATGAAGCGGGCAGTGCGCATTGGCTTCTTGCCAGCAAAAGATGAGGATTCCCGCGATGAGCATCACGAAGTCATTCGTTCCAAGGCAATGGAAGGGTTGAAGCGTATGTTCCGTCCAGAGTTCATTAACCGTATTGACCAGATAGTGGTCTTCCATGCTTTGGGTAGGCCAGAACTCTACAAAATTGTTGATTTGCTACTCGCACAAGTACGCTCTCGTCTGAATGAGCAGAAAATTGAGCTTGTAATCAGCGATGAGGTACGGGATCTGTTGATACGCGAGGGGTTTGACGAAGAGTATGGCGCTCGTCCATTGCGCCGCACGATCCAGACCTACGTTGATGACACGCTGGCGGACGCCTTGCTAAATGGTGTTCTTACGCCTGGTAAAGTTGCTCACCTGGTGATACATGATGGAAACATTGCTGTTGAGACACAGGAAGTGGCTGTGGCAGCGTAATAGATCTGGTTGCAACCCATTCATTATCCACTCAAGTGGGTGGTGAATGGGTTGTTTGGTTACCAGGTTGTCTTCTCCACATTATCTAATCCCTTGACCCTCTCGATTATCTCTTTCATTTTCTTCCCTCGACAATTACAAGAGCTTCCAGCTTGTGAAAACGGTTTTAGGTTGCTCCTAACTAAGTGGATTGTATGAATCACCTACACCTAGTGGACATGTGTCAGGAATCGAAACCACAATTTTTCAACTTTGCTCAAATCGCCACCAACTTCCTCTTTCATTAGTCTTGATACGATGGCAGTTAGCGCAACGGACCTCACATTTAGCTATTTCTTTTTCTATAGTAGGCCATGAGACAGCATTATTCAGTAGCCTGGCTATATTAGCAGACTTGTTGCCGCGCACAACGAAAATCCTTCTCAGAATCTCTTTCTTCACCACAACCTGGACACATCTTTTTCAATAAAATACTGCTCCACTATGCCAAGTATTCAAGTATCATCATACTTACTCTTTTCGTTTTTGCTATCCAAACTACATTTCTTACCCGGTCTAACAAAGTAGGCAATACACTATTACTATTTGATCAAACTAAAATGTAAAGAGCGGGGTGTCAATTCGAAACACCATTACCCATATGTAGGTATCACAGCTTAAAAGTTCTGGAACAATTAGAAAAACTCCTGAACAGATAAAGTTCAGGAGTTTTAGCAGGGGAGACAGGAATCGAACCCGCAACCTGCCGTGAGCCGAACCGGACTTGCACCTTTCAATGCATCCGGCTCTCCAGAAGCAAACTGTAAAGATTTGCTTCCTGTATCCCTTCCCCGTGTCCTGAACATTACTTCAGGTGTTTGAGTACTATGGATACTCCGTCGCCATGCATCTCTCAATGTTTAGGCGATCCCCAGGTTATACATTTGTTCTGGTCCGGGCTTAGGTGTCCTTTTCGTCGTTCCTCTCTGGAGAGGCGTTTGCCAATCCTCCAAAACGCGATTGACAATCCAGAAAATCGAGTCACGACTGGGATTCAAGCAATCCAGCTTTCACCATACCCGGCCTAGCTGCCTGGATATACTTCCTGTTGAAACAGTGGTAACCAGACTTATCGAGCCATGCTGTTGTCCCTTTACCCTTTCGGGATCAGGTCAGACTCGTGCTTTAATTACTTCCGCCTCGGTAATACTGCACTTACACAGTAAGAACAAACGCACCACGAGGGCGCACATACTTTGGAGACGGCTGCTCTGCCAGTTGAGCTACTCCCCTAGGTTCGCCATGATAATAACAGAGCGAAAAGGGTTTGTCAAGAATACGAATTGGCTCTGTAATTGGCTATAATTGGGAACCGACATAAAAGGCTGGAATACGAGAGTAATTGTTTCCCTTCGTCCTACTGAGTATTCAACACCTGTACTACTGCATTTCGTAATGGTTTATCTATTCAGCATATCTGCACTCTTTGTGGACGCCGAAGGATGCCGGGCGAGCCACGCGCGTTATAATGCTGGTAGATTGGGGCTATTGCACATCTGGAAAAGAATTCTTTGGCACTTGTCTTGGAAGACTTCCAAGGCTAAATTGGATATTGTAGTTCGCGGGTATGTTGTTCTCTGTTGTGTACTACAGTCACAATAATGCGGAATAAAGATAAGGAAAAAGCAGAGATGAAAACTCCTTTAGCCGTTCATGAGGAAATGCTCCCTGAGCTGCTAGCGACAGGTTGGGGAGTGGAGGTGGCCAGCAGGCCGCTGTTTATTCCGGTGGGAGATTCGGCGTATTCTTATCGGGTGGAGGCTGTGACGGGAGAACGCTATTATCTGAAGGTGATGGATCGCCGCATGGGCGCTGCGCGACGGCTGGCGGCGAGCATGTGGAGGTTTTCATTGCCTCTGCAGCGTTATGTGTCGGAGTTGGAGCTTGAGGACATAGGCGCACCGTTGCCGCAACTGACACGTGGCGGCTCGCTGGCTCAGGAATACGGCAGGCTGTTCCTGGCACTGTATAGCTTTATCGAGGGCGAGACGCTCTCTGAGGCCTATCCGATGTCTGACGTGCTTGTTGAGCGCATTGGTCGGGCGTTAGGTAGGCTGCATGCGGTGCAGGTTTCAGAGCATTTGCGCCGCAATACAGCGATAGATTCTCATCTCATCGCCTTTGACTCGGGACTGCGTGCTGATTTGGAGACCATTGTGAACATCTCCGAGCGGGCCGTGAACTGGAAACAGCAGTTGCGCGAGCTGGTTGTGCCACGCCTGGAGATGATCGCTCGGTTTACGGCGAGGGCCGAGCATGATGCAGAACAGGTGCGGCAGTTTCCGCAGCAGGCGGTCGTCTGTCATGGGGATCCATGGGGTGGCAATATAATCCCAGCTGCAGAGAGGCGCCTGATCTTTCTGGATTGGGAGTCAGCTGTTATGGCACCTGCTGAGCGCGACGCGTTTGTGTATCTGAACGACCCCAGCAGGCCTGAGTTTTGGGCCTTCTTTCGCGGATATCAGCAGACCCGCGCCCAGTCTGTGCAGTGGCAACGTGTGAGGCTGGCATTTCACGCTTATCGACAGCAGTTGTGCAACCTGGCACACTGGCTGCATCAGCTTTTGCACGAGCGGCTGGATGAGGAGCAGCGTGCCAACGATCTGGAGATGATTAGCTTCCATTGCCTGGATCGTTGGGAAGGAATTGAACAAGGGGCAATACGCCTGCTTACTGCCAACATCCCATGCGGCCTCTCTCACCGTGTGCTTGATTCGCCACCTGATCAGGAGTTTCACTGTTGAGCAGGCAAGGAGGACATACCGAAGCTCAGTGCAGATCGACGAAACTCGATTCCAGAAAGCTCCTCTTACTGTACAGATTCCTTTATTCGATCTCAGCAGTTCTCCACCAGTCACCCTCACGCTCACAGGCGCGTTTGCGGTGACAATTGGCGCATCTCATTTCGCACTTGGCGATTTCAGACTCAATGATGGGCCAATTTCGACCTTGAGTGAGTAAGCGAGATATATTTGCTGTCTTGTGGCCACGAACATGGTCGAATTCGAGGAGGCGAATATCTGATTCGTTACAATCAACACAAGGATGAATAGCAAGGTAGGCGCGCATTTGTTGGTAGATTTGGGCTTGTTGCTGCGTATATTGGTTGGTGCGCCAGTTGTTGCTGCCCTGAAAAGTCTTGATGCGGTGACAGTTGGCACAGCGAATCTCGCACTTAGCAATTTCTGCTTCTAAATTGGACCAGCCAAAGCCTTGTCTTAGTAGATCAGATATTTCTCTATTTTTTCGTCCCCGGACGTGGTCGAATTCGAGGACTCGAATGTCTGTTTCGCCGCAATCGACACAAGGGTGGTTGGAAAGGTAAGTGCGGAGTTGAGTTTTATTCTCACTCTGGATTTGTTCTTTACGAACACGAGTACGGTCCTTATATACTCTCTTGTCATTTTGATAGTGGAGTTTACTAAGGATTGCCTGACAATCCTTGCAACGCGACTGGCGAATACCCAGATACTTGTACTCCCAACTAAAATCTTTCTCAGCATCTCGAGCTTTACCGCAGCTTGAGCAAATCTTTTTCATGAGAATTCTCCTTGTTCAACCAGCATTATGAGTATCAATGAACTAATCTTTCTCACTCATCCATTTCAGGTTATGTAATACTTAACCATGCGTTGATGTGCATGTAAGGAGGTTTTTACTTCTGTTTTGCGAACAAAAACGCTTAATCTGTCTGAGCCCTGCTGTACAATTGGGCAATTGGGCGATCGAAAGCCACCCAACTTGATACAGTGATAGCGATGGTTATGATGAAGCAAAAGGTCAATATGTCACCAAATAAAAGCGAGGAGCTGTAAGGGTCTCCAAAGTGCAAAAGGAGGTTGATATGGTCTATGAAATCAAGCTCTCGTCCATAATGCAGATACAAGAAACAATCGATCAATAGTGATGCAATACCTCTCTTTGGCAAGCGAGAGGTGGATTAGATATGAGGAGAACGACTTCAGGTCAAAAAAAGCCAGCGATGGTGCCAGGTACCTTCAAGGAGAGGGCGGAGAGGGTGGGATTTGAACCCACGGGGGGCAATAAACCCCCACCCACTTAGCAGGCGGGCGCACTAGGCCACTATGCGACCTCTCCATACAGACTCTTGATCGGCTGACAGATGAGATTGTATGTTTATTCATTATTTGGAAAAACCGCGGTATCATCAGCCTTAAACCGCAGCAGTCCAAACACATATTACCAAACCAGAGAAGGTACGTCAAGCTTTTTTGATGGGCTTCGAAATCGCTTGTTGGGCAGTTTACAATCTCCTCGTACCCTTTGATCAGTCGAATAGAAAAGACTTGATTGTCTGCCTGTTTTGCAGGCTTGCCAGTCACTAGTTGGTCTCAGTTTAGTTAACCATGGCTTTTCAACCATCCCTGCGGTTCCCAGATGACGCAAATAATCCCACTTGTACCTGCCGTTTAATGAACTCTAAATTTGGATCATCTGGAGTCAATTTAGGAGGCTCACTTGTGTGGCTGGAACTTCCTTCCTCAGGCTGTTGCAGCAAATGAGTATATGGTGAAGTTTGCAATTGTTGCGGAGTTTGAGGTGTTGATGCCACTGGCCCTGGAGATGAAACAGCCATTGAATCGTTATGGATTGAATATCGCGTACTGCCGAATTGATTGTTTTGCCATGCCATAGGGTCATTTTGTGTTGCTCCTACTGCGGCGACAATAGCTTTTGAACGAGATTGTTTGCGTCTGATATAGAGCACAATAATCAGGATTATTGCTAAGAGGGCTAATGCACCAGTTGTGCCGCCTAAAAGCACAAGGCCTCTTGATTGGTTTACATTAGAATTGTAGCTAGTAGTTCCTGGAGAAGGTGTTTGACCTGTATTTGAATTTTGTGTTCCTACAGGCACTGTCGCACCAATAGTCGGTGTCGAGATGGGTGTAGAAACAACAGTTGTAACTGCTGTAGGTGATGGGTGTTGTGTTGGTGTTGGATCAGGTGTTGGAAGGGGAGTTGGCGATGGGGTAGGCGTAGGTGTAGGAGTGAAAGCATTATAGGTGAATGATACAGATGAACTGAGTATTGGATGTTGACCTCCCACGTTAGCTACGATTTTGTAGGTGCCGCTTGCAATTGTAGTAGGTACTTTAAATGACCTTGAAATAAGGCCATTATTATTTGAAACTGCCGGTGTAATTGTGAATTTTACACTGCCATTTTTAGTCTCCCAAAACAAGTTCACCGTAGTGCCTGCCGGTACATAATTGGAACCTGTGATTGTTGCCTGCTGCACTCCTGCCTGTGTGGAAAAAGAAATAAATATTTGGGGTGAAGATTCTGTGAGCACCGTGAAAGTATTCGCAACGGCCGTTGTACTGCCAAAAGTTGCACATATCGCATATGTGCCTAGTGGTGTACCATTTGGCAAACGTAACCAACCACTAAATGAGCCGTTTGAGAATGCACTTGCCTGAGCTTCTGGAACGCTTATACAGAACGATTCGATCATATATCCTAAGGATACCTGCTCACCATCAGGTTCGGACCAACCAGAGCCGCTTATTGAAATTGTGGCTTCTACAGGGCCAGAAGTAGGACTGCTGCTTACGCTACCAGTTATAGAGCCTCGTGCCGCATATGCCGATGAAACAAATCTTGTCGCAGAATAAAACAAAACTGAAAGACAAAACATTACACTTGTGGCAAGGTAGACGCTGCTTGCAAGTCTCGCACCGTACTTCATTACAATAATCCTTACCAATGCGTTATTCAGAAAATAACGCTCATAAGCACCATAGCGGTTACCTGGAATTTTCTTTTCCCCCTACATCAAGTGTAGATGAGGCAGATTTTAACCGTCAAGAAAAAGGGTAATATGTACTACCTCCGAAAATATCCTGTGATCCCGTTTATTGAAATGAGAAGTGTGCGGGAATGTATGAAGGCTGTCGGCAAAAAATTACTGACTGTCGCTCGAGTTTGGATCAGTGCGATTGAACTGTAGTGAAAGAAACAACGTATGCGGGCAGATGTTTGGTTGACTGAGGAAATCGCCTACTCCGAACGATGCCCTCAATGTAGTCAACCATTGAAAAATGGATCAATAGCATGCTTCTCCTGTGGTTTCTCAGCGAAATCTCCAACAGGTACGTCTGTTTGGATTGATCCTGCTGTCTATGGATTACCTCTTTCTTCTTCACGGAGCCAGTCTCATCAGACTCCTCAAGAA
>Ga0187780_10003755_pt1 | contig 11422 bp, 8 predicted proteins | sample 1015_Q2_SP10_20__FD_132429 | JGI IMG/M metagenome (GOLD analysis project Ga0187780, IMG submission 132429) | Tropical peat soil microbial communities from peatlands in Department of Meta, Colombia - 1015_Q2_SP10_20_MG | ecosystem: Environmental > Terrestrial > Soil > Wetlands > Peat | place...
GGCGCCCGACAGCTCATCCAGCAGCACGGTCTGGCCCGCCTTGAAGCCAGTCGTGCTCGCCACAACGATCGAATACTCACCCTTGACTGCATCGGCGGTGAGACTCGTGGAATCGGCGAAGCCGCCGTTCCACCGCATCGGTCCGAGTATCACGATGGGGGAGGGCTTGGGCCCGGTTGCCTCAACGCCCGGTTTTGCTCCATCGGTCTTCTGGAGTGTGGTCTGTTCGGGGCCGGCGCCGCGCAGCGTGATGCCTTTGTCGATCAGCAGGAAGTTGCCGCTGTTGACGGTGAAAGTTCCGGCAGACAGCAGCACCACCTCACCGGCGGGACACGCCTCTATCGCTGCTTGGATGGCTGCAGTCGCGTCCCGGGCGCCGTTGCCGTAGGCATCCGCAGAGACGCTGGCGCAAACCTTGGAACGCACCGGTACGCCTCCCGGCACTCCGGGGTTCCACGTAGTGATCCGATCTGGCGGGAACATCGTTGTTGACGGGGCGGCAAGATGCGTCGAGGACGATGGCGCCTTGCCAGTCAGTGAGGCCGAGCAGGTCGGGGTGGCCATGACCAAACCCACGATGTGCCTGCTGTCGCAGCCGGCGACCGTGCTCACGAATAAACTATAGATGAGGGCTTCGCCGACGCGCCGGCGGTTTCTCGCGACGACCAGGTTTCGGGCGCTTCGGTGCACTTGCCGCTCCTGTTTGTCTTGGCTTCCTGGTATCGGTGTGTGTTCGCCCGCAGAGTCAACCGAGGATCATAACGTGGTGTACGGCGTTCCAATCGTTCAGGAATGGCGTGCAGAAAAGGCCTCAAGAATAAGCTGCGCGCGCAAGCTCGTATATCGCGACCCCCTGCGCCACCGCAGTGCGCCATCTGTGGTAAAGTCGGTCGCAGAGGGATCATCCGCCAAGGATTTTCAGGAATGTCGAGACTCATCCGGCGGCTGGTCATTTTTCCTTAACGCATCCAACATGATTCGAACGACCAGGCAAGCGGCTTACACGCTGTTCGCCGCGTTGGCGATCGCAATCCTGTCCGCGCCCGCTGCCGGGGCTCCCGCCGCCGTGCAGGGCGCCGCTGCAGCCATCGGCCCAGACTACCGGATCGGTCCCGGTGACAGTTTGCAGATCTACGTCTGGCAGAACCCGGACCTCAGCGTCACGGTGCCCGTGCGGCAGGACGGAAAGGTTTCCACGCCGCTGGTGGAGGACATGCTCGCCGCCGGAAAGACAGCTTCGCAGCTGGCGCGCGATATTGAGGCAGTGCTCGCCGAGTACGTCAGGTCTCCGAAGGTCAACGTCTTCGTGCTGGTGGCGGTCAGCGCCCTCAGCGAGGTGAAGGTTACCGGCCAGGTCAAGGCTCCGAAGGCGTTGCCGTATCACGAAGGCATGACGGTGCTGGATGCGGTGCTCGCCGTAGGCGGGCTCACCGACTTTGCCGCAGGCAACCGCGCGCGAGTGGTTCGGGCGGTGGATGGCAAGGAGCAAGAGATCAAGATCCGTCTCGACAGGCTGCTCGAAAAAGGAGACATGAGCCAGAACATCACCCTGCGGCCCGGTGACGTCCTGCTGATTCCTCAGTCGCGCTTCTGAAGGACCTGTCGCACGCATGATGCACCAGCTCGATAGCCTGCTCGAACAGCTGCGCGGCCTGTGGCGGTTTCGCTGGACGGGCATTGCGGTGGCGTGGGCCGTCCTGCTTCTCGCGCTGGTCGTCATCACGGTGCTGCCGAACCGCTACGAGGCCTCGGCCACGGTATTTGTGAATACGCAGACCGCCGTGGGTGCCGCCACTCGCACTCTCACGCTCGATGACAACACGGACTCACAGATCCAGCTGGTGCGGGAAGCGCTGCTGGGAGGTCCGCAGCTCGCGAGGATTGCCGATGACACGGGTCTCACCGTTCGAGCCCGCACACCGGAGGAGCGGCAAAAGGTGATCGACAAGCTGCGCAACCAAATCCAGATCGGCCTGCGCGCCGCCGGGGCGGCGGCCGGAGGGGGGACTTACGTCATCTCCTACACAAACAAGGACCGCCAGACGAGCCTGAACGTAGTTGATCGCTTCGTGAACACATTCGTCGAGGAGGCGCTGGGAGGTAAGCTCAAAGGCTCCGAGCAGGCGCAGCAGTTTCTCACGCAGCAGATCGCTGACCTCGAGAAGCGCCTGCGCGATGCCGAAGAGGCACTGGCCACCTTCAAGAAGCAGCATGTCGGCTTGCTGCCGGCCGACCAACCAGACTATTTCAAACGTCTGGACGCCGAGTTGGCCGACCTCGACGCGTCCCAGACCAAGCTCTCCGTCGCCACGATGCGACGCGGTGAGCTGGAACGTCAGTTGCGGGGTGAGGATCCGTTGGTGCCCGGCGGCGCCCCGAAGGTGATGGCTCCCGGTGCGCCCGCCAGTGACACTGCGACACGTCTGCAGCAGGCCCAACAGCAGCTGGATGAGCTGCTGCTCAACTATACCGAGAAGCATCCGAAGGTCATTGAGCTGCGCAACACCATCGCGGAGCTGCAGAAGCGCCTGAACGACGAGGTCGAGGCGGCGCGCAAGGGCGACGCGACTGCCGCAGCACGCACTGGGCTCGCCGCCAGCCCCGTGTACCAGAATCTGAAATTGCAGTACGACCAGGTCGGCGTGGAAATCGCAGGGCTACAGGCGGATATCGCCAACCATCGGCAGCGGGTTGCCTCGCTGCGCAGCATGATGAATACGGCTCCCGAAGTGGAGGCGCAGTATTCCCGGCTCAATCGCGACTACAGCGTGGTCAAGGCGCAGTATGAAGCACTAGTCGAGCAGCTCGGCCGTGCTCGGCTCGGCGAGCAGGCGGCGCAGACCGGTCTCGTCCGCTTCGATGTGATCGATCCACCGCGCGCGGGTTTCGATCCGGTCTTTCCCAAGCGGCCGTTGCTCGCAGTCGGCGCACTCGTGGCAGCCATCGCGGCCGGGGCTGGTATCGCGTTCCTTCTCAACCTGCTGCGGCCGGCGTTCGCCAGCGTGCAACGCCTGCACGAGATGACGGGATTGCCGGTGCTCGGGCCGGTCAGCATGACGTGGATCGAGCGGTATGATGCGGAGATGCGGCGCTCGGCGCTGCGACTAGCCGGAGCGGTCCTGGGCATGGTGCTGCTCTGCGGCGTGTTCATGGCGACTCAGCGCCACTTGGCGAACGCCGTCAGGTCCTGGATCTACGTATGAGCATCGTCGAAAGGGCGCTGAAGCGGCTGCAGGCGGACGCGTCGGCCACGCGAACCCGGCGTTTATTCGGCAAGGTCGTCCAGACTGCCGCGTCGCAGGCCGCACCGGGACGCGTGATATCCATCGACCAGGACGCATTGCGTGTGGCAGGTTTACTGGCGCCTCAACATCAGGAGCGGCAGATCTCGAGCCAGTACCGTCATATCAAGCGCCCGCTCATCGCCGCGGCGATGGGCAAGGGGCCGGAGCCCGTGGCGAACGGGCGTCTCATCATGGTGGCGAGCGCATTACCAGGCGAGGGCAAGACCTTCACTGCCATCAATCTGGCTTTCAGCATGGCGATGGAGAAGGATCTGCATGTCGTCCTCGTCGATGGGGACGTTGCCAAGCCGCAGATTAGCAAGATGTTCGGCGTCGGCGCCGAACGCGGACTGCTCGATGCGGTGATCGATCCGACCACCCAACTTGAGCCCCTGATCCTGCCGACCGACGTGCCCAACCTGTTTCTGTTGCCGTCCGGCACACCCAGCGATCGGGCGACGGAGCTGCTTGCGAGCGAGCGGATGCTCGAAGCCATGAGCTGGCTTCTGAGCCAGGACGAAAGGCGGGTCTTCATCTTCGATTCCCCGCCGTTGTTGCTATCGACCGAAGCACCTGCGCTCGCTGAGGTGGTCGGTCAGATCGTGGTGGTGGTGCGCGCCGAATTCACGGAGCACCACGTCCTCCTGGAGGCTTTGAAGCGATTGCCCGAGAGCTGCTCCCCGTCGCTAGTGCTGAATCAGAGCACACAGAAGAAAAGGAGCTACTACTATTATGGTTACGGAGCCCCGGAAGGATCTGCCGCCACTAACAGCGGCCGATAACGGTCTCCGCGAGCGCCTGGCGCGCTCATATCCGGGCGCGTGCAGACCCTGCTACCGGTTCCGAAGCCGATCCTGCACGACCGAGCGGGCGACCCGCATCGGCTCGGTGAGCCGAAACAGGCCGACCACGACCGCGAGGTAGACACAGGCGCAGACGCTCGCGGACGCAACGATCCGCACGAGGCTGGAGCATTGACCGAGAAAGGTCGTTTGCAGCCACGTGCCGCTGGCCACGGCGGCGATTGCGCCGACCAGCTGTGGTCCCACCGCCCGGAGCGTGACTGCCGAGCCGACACTGATCGGGCGGCCAGCATAGCTGACCGAAGGGATCGCTATCAGCGCGCTCGCAACGACGCACGCAACGGCAACCCCCGTGGTGCCAAAGGGCAGGCCGGCGAGAACCGCCAGGATCTGGACCACGAGAGAAACAACCCCCCAGTTTCTCCAGCGGTCCGCCCTGCCGATGGAAAGATGCAACCATCCCTGGGAGCCTTCGATTACCTGTGGAATGCCCCGCAGGGCAATGATCCGCAGGAGCGAGCCCGCGGGCCTCCACTTCTCCCCCAACAATATGACCGTCACGTCTTCTCCTGTCACCGACAGGATCGCAGCCGCCGGCATGAGGAAGAACGCAAGCGCCGAGAGCGCCGACGCGTATTTCTGTCGAAGGGCGGCCACGTTCGCTTGAAGCTTGCTTAGGGCAGCACTTCCTACCGTGTGCACCTGGGCAAGCGCCTGGAAGATTGAACTCTCGTAGAGCGTTGTCGCGTTCTGGTAGTAGCCCACCTGGTCGGGACGGTAGAACAAGCCCAGCCCTATCCGGTCCACTGCCTTGGCAACCGTATAGGTGACTGAGAATCCCACCACGTGCAGGCCGAAGCGGACCATCGACTTTGCTTCACCGTCGAAGGCGGGCGGTCCTGGCCGCCAGCGACATGCGAGCCAGGCTGCAACCACGACCCAGGCCGCGTTGGCGATTGGACGTGCCACGAGCGCCCAGTAGCCCCATCCAGCCATCGCGAGCACGATGGCAGTGGCAATTCCCACCAGACTGCCGAGTAGCTGGATTCGGGCGATTCGCCCGAACTGCATCGTGCGGCGCAGAAGCGCCAGGTGCTGATTGGAGAGCCCCCACAACACAAAGGTGATCGAGGTACAGAGCGCGATAGGCTCGAGCTCAGGTTGGCGATAAACGGCGGCAATCAGCGGACTTGCGGCAGCGAGGGCGATGGCGACCGCCAACCCGACTCCGCTGCTGAGCCAGAAGAGGCTGCTGACCTGGCTGGGGGTTATCTTCTTCCTTTGGGTGGTTGCGTCTCCAAGACCGAAATCGATCAGCAGCGGCGCGAAGCTCGTCAGAACGGTAACGATCGCTACCAACCCAAAGTCGCCCGGCGTCAGAAGCCGGGCAAGGACGATCGCCGCGAGTATCTGCAGTATGCCGTTGCCGTACTGCATCGCGACAGACACGATCCCGCCGCGCAAGGCCATTCGCCCAAGATCTGCGGACTCCTGGTGCTCTGCGAAATATGCGTATACGCCTTCGGCCATGCTATGAGACGCCCCGTCGCAGGAACTCGCGATCGATGGCATCCGGCGGATCGGCGAACAGCGCGAGGCGATCAGCGACGTGCTCGTGCACCAGATCGCTTGCTTCGAGCACTCCCCCGTCCGAGTCGACGGACAGGACGATGACGTCGGCACGCTGCAACTGCTCCGTCATCACAAAAAAACAACCCATGGCACGCAGCAGCGAAGTTGCCAGCGGAACAATGACGATGAGGCACGCCTCGACCAGCATCGTGCCGACGACTGCCACCGTGGATCTTCTTAAAAACACTTCGTTCAGTCGAACCCGGCTGCGCTCGTGCCATCAGATACAGCAGCTGCGAACAAATGGCAACGTGGATGTCAGCCGCGCGGACTTCCACTGATTCTGTGAATGCCGTCGTGCTTGATCAGCGCCTCATGCGACATAGTGTCCCAGGGGATAAAGGTGCTTCGCTTCGATCACGCAGCCCGTCATCCGTTCGCAATATGTCCTGAGGACGGCAATTGACGGGCCTGGTGGCCTCTGGCAGCGTGTCGGATGCCGGATAAAACCTCGCTCTATCTGGCGAGCCACAAGGGATTTGAGTGTCAAACCGCAGGTACGTGCTGATCTCGCCTTGTCGCGATGAGGCCGAGCACATGCGCCGCACACTGGAGAGTGTCATGGCGCAGAGCGTCCCTCCGGCGCTGTGGGTTGTTGTGGACGATGGATCCACCGACGACACTGCGGCGATTCTCGAGAGCTACCGCCCCCGCATCCCTTGTCTGAAGGTGGTGCGGCGGGCGGACCGCGGCAGGCGTAGCGTCGGCCCCGGTGTGATCGAAGCATTCTATGCAGGTCTTGAGACGGTCGTGCTCGGGGAGTTCGACTATCTCTGCAAGCTCGATCTCGACCTCGATCTACCGCCGCGCTATTTCGAGCTGCTGATGGAGCGCATGGAGGCGAATCCTCGGCTCGGAACCACTTCGGGAAAGCCGTACTTCATCGACCCGAACAGCGGCAAGCTGGTTGCCGAGGTTTGTGGCGACGAGATGTCGGTAGGGATGACGAAGTTCTATCGGGTGCCCTGCTTCCGTGAGATCGGCGGGTTCGTGCGCCAGGTCATGTGGGACGGTATCGACTGCCATCGGTGCAGGATGCTCGGCTGGATCGCGGACAGCGTAGACGACGAGGCATTGAGATTCATCCATCTGCGCCCGATGGGATCGAGCCAGAAAGGGATCTGGACCGGTCGGGTTCGTTGGGGCTACGGACAGTACTTCATGGGCACCGCGCCCTTATACCTCCTGGCCAGCGCATTATTCCGGCTGCCGAGGCGTCCGTTCGTCGCAGGCAGCATCGCGATGATCTGGGGCTTTGTCTCCAGCGCGCTGCGTGGACTCGGGCGGTATGACGACCTTGAATTCCGCAGGTTCCTGCGGCGCTATCAATACGCCTGCCTGCGGGTTGGAAAAGGCAGGGCGACGATAAAATTCAACGACGCACAAGAAACAGTCTGGCGGGCTAGACTGGAACGCACGTGTTCAAATACTTCCTGATCTCGGTCGCGTTCGCACCACTGCTCGTGGGCGTCATTGCGGCGAAGGGGTCCGACGGCGCACGTGCCCGAGGGAGGCTGAGAGCCGCCTGGATCTTGTACGCGATTCTGTGGTTCGGCGTGCTGTACTACCTGAGGTTTCGATGGGCCTAAACCCGCGCAGCTCCCAGCGCGCGGAGCGTACCGACGGGAGAAGCATGATCACGACGATCATGTTTGGCCTTCTCTTCGTCGGCTGGGTCGGGGAATGGCCCCTTAAGATCGATATCGAGCTTTACAATGGCCATTGGCGGAGCTTCTTCGTGGTATTCGCTCCGCTGTTCGCTCCTGTGCCTGGAATTTCGCTTTTTCCCTGGCAGATTCTGTTGATTGCTATCGCTCCGTTCTGTCTCGCTAACTCCGGCGCGCGGCGGCACGCACGGGAGCTTGACCGGGCGCTCTTCGTCAGCATCGGCTGCATCGCCATCGCCTTCCTCTGGGGGCTGATCCACGGCGGCTCGCCGTACTTCGCCTACTATCAGATCTGGCGCTTTCTCGCGGCGCTGCTGATCGGGTACATGCTGATGTCGCTAATGCGCACCGAGCGCGACCTGGGCACCCTCGCCAAAGTCGTGGTTTTTGCGGCGCTGATCCGGGCGACGCTCTGCATCTACTATTTTTGGACGCATATCTACGGACAGGTCTACCCTCCGCCGGAATACGTCACGAGCCACGACGACTCCATGCTGTTCGTGACGGCGACCCTGATCGTATCGGTCTGGGCATGCCTTAAAGGCGGCAGGGGTCCATGGATCGTCGCGGCTCTCGTGCTGCCATACGTGCTCTACGCCATCGTGCTGAACACTCGGCGTATCGCCTGGGTGGAGTTGGGGCTGTCACTGCCGTTGATCTACGTGTTGATCGGCCCCGGGCCATTGCGGAGCCGGATCAACAAATGGGCACTTAGGATCGCGCCCGTCGCTGTCATCTATCTCGTCGCGGGATTGGGAAGCAACAGCGGCGTGTTTGCGCCGGTTCATGCACTGCTCACTACGGGCAGCAACTATGACCCGTCTTCGCTCACGCGACAGGAGGAAGCCCGCAACCTGCTGCACACACTGGTCGATCTCGGTAATCCGATTTTCGGGACCGGCCTGGGTGTTCCCTACGACAAGGCTGAGAGTTACTGGTCGAATTACGATGCCGGCTGGGTTCTGACTTTGTATACCCCGCACAACGCGATTCTCGGGCTGGCTGCTTTCACCGGCCTCGTGGGAATCATCGGCATATGGGGAGTGGTGCCGGTGGGCGCCTACCTCGCGGCTCGGGGCTATTGGGGTTCCAAGGACCTAGTGCCGCGAGCAGCCGCGATGGTCGCGCTCGGCTCGCTTGCTGCCTACAGCGTGCACTGCTACGGCGACATCGGGTTCCAGTCCTTCCCCGTCTCACTGATGTTTGGTGCGGCTCTTGGAACCGCGGGTAAGGTCGCGGCGTGGAGTGAGGCGCTACCTGCGACGCGAACGGCCCTCGCCGGAGGGGGAGGCGCGCGCCGGGCGGCCGAGCCGCCGCGGGCAAACGGAAATGCCGAAGTAACCCAGCCTGGGTATGCGCCAACATCGCGGCGGCCAGGGCGGCCGCTGCCGCGCTAGAGGTCAGAAGACAGCAATGTGCGGAATTGCCGGTGCCGTAGGCAATCTTGCGTCTTCGGCTGTCAATGCAGCGCCGAATCGCAACGCGGTCACAGCCTGCGTCGATCGGATCAGCGGCGCGCAGCGCCATCGCGGCCCCGACGGCGCCGGAACCTGGGCGACCGAGGCAGGCGAAGTGGTGTTCGGCCATCGTCGCCTCGCGATCATCGATCTCAGCGAGGCCGGCGCTCAACCGATGGTCGACGCCGAGAGCGGCTGTGTCATCACCTTCAACGGAGAGATCTACAACTTCAGGGAGATCAGGCGCGAGCTCGAAACGCTCGGCGATCAATTCCGCTCGTCCTCCGACACGGAAGTGATTCTCAAAGCCTACAGCCGTTGGGGGCTCGGCGTCGTACCGCGCCTGCGCGGGATCTTCGCGATGGCCATCTGGGATCCGCGTGCTCGCTGCGTGCACCTGGTGCGCGATCACCTCGGCATCAAGCCGCTCTACTGGACCCGGGTCCGGCACAGCACGCTCGGGGGGGAGACCCTGTTGTTCGCATCTGAAGTGCGGGCGCTGCTGGCAAGCGGTGTGGTTGCACGCCGGCTGGATCCGGCCGGTGTCGCCTCTTACCTGGCGCAGGGCTTTGTGGTGGGGCCCACCACCGCTGTCGAGGGAATTGAGCTGCTGCCAGCCGCCGGCATCCTGACCATCGCCGCCGGCAGGAGGGCGGAAGATGCAGGCAGCAACCGGCACACGTTGGGGTGCTATTGGCGGCCGCCTTCGTCCGACATAGACCGTACGACCGAGGAAGAGCTGCGCGCTGAGCTTGCCAACACCATCCGTATGCAGCTCGTCTCGGACGCGCCGCTCGGGATTTTTCTCTCGGGTGGAATCGACTCCAGCGCCGTGGCGGCGCTTGCCAGCGAAGCCGAGCCGGAGGCGGTACACACCTTTACGATTGGTTTTGAAGAGCCCGCCCTCGATGAGTCGCAGTATGCGGCTCGCGTTGCGGAGGCGATCGGCAGCCGGCACACCAGTGTGACCCTGCGCGAACAAGACTTCCTGCGGCAGCTCCCGGACGCCTTGACGGCGATCGACCAGCCCACGTTCGATGCCCTCAACACCTACTTCGTCAGCCGGGCGGCCCGCGAGGCCGGGATGACCGTCGCGCTGGCCGGAACGGGTGGCGATGAGCTCTTCGGTGGCTATCGGAGCTATGTCGAGCTTCCAAAGATGCTGGATGCCGGGGCGTGGGTGCCCTGGCCGCTCGGGGGCGCGATTGGCGGTGCTTATCGCGCTGTCGCTGCAATCTACTGGAACCTGCTGGGACAGGCCCCGCCGCAAACGCGCTGGGGAAAGATCGCCGATGTGGCGGGGGCCGGCGGTGATCTTCTGCGCCTCTACCAGACCTCCTACGCCTTGTTTACGAGAGAGGCCCAGTCGCGCCTCGCCTCGGCGCGCGTGCAGGCGGCTCAGAGAGCTCGGGATTTCGGCCTCGATGCCGGGGTCGCCGGCGTCTGGCGAGACCGGATCGACGACTGCGACATTCTGCACGCGATCTCGCTACTGGAGTTGTCGAGCTTCGTCGGCGAGCGCTTGCTGCGTGACACGGACACCGCGAGCATGGCCGTCTCGCTCGAGGCGCGGGTGCCGCTGCTCGATTGGGCTCTGTGCGAGAAGGTGGCAGGCATCGATCCGTCGCGACGATTCTCGCCGCTCGGCAAGAAACGCCTTTTGCGGGAGCTCGCCCTCGGGCGGCTCGATCCGGCCATATTTGATCGGCCCAAGTCCGGCTTCGTGCTGCCGATCGGCCAGTGGGCAAAGCGGCGGTTGCAACCGGAGATGGAGCGCCTGCTCTCCGACGCCGCGTTGGTCAGCCGCGCGGGCCTGCGGCCGGAGACGGTGCGGACCTTGTGGAAGTCCTACGTTGCTGGCAGGCCCGGTCTGTACTGGTCGCGCGTCTGGTCCATCTACGTGCTGCTTTCGTGGTGTCAGAACCACGACATGGCGCTCGCCGCATGAACGAGCGGCTGAAGGTGTTGTTAGTGTCGCCCATGGCACCCAGCCCGCCACGATTCGGGGCACAGGCACGCACCCACGGCCTGCTCAGTAACTTCGCGCAGCGCCACGATCTGAGCGCCGTCGTGCTCCACGACGACGATGCGACACCTGGCACAAGCGGCCCGCCCATGTTGACCTACTGCCGTGAAGTGACCTTCGTGCGCAATCCGAATAGCGCGACGGGATGGCGGCGCCGCGCTCTGCAGGTGCGCTCGTGGCTTTCCCGGAGCAGCTACCAGCGCCACACGTCCACGGCGCCCGCCTTCCAGGAAACGCTGGACCTCGTGCTCGGGAGCCAACGCTTCGACGTGGTATTCGTCAATTTCCCTCATCTGGCGCACTATCGCCTGCGCTGTTCGCCGGCCGGTGCGATGCCGCCCGCGATCGTCATCGATTCTCACGACATCCACTACGACCTTGCACGCCAGGTCTCGGCGAGCACCGTCTCGTTCGGGCGGCGCCTGCACGCGCGGTTCAACTGGCGCAAGCTGGCGCGCGAGGAACTCGCGGCCTATCGCGCCGCCGACGGCGTGTGTGTCTGCAGCTTGGCGGACCAGGAGCGCCTTGCCATCGATGCTCCGTCCGCCAATAC
>Ga0187780_10003756_pt1 | contig 11422 bp, 6 predicted proteins | sample 1015_Q2_SP10_20__FD_132429 | JGI IMG/M metagenome (GOLD analysis project Ga0187780, IMG submission 132429) | Tropical peat soil microbial communities from peatlands in Department of Meta, Colombia - 1015_Q2_SP10_20_MG | ecosystem: Environmental > Terrestrial > Soil > Wetlands > Peat | place...
CGTCAACTGATTAAAGTAAATCCCACTCTCAAGCGGCCCACCTGCCGAAACCTGATAATATCCGCTAAGCGGGGCAAGCGCAGGCGTCGGTGCACCGTAACCGTTGCTCGGAACATATTCGTGCCACGGGAACCCGATTTCGTCTCCAAGAACAGCGACGTTGCACGCGTAACCTACAGTTCTCCTGGAATAGTAGAACTCTTGGCCGCCTGCTACACATGGTAGTGGTGACCATGAGACCATGTTAGCGCTCGGGTCTGGAATATGGTTGAGTGTTGGAGCATCGTACAATTCAATCTTAATGTATGCTGTTTCCGGCCATGGCTCATCACCGAACTGGTGCTTAGTGAACACGTTACCGTGAATCACTGGACCAGGCTGTAGATAACCATCGAAGTGCAAAGACTGACCTTTCAGCACAGTGAACCCTGACTGAACAAGCGTCTTCGGATAACCAGCCGCTGACGCGTACAGGTCATAAACTCCAGGCGCTAAGCCTTCCACTTCATAGTGGCCCTGGGCTGTTGCGTTGAAGTAACCCACCGCGTTAGTCAGCGGAAGATCCGGACGAGCCTGACCAGTATAGGGATCCAAACGCGTAGTCATAACCGCCTCAACTCTACCCGCCTCCATAACCGGCTGACTGTACAAGGTCTGATTGTAACCTGCATACCGGACCGTACCGGTAATGATAGCGGGGTCAATCTCACCCTTAACAAGCAAAACCGGCCAATTCTCAGTCGGAATAAATTGAGTCTGACTCTCTCCGAAGATGCCTGCGTCGAACGGAGCGGTGAATGAGTATGTACCCTCGTTTCCGCCAAGGTAGAAGCCGTCGGGGCCGGCTCCGTTCCCTAGGAGGATTTTGAAGAAGTATCTTCCAGCAGTTGATGGAGCCATAACACCGTTAATCCTGATGTAGTACCATTCCCCGAGCGAAGTGAACTGGATCCGTTCATGGTTATAGTACGGCGTCTGAGTGTTTGCCGCAGTATACCCACTCGCGCTCTGTCCTGCATCAGCAGCGATGAAGACTTCAGTGCAATCCGGGCAGAACCGGTCATATGGTCCTGCCTTGACGACGAGCGCGTTTGCATAATCGTTCGTGAAGCTCGTGACGACCTGTGACGCATCAGGGACAGTGAAGCCGGGTGAGAGCATAATTCCTACCCAATCCCACGCTCCCGTATACCGCGCGGTGCAAGTAGCAGGGGCTTGCGTTGTGCAAGCAGTTGCGTTGAGTGCGAAGATCAGATCACCAGTTGATCCAGTTAGTACGGCTCCGAATGGAGCATACGTGTCACCTTCCAGTTGATACCAACTTGAACTTGGGGCGTTACCTTGCTGATTGACTCCCGGCACTGCTGGAGGCTTTTGTCCGGGATAGGGAGACTGATACCCTGGCGCATTATTAACGGACGCAAAGTTGGGGACGCCTCCCCAAGTGTTCTGACCCCCTCCCGGCCAAACGTATCCGATCACGCCTGGCACATGTGGATCGAAATCATTAGCATGATACCGAAATGTTCCTGTAAGGTCACCCAAAGTAAAGTGACCCTGAACAGGATTAACGACCAAAATCGTGCTTAGAAGGAAGATCCCAACTACCAGTAACGAAGATAGCTTACGATTCACCCTGGACCCCTGCTAATAGAGCTCGTGATAGTTTGATGGCTCGAAGAGCCCTTAATACTATATGTCGGCGACCAAAGTAGGCCACATATGGCGTCAGCTGGAATTACCTGACCAATCGGAAACGCACACGAATATTCATTTGTCCGCTAGCCGGCGAACAAGGGAATCAAGTTAGGGTTTGGTCGTCGAGCGTCGGATGACGGCTCATGAAGTCTTGTACGCCTGAATCCAAGCTCAAGAAGATTCGACTCTCGCCGAGTTTGTCTAAGAGCCCAGACCGCCGTAGTTTTTCACGAACAGGATCGCTAACATGAGCCAGAAGCAGTTCGATTTTGGTAGCTTCAAGTTCGCTGAAGAGTGTCTTTAGCATGTCAAGACTCGTGAAGTCTAGTCCAGCACTTGCGCCAATATCCAACAGGACAGCCTTTGGTGGAGGAACACTTGTTGAAATCGATTTGAGAATTTGGGAGCGAGTTACATTCGCGTTCGCGAAGAAGAGTGGAGTATCGATTCGAAGTATCAGCAGACCTGGAAGTGATTTGACTTCCGGGTGACGAGCCGAATCGGAGTAGTTGTTGGGTTGTGATGGAACTCTTCCCAACACGGCCAAATGTGGCTTACTTGCTACATATACGACCATCACGATCGAGAGAAAAACGGCGATCAATAGCCCCGGTACCAAATCAATGGCGATCACGCCAAGCAACGCGATTATTGCCGGCAAAAAGTCCCTTCGAAAATCTCTGTAAAACCACACAAGTGTCTTCACATCCAACAGGCGCGCGACTGCCGAAATGACCACTGCCGCCAAGACCGCATTGGGGAGTGATGTGAAAAATGGGGCCAAAAGAACGAGCGTGGCCACCACAAGAATTGAAGAGACGATTGAAGAAAGCTGTGTTTGATTTCCTGCTTGATCACCCGTTAAAGTGGGTGACTTGCTCGCGCCAATTGTGAATCCCTGAAACAGGCCTGAGCTGAGATTTGCGACTCCAAGAGCAATCAGATCCTGATTAGGATCGATATCGTAATTGTGCCTCGCAGCGAAACCGCGCGAAAGACTGATGGTTTCCCCGATGGTCAAGAAGACCAATCCTCCAGCCTCTGCCATTAGAAGAGTGAGATCAGGGATGCTCACGTTAGGAATCGTAAGTGAAGGTAGTCCGTTCGGGATTGAGCCAACGACGCTAACGCCTTGTTGATTGAGCTTGAGTGTCGACGATATCAAGATGCCCAATACTAGTGCGACAAGCGGACCAGGTATCCGAGGGCAGTATCGTCTTAGAATTAAGATCAAGGAGAGAGAAACCAGGCCAATTCCGAGTGTCCAGATATTCGTTCCGCCGATACCACTAATGAGTTGAGCTATTCGCGCAAAGACGTTCCCTGAACCTCCAGGTATCCCGAACAGTTTCGGGGCTTGGCGCACAATAATGTCAATTCCAACTCCGAACAGAAAACCGGTAATGACCGGCTTGGAGATAAACTCCGAAATGAAGCCTAACTTCACGCTTCCTACTACCACTATAATCGCGCCGACAAGTAATGCCATCATCGCGCTTAGAGCAGCATACCTCGCAAGGTCTCCGCCCGGATTCAATTCTGAGACTATGGCTGCAGACATTACAGCTGCCGTTGCAGTGGCGGAAACTTTGACATGTTTACTTGTTGAGAAGATAGCGAATGCTATCAGCCCAGCGAACGCAGCATAAAGTCCCGCCTGCGGGGGCATACCTGCTAGTCCTGCATCAGCCATTGCTGACGGCACGACGACTCCCCACACTGTGATTCCAGCTATAACGTCGGCACGAAGCAGATTGCGCTGATATTTCGGAAGCCAAGTGGCAATCGGTACATATTTCTTGAAGTCCTGCAAAGAAACTTTCACATTACACAACCTCTAGTTTAGAGTGTACCGCACGCATGCTGTGCAGGTATACTTCGCGTCAGGATTTCTATTTTTGGATATAATCTTGGATGATGTTCCATGTCACTTAGTTGAGTAGTGGTTAATGAGATCAAATGTTGTCCAAGGCTTACATTGTTCAGGTGCGAACCCAAGCAATTTTGCCTGCGCGTGTATTTTGGGAATATTTGGTCCCTCTACCTCAAGGAAAGTTGGTATATGCGAGTACTGGCCAGTATACTTGTCAATATCAACTTCCACGTCGCCGTTCATTATGTAGCTCGTTCTATGCTTCTCCATTCGCATAGTTGGTATTAGGCCGAGAGATTGCAAGATCGAGTTAGCTGCCTCAAAGTCTGAAACTGAGACATTGTACTCGACTCGGACCTTTGCTGTGTCACTCTCAACGAACTTCTTGAAAGTGATCCCTGCTTTACTCCCGATTCTTCTGAGCCGAAGCAGATTCTTTGCCTTCGAGATGGAGTTGCTTGGAAAGTCAAAGAATATTGTGTCCACGTCGTCATCAAGAGTCTTCGTTGCCTTCAAACTCTTGAGCCTCGCCTCAACTTCTTCTCGGTCGATCTCGATGATTTTTACTTCAATTTCCACGAGGCTGCCCCTTCTTTTGATCATCCCATTTGAACGACATTATTACGCCGCTGATCGTTCTGAAGATGTTTTCGATCCCAACCAATTCTGTGATCCCATATCGATCTAATTCGAAACCTACGTTGTCTGCGACCTCAGCCAACACTAACTGAGTGTTTCGCTGCTTCAACATATCGTGAACAGCGCGTATGGTTTCGGCTGCAGAGAAATCTATGTCGTCAACCGCGTCCAAGGCGAGGCAGAACCAGATGAGAGGCGGCGTGGCTGTTTTAGCAAGCTCTTGAACTTCGTTTGAGAAGACTTCAGCGTTGGCGTAGTACATGCTGTGGGTGAACCTGTAAACAACGAGTCCCGGGAGAAGTTGTGCATGACTTGATATCGGAGCAACAATTCTTTCCCCCGACTCGCTGAGTGTAATAAGAGAATTCTTCGGCCTGTACCCTCTACGGACATGATCAAGGAGTGACAGGACCATAGCAAAAATAATTCCTTGCTCTACACCAATGAAAAATACAGTTGCTGAAGTAATTAACGCAACCCAAAACTCGCTTCTACGCTGAATGAAAATTCTCCGCATACCCTTTACGTCAATCAACTCCACCCCAACGAGGAAAACAATGGCTGCTAGGACGGCGCTTGGCATATATGCCAAAGGCCCAGTCAGGAACATGAGAACTACCACTACAACAACAACGGTGGCAAGCTGCGCCAACTGGGTACGCCCACCTGCTCCGTCAACCATCTGAGTCTTCGTGGGGCTACCGTTGACGACAAATGTTCCCGACACTGCGGCTCCAATATTAGCTAGGGCGAGTCCAATCAAGTCCCTGTTCTCATCCAGATGCTCATCGTATCGACTGGCATAAGCACGTGAAGTTGCAGAGCTCTGAGCAATGATGATTATGAACATCGAAAATGCCACGGGCAGCAACTGCTCAAAAATACCCAAGCTCAAGTTCACCTGAGGGAACATCAAATGAGGCAACCCACTTGGAACGGCGCCCACGACGGCGACATTCTTCGCTGCCAAGTTGAGCCCAAAACTTACGGTGATGGCACCAACAACTGCAATAAGCGCTCCAGGGATCCGCTTCGATATATATCTCGAGACTACTATGATTGCGATTACTGCAATGGCAATTGCGAGCGTGTAAGGATTCGCTTGAGATAATTCGGGGACGAGACTAAACAGCTTACTGATCGGTCCTGCTCCTCTAGCTGAAAGCCCAAGAATGTCAGGGATTTGAGAGATTGCTACCTGTAATCCTACACCGGTCAGAAAGCCCACAAGGACAGTCCGCGAGAGGAAATCGGCGAGAAAACCCAACTTAACAATACGCGCCAGAATGAGGAACAAACCAGCCATAAGCGCCAAAAGACCAGCGTATGCAACGTATTGAGGAGTTTCGATTGTCGCAATTCCAACGAGTCCCGCTGCAAGCACAGCTGCCGTTGCGGAGTCAGCTCCGACAGCCAAGTGGCGTGATGATCCGAGGCATGCGAACAAAGCTAGAGGAATTATAATTGTGTAAAGCCCGGTAACTATTGGCGTGCCGGCAATCTTCGTGTACCCCAACACCTCGGGCATCGCGGCAGCTGCATAGGTGAGACCAGCCACAATTTCCACGGGTACTTGAGTTCGTGAGATTGGTAGTATACCTTGGAATAGTGGAAAGCTGTTTGGTTTGTCCAAATTCTGTGCAAATACATTCTTGATCTGGCGAAGAGTCAATCTGAGAGCCTTAGGACGCGAGCGCGTTGTGGCTCCTTACGTGCGCTCGCGTATTAATGCGGATTGGTATACCTTCAATGTTTCTACGTCAAGCTCGTTCTGGAGAGCGTTCCAGAGAATCATTTTCAACTGGGCGCCGCTCGACGAGACAAACGTGGACGCCGAAGTTCCAAAGCAGATATACTTGTTTCTGAAATATGAATATGGAGATGAAAATGAATTATTCTAAAGAGTTCAGGGTCCAACCAGACAGCAAGGTGAAACTGGACAAAATTGACGCAAATTATAAGGGAGACGAAAAGGACAAAGAATCGGCTCAGATCACGATAGCGAAATACGTGCAACGACTTCCTGAATTGCAGTACCTGATGTACGCTGAAAACAAACGTTCGCTCCTAATCATACTCCAAGGAATGGATGCGGCCGGGAAGGACGGCACAATTAACCATGTAATGTCCGTGATGAACCCACAAGGATGCCGAGTTTACGCATTCAAAACACCGTCAGTAAGAGAACAAGCTCGCGACTTCCTATGGCGCATTCATGCGGCTGCACCACGCAAGGGAGAAGTTGCAATATTCAATCGCTCGCAGTACGAGGACGTTCTAGTCGTGCGGGTGCATAACCTGGTCCCGAAAGAAGTTTGGTCCAAACGTTACGAGGAGATCAACGCATTTGAAAGATTATTAGCGAATTATGGCACGCATATCCTGAAATTCTACTTACACATCGACAGAGAAGAACAACTCGCCCGATTCAAGCAGCGCCTGGATGATCCGAGTCGATACTGGAAGATCAGTGAATCAGATTACAATGAACGAAAGTACTGGGACGACTATCAGGAAGCCTTCGAAGACGCGATCAGCAAATGCAGCACCGACTACGCGCCTTGGTACATTATCCCCGCTAACCGCAAATGGTTCCGCAACCTAGCAGTATCTCAAATCCTAGTGGACACGTTGGAATCACTCAAAATGAAGTTTCCAGAACCGACAGTAAACATCGAGGAGATTAGGAAGAAATATCACGCAGCGTTAAGAGAGGAAAAGAGAAACGCATAGTCATACGGCCGATCTCGAGGGGTGCAGATTCAAAATAGAGATACCAGTCCCACAATTACTAGCCAAATACCCATAAGGACTGAAAGATCTCGCGGGTCCATTGACAATGAACCTAGGATGAGATAGACTACTCCCAACAATACACCCACTACTCCGACTTCTCTTGCGAAACGGTACCTCGGCTTGAAAACGTGCACGAGTCCGGAGATTATCAGAATTCCAGCACTCAGATAGAGCGCGAAACCCACCAAAGCAGACAACGCACTCACATTACCAAACATCCCTACCCCTGCAATCAATCCCAGAACACCAAGTATCAGAAACGCAATCGCAGCATCCTTACTCGCATGGTAAGTGAATGCACCGAACATCAGCAATCCCACGCCAACCAGAACCAGGATGAACCCGAGAATCGCGGAGAGCGTCCACAAACCGAACCATGGAAACACCAGAAGAATCAGTCCGAAAATTATTGCGGAAATTCCAGACAAGCGTGTCATGTTAATCTCTCTAGAATTAGCCGTGTAGCAATCGGAGCGACATAAATCAGTTTCGAGGCATCAGACGACCTTGTACAGGCAATTAACCTAATCTGCGATCTCCAACGCGATAAGTCGTGACCTTCCACCGCAGACAATACTTCATTCAGTTTCGTATTTTCCGTCTCATTTCTAATATTGCTCTCACTCGTTAGTCTGCCTTGCTAATCGCACGCGTCAAAGAGCTTTGGTCACTTCGTTGGCAAGCTGTCTTTCTCTTTGTCTAAGCGGTTGCGTCCAACGTGTAAAGAATCGCTATCCGCCGAAGATTAACATGCCGTGTTAAGCTCGATATTCAATTGGAATTCAGAGTCAGGCAGGAACGGCAGTCGGATAATTCGTAGGTGTAATCTTTGACGATATGTCCGCGATGTTCGTTCGTGAACTCCGACCAAGCAAAATTCTGCGGCGTTTGTGGAGAGCCCCTCGTTAAACGTCCCCCGGTCAAGGTTGAAGTGAAACCAGTCGCTGACATCACTCCATCGCAACTGAAAAAAAAGGAAACATGTTTCTACCATACTGAACTTCCTGCAACTCGCTTCTGTTCCAGATGCGGTTGCCCGATATGCACGGAGTGTTCAAAACCGTACGGCGATCTCTACTTCTGTCCGGAGTGCTACTGGGGGCTTGCTCCGAGGAGTACTCAGAAGAATGAACCGAACCAGCCTACAACTGTAACCCCCGTAGTTAGCGAGCAAGTTCTCTTGTTCAAGCTGTCGTTACTGTCGATACTTATGGGAATTCTGGGAGCGATCGTGTTGTACATCTTCGCCTTCATCATGCATTATGGTATCGAGTTTCTTTGGGTGACTGTCCCCCTTTTCCTTGGCATACTTCCTGAATTCTTAGCCCCTCCTTACTTCATAATTTCAATGACGCTAATCGGCGGCTTGCTTGCCGGGGCCATAACCAAAGCCACTAAGGTCCGGCCGACGCTGTTACAGCAAGAACTTGAGGAAATTGCGGCACATGGAAGATATGGCATGCTCGATGGCATAGTCGGAATGATAAGAGGACTAGTAGCTATCCTATTCGGCGCATCAATCGGACCAGAAGGGCCAATGACCGGAGCGTGTGCATCTCTAGGAACTTGGTTTGCCGAACGTGCTAATCTGCCGAAGCCTGAAGTGATGGTATGCTTGTCCGCCGCGATAAGCGGGATGTTCGGTGGTTTTCTAAACACTCCCGTCGGATGGCCAATTCTCTTCGTGGAAGGCGGGTTGGAGAGTGGAAAATTAAGCTGGAAAGTTTTGCTTCCTACGATTCTTGCAGGTTCTGTTGGCGCCGGACTCTTTTTCGTACTTACTGGCGCAAGTTTCATGGGGGAATTTATTGTTCCGCCCGTTCCCGGCTTCGACTTCATCTTTCTGATTTACGCTGTCATACTTGGCTTGGTGGGCGCTCTACTCGGCATGCTGTTTGTCTATTTCTTCAATGGCCTCAAACGATTGGTTAAGCGCTGGGAAGTGAATCATGCGATCGAGCTTGGCTTGTTAGCAGGATTAGTCTTAGGCGTGGTGGCATCTGGGTTTCCTCTCGTGCTCTTCGATGGTGCGAGCGTAAATACGCTGACTATCGGAACGCTCATCACTAGTGCAGCGGGACTCGGCGCTCCCATGGTATTCCTGTACTCCTTCATGAAACTTACAGTGACAGTGGTCTGCTTGGCATTCGGCGAGGCTGGAGGATTCTTCTTTCCGACCTTTTTCATAGGAGGTGCAATGGGATTGGCGATTAACCTTGTCTTTCCATTCATTCCTCTAGCGATCTGCATGTCATGCATTATGATAGGCATCGTAATGGCTCTGGCCAAAGTTCCGATAGCCATGTCACTCATAATCGCCCTAGCGTTCGGCGTCCGACTGACAGGAGTCGTTGCAGTCGCTGCGGTGACTGCCTACCTTCTCACGTACAGCGTGCACCTCAGTTTCGGCGACAAGGAAGAGAAACATGTCGCTGGTCCGAAGCAGTCGTAGCGAGTGGACTGCGACTATTGAAGAAGCTTAGGATCGTCGCAGCCGTACTCTTTGTTATCATGCTGAATCCGTCGAATATGTCATCGGTTCATGCCTCAACAACGTTTGGCCGTTGGCGTGACATTAACCCAACGGATTACAGTGGCGACGTTGGAGGGACCATTCGAGGAATTTTCATACGGATCGGTGGATGGGGCGCTATAGGTGCTGGCGACGGATGGGTGGTCGGAGGAGACTTTGCTGGGACTGCCAAAGCAGTTGGAATCATTGCTCATTATGATGGTTTCTCATGGAGCCTCTATCCTCCTCCTGACCCAAAATCAGTGTACTATTCCGTGAATTTCTGTAGGCCCGGCTCCCTAACGGTTGGTCCAATGTGTCCGCCGAACGCTGACGGGTCCGATGGATGGATGGTGGGGAGTTCACTAGCGGGTCCTGCAGCCACTTATTGGACGGGATCGGCCCTAATGGAAGCAAGGAACGGATTAGCTCTTGCTAACGTTCGCAATTTGACATCTGTCTTCATGGTTTGCCATTCTCCCGGCTTTGCGTTAGGTTGCTCTGGTCCTTTTGCTGCGGGTGGACTTACCTACGCTGCAGGCCAGGCAATTACAGCAAGCGGCCCTCATGGCGTAGTTTGCAACTTTCATGGGTCCCCACGAGCTGCTGGAGGATGGACATGCCCTTTCATCAGTTCAGGGTTCGGAAACACTCAGTATAACAGCTTAAGCATGTATGTAGAACGTACTGGTGGCGTGGGATGGTTAGGCGGCTTCGCGGTCGGCACAAACGGTTGGATTGCGCGATTAAGCTACGGAGCATGGACTGAAAGTCAGATTGCGCCAGGAGTCACCTTCCGTTCTGTCTTCGTTGATCAAGGTGGCGATAATCTTGACGCATGGGCAGTGGGCGATTCCTATTCAGGTGCGGCTCAGATCTGGCATTTCTGCTGTGGACCTGCAGGTACCTGGCAAGGTCCCGTAAGCCCAACGGCGACGGACCAGAATCTTGAGAACGTCTTCCTAGTCAGTCCGACCGAAGGTTGGGCAGTTGGTAGTCAGAGTGTGATTCTGCATTCAACTACCCTAAACTCTACAAATGTGTGGGTGACACTCACACGACCGCTCCAAACGGCAACTGGCGCCGGTGTGGACTTGATCGGACTATCTTTCCCTAACGGAGCAAACGGGTGGGCTGTTGGGTCTAGCGGAACGATAATCGACACACAAAACATGGAATGCGACAGTGCGGTTGTGAGTCCATGCTGGGGAGGCAGCACGGCGATCACGCGTTCAGCCAACCTAACCACGGTATTCGAAGTGAACCAAAATGACGCGTGGGCAGGAGGCTACTGGGACTTTGCAAACGGTCCGGCTGCCGGCGCCAACCTGATTCATTGGGACGGCCGGAAGTGGCACAGAGCCGAAATCTTGCCGCCTCCTCAGTTGAAAGGAAACCCATTCAATGTGACGAGCATCTACATGTCCAGCTCAACTGATGGCTGGGCAGTCGGAGGAGAAGCATGTCCGACCACTCCACCCTTGTACTTCTGCAACGGACCAGCACCAAAGATTCCATTCGTAATGCACTGGGACGGCAATCATTGGTCCGGAGCTCCGACAACTCAACCTGTGTGCAACTGCGCGCTAAGTTCCATATTCATGATTGACAGTGCAGAGGGTTGGGCAGTCGGTGATGGAGGGCAATTCTTCCATTACACGTCCAACGTAAACCAGTGGGTACTCGTTCAAAAAGTGCCAACGCAACTGAACTCAGTGGTCATTAGTAATCCTGGAAGTAACCAGAACGCTGGCTGGTCAGTTGGAAGCGACGGTGGCGTCTACGAATTATCTATTTCCGCATCAACCGCTACTTGGACCTCAGTTAAGATTCCAGCGCTCGAAGGAGCTACTCCTACCTTGTACAGCGTATTCTTCGCAGATCCCGATCATGGATGGATCGTC
>Ga0187780_10003757_pt1 | contig 11420 bp, 15 predicted proteins | sample 1015_Q2_SP10_20__FD_132429 | JGI IMG/M metagenome (GOLD analysis project Ga0187780, IMG submission 132429) | Tropical peat soil microbial communities from peatlands in Department of Meta, Colombia - 1015_Q2_SP10_20_MG | ecosystem: Environmental > Terrestrial > Soil > Wetlands > Peat | place...
ACTCAGGCTGTAGGAGCTCTTAACACCCTGATTGTATCAACCATCATGTTGGAAGCAGACATCCTTAACTCCCCGTCTGGGCTTCTCGATAATCGTTGGGCGCACCCTTCTACCCGACGCCTCCAATTGTAATAGAGAAAATGCTCGCCCTAGCCAGAGTGAACTCAGGGTCCATTCTCTATGACCTGGGGTGCGGAGATGGGGAGATCGTAATAGCGGCGGCACGGAATTACAATGCCAAGAAGGTAGTTGGTATTGAGCAGAACCAGAGGCTCTGTGCTGTGGCACTTAGGAGGACACGGCATCTAAGGAATGCCGTCATAATCAACGCGAACTATGACGACGTGGACATATCTGAGGCCAACGTTGTGACACTGTACCAAAGCGCGAGCGAGAACGCGAGGCTGAAGGGGAAACTCGTTAACGAACTCCGTGAAGGCTCCGTGGTAGTCTCGCACGACTTCGGCATTCCCGGGTGGCGCCCCACGGAGTATCACGTTTTCAAAGAGGGCCGCCGCGGTCAAAGGGTAATTGTATACGTCATAGGCGCCCACAACCCTCTCTGGCTCCGAGGATTGCCGGGGCGCACGTCTCAATCTTGACAGCCAAGTTCCAAACAGGCGCGTTTGCGAAGCTCTACGGGGTGACACTTGATTCTTGCAATGGACCGGCAGCGAATTGTCTCTGTTCAGAAGCCGATTTTCTTTTCCAGCAGTTCGACATAGATTTTGTATGACGCATTCAATTTCGACATCGCCTGCATGAGGTGCTCAAGGAGTGCGAGTCTCTCCTTAGCCTGTTGGCTGGACGACTTGGTCGAGGCTTCCAACTCTGCCTTTCCATTGTGCTCATGACCAAAGTCGTCGAGTTGCGCGAAGGCTCTATCAACTTCCACCTGTCTTGATTCTATATCATGCTTCAACCTGGCGAATTCTTCTGCACTCAATGTGTCACCACCGCAGTTCCCTCCGGGAGAACCCGAGAATCAGGAGCGGAAACGATCCTCACCGTCGAAATGCCTGAAGCTCTTCCTTCATGGCCTGGACTTGAGTTTTCAGAGTAGCGATACCAGCTTCTAGCTTTCTGCATGATTCCTCTTCGGATGAGAGCGCGGCTTCGAGTTCCCCAATCTTGCTGGGTGCACTGTCAAGGTCTTGCGTAACTTGGCCAAGGGGTGTGTAGTCTAGCCTGCGAGGCACGCTTGCGAAGAGCTCCCTCTGTAGCCTGTTGACTTCGCTGAGCTTCGGCTGGTCAGTGGCAGCGAGCCACTGTACTTCCCTGGCCGCTCGGAGACTCTCGTCAAGCTGGTTCTGCAGGGCAATGCAGGATTCCCAGTACTTCAGCCAGGCCTTGTTGAACGAGTCGAATATCTCCTGGAGTCTGGTCTGGCCGGCGTTTCCTGCTGGGTTCATCGTAGGTTGGGGTCTCTCGTGTACACTATAGCCTTTGTCCATCCTTAATAGAGAGGAGCGATGGAGGACACCGTGAACCAGAACCAAGACGAGCTGTGCGTCGCGCACAGAATAAGACTCATCCCCGATGGAATGAGTGGTAAACTTGTGTGTCCCGTTTGTGTGCAGATGAATAACCAAGAGCAGCTCCGGAGACGCTCGAGGCGACGATGACATCTTGGAGAAGCCTCTGCCGCCGCAACGGTCGTCGACTGGCAGATGTCAGGATGTGGGGTGACACGTCGTCTCTACCAGACGCCTGCGGGCCCAGGGTGCGAGGAATGCGTGAAGAAGATAGGCTCTGGGGTTTGAGTTTCAGGAGGTGAGGAGATATGCCTGACGAAACGAACTACTCGAGGCTCCTGAAGCAGGAGAGGAGCCTTGACAGATGCCCCAAGTGCGGGAAGAGCCTAATCGTAACAGACGGGACTGGAGGGGAGCTCTGTTGCAGCAACTGCGGCATGGTGCTGAAGGAGAAGATAATCGAAACAGGGCCCGAATGGAGACGATTCTCCGAGGATGGAAGAGATGACCGCAGTAGGACTGGAATCCCCACTTCGATCGCGCAGCATGACATGGGACTTGCCACGGTAATAGGAGTCGCCAACAGGGATGCGTCGGGAAGGTCGCTGTCAGGGTCGATGAAGTCTACCGTCGAGAGACTGAGAACCTGGGATCGGAGGAGCCAGGTCCACGAGTCCACAGACAGGAATCTGAGACAGGCCTTCTCCGAGTTGCGTAGACTCTCAGACAAGCTCGCAGTTTCAGAGGCTGTGACAGAAAGAGCGGCCTACTTCTATCGTAAGGCCCTCGAAAGGAATCTGGTGAGAGGAAGGTCAATCACTTCGATTATCGCTGCGTCATTATATGCCGCCTGTCGCGATGGGCAGATTCCCAGGACTTTGAAGGACGTGGCTGTGGTAAGCAACGTCAAGAAGAAGGACCTTGCGAGGTCCTATAGGCTACTTCATAGGGAAATGGAGCTTCGGATGCCGGTCGCGGACCCTGCACGATGCATATCGGGAATCGCGTCCCGGGCAGAGCTGTCAGAAAAGACGCAGAGAAGAGCTCGGGAAATACTGCGCATGGCACAGGCAGCCAGGATATCTGCTGGCAAGGACCCGATGGGTCTGGCGGCTTCGGCTCTTTATGTAGCCTGCACCCTAGAAGGCGAACAGAAGACACAGAAGGATGTTGCAGAGGCCGCGAGAGTGACCGAAGTTACAATCAGGAACAGGTACAAAGGACTCAGACAGGCTCTCGGAATCTGAAGATGCCTTGAGGACGAATAACAGAAGAGGGGTGGTTGATCTTTTTCGAATCAACCAACTCTAGTGCATCGGAGATTCCTGCCGACTAGTTGACGGTCTTCTCCGCTGGCCCGGGGGCCGATGCCGCAGTACCTTCAGAACTCTGAACGACCTGCCCAGAAGCGAACCTCTCTGAGACTTGCGTGACCTTTATCCTCACGTTCTGGCCTTGCTTCGCCCCAGGGACAAAGACCACAAATCCGTCGATCTTGGCAATGCCATCGCCACGTCTGCTGATTTCAGAGATACTGACGTTGTACTCCTTACCGACCTCGACTGGCTTGTTGAAGGAACCGGAGCCTCTCTTGAACCCTCCTCGATTTCCGTATCCTCCGCGCTGTCCGAAACTCACTTGCTTTCACACATCCTACCGCTGTTCGATTCGGTGCCCACTGGTCTTTGGAGACCTAATTAAAGGAACGCAATTGTGATTGCTCCCACTCGGCAGGCGGATATACTCAATGACCCTTGGGGGGGACCCTCTTTTGTCAGTACACGCCCATCGAATACACGCGTCTGCCATCCCTTTAATAGTGTGATGCCATCTGATGGGAAATAGCATGACAGTGGAGAAAGAAGACAAGCATACCAGGTCTAAGTTCTACAATAACCAGTCGGTAGTCAAACACATCAAGACCCACGGTGTACCAAAGTCCAGAGGCGCCTGGAGGGACATGATTTCTTCAGGTAGTTCCGAAGACCTGGACAGCGAGAAGGGGCAGGAGTTGATAGCTTGTTTGGGCAAGGTTGTCTTCATGAAACACCCCCAACAGATCAATGTCATGGACAAATCGAGCGGCGAGATAATAGCGATGATCGATTAGAGAAACTGGGCGTCTGAATGGCTTTGGCGCTCGGGTCTAAAGCCATAACTAGACGCCAAGTCGTCTTCTCATGAGTTGTCAGATTACATCATGGAAGAAGAGAAACTGAGGAAGTTGTACGACCAGGCACGCACACAGGGAAACAAGAAGAAGAAAAAAGAGTACAAGGAGAAGATTGCTGAACTGAACCGGCTCCGCAAGTCTGCCGAACGAGAAAGCAACAGATCGAAAAGGTAAAGGCTATCGAAAAGAATTCCTTGCAAGGAGTTCAGCGCGGTCGACGATACCCTGTGCCCCAGCCATACGGACCGGGAGGGCATGCCGTTCTTCATCGTGATGGGCTACTGCGGTTACCACCGGGTGCTGCCATCAGGTCAGGGGTAACAAGACGCCCAACCAAATGGACTTATTCGCCCGGAGGGCCTGAATCAGGCAAATCCAGCTAGACGGAGTACGTTCTAAGCTATTTCAATGTGGACCGGGGGGGATTAGCCCCCACATGGACGCAGAACGACAGATTCGAGTCCAGACAACCCCGCTCCTCTATACACTCAGAATAGACTCTGTTCGGCTCAACTGGGCTCCGTTCTGTCAGATTAGTCAGATTCGGGTTATTTGATTATTGAATCCTACCCTCACGCCCAAACTGAGAATCAAATCATCCACTCGGCTGCAAGGAAATTGATTTTTATCCTTGCCTCAGAATGGTGGACAACCTCAGGCTTTGTCCGAAGGAAAAAGACGACTTGCTGCGATCATGTTCACGGACATGGTCGGCTACACTGCACTCGGGCAGAGGAACGAGTCGCTGGCTCTGGCCCTTCTTGAAGAGCAGAGGAAGGTCATCAGGCCGATTCTATCGAGGCATGACGGAAGAGAGGTCAAGACCATCGGCGACGCGTTCCTCGTGGAATTCCCCAACGCCGTAGACGCAGTCAGATGCGCCTACGATATTCAGAGGGCGATAAGAGAGTTCAACCTCTCCCTCGCTCCAGACAGGAGAATCCACTTGAGGGTGGGCGTACATGCTGGCGAGGTGGTTGAGGCGCTGGGAGACGTTTCCGGCGACGCAGTTAACGTAGCCTCAAGGATTGAACCACTCGCCGAGGATGGTGGCGTTTGCGTATCACGTCAGGTATTCGATTTCGTAGGGAATAAGGTGGACATACCGATGTCAAGCCTGGGGCCAAAGTCGCTCAAGAACGTGGCCGAGCCGATGGAAGTCTACAAGATGGTCTTGCCCTGGGATAAGGTGGCAGAGGCGGTCAAGTCGGAGTTCGACAGGAACCGCGTTGCAGTCCTTCCTTTCACTAACATGAGCTCAAACCCAGAGGAGGGGTACTTTGCCGACGGGATTACTGAGGAAATCATCACCTCTCTCTCAGGGGTGAGACAACTCGCTGTGATAGCGAGAACCTCTGTCATGGGGTACAAGGGCACGACGAAGAAGGTGAAAGAAATCGGGAGGGAGCTCGATGCTGGCACGGTGCTGGAAGGTAGTGTGAGGAAGGTGGGAAACAGGGTCAGGATAACAGCTCAGCTCATCGATGCCACCACCGAGACCCACCTCTGGGCACAGAACTATGATAGGAACTTGGACGACATATTCGCTGTCCAGAGCGAGATAGCCGAGAAGGTGGCGGGAGAGCTGAAGATTCAGCTTCTACAATCGGAGGTGAAAACCATCGAGAAGAAGCCCACGGAGAACATGGAGGCGTACAGCGACTTCTTGAGGGGCAGGGAACTTCTCAGGGAGGGATCTGAGCCGTCGCTCTGGCAGGCCCTGAAGCTATTCGAGAAGACCGTTGAGCTCGACCCATCTTTCGCCAGGGCCCACGTAGCCGTGGCAGAGTGCCATCAAGCGCTTGGGAACAGCGCCTACGAGCCGAGGGAAACTATGATCTCCGCCGTCAAGGCCTCGCTCCAAACGGCTCTCCGACTCAATCCTGACCTTGCTGAAGCTCACGCATCGCTCGCACAGTTGCACTTCAACGAGGACGATGACCAAGGAGCAACCGATGAGGCGCGAAGGGCCATTGAGCTCAATCCGAGTCTCCCTGAGCCCTATCAGGTACTGTATGAGGAGGCGGCGATATGGGGGCGACCCGAAGAGATGGTAAGGGACATCGAGACCGCGTACCGCCTTGACCCCATCAAGCCGGCGTTCATCGGTGGACTTGGGTCAGTCTATTTCTGGACCGGAAGGGAGCAGGAAGCCCTGGAGCACTGGAGGAAGACAGAGAACCTTGCCCCCGCAGTGACTTACAGGCGGATGACTGACTACTACATCCTCAAGGGCGACCTTGCGAAGGCGAGAGAGTACCATGCGAAGTTCCAAAAGCTCAGGCCGACTTCGCCCTTGGTTACCTCCGTGGGAGGTTTCATCGACGCGACAGCAGGGGATAGGGAAAGGGCACTGTTAACGATAAAGGTAATCGAAGAGAAGAGACTTGGCCCCGTAGCCTACAACTACATCGCGTACATCCATCACGCCCTCGGGGACATGGACAAGTACTTTGAGAACATAGAGAGGGCCCTGGAAGGGCACACGGTGATTACATCAGAGTTCTTCTGTTCGCCGTTATTGGCGAAGGCGCGTGAGGACCCACGATATCCGGAGATGGTCCAGAAGATAAGAGAATCCGGGCTGAGGAAGTAACGACTCAACGTGCGCTATCTCAACCTCCTGAAGTGACTATGGTTAGATTAGGTCTAAGCCGGGCCCCTACATAGACTGTCAAGGCCCGGCCAGGGCGCCGGCCCAAGCGGGGAACGGATCTTCACGGCAAACCATGTGCGTTCGGTGGGATGCGCTCAGGGAGCAGACCGCAGCGGAATTGCACCTAAACTGATGCGGAACGCGAGACGTTCCCGAAAGTATTAACGAGTTCTGAGATGTGGACCGGGGGGGATTCGAACCCCCGACCTCTACCAGTCTGGGCATTTGCTTGCCAAGATAGTCTTAGGCTTGGAAGAGTCCTACCAGACTAGACGACCGGCCCATCTTTGTGCAGTCCGCTTTATCCCACGGCCTTCCCGTTGACTAATTATCCTTTGGGGAGGTCGCTCTCGCCAGTGGAAATCGTCTCACGCCTTGAAATAGCCAGCGAACCGCCCGCCCAACGAGAGTGGGCCATGAAGGTGATAAGGAAGGGCGACGGACCGCTCCTCGGTTGGCACGACCCCGACGAGCAGCGCAAGTGGGTGCGCGCGAACAAGCCGCGCCGCATGACGGACAAGAGAATTGGACTCAAGGAATCAGTATCGAGGTTCGTCCATGACGGGGACTATCTTGCGATGGGTGGCTTCGGCCACGTGAGGGTCTCCATGGCCGCCATATACGAGATGATTCGGCAGAAAAGACGCGGACTTACCCTCGCCGGGAAGACCGCGGTCCATGACTGCGATCTCCTCGTGTCTTCTGGTTGCGTGAGTCAGGTCGAGGTTGCATACTCCTTCGGCCACGAGCTACGGGGCCTTTCGCCTGCCGGCAGACGGATAGTCGAGCAGGGCCAAGTCAAGGTAGTCACGGAGACGTCGAATGCGGGATTCCAGTGGCGCTTCAAGGCGGCCGCGATGGGGCTCCCCTTCATGCCCGCGAGGATTCTGCTGGGGACGGACACACTCGACAAGAGTTCGTCGATGGTGGCCGAGGACCCGTTCAGCGGAAAGAAGGTGGCGCTCATCCCCGCCTGCTACCCGGACGTCGCCTTCATCCACGTTCACAGGTGCGACAGGTTCGGCAACTCCCAGATCGACGGTGTCAGCATCATGGACTGCGACCTTGCCCGGGCCGCCAGGAGGCTTGTCATTACAACCGAGGAATTGGTCGCTGATGACGTCATCCGAAGTGAACCATCCAAGACCCTCATTCCATTCTACTGCGTTGACGCCGTCGTGGAGTTGCCCTACGGCTCCCATCCTGGGAACATGCCCCTGGTGTATTATTCGGACGAAGAGCACATGGCCGAGTGGCTCAGGCTGTCAAGGACGGATGAGGGGGCCAAGGCGTACTTCGACAAGTACGTCTACGGCGTAAGCGAGTTCGGGCAGTACCTCGAACTCGTGGGCGGCCAGGCGAAGATGAAGAAGCTTCGCGAAATCGAGTTCCTGAGGTCGCCGACCGAGGCGCCCTGGGCGGAGTGAGAGGCATGCAGAAGCAGGCCTTCCAGACAGTGGAATTGATGGCATCGGCGGCCTCCAAGGTAATCGAGGACGGCGCAGTCGTCCTGACAGGCTCTGGTCTGCCGATGATTGCTATGGCACTCGCGATGAAGACCCGCACCCCCAACGTGACCCTCGTTTTCGAGGCAGGAGGGATCGCGCCGCAGATACCGGTGCTCCCCATATCAGTGGGGGATTCGAGGACGTTCCACAGGGCGGTTATGGCCACCAGCCTTGATTGCGTAATGGGAACCGCACAGGCAGGATTCGTCGACTACGGGATGCTGGGAGCGGCCCAGATTGACATGTACGGCAACATCAACACGACGGTCATCGGCCCTCATGACAGGCCGAAGGCCCGCCTTCCCGGTAGTGGCGGCGCGAACGATGTCGGGTCGCTCTGCTGGCGGACCATAATCATAATGCAGCAGGATTCGCGCCGCTTCGTGAAGAAGCTCGACTTCCTGACAACCCCTGGCTACCTCGACGGCCCGGGCGGCCGAGAGAGGGCGGGCCTCCCCGAGGGGACGGGCCCCTACCGCGTCGTGACGCAGCTAGGGGTAATGGGGTTCGACGACTTGACGAAGAGGATGAAACTCCTTTCTCTGCACCCGGGAGTCTCTGCAGAGGACATAAGGGCGAACTCCAGTTTCGAAATCATCATCCCGCCTGACGTGACGGTCACGAGCACGCCCTCCGCAGAAGAGATCCGTCTCCTCAGGGAGGAGATAGACCCGGCGGGGTTCGTGGTGAGAAAGTAGGGAGCTAGGCTCTCACCAAGCCTTATCTGGAGACGCGATGCGGGGCCTTCCGTGTCTGTCCCGTTCGACACATTCGCGCAGCTAGCCATCAGGGTGGGGGAAGTGCTGGAGGTAGAGGACATTCCTCAGGCCAGGAAGCCTCTCTACAGGCTGCGCGTGGACTTCGGTCCTGAAGGGGTGAAGCAGTGCGTGGCCGGCATCAAGCCATACTACTCTAAGGAACAGCTTCAGGGAAAGCGCGTTGTTGCAGTGGTCAACCTCGAGCCAAGGCCAATCGCAGGCGTGATTTCTGAGTGCATGCTGCTCGCCTCATTCACGGATGCCGAACTCTCCCTCCTCATTCCCGACAAGGACATGCCGTTGGGCTGCAAGGTGGCGTGACTGCCGCCAAACAAGCTTTTATCCTCGGCTCGGTCGCGGCGTGAATCGTGCGGTCGTCGTCTAGCCTGGTCCAGGACATCAAGCTCGCATAGGGCATGGAAGCCTGCCACGCTGGTAATCTCATAGAGACCAGAGACCCGGGTTCAAATCCCGGCGACCGCATTCCTTCACCATGATGAGTTGGAATTCGAGGTTCGAGGTTTTCGATGGGATTTGAACCTAGTCCAGTTCGCGGCGACTGTACGCGGCACCAACCGTACTAGACTAGTGGACTTATAGAGCGAGAGCGACCTGAGCACATAGGCTTGGTCGGAGAGAATACCACCGAGAGCGACTACCTTGCGAGGTTCAAAGGCCGGGCCGATGACTACTCCAAGAGCAGACCGGGGTACCCCCTCGAGCTCCTACGGATTCTCGAGGATGAATTTGAGTTCGGCAAGGGAGATGTTGTCGCTGACATCGGGTCCGGAACTGGCATCCTTTCGGAAGTGTTCCTCAAGAACGGGAACCGCGTATACTGCGTAGAGCCCAATTTGGACATGAGGAGGGTCGCGGAAAAGCGCCTAAGGCGATACGCGCCCCGATTCGTCAGCGTCGACGGAAAAGCAGAATCGACTGGTCTAAGAGGCAAAAGCATCGACCTCATCACGGCAGGACAGGCGTTACATTGGTTCGACCCTGACAGGACGCAGGCCGAATTTGCCAGGATCATCAGGGAAGGGGGCCACGTCGCCGTTGTCTACAACTACAGAAGGAGGCGAAGCGCTGCCGAACGGGCCTATGCGTCACTGGTGAGCAAGTACGAGAAGGACAGGGTCTCGGTCCGCTACGCGAAAGACGCCTTTGTGAAGAGGTTCTTGGGCAAAGGAGGCATCCGCAAGTTCGTCATGCCCAACTCCCAGAGCCTCGACCTCGAAGGGCTCCTGGGGAGGCTGGCCTCTTCTTCATACATGCCTCGAAGAGGGACCAAGGGATGGACCAACGTAGAAGAGGACGCTTCAAAGATGGTTCGCGAACTTGGCCAAGGAGGCGCTTTGGTCCTGCATTACGACACCACAATGTACGTTGGGACTACCTCGCTGGAGTAACCCGACCCATTTCATGCGCGACCTTACATGGCTCGCGAATAAAGGAGACTGGCGCTGACTCCATTGCGGGAACTCTGTCAATTGTGTAAGCGATTTGAACCCAAAGTTCATCTTGCGGCGACCGCATTCCTTTCACACCAAACGAAGGGGAGACTCGACACGCAGGCGCTATCCGGCCACGACGGTCTTTGCCTGGCTCCCACGGGATGAACGTATGTCTGCGGCCGCCAAACTGCAAATCACTGAAATCCGTCAGTCGGCCTCTAATGCACTCCAACCAGCCGTATGGACAAAGGGCCTGGACCTAACGAGCCCACTGAAGGTCTCTCCTTTCTCGCAATGGATATGCGCCGTTTACTTTGTCTCCACTACTAGCATGATGCCTGGCAGATAGTTCTCGACGGCATGGGTGACGATTCTTTCCGAATGGCCCCAATCCCCCCTCTTCAGTTCTACCGTCGTTGCCCTGCCGTCAGGAGTAACTAGCCTGTACTTCATTTTGGTTACGGCATACGCGAAGTAAGGGGAGTGAGAGTGCATTGCCACCTTCTGTCCTTTCCTGAACCTCTCTTCCAGTACGCGAATCCTGTCATTCTCGAAGATGACCTTGGTCGTCTCCGGTGCCACCTGAACTGCGTCAGGAAACTTTCCTAATGCAATCTTCGCCATGTTTACCCAAGGAAGGGATCTCGTTATTTATCGGCGAGGGCAGTGAGCCCCTTCGACCTGACGAGAGTCTCCGCAGGTTGACCCCCTCAGCATTCAGAGGGGGCCGGGCCAAGGTTCTTTGTCGGACTTGCCCCCCTTCCCCCGAGCCTCAGGAGGCTTGTACTTCCACTCGAGGATCCTGCCTACGTCCTCCTCGGTCCGGGTCCTGACCAACCGCGGCGGTTCGTCCCTCGTCCACAGTCCCTTCGAGTTTATGACGAAGCCTCTGTCCCGGGCCTTTACCGTCATCCCTATTGTGTGTCCCTTTGGCCCAGTCGCCCACATCTGGGTTACCCCCCAAGCGTCCGCGTTTGAGCACAGGAACAGGTTGACCTGGACTCCCCGGTACCTGAAGTTCGAAATTGTTTCTCCGAAGGATACGATGTCTCCCCCTATTTCCTTGACCCGGCTGCTGACCTCCCCCTTCCAGACTCCGAACTTCCTCTCCTTCGGGATCACCGCGAAGTCAATGTCATGAACTATCGGCTCCCTCCTCCTGATGCTGCCGGCGAGCAGGCACTTCCTGTAGAGGCCCCCTGTCTTCTTCTGGAAGTCGAGCGCAATCTCCTCAGCGTCTACCAACCGGACATCCTTCTTGAAAGACAAGGCCGTCAGGCTATTTGGTCCGATCTGCACTCGTCCGGGGTCTTGTCGTGCCTTATCCTAAGGATGAAGGGTGCCCGAAGCTTTCTGTCCCTGGTGACCTCCTGGAACCTGACTTCTATCACCGACC
>Ga0187780_10003758_pt1 | contig 11419 bp, 9 predicted proteins | sample 1015_Q2_SP10_20__FD_132429 | JGI IMG/M metagenome (GOLD analysis project Ga0187780, IMG submission 132429) | Tropical peat soil microbial communities from peatlands in Department of Meta, Colombia - 1015_Q2_SP10_20_MG | ecosystem: Environmental > Terrestrial > Soil > Wetlands > Peat | place...
CGTCAATGACCAGGACGCGCTGTTGCGGCAACTGGGCGTAACACAACCCGAGATTCATCGTCGTTAAGGTCTTGCCTTCTCCCGGCAATGCGCTCGTAATCGCAATCGATTTCAGAACCGTCTTTGCCTGTAAACGCATCAGCCGGGTACGCAGCGCTCGATACGCTTCCAGTGCCGCCATGGACGAAGCGTCTTGCCGAAGGATCAATCGTTTCGCCGCATCATTTCCCACCTGAACTTGCCGGCAGTTGCTGAGGGGCTGACTTGGCAATGGAGTTTCTGTTCCTGTGACTCCCCCGGGGCCATGTTTGATCGTTTCCAGCATTTGCCGCACGTCCAGGTCTTGGGTGCCAAGCTTTTGCTGCGCCCACTGGTTCGCCTTCTGCGTCTCGTTGAAAAACTTGCTCATCTAGGGCTCCAATTTCTAGGACCGGCGCTGCTTCATTGCCTGTACAAGAACATCCACCGCAGATTCGATCACTTTGTCTCCAGCCGGATCTTTTTCTTGTATCGCGCTGACTGTCGCCACTACCTGTTTCTTTATGTTCAATTCCGCATGTGGTTCTCCTGCTTCCGGTGCCAAAGCGCTGCGTCTCTTCATCGCCGTTATCAAGAGGTCGAGCGCGGATCCCACTGCCGCGTCCGAGACATTGGATTTTGCTTCCGCTACATTCCCGCCTGCCCCCATTGACGCTTCGATTTCGCGCTCAACTAGCGACTCAGGCAACCCCAATTCCTCCGCCGCTTCCCGGACTGTCGTACGATCAACCGCCGGGCGCTGTCTTTTGCAGCCAATCGTCAGGCAGTTGTCGCAAAGCAGGTTTATCAGGCGCGGGACGCCTTCCGTCAATCGGACAATTTCCTCGATAACCTCTGTCGGAAACAAAACAACCGTGCCCCGGTAGCCCGCTGAGTGCAGCCTCTCTGCGAGATAGGACCGCACTTCAGAAACGCTCAACGGCCGTAGCGAACAACTGCTCGCGACACGCTGCCTGAGCGCTCGCATCTCCGGCTTTTTGAGGAGAGTTAACAGTTCCGGTTGGCCGCAAAGCACGATTTGCAATAGCTTTTCCTGGTACGTGTCTGCGTTGCTCAGCAAGCGGATTTCTTCAAGCAATTCCATGGTTAAGAGATGAGCTTCGTCCACCAGAAGGAGGGAAGTTCCTCCCTTCCTTTGGGTCTCGAGGAGCATGCGATGAAGCGCTGAAAGCCTCGCGGGCTTACTCGTGGCCGTGCACGGAATCTCGAATTCTGTCAAAATCATTTCCAGGAATTCTTCGCGACTGAGCGTCGGATTCAAGATAAAAGCTGAAGATAGCGGGTGATCTGCAGTTGCTCGCTCCGTTAGGATTTGCAGCGCCGTGTGAACAACAGTCGTTTTACCCGTGCCGATCGGGCCGGTCATCAACACAAAACCCTTTCGGCGCATGACTGCCTCGACAAGCGTGGCTAATGCCGCCGCGTGTGGTTCGGCCAGGTGAAAGAACCGTGGGTCAGAGGTTAGGCGGAAGGGCTCTTCCCGGAGCTTGTAGTAGCCGGTATACATTTTCCTTTTTAAGAAACAAATCGCGAAATGACAAGGCCAAAGAGGACGGCCGTCGCGGCAGTTCCCATCGTTAAACTTGCCAAAACCCATCTGGATTTCGCGCGCTCACGCACGCTGGTAATTTTTGGAATCCCAACGAGTACAGCCTTGCCAAAAATTTGGGCAGCTTCTCGTTCGTGCCTCACTGATTCGTCGCTGACCTCGACCAGGAACGCCACCCCTACGCCGCACAAAAGTCCAAAGAAAATCCCTCCTATGATCATGAATCCACGACGCGGGCCGACTGGTCCTTGGGGTGGAATCGCGTGATCCAGAACCTCGAATCGTTCCCCGGCCTGTTGGGTTTCCAATTCGCCCGCCATCAGGGCATCGAGCCTCTTCGCCTGGAGTTGATTGTAGTGATTCCTTATCGTGTCGTAGTCGCGCATCAGACCTGCGATTTGCTGCTCGAATATCGGCACTTGCTGCAGCTTACTGACGTGATACTGAATTTGCTTCTCAAGCTCGGTCTGAAGCTTGGTCTGATCCGAAATATCCTGATCCAGCTTGTTGACTTCCGCATCGACGACTGGGTTGTGCGTTTGCGAATTAATCACAGGAACGGTTGGAGTTGGCGCCTCGCTAACGGATTTTTCGTTCTCCGCTTTGGCTTTCAACTGGTCAATCTCATTCTTGAGCTTCCGTACATCGGGGTAATTTGGCCCATAACGAACCTGCATTTCCTTCATCTGCATGTCGAGTTTCTGCAGTTGGGCTTGGTAGGGCGATTTGGAAGCAACCCCCTGCTGATCCAAATCGACAGTTTGGGTCGTTAGTCCAGCCATGGATTGCAGGTAGACCTTGCTCTGACGGTCGCGGTTTACCTGGTCCTGGCTGTTGCGCAATTGATCGCGGAGCGTGTTCATGGTCTCGAGGTGATATTGCTTGGACTCGGGCAGATCCATGATGTAGCGGCTCCTAATGTCCTGCAGAAGGTGTTCTTTCTCTTCCAGTTGCCGCTTTGTTTCTTGTAACTCCGTTTCAAGGAACTGCGAAGTGCCATTGATGCGCGCTTCGCGGGATTTGAGATTCCGCTCGATGAACAAGGAAGCGAGTCGATTGGCTACGGGCGCCACCTGATTCTTATCAGTGTCAGTAAACGCCAGTCGGAAGGTGCTCAATCTCTGTCCGCCGGCATCGAGGACTTCGATCGAGGTCGACTTCTGCATTTTGGCGATCAGTTCTTCATCAGAGACCTTGCCGCGCAACTGGGGGTACAGTCCCAGTTCCTTTACCAGTACGCCGAGCTGGGTAGGGGACATGACCTCTTGACGCAAAGTGGAGAGACGGTCCGCTACGCTACCAGTAACCGTCTGAGGCACAATTCCCTCGGAGACCTTTTGCGGATTGACAAGGATGACCGTCTCAGCCTGATAAATGTTCGGAAGCCGCATCGCGACTACACCAACTGTTAGTGAAACGCCTAAGGTGAGCAGAAGGATCCAAACAAGGCGACGGCGAGCCAAATCCAGGTATTCTCGAAACTGGACGTTTATTGCTCCATCGCCCAAGCCAAAAGCCGGTTGATCGTTCAAGAACGTGCCTCCAACGGCCTACAATCCAGTCAAAAAATTTCCGACACCTATCTCCCGTGCAAGCTTCATTCCAAAAGCGACCTGATGTGCCACAAGCATCCCTGAACATTACTGATTTATTTTCAATAAGATACGCCAGTTTTGGCATCAGTCATTCTATGTCATGGCAGGGTTCCCGAAGCTCGTGGGAAAGGCATTTCCCTCAAAGCCAGCCTGCTTCCGCTCCGGACGGGGTCCCCCGTTGGACCTGTGTGGGGCTGAAAGGGCTCCGGAGCCCGGGTCGAGATTCCGCTGGGCCGACGCGTTCTATCGGCGATGGAAACCAATCATCGGGTTAGACTACTAGGCTGCCAACGCATTCCGAACGAGTACGTGTCACTATGACCCGCGAAGAGACTATTGGAGTTTGAAGATTGGTAGTTGTGTGTGTAATCGAAGAAGCAATAGATTGCCGCTCGCGGGGCCAGCAGAAATTGCGCATCGCCGGAAGAATACCAGCCGGAGAAGTTACCGAATTGCGCCTGCCGGAGGTAACCTCCTCCGACCCTCCAATTCAGTCTCTTGGTCAACTGGTCTTGAAGCATCATGTCAAGCCGGTCCGCGTACCCGCTGGATATCAAACCATTTGAAAGAGATTCACCTCGGGAGTAATTCACTCCGAGTGAGGCATGGCCCATTTGTTTGACAAGTCCGAGTCCCCCGTAGAAAGACCATTGCTGAGTGCTCGTGCTCTGACCTTTTTGCGTGAACCAGGAAGTGGTCGCCCCGACGGCTCCCCTCACAATCCACGTGGCCCTGAGTTGACGCGCCGTTGTGACGGCGACTGTATGATACAAGGTGTCAGAAGTCGATCCCGGCGACGAGGGAGAGGTGCCCGGGAATGTCTCATGAATGAGCTGCCCAGTGTACTGCACTCCGACTGATTGTCTTTCGTTTAGCAGATAATTCCAATTCGCAGTTCCTCCGTACAACCCGGCATGGCTTCCGGTTGAGCCAGACCCGGATTGGGAGAAGATATACTGCGGCATGATGGAAATAGAGGAGCGCTTCGATAAGGCGTAAGCAATCGATACTGTGGCCGAGTTGGTAAGCCAACTCCTGGGTCCCCGCAAGAAGCTATTAGTGGCTGTTCCGCCAGTGGCAGGGTTGATATCGAAATATCCGGGGCCCAAAATCTGCTGGTTGTAATCGTAATTGAAGGAATCCCCAAATCGAACGCTCCATCGGGGCCTAGCGTAGACAATTAGGTCGAAGGTCGCGTTTTGGTTCGAGAAATTCCCTATCACTTGGCCATTCGCAATTGCCAAACTCGGTGCGTACTGAATGGCCAGCCGACTCCTGCCAACGCGGTGATCAAAGACGACGCTGGTTTGCAGGATTGCCGCGTCAAGATCGGCGCCCGAAGATGCGGTTGTTCCACCAAAGCGTTCCAATAGCCCGGAGACGGACGCAGACGGAACATACAAGCTGCCCCATCCAACGCCCTGCCGATTGCCGGCTAACAGCCCAGAGGTGCCGATCTGAGAAATGTAGGTGTTGGCCCAACTGAGCCCGACGGGGCTAGCTGGTTCTGTACCAGAGCTGTCTGATTTTTGAGTGGCATCTTGGGCCGAGGAATCACTCTTGCCTGGTTCTTGGCCTGTCGTCTGGGCATGAACCTGGTGCGGCGCCACCAAAAATGTAGCGATCAAAATCATATGCCATCGGTGCGGCAACTGGCGCTTTAAGCGGAACATAAGTGGTTACCTCAAACAGAGACCTCAACGAAACGCAAGTCTAAGGAACGACAACCAGGTCCCCGGGCTGCAGTACAACGTTGTCACCTTTTCCGGCCACTGCCTTCTTGTAGTGGAAAGGGATGCGAACCTTCTTGCCATTTTCCTGGCGCAAAATGTAAATGGAATCCGCCTTGGCGAAAGTCCCGACTCCCCCCGCCGCGGCAAGTAATTCCAGAACAGTCATGTCGCCATTGATAGGAAAGGTTCCTTGATGTGCCACTTCTCCGACGAGGTACACCTTTCGGCTTCGGATACCCCGAACGATGACTGTAACCTGCGGTTCGTTAATGTAGTTCTTGAGTTTCTCGATCAGTATCGCCTGCAATTCTTCGGTCTTTAGACCTGCCGCTTTAACGTCGTTCACTAAGGGCAAGGTAATCATGCCGTCTGGACGAACGACTACGGTTGTAGACAGTTCTGGTTCCTTCCACACGGAGATCTGGAGGTCATCTTCGACGCCGATAATGTAGGTCAATCGTTGCTCGGGAGTTAGCACGGAAAGGGGGGTTGGGTCCCTCTGTTTTTCTGATTTGTCTGGCGCCTGTTTATCGTCTTTTGGCTTATCAGCTTGCTCGCTTGGCCGCGAGGAACTTGAGTCCTGTTGACCAGACTGAAGCAAGGCCGACGCCGGAAAACAGTTCGAAAAGGTCGGCGCAGGTGAAAACAATACACCGCTGACCAGCAAAAATACCGAGCCAAAAGACAAAAACCGCGAAGACACGCGCAAACTCCTTTCCCTCTATTGTGGATTTAAAGCAAGGGATCGGCCAATATGCGGCCACTCGTATGTGTTGTAAATAGGGGACTTAGCGACTGGCATTGTCGGACGGCGGAGGGGTGAGGAAACGATTTTCCCACTTATGTCTCCCTAATCCCTACTGCTCTCCCCTATTCCGATTTGGAGACCCTCGCCTCATTGCGAGATTTCCCACAAGCCTCTCTCCACTTTGCAATAGGGAAAAGCAGTGGATGAGTACTTTGTAGGTAATTACCCAAATGTAAATAATAATGGTGTCACGCAGTCGACGATTAGGGAATTGTGCGGCCATCGTGGTCATGTCGCTGCAGAAGATCCTTACCTCTCAAGACCTCTCAAGGATCCCTTTCAGTTTACTTCGCTCCCCGGCGCCAAAGCACTACCTTTGCAGTCTCAAAGAGGATGGCCAAATCCAAGGTCACGGAAAGGTGCTTAACGTAGAAGAGGTCATATTCGAGCTTGGTTTTCGCCTGCTCAATACTGGCGCCATACTGGTATTTAACTTGGGCCCAGCCGGTAATTCCGGGGCGGACCGAGTAGCGCAAAGCATAAAACGGCGTCTCTGCTTCCAACATTTGACAAAATACTAAACGCTCGGGACGGGGACCTACAAAGCTCATTTCCCCCTTGAGCACATTCACGACTTGGGGAAGCTCATCGAGCCGCAATTTCCTGATCACGCGCCCGACGGCGGTAATCCGATGATCGCCATCGGAAGCCCACTTGGGGCCATTTTCCTCAGCGTCGCGATACATGGAACGGAACTTCAGAATCTCGAACTGGCGCCTCCCCAAACCAACTCGTTCCTGTCGGAACAAGACCGGCGATCCGGATTCAATGAAAATGGCCAATGCCACGATGGCCATAACCGGCAGAGAAAGGACCAGCAAGAGTGAAGATATGAGGATGTCCATGCTCCGCTTTGCAGCGAGCAAAACTGCGGACTTTCGAAAACCCTCTGACAGGATCATCCAACTCGGGGACAGATGCTCAAGTCGTATGCGACCGTCAATTTGCTCACAAACGGTATGGGCATCCTCAACGGTGATTCCGGAGAATTTTAGATGCAACAGCTCTGGAACGGGAGTCTGACCACGCCGCTCCTTCAGCGAGAGCACGATGCGATCGACTTTTTCCCGCTTGGCAATCTCCTGTAAATCGCTCGTCGCACCAATGATGCCGGGGTTCACCAAGGACTTGCCAATGTTTTGCCCCTGTTCGTCCAGAAACCCGATTATTTTCAACTGGAGTTCCGGCCGGCGGAGGATTTCACGAACGAGAGAGATTCCGAGGTTTCCGGTTCCGACCACCAGAACGCGCTGCTGGCGCGGCATCATGAAATCTGTCTCTAACAAGATAAGACGCCACCCAAGCAGCAAAAAAAGGACGATTGGAGCCGATATAACGGCAATGCCTCTGCCAAGAATATGGTCTGGAATGAAGAAGTAGAGAATTGCCAGGGCTACCCACGCCGTCCCAACAGCCTGAAAAAGGCTGACAAATAACTCACTTCGACGATTGATCACATGCGAGGCATAAAGGTCGTTGTAGTAAAGAGAAATACCGCACACGACCAGAACGATGCCAAAACGCAGCGGAATATCCGGAATGTGCATGTACTTCCAAGCGGAACCGAAATCATGAAGCCGAAGGACGATTGCCAAACATACCCCGACCAGGATTAAACATGCGTCCCCGATGACCAGGACTTTGGTCGCAGTGGGGATTCTTTGACCACCTATCTTCAAGGTCGGAATCTTTCTGCTGCCGCTTGTCTCAGAATCCTTCTACAGTTCACAACAAGGATTTGCCGGCGATTCGGAAGGCACTCCAACTGGCAGGTGGAGGGCTTCCTGCAACACGGGTAAAAAGGCAACTCTTGGTCCAAAGCACCCGATAATTCCATTTGATAGAGACAACACTAACGCATTTCCTTTGTATGGCTTACGGGACCTCGGAGCATGGTTGAGAGAAGGAATTCGTCCCAAACCTATGCCGACCGGGAAACCTCTTTCACACAAAGACGATACATATTCCTAGGGGGCTCTCAACCTCGGGCTTCTCTGTTTGTTGTATCCCAATAAAAACAAAGCCCGTTACAGGAAGGGGCGTAGGGCCATGGTCCATTTGCCACCAATTCTTCACCACGCCAAGGATTGAGGGTCGACTGAACGCGGTCCCCCAGGCCCCCGAGTGCTCTACAACCTTTTAAATGGCTTATCATCAATAGGATATAAGGATGGATGCTTTGGCAGAAAGCGTGCTGTTTATAACGCGACTCAGCCGAGGTCAGTGGCCGGCGGTCTCCTACTCAGGTTCGTCACTTGGTTGGCTGCTCAGCGTGATGGGCGTGATTTGGTAGCGAACTCGAAGGACATTCGTTAGAGCAACCGGTCTTGAATTTTCACAGATGAAAAGCACCATCCGGCGGGCAGAAATAGATAAAGAAAAGGCTTCTTTGACGGCGTTTTTGTCGACGCACCTGCCAACTGGAGCCAGTAGTGCACGATACGACTGGCTCTACTGCCGCAATCCTGAGGGAAAGGCATGGGTATGGACAATCACCGATGCTGAGGGAGGAGAGATCCTAGGCGTTGCAGCAGCGTTCCCGAGGCGAATTTGCCACCGCGGCAATATGCAGAGAGGATTTGTACTGGGAGATTTTTGCATCCACCCGGAATACCGAACTCTCGGACCGGCATTGGCTCTTCAGAGACAAAGCCTTCAAGATCTGTCCGAAGCCGGGGTCGCATTCCTCTACGATTTCCCCAGTGACTCAATGGTGTCCATCTACAGGCGGCTTGGGATGGGAACGGCTAGAAAAATGATTCGATTCGCCAAACCGTTGAAGGCGAACCGCAAAACCAAGCAATGGATATCCAATGAATTTGCGGCGAGCGGCCTAGCAGCCGCAATTAATTCTTATCTTTTCCTTCGCGACTACCGAGTCCGCCGCAAACCGCGCTGGGTTATCGCTGAAGAAACCGGCCCTTGTGGGGAGGAATTTGAAAAAGCTGCCGCTCGCTGGAGCACACGCATGGGCCTTTGCGCAGCGCGCACCGCCGATTATTTGAACTGGCGATTCCTGCAACATCCGCAGAGGCAGTACCACTTGTTTACCGCACGCAGCAGCAGTGAACTCTGCGGCTATCTCATCTGCGAACTCGGCGGGGAAGACGCAACAGTGGCAGACATGTTGGCGCAAGACGACGCGGTCTGCCGGGATCTGCTTCGCGAAACCAGCCGCGAGATGCGGCGCCGGGACGCCTGCACCCTGAGCATGCCGCTGCCGGCGCTCCATCCGCAGAGGAAACTACTCGAGAGCTGCGGATTTCAAGCCCGGGAAGCAAGCACAATCATGCTCCTGGATGTTGGCAAGAAGTTTGACGATTCCCTGGCTGACAGTTGGTACCTGACGCATGGGGACAGAGAAAGCTGAAAGCGAGGAGCTACGCATGGATCAGGTTACAACCAGTTCGGTCGAGCAGAAGATTCAGGGATTTGTCCTGGATAAGTTTCCTATGTCGCGGAAGGCTGGACTGGACAGAGAGTCTCCTTTGTTGGAGCGCGGAATTCTAGACTCGCTAGGGGTTCTCGACGTTGTGGGCTTTTTGGAGGGTGAATTTTCGATCGTCATCGCTGACGACGAACTGGTGCCCGAACACTTTAAGAGCATCGGAACGCTGAGCTCTTTTGTTCTAAAAAAGCTTGGAAAAGATGCATGAATCCGCTCTTGGCGAATACCGACTTTGCGCGAGATGAAACGGCTAAGGGGCCGGCTCCCGTCCAATCAACTGGGACACAGCCCCCCAGCGCGGGGACATTCTCGGCATTGGAGGAATTGCCCTCAACTTTGTTGGGGCTGTTTGAACAAGCTGAACGACAGAGCATGTTTTTGGGGCAGCCATGGTTTCAGCATTTCGTCCGGACAGCTTTGCTTCCGGAAGATCAAGTCCGGATTTTCGCGGTTACCGGGGAAGAGTCACCCGCCAGTTTCAGCGGGATGCTATTGATGCGCTACACTAAGGGTTCAGAATTATTCCCCTCTCCACGCAAGCTGTCATCACTGACCAACTACTACAGTTGTTTTTTTGCCCCTCACCTCACTACGCAAAACTGCAGAGCGAGCCAACTGCTGGATAAGCTCGCCCAGGAAATCGCACGTGACCGGCCCCGCTGGGACGCCATTGAGATCAATCCCCTGGATGTTCAAGCGGCTACTTTTGTTGAGCTTGTCGAAGCGTTCAAGAAAGCCGGCTATATCGTCCAGACTTTCTTTGCCTTCGGTAATTGGTACTTGCCGGTGAATGGACGGACCTTTGCTGAGTATTTTGAGACTCTTCCTTCCGTCTTGAAGAACACATGGACGCGAAAAAAGAAGAAGCTAGAAAAAAGCGGCCGTTCGAAGGTCGAAATCGTTACAGGCGGGCCCGGGCTTGAGACGGCCATAGATGCATATACTCGAGTGTATTTGGCGAGCTGGAAACACCCCGAGCCCCATCCGGACTTCATCCCCGGCCTTATCCGAATGTGCGCTGAAGCCGGGACTTTACGACTGGGGATTCTCTATGTAGATGAAGAGCCTGCCGCCTCTCAAATGTGGATTGTGCACAACGGAAAGGCCCTGATCTACAAACTCGCCTACGATGAACGTTTTGGAGAGCTGTCCGTGGGCACGATTCTTTCGGCGCGCATGTTCGAGCACGCATTGGACGTGGACAAGGTCAAAGAAGTTGACTACTTGTCGGGCGATGATGCTTACAAAAGGAACTGGATGTCCCACCGCCGGGAACGATGGGGGATACTGGCACTGAATCCCAGGACTCTCCGTGGAGCCTTGGCCATTGCGCGTCATGTAGGTGGGCGCGCTGCGAAACGAATGATGCTCTCGGTGCTGACGAGTCTTCGTCGCACTCAGCCGGAAGAACTGCGGCGCCGGGAGGGCGATGTTGCTGCAACAAAGAGAGGAGCTGATTGAGCAGCGTATGGATTTTCTGATCTGGCATTTGTTGCGAGAAAGCAGCCGGCAATGGCCGGAAAAAGAAGCGCTGGTACACGGGGAAGAACGCCTCAGTTACTCGGAAGTCTCGCGCCGCGTTAACGGGCTCGCCGCTGGTCTGCGAGATGCGGGGCTTCGGCGTGGCGACCGAATGGGGATCTACCTGGAAGCCTCAGTTCCGCAAGTAATCTCCATATTTGGAATCTCTCGAGCCGAAGGAGTCTATGTCCCCATCAACGCGCTACTCCATGCCGAACAAGTCATGCACATTGCAAATGACTGCGGCATGAAGGGACTCATCACCACTGCTGCCAACCTTGCCTCGCTTGCTGAGGTGCTACCGCAGATGCGGTCACTCGAGTTCCTGATCATAGTCGGCGCGGGGGAAGCTTCCTCGAATCTTGCGACACACCGATACGACGAGTTCTGCGCTCGCGGCCTGCCGGTGGCTTGGCGCGAGTCAAGTATTGAGAATGATCTCGCAGCAATCCTCTATACATCTGGCTCGACCGGGAAACCCAAAGGCGTAATGCTGAGCCACAAAAATGTTGTTGCTGGCAGCAGGATCGTGTCCACCTATCTTGGGATTAGCAAAGAAGAGCGAATCCTGGCTGTGCTTCCGTTCAGCTTCGACGCAGGAATGAATCAGTTGATGACCGCGTTTGAAAAGGGCGGCACCTGTGTGCTCATCAACTTCGTTTTCGCCCGCGAAATAGTGCAAGTCCTACTAAAGGAGAACATCAGCGGACTCGCCGGCGTCCCCAC
>Ga0187780_10003759_pt1 | contig 11418 bp, 6 predicted proteins | sample 1015_Q2_SP10_20__FD_132429 | JGI IMG/M metagenome (GOLD analysis project Ga0187780, IMG submission 132429) | Tropical peat soil microbial communities from peatlands in Department of Meta, Colombia - 1015_Q2_SP10_20_MG | ecosystem: Environmental > Terrestrial > Soil > Wetlands > Peat | place...
ACGGCCGCGAACACAGCGCCGCGCTGTCCGCGCACCTGCTGCAGGACCTGCTCGGCCTGCTCCCGCTTGCGGGCCACGTCCTTGGGAGCGGCGGTCGACGGCACCTGAATAAGGATGTGCTGGAACAGCCGCACGTTGCCCGCCGCATACGCCGAATCGACCGCCGCCGGCGTCAGTCCCCCGCGAGCCGCGAGTATCTGGTCGTGATAGTGGCCCCACTTGAGCTGCGAGACGACGGGCCAGTTCGCGCGCAGGACGAGCAGCGAATCATCCAGGTTGCGGCCCTTCACGAGCTGCGCCGCGAACACCATGTAGTCCACGTACACCGAGGCGAGAATCGTCATCTGCTCGGCCTTCGGCTGCACCCGCTTCACGTCGGCGACCATCCGCGCGAGCTGCTCCGCGGTCAGGGACTCGCCGGCGGCGGACGCCACGACGTCGGCGTGCGCGGAGAAGGCGTCGCGCCACCCGGAGCACGCGGCGAGGAGCGAGACCGCGAGAAGAAATCCGAACTGCCGCATTCGTCGCCCCATTACGAGGAAGAAGGTGTCTGAACCGCCGCGAGCGCCCGCACGAGCCCCGGGCCGAGTGCTTCACCGCCGATGCGCCGGAGCCGCAGGGACAGAGGCACGGAGCGCCGGACTTCGGCTTCGAACTGCACGGCGTCCAGCGCCGCGTTGAGCGGAGCCAGGCGGGGTTGCGCACCGCCCCGAAACGTGAGCCGCGCCTCGTCGCCCTTGATCAGGACCGTCGCCAGTCCCAGCGGGGCGCCAAGCGCGCGGAGCTCGGACACGAGGAGGAGGCGTTCGGCTTCGGCGGGCAGGGGGCCGAAACGGTCGCGGAGCTCCTCGCGCACGGACTGAATTTCGCACCGTTGGTTCGCCCGCGCCAGCCGGCGATACAAGTCGAGCTTCGCCACGTCGTCGCCGATGTACGCGTCGGGAAGATACGCAGGCTGCTCGAGAATCACCTCGGGCGGCTCCGTCTCGCCGGTGATCCCCTGCCCCTTCAGCGTGCGGACCGTCTCATCGAGCCACCGCAGATAGGTGTCGAACCCGACGGCGTGCGCGTGACCCGACTGCTGCGCGCCGAGCAGGTTGCCCGCGCCCCGCAGCTCGAGGTCGCGCAGCGCGATCCGGTAGCCCGAGCCCAGGTCGGTGTGATGCTCGAGCACCGCCAGCCGCTCTTCGGCGTCCGGGTCCACGACGTCGCCGACGAGGAGATAGCAATACGCGCGGCGATGGCTGCGCCCGACGCGCCCGCGCAGCTGGTACAGCTGCGCGAGCCCGAAGCGATCGGCGCGATCGACGATCATCGTGTTCGCGTTGGGGACGTCGAGGCCAGACTCGACGATCATCGTCGACACGAGAATGTCGACCTCCCCGCCGACGAACCGCGCCATGACCTGGTCGAGCTCGCGCTCGTGCATTTCTCCATGCGCGACGGCGGTGCGCGCGCGCGGCGGCGCCAGCCGCCGCACCCGCTCCGCGATGGTCGCGATCGTCTCGATCCGGTTGTGCACGAAGTAGACCTGCCCGCCGCGATCGAGCTCGCGGGCCAGCGCCTCCTCGAGCAGCGCCTCGTCCCACGGCTCGATGAAGGTGAGCACCGGGGACCGATCCTTGGGGGGCGTCTCGAGCAACGTGACGTCGCGCAGGCCCGCGAGCGAGAGGTGCAGCGTGCGCGGGATCGGGGTCGCGGTGAGCGTCAGCACGTCGACGACGAGCTTCAAGGCCTTGAGCCGTTCCTTGTGCCGCACGCCGAAGCGGTGCTCTTCGTCCACGATCAACAGGCCGAGATCGTGGAACGCCACGTCGGACGACAGCAGACGATGCGTCCCGATCACGATGTCCAGGTCCCCGCTCGCGAGGCGGGTCAGGACGCCGCGGATCTCCGCCGGGCTCCGGAAGCGGGACAGGACGTCGATCTTGACCGGGTAGTCGGCCAGGCGCTCGCGGAAGGTGCGGCCGTGCTGTTCGGCGAGAATCGTGGTCGGCACGAGGAGCGCGACCTGCTTGCCGGCCTGCACGGCTTTGAAGGCGGCGCGAATCGCCACCTCGGTCTTCCCGTAGCCGACGTCGCCCACGAGGAGCCGGTCCATCGGCCGGCCCCGCTCCATGTCCCGCTTCACTTCTTCCGTCGCGCGGCGCTGATCGGGAGTGTCCTCGTACAGGAACGCCGACTCGAGCTCGCGCTGCCACGCGGTGTCGGGCGGGAAGGCGAACCCGGTGGCGAGCTGTCGCCGGGCGTACAGCTCGAGCAGCTCGCCCGCCATCGCCTTGATCGCCGCGCGCGTCTTGTCACGCTGGCGCTGCCAGGTGGTCGATCCCAGGTGGTGCAACCGGGGAGGCGGCGCCGCGCCGTCGTCCCCCGAGCGATACGACTCGAGCTGGTCGAGGCCGTACAGGGGAACGTTGAGCCGGTCTCCTCCCTCGTACTCGACGACGGCGACCTCGAGCTGCCCTTCGCCGACGGAGATCGTCTGCAAGCCGCGGTAGATGCCGATCCCGTGCTCGAGATGGACGACGTAGTCCCCCACGGCAAGGGGACGCGCGCCCACGGCGCTCGCGTTGCGGTAGCGCCGCGGCCGCCGCAGGCGGCGGGCGCGGCGGAAGATCTCGTGGTCGGTGAGCACGCGGAGCGAGGGCAGCACGAAGCCGCCATCCAGCGCTCCCACCGCGAGGCGCGCCCGGTCCGAGCCCACGAGCTCGTCCAGCCGTTCCAGCTGCCCTTCGTTGTCGCACAGGATGACGGTGGCGGGAGGGCTCGCGATGAGGTGCCGCAGCCGCTTCACGTCGCGATCCACGAACTCGGGAGGCGCGATGGGGAAGCGGGCCGTGGCCGTGGCCTCGTCGATGGGGAGCCGGGCGAAAGCGTGGAAGCGGGCGCGCCATGCCGCGGGCTCGAGCCACAGCGCGTCGCGCGCCGGCGGCTCCTCGCCCAGCCGGCGGGCGACCTCGAGGTGATGCGCCGCCTCGGTCCACGCGCGCTGCACTTCCTCTTCCACCGCGGCTTCCTGCTCGAGCACGAGCACTGTGTCCGACGGCATCAGCTCGAGCAGCGATGCCCGCAGGGTGCTCCGGTCCGCCGGCGCGTCGCCCGGATGCTCCGTCGCGACCGGCAGGACGGTCACACGCTCGACCGCCTCCCCCGAGCGCTGGGAGTCGAGATCGAACGTCCGGAGCGAGAGGATCTCGTCGCCCCACCACTCCACGCGCGCCGGGGCCGCCATCCCGAAGCCGTACACGTCGATGATCCCGCCCCGCACGCTGAACTGGGCCACCTCGGTCACGGTCGGAACGCGCGCGTACCCCATCGCGACGAGCCGCTCGACGACCGTCGTCAGCCCGAGCGACCGCTCCACCCCCCGCTCGAGGACCAGACGCATGGACCCGAGCGCCGCGGGCACGCCCGTCCGCTCGGCGCTCGCGCGCGCCGTCGTGACGAGAATCCGCACCGCCCCGCGCAGCAGTGCCTCCACCGTCTCCACCCGCTCGCCCGCGATCTCGACGTGGGGCTCTTCGGCGCCCAACCCCTCGCGTTGCGGGTAGAGCGCCGCCAGCGGGCCGACGAGCATCGTCACGTCGGCCAGCCAACGCTCCGCATCACCCGGCGTCGAGGCAACGATCGTGAACACGCGCTGCGGCAGGCGCCGCGCGAGCGCCGCGATCAGCACCGCACGGCTCGAGCCGGGGAGACCGCCGATGACGAGTCGATTGCCCGGCGCGGGCAGCTGCTCGGCGAGCGCGCGCGTCGCCGCCAGCGTATCGAGCTCGTCCAGCAGGAAGTCGAGGGCCATCAGCGCGTCAGGGTGGCGACGCCGAGCTCGGCGCACGCGACCAGCAACGCGAGCGCGAGCAGGAGGCCGCTCGCATCCGATCGGTGAGTCCCGGCGAAGCGCTCGGCGGCAAAGTGGGACTCGTCGAGCACTTGTCCGCCGAGCGCGCGCGCGGCGACGGCCGGAGCGGCGGGCGTCAGGTCGGACTCGCGCGGATCCGGTCCGAACACCGTGGCCCCGACCGTGTCGACGCCGCGCACCTGGAACTCGACGTGCACGGGCCCTTCGGCCTGCGTGACGGCGGCTTCCCCGCGCACGAGCTGATTGACCATCTCGTCCACGAACGGCACGAACCCCGTGGACGCGGGCAACGTGGTCCAGGCCGTGTCGAGCCGACTGCCGATCAGCACCACGTCGCCGTCTCGCACGAGCCACGGCTCGTCGTTCACGGTGGCGAGGATCGCCCCGTCGCCGCCCCCCGCGGGCGCCTGCGCCCCGATCCCCGCCGCGAGCCGGTAGCGGCGCGCGACGGCGAAGCCCGTGACATCGGGCAGCGAGGGTCCCGTGACGACACCGGGCGTTCCCGGGCCCCAATAGCGCCACTTCACGCCGCGCGCCTCGAGGCTGCGGTTCGTCTCGCCCACGAGCGCCTGATCGGACGGCGGCAACACGACGCTCGGGCCGGACCCCGGACGCGTCCCCACGGTCACGCCGTTGCCATCGACGATGCGCCGCGCGTCTCGCAGTACGTTGAGCGCCGCGGAAACGAACGGGCCGACGTCGGGACCTGCCCGCACCGCCGCAGGCGGCGCGACGTGCCAGACGAACATGCGGCGGTCGTCCGCGCGGAGCTCGTCGGGATCGAGCTCCACGTCTCCGACCCACCACCCCGGCGGCAGCGGGGGCAGCGTGATCGCGACGCCGGCGCCGGGCCCCGCGAGCCCGTGCCCCACCGTCCGCCCGCGCACGCGCACCGTCACCGCTCCGGTGCTCGTCCCCTTCGTGCCCACGACGGACACGGTCACCGCGCCGCCCGACACGATGACCGAGCCGATGCCCAGGTTCGCGGGGGGACTGGTCAGCGGGGCCAGCGCGAGCACGCGAACGTCCCGCGGGACCTGCGGCGTCGCGCCGAGCGCGGTCCGCTGCAGCTCGCTCACGACGTGGACTTCCCGCGCCGGGACCGGCTCTCCGTCGACGACGCGTGCCGCGCGCTCCACGGCGTCGCTCAGGTCGAGCCGGCGCGACGCGACGCCCGCGCTGTCGACGATACGGGCCAGGCTCCCCCGCGTCCCCCGCCGCAGCACCCCGTCCGCGAGCATGAGCCAGAGGTGGTCGTCCGGTCCGGCGTCGAGCAGCGACGAGCGGGCCGTGACCCGGAGGCGGTCGAGCAGGGGTCGGCCGTCGATCACGACCGATGACGACGGCGAGTTATCGAGGATGACGGCGAGAGCCGTCTGCTGGTGCAGGCTTCCCCCGCCACCGCGCACGGGCACCAGCGGGCGCGCGGCCGCGGTGACAACGAGCGCGATGAGCGCCGTGCGCAACGCGAGCAGCAGCAGATGCTGCAGCTTCAGGCGGCGGGCGCTCTGGCGCTCGGCCTCACTCAGGTAGCGCAGCGCCGGGAAATCGACTTCGAGCGGAAGGCGGCGTTCCAGCAGGTGCAGCAGCGCCGGGATCGCGGCGGCCGCGAGCCCGAGCAACACCAGGGGATGGAGGAAGGTCACGCCAGCGAGCGCAACGCGACGCCGAACGGCATGTCCGTGCGGACGAGCGCGTAGGTGATCCCGTGACGCCGGCACGCGCTCCGCCACGCCGCGATCTCGCCGGCGACCGTGCGCGCGTACGCGCGCGCCAGCTCGCGCGGGCGCACGATCATGCTCGCCGTCGATTCGGGATCGCGGAACCGCGCCTCGGGCGGGCCGGCGAGCTCCATTTCTCCCGGGTCCATGACGTGCGCGACGATCACCTGGTGGCCGCGGTGCCGCAGGTACCGCAGCGCGGTGAGCGTGAGCGCGCGATCCAGAAGCAGGTCCGAGATCAGGACGACGAGCCCGCGGCGCGCGAGTAGGGAGGTCACCTGGCGCAGCGCCGGCTCGGCGGCCGTTCCGGCCCCGTCGGGCGTTTCGACCAGCGCGCGCAACAGCCGATTCCACTGCCCCGCCCTGACGCGCGCGGGGACGACGTGGCGGACGCGCTCATCGAACGTGATCACGCCGGTGGCGTCGCGCTGCCGCAGGAGGATGAGCGCGAGCGCGGCCGCGAGACGATCGGCGTAGGCGCGCTTGGTGAGCCTGTCGGGGGACCCGCGCCACGCCATGGACCGGCTCACGTCGACCGCGATCACGCTGCGCAGGTTCGTCTCTTCTTCGAACTGCTTGACGAACAGCCGATCGGAGCGCGCGAGGATTTTCCAGTCGAGATAGCGGAGCTCGTCGCCCGGCTGGTAGGCACGGTGCTCCGTGAACTCGATCGAAAAACCGCGGAACGGCGAGCGATGCATCCCGGCGAGAAAGCCTTCGACGACGCCCCGGGCGACGATCTCGATGCCGCCCAGTCGCGCGACGTCGGCCGGATCGAGCAGGTCGATACGCGTAGCAACCATCAGTGCACGTTGAACCTAACGGCCGGGGGTTTGTCCCCGGTAGAGGCGGGAGGCCATCGCGCAAGCTAGGTTTTCGAGCCCGTGGTCTCCCTGCTCATGGCGCTCGCCGGCGCCCCGCTGCTCTTCAGCTTGCTCCTCGCCCAAACCCCCGCGAGCGAGCGGCGCGCGGTCGCGTCGATCACGCCGGAAGACATCCGGCATCGCATCGCGGTGCTCGCCGCCGACTCGATGCGCGGCCGTGACACGCCGAGCCCCGAGCTCGAGCAAGCGGCGCGCTGGGTGGCGTCCGAGTTCCGGCGCTTTGGGCTCGCCCCGGGCGCGGGCGCCGATTCCTACCTGCAACGCTATCCGATCGTTCGCCGCCAGCTCGACGCGTCGGGCTGCACGGTGCACGTCGAGCGGAGGGGCGCGGCGCCCATGACGCTCGAAGGCGTGGACGCGGTGCGCGTGCTGCGCCTGGGGCCCCCGCTCCCCTCGGGCGACGTGTCCGGACCGGTGGTGCTGCTCGCCGGCGTGACGGGCGACCTGCCGCGGGGCCTGAGCGTGCGGGGTGCCTGGGTCGCCGAGCTGGCGTCGATGCGCCAGGGGATGCTCCGAGCCAATCTCACCGCCGCCCAGCAGGCCCTTGAGGCCGGCGCGATCGGCGTGCTGCTCATCTCCGACGCGTCGGACGCCGAGTGGACGGAGGCGGCATCGGATACTCCCGCCGTCGAGATCGTGGCCGGCGAACCGCCGGCGCGATCGGCCCCCGCCATCGCGGAGCTGCGCGATCGCACCGCGGCCGCGCTCTTCGCGATCGACCTGGAACCGTTACGGGCGATGCACGTCGACCACGTGCGGCGGCTCGACGGGGTGGTCCTCACGCTGCACGTCCGGCAGCGCGTGCTTTCGCGCGCGAGCGCGCCCAACGTGATCGGTATTCTCGAGGGGAGCGACTCCGTCCTGCGGCGGGAATACATCTTCTTCACGGCCCACCTCGATCACCTCGGCGTCGCCTCGGCGACCAACGAGTCGTGTCACGCCCGCGGGGCGGACTCCATCTGCAACGGCGCCGACGACGATGCCTCGGGCGTGGCTGCGGTCCTCACCAACGCCGCCGCCTTCGCGCAGCTCACGCCGCGGCCGAGACGCTCCCTCGTCTTCATGACGGTGACCGGCGAAGAGAAGGGACTCTGGGGCAGCGCGTACTTCACCGCGCACCCCACCGTGCCGCTCACGTCGGTCGTGGCCGACCTGAACACCGACATGATCGGCCGCAACTGGAGAGACACCGTGGCCGCGATCGGACGGGACCAGTCGGACCTCGGCGCGACCCTCGACCGGGTGGCGGCCGCGCACCCCGAGCTCGACATGACGCCGGTCGGCGACCTGTGGCCGGCCGAGAGCTTCTACACGCGCTCGGATCATTACAACTTCGCGCGCCACGGCGTGCCGATCCTGTTCTTCTTTAGCGGGACCCATCCGGACTATCACGAAGTCTCTGACGAAGTATCGAAGATCGACGCCGAGAAGGAGTCCCGCATCGTCACGCTCGTGTTCTATCTCGGGCTGGAAATCGCGGACGCGACGGCGCGTCCGCACTGGGATCCGGCGAGCTACGAGCGAGTGGTGGACGATACGAACTGACGCAGCAGCTCGGCGTTGGTCTTCGTGCGACGCAGCTGTGACAGCAGGTTGGACATCGCTTGCTCCGCCGGGAGTCCGACGAGGGCGCGGCGCAGGGCCTGCCGGGCGGCGACCGTCGCAGCGTCGGCGAGGAGCTCCTCGCGCCGTGTGCCGCTCGCCGCGATGTCGACGGCGGGGTAGATCCGCCGGTCGGCGAGAGGCCGCGCCAGCCGCAGCTCCGCGTTGCCGGTGCCCTTGAACTCCTCGAAGATGACGTCGTCCATCCGGCTCTCCGTCTCGATCAACGCCGTCGCGATCACGGTCAGGGATCCGCCGTCCGGGACGGCCCGCGCCGCACCGAACAGGGACTTGGGTTTCGCCATCGCGTTGGCGTCGAGGCCGCCCGACAGGGTGCGGCCGCTTCCCCGGGCGGTGGTATTGTGGGAGCGCGCGAGGCGCGTGAGGGAGTCGAGCACGATGACCACGTCCCGGCCGAGCTCGACCTGGCGGCGCGCGTGCTCAAACACCATCTCCGCCACCGCCACGTGCCGCTCGTGCGGGAGGTCGAAGCTCGACGCGACGACCTCACCGCGCTTCCAGTCGATCATTTCACTCACTTCCTCGGGACGCTCGTCCACGAGGAGCAGCAACAGCTCGGCCGCGGGGTAGTTGAGCGCGACGCCTTCGGCCACCGCCTGGAGCATGACGGTCTTCCCGGCCTTCGGGGGCGACACGATCAAGGCGCGCTGTCCGAAACCGAGCGGGCAGACGAGGTCCACGGTGCGCTGGATGTCCGCCGTGCGGGGGCTCGACGCGTGCGCCGTCTCGAGCAGCAGCGGCCGCGACGGGTGCACGGCGCCGAGCTTCGCGAACTCCGGCCGGTCGCCGAGGCCCGGCCCGACCGCGGTCCCGTTCACGGAGACGACCTGGCCGTCGAGCGAGACCAGATCCCCGCGCCGCAGCCCGGGGAGCCGGACGGGCGGGTCTCCCGACGCGGGGAGGTAGCTGTTCCCCGCGCGACGGACGAACCCGCCCTTCGCCGTCGGATCGAACCAACCGGTGGTGGTGGGAGACATATGTAGGATGAGGAAATCAAAAGGTGTCAGGTGTCGGGTGCCAGGGGTTCACGCCCTGGCACCTGAAACCTGACACCCGACACCTCTATATTCCTCCCGCCCATGCGCCAAGACCACATCCGCAACTTCTGCATCGTCGCCCACATCGACCACGGGAAGTCGACCCTCGCCGACCGCCTGATCGAGCTGACGGGGACCCTCGACAAACGACTGATGCGCGACCAGGTCCTCGACACCATGGACCTGGAGCGCGAGCGCGGTATCACCATCAAGCTCAACGCCGTCCGCATGCAATACCACGCCAAGGGCGGCGGCGTCTACGAGCTGAACCTGATCGACACTCCCGGGCACGTGGATTTCACGTACGAGGTGTCGCGCTCCCTGAACGCCTGCGAAGGCGCGATTCTCGTGGTCGACGCGTCCCAGGGCGTGCAGGCGCAGACGATCTCGAATCTGTTTCTCGCCCTGGACGCGGGGCTCGAGATCATTCCGGTGCTCAACAAGATCGACCTGCCGGGCGCGGAGCCCGAGCGTCGCGCCAAGGAGCTGCACGACCTCATCGGCGCGAAACCGGAGGAGATTCTGCACATCTCGGCGAAGGAAGGCACGAACGTGCCGGATCTGCTCGAGGCGATTGTGCAGCGGATCCCGCCTCCCGCCGGCAAACGCGACGCGCCGCTGCGCGCGCTCATCTTCGACTCGTACTACGACCGCTATCGCGGCGCGATCCCGAGCATCCGCGTCGTGGACGGCGTGCTGACACCCGGGATGCGCGTCGTGCTCGGGGCGCACAAGGCGGACGTCTACGACGTGGATGAAGTCGGCTACCTGCAGCTGGGCCACAAGCCGACCGAGCAGCTCGAGGCGGGGGAAGTCGGCTACTTCGTCGCCAACATCCGGGGCGTGCGCGACACGCGTTCCGGAGACACGGTCCTCGACGCCGAGCAACGCGACGTGCCCCTGCTCCCCGGGTATCGCGACATCAAGTCGATGGTGTTCGCCGGGCTGTATCCGACGGACGCGAGCCAATTCGAAGAGCTGCGCGACGCGCTCGCCAAGCTGCAGCTGAACGACGGCTCGCTGCACTACGAGCCCGAGTCCTCAGTCGCGCTCGGCTTCGGCTTCCGGTGCGGCTTCCTCGGCCTCCTGCACATGGAGATCGTGCGCGAGCGGCTCGAGCGCGAGTTCGACCTGCAGCTGATCAGCACCGTCCCGAACGTCGAGTATCACGTCTATCGGACCGACGCGAGCCTCGAGGTGGTCGAGAATCCGAGCAAGATGCCTCACGGCTCCGAGGTGGACCGCGTCGAGGAGCCGTTCGTCAAGGCGCGCATCGTCGCCCCGGCCGAGTACATCGGGGCCATGATGAAGCTCGGCCAGGAGCGCCGCGGCGTGTACCGCGGGATGCACTACATCGACACGACACGCGTCGAATTCAGCTGGGAGTTCCCCCTCGCCGAGATCATTCTCGACTTCTACGACAAGCTGAAGACGATCAGCCGCGGGTACGCGTCGCTCGACTACGAGTTCCTCGAGTATCGTCCCTCGGAGCTCGTCAAGCTCGACATGCTCCTGAACGGCGAGACCGTGGACGCCTTCAGCGTCATCATTCATCGCGACAAGGCATACGAATGGGGGAAGAAGATCGCGGAGAAGCTGAAGGAGCTCATTCCGCGGCAGCTCTTCGAGGTCGTCATCCAGGCCGCGATCGGCACCAAGGTGATCGCGCGGGAAACGATCCGCCCGCTGCGCAAGAACGTGACCGCGAAGTGCTACGGCGGGGACGTGACCCGGAAGCGCAAGCTGCTCGAGAAGCAGAAAGAAGGAAAGAAACGGATGAAACAGGTCGGGAGCGTGGAGATCCCGCAGGAAGCCTTCCTGGCGGTGCTCCAGGTTGAATAGCCTCGTCGTCCAGACCGCGTTCCTGGGCGACGTCGTCCTCACGACGCCCCTGCTCGCCGCCCTGGCCGAGCGCTTGGGACCGGTCGACGTGGTGACGACGCCGGCTGCCGCCCCGCTGCTCGAGACCCATCCCGCCGTTCGCCAGGTGATCGCGTACGACAAGCGCGGTCGCGACCGGGGGCTGGCCGCTTTCCGGACGCTGACCCGCCGGCTCGCGGCCGCGCAGTACGACGTGGCGTACCTCCCGCATCGATCGCTGCGAACGGCGCTGCTCGCCCGCATGGCCCGGGTGCCGCGGCGCGTCGGATTCTCGGATGGGTGGCCGCTGCTCTACACCGAGTCTCGCGAGCGACCGAAGACCGGTCACGAAATCGACCGGCTCCTGTCCCTGGTCGGTGCGACGAGGGACGCGCACCCGGTCCGGCTGTACCCCTCCCCGGCGGACGAGCAGG
>Ga0187780_10003760_pt1 | contig 11415 bp, 11 predicted proteins | sample 1015_Q2_SP10_20__FD_132429 | JGI IMG/M metagenome (GOLD analysis project Ga0187780, IMG submission 132429) | Tropical peat soil microbial communities from peatlands in Department of Meta, Colombia - 1015_Q2_SP10_20_MG | ecosystem: Environmental > Terrestrial > Soil > Wetlands > Peat | place...
AGATAAGAAATTTTATCACTTCTTTGGGAGGAGGTGAAAGATATGAACAAAACAGATTTAATCAATGCAGTTGCTGAAGCAGGAGAGTTAAACAAAAAGCAAGCTACTCAAGCTGTTGACGCTGTATTCGAATCAATTCTTGGTGCGTTACAAAACGGGGATAAAGTACAATTAATCGGCTTTGGTAACTTCGAAGTACGTGAGCGTGCAGCTCGTAAAGGACGTAACCCACAAACTGGTGAAGAAATCGAAATCGCTGCTAGCAAGGTTCCAGCTTTCAAACCTGGTAAAGCGCTTAAGGATGCTGTAAAATAATTACATAGTTTAAGCGAAAAAGAAGGATGCTGACACAGCGTCCTTCTTTTTTGCTTAAAAAATTTAAGATGTGTTAAAATAAGTAAAAGGTTTTAGCAATTACAGATGGGGGATTTAGCATGAAGGAAGTTAATTTAGAAAAAATTGAACAAGCAGTTCGTCAAATATTAGAAGCAATTGGTGATGATCCAACTCGTGAAGGAATTCTAGATACTCCAAAACGAGTTGCAAAAATGTACGCTGAAGTATTCTCTGGTATGAGACAAGATGAGAGAGAGCACTTACACAAGGTCTTTGGTGAAGATCATGAAGAGCTAGTATTAGTAAAAGACATACCATTCCATTCGATGTGTGAACATCATTTATTACCGTTCTATGGCGTAGCTCATGTAGCATATTACCCTAGAAATGGAAAGGTAACAGGATTAAGTAAGCTAGCTCGAACTGTTGAAACCGTATCACGTCGTCCTCAACTACAGGAACGTATTACAACATCGATTGTTGATGCAATTATGGAAGTTTTAGAACCTCATGGAGCTATGGTAGTAGTAGAAGCTGAGCATATGTGCATGTCAATGCGAGGCGTAAGAAAACCAGGCTCAAAAACAGTTACAACTGCTGTACGTGGTTCTTTAAAAGAGGACAAACAAGCAAGAAATGAAATTCTTTCAATGATCAATTCTAAATAAGTTGGTTTAAATTCCGGTTAAATTGTTTACTTATTCTTTAATAGGCTCTTTTCTAAAAGATTGTTGCTTTTAAGATTTTAAATTTTAAAGACAGAAGTTGATTCGGGCGGAAGGTGCGAGACTCCTGTGGGAATAGCGGGAAGGCTGAGACCCCGTATGCTAGCCGAGGAGGCTCAGCTCACGCCCCAAGGAAAGCAAGTAACCTAGAGTTGTAATCAACTAACGCATTCTAAAGTAGCAACAATATATATGAAAACAGCTAAATAATATTCTTTTATTAAATGTTGAAAGCTGTATTAATCAGTTTGCGATTTCATTGTGACATATAAAAATTTAATGTTAGAAAACGACATACTTTTTAAACAGCTTTTTTATTTTTAAAAATCAATCTTTTTTAACTACTGATCCTATCTAACCAATAAAGATATGATATAATACGGTTTAGAAATGTCTTTAGAATGGATGAAAGCAATGAACTCTGTAAATATACATATTCAGGCAGTACGTAATGAGGTAGAAAATAAAATTAAGCATTCTTATCTCGCAAAAAATCTAGAAACACCGAACATTGACGAACAAAAGCTATTATTATTAGTAGATTTCTTGGAGTTTTTAAATTTTAATAGTAGTCAAATTGTTCACTACGGAAGCGCAGTTACAATTATTCAATTAGCCTTAGATACGCATGAAAAGGTATCTTACTACGAAGCATCTTCATCTACTCGTGAAAAAAAACAGTTAACCGTATTAGAAGGTGATTTATATAGTGGTCTATATTATGAGGAGCTATCGTATTCAAGTGAGATTAATCTTATAAAATCATTATCAAAAGCGATTCGTATCATGAATGAAGAGAAAATTAATTTTCAGATTGGCGATTTTAAAAGTGTAGATCAGCTTAATAATTGTGTGATGAAAATTGAAACTGTCATACTTTCTCAATTTTGTAATTATTTTAACGAACCAAAATGGGCATACTACTGCGAGTTAAAACTATTAGTGAATAGATTACAAAAGGAATTAATTCATTTACAATCAGGGGAAATTACGCACTATATACATAATTTATCCAAATTAACTTTAAATGAAATAAATAGTAATCTATTGCAAAAAGATTTAGAAAATGAAATAACAAAAGCAAGAAAATTATTGGATGAAGTAACAATTTAAGAACGATTTATTGTTTTATTAAAGGCGGGAACAGTATTGACACAATCAAAGGAAGAACGCGTACACGATGTATTTGAAAAGATTTATAATAAATATGATAAAATGAATGGAATTATTAGCTTCCAGCGTCATATTGCTTGGAGAAAGCAAACAATGAAGGAAATGAACGTTCAAAAAGGAATGAAAGCGCTAGACGTTTGTTGCGGTACTGCGGATTGGACGATTGCATTAGCGGATACGGTTGGAAGTGAGGGTAAAGTAGTTGGACTAGATTTTAGTAAAAATATGTTATCAGTGGGTGAAGAAAAAGTGAAGCAGCTTGGGTTAAACCATGTTTCATTAATCCATGGTAACGCGATGGAATTACCATTTAATGATAATGAATTTGATGTTGTTACAATTGGTTTTGGATTAAGAAATGTTCCAGATTATATTCAAGTTTTGAAAGAAATGACTAGAGTTGTAAAACCAGGTGGAAAAGTAGTTTGTTTAGAAACATCACAACCAACTATGATTGGATTTAAACAAGGCTATAAATTATATTTTAAATTTATTATGCCGATCTTTGGTAAAATGTTTGCAAAAAGTTATAAAGAATATTCATGGCTTCAAGAAAGCGCAAGTACTTTCCCAGGCATGAAAGAATTAGCTAAAATGTTTAGTGAAGTGGGATTAACAAATATTAAGGTGAAGCCATTCACATTTGGTGTTGCCGCGATGCATCTAGGGATAAAACCCTCAAATTAATGAATAGTTTGATATAAAGAATTTATAAGTTGGAATGATATATAATAGGTGAACGGAATGAAAGTTAAATGGAAATACTCCTACTTAAAGAAAGATATGGATGCAATTGAGCATACATTAAGACAATTAGTAACCACAGAGCAGCCCATCTTACACGATGCTTCACTGAAGCTTTTAGAGGCTGGTGGAAAGCGATTTAGACCAGTATTTGTCATACTAGGTGCTAAATTTGGAAATTATCAATTGCAATCAATTAAAAATGTAGCAGCAACTTTAGAATTAATCCATATGGCGTCTTTAGTTCATGATGATGTGATTGATGAAGCAAAATTAAGGCGTGGTAAAGCAACAATCAATGAAGAATATGGTAATAAGATTGCAATGTACGCAGGTGATTTTTTATTTGCAAGAGCGCTAGAAAGTATGTCTGAAATTGAGGAGTCAGAAGCACATCAAAGGTTAGCTGATACAATTTTAGAAGTATGCCTTGGTGAAATTGAACAAATAAAAGATAAATATAATTTTAAACAAAATTTACGATGTTACCTACAACGAATTAAAAGAAAAACTGCACTACTAATCTCAGCTAGTTGTGAAATCGGCGCAATTGCATCTGGAGCCGAATCAAAATTTCAAGCCGTTTTAAAAAAATATGGCTATTATTTAGGGATGTCATACCAAATTATGGATGATATTTTAGATTTTACATCTTCCGATAAGGAATTAGGAAAACCTGCGGGGAGTGACCTATTACAAGGAAATATAACGTTACCAGTTTTATTCGCAATGGAAGACCCTACTTTACACGAGAAAATCATCAAAGTGAATGAAAATACATCTGTTGATTATATGAAAAGTTTAATTGAAGACATTAAAAAGAGTGGTTCAATTGAACGAGCGCGAAATATCAGTGATCAATATTTAGACAAAGCACTATCTAGCACTAAAGATTTGCCAAAGGGTGAAGCAAAGTCAATGCTAATTACCATTGCAAAAAATATCGGAAAAAGAAAAAACTAACTGTACTTTATACATTAAGTACAGTTTTTTGTTAGAAAAGTGGAAGCAACCTGCTTATTCCCGAGAGGCATTGGAGCAAAAGCAAAGAGAAGTGTGTTTTTCACTTCACTTTGCTTTTGTGAAATGACCGAGGGGATGGTTGCTGAAACTAGACAGAAAAAAAAGCGGAGACAACCCGGTTATCTCCGAAAGACGTTTGTGTGAAAGATTAGTATGGTATAGGGAGCTAGCGGGTGTGTTAATCTAAGAAGGATTAACGCTTTTTTGTTGAAGTTATATGAAGTTAACGGTTAGGATAGCTCAATAAGGGGTTAGAAATAGAAAGGATATGATGGTATGTATATAGAATTAACAAGGAGGTATATAAGAACTTGAAAAAAGCTCCCCTTTTATTACTCATACTTACACTATTGTTTCTCGTAACAGGGCTTGGATTTGCATTTTTTAAACAAAACAAAGTCATTCCTTCTAAAGAGAACGTGACAAAAGAGAATTGGTTACAATCTCCCTACTTACGTTGGTCATATACACATATGAAAGAACTAGCGTTAACAAGAGAAGTGAAAAACAATCCTATGCAAGTAGCAACATTCCCTACACCGTTACAAAACTTAGATAATTTTTCTGTTAATAAAGAAAATGGAGGAAATACTCCTTTAAAGAAACTATTAGATGAGAATAAAACAGATGCATTTGTTGTTATACATAACGGAAAACTTGTTTACGAGCATTATTTCAATGGTTTTAAACAAAATGAACAGCACGGAATGGCCTCTTTAACAAAAGTATTTACTGGTGCACTTGTACAATCATTAGCCGAAGAAGGACTTATCAATGTAAATAAGACTGCTGAAACATATGTCAAAGAATTACGAAACACTCCATTTGGAAAAGCAACAATTCAACAATTAATGGACATGCAGGTTTCTGTTGAATACCCTACACATGGATATATGCAGAAAGGGTTGGAAAATCAAGATGCTCAATTATATTTAGCCAGCAATCTTCTTCCTCGTGGTAAAAACTATGATGGTCCAATGAAAATTTATGATATGCTAATAGAGGCAAAAGAAACAGCACCACCTGGAACTACGTTTTCTTATAATAATGGTTCAACTGAAACACTCGGGTGGATTATACGGACAGTCACTGGAAAATCATTAACCGAAAATGTAAGTGAGAGAATTTGGTCCAAAATAGGTATGGAAAAAAATGCGTATTATGTTACAGATGAAACAGGAGTTGAACAAGCAAGTGCTGGTTTAAATGCGACTGCAAGAGATATTGCTAGATTTGGTCAATTGATTTTAAATAACGGTCGCTACAATGGAGTGCAAGTTCTCCCTTCCTCTATTTCAAAGAATGTAAAAAGCGTACAAGAAGGAGAATTGGCAATCAGACAAGGCGCATCCATGTCTTATCATAATCAATGGTGGATCCCTCATAACGAACACGGCGCCTTTGAAGTGTTAGGTAGTTATGGCCAATACCTCTATATAGACCCAAAAGCAAATATGGTGATTGTACATTTTTCCTCAAATGCTGAGCCGAGCAGTGATGTTAAAGCAACATATTCAAACATGTATATGCAAATTGCAAAATATTTAGAATCATAACTATGAAAGCAACACATTGCTTTCTATTCATTTTATTACACTTATCTATTCTTCACATGAAAGATTTAATCTTCTTTATATAAAATACGTCGTGCAAACACTTTTAATCATTTATGGATTATTTCGTAAAAAATCCCACCTTAATACTTTCGGTAAGTCATATAACTTGTACTCTTTACTTTCCTTAATAATCTCATCAACTTCCTGTTTACATAGATTAAAAAGTAAGCGATACCAATTTGCTGATAGTAAGAATCTTATAAACTATTGATAAATTCGTTGAATAATGTTACTATTCAACTGTACTTTGTATACATACTTATTTCAAAGGGGTAGAACAGAAATGGAAAGAACATACTTAATGGTTAAGCCTGATGGCGTACAACGTAATTTAATTGGGGAAATTGTTTCACGTTTTGAGAAAAAAGGCTTTCAATTAGTTGGAGCTAAATTAATGCAAGTAAGTAAAGAAACTGCTGAATTACATTATGGAGAACATAAAGAACGTCCATTCTTCGGAGAGTTAGTAGATTTCATTACATCAAGCCCTGTATTTGCAATGGTTTGGGAAGGTGAAAATGTAATTGCTACAGCTCGTCAAATGATGGGTGCTACTAATCCAAAAGATTCTGCACCAGGTACAATTCGTGGAGAGTTTGCTGCAACAGTTGGTAAAAATATTATTCACGGTTCTGATTCACCTGAAAGCGCAGAGCGTGAAATTGGCATTTTCTTCAAAGAAAATGAATTAGTAGAGTACTCAAAATTAATTAAAGAGTGGATTTATTAATCCATAAATGATCATAAAAGAACCAGCAGAAAATGCTGGTTTTTTTGACTGGATTTTATTTATCCCATATTATCGGGCAGTTACCCCCTTGATAGGAGTTTCACTTTATATACATATTGAATGGAGTTTAGTTATGGATGGATATATTGAATTTATTCAACAAATGAAAAAAAAATCTGGGATTGATCTTTCCAAATATAAAGAATCACAAATGAAAAGAAGATTAAAATCCATGTATGAAAAAAAAGGCTTTAATTCTTTTTCTGGATTTTTTAAAGGAATTGATCAAGATAAACAGTTGTATTATGAATTTCTAGATCGTATGACAATAAACGTATCTGAGTTTTTTCGTAATACAAATCGATGGGATGTTTTAGAAAACGAAATACTACCAAAATTAATTAAAAACTCACCTAAATTAAAAATATGGAGTGCCGCCTGTTCAACAGGAGAAGAACCATATACACTAGCAATGATGTTATTAAAACACTTAACTCCTTCAAAATTTGAAATCATTGCAACTGATTTAGATGAAAATGTTTTAGCAAAAGCTAAAATCGGTGTCTATCATGAGAAATCAATTACTGGTATTCCAAAGGATTTATTAGCAAAGTACTTTGTTAAAGAAGGAGAAAATTATTCTGTATCTGATCAACTTAAAAAAGTAATTACATTTAAAAAACACAATCTATTATTAGACGCATATGAAAGCCAAGTAGATTTAATTGTTTGTAGAAATGTATTAATCTATTTTACTGAAGATGCAAAAGATAAAATATACACTCAGTTTTCGGGTTCTTTAAAAAATAATGGTGTCCTATTTGTAGGTAGTACAGAGCAAATATTCCAACCTAATAGATATAACTTTAATTCAGAAGAAACATTCTTCTATATAAAAAATGTTTAAAAGACCTATCATTATAAGGTCTTTTTTTTCTCAAAATTTATAGATTAGTATTTTATTTAAACATAGAAGAAAAGGTTCCGTAGAAGGTTATCTTTTAATAAGTCTGTTTTCGTATACATTGTTCCTTTTTTTAGTATGTGTTAGTTGATTTCCACTCCAGGATGCTCGCTTTCCTTGGGGCGTGAGCTGAGCCTCCTCGTCGCTATCGCTCCTGCGGGGTCTCAGCCTTCCCGCATCTCCCGCAGGAGTCGAGCACCCTTCCGTTCCAATCAACTTCTGTCTTTTATATTACAAATCCTAAAAGCAACAATCTAAAAAAAGAGCCTATTTAAAAATGCAATAAGTTTATTTCTGCTCCATTCCATCATACCAAAAGTATGCTTTAACAAAATTTTTTAAAGACAATAATTTTATATTAACAGTTCTATGAACTACTTTTTTAATAAAGTAAAATATTATGGTATAGTAGTTAAAATATCCTATTAATTACAAGATTTGCTTGTGAAAATATGGAATAAAAATATAAAAAAGAGGGAAATGCATGGAACAGTTTTGTGAGTTGCAAATAAATACAAAATCAAAAAAATATTTCATTACAATTGGTTATGATATTCTCCATACGCTTCCACAAATTATTAGTGGCCTTTCACCTAAAATTACGAAAATATTAATAATAACGGATACAAATGTTGCCGTAAATTATTTAGATGAAGTGAAGTCAAAATTAACTAACCAATTTGATGTGCTTGATTTCATTATTCCAAATGGAGAACAAAGTAAGAGTATGATGATGTTTGAAAAATGCTCATCATATGCTTTGGCTTCACATTTGGATCGTAATAGCTTAATCATCGCATTAGGTGGAGGAGTTGTTGGAGATCTAGCAGGTTTTGTGGCAGCGACTTATATGAGAGGTATTCGCTTTATACAAGTACCAACCACTTTATTAGCTCATGATAGTGCAGTAGGTGGGAAAGTAGCGATCAATCTTCCATTAGGAAAGAATGTAGTAGGTGCTTTTTATCAACCGGAGCATGTACTTTATCATTTGAATTTTTTAGAAACATTACCTATATCTGAAATGCGATCTGGATTTGCAGAAATTAGCAAGGAAGCTATGTTGTCTTCAGAAGAAGAAGTAAAATGGTTAATGGAGCATGTAAAACAAATCTCAGATCTCGAACAGAATATACTAAAACAAATACTCAATATGGGAGTTCGAATAAAAAATAACATAGTTTCAACAGATGAAAAGGAAAAAGGGATTCGTGCATTTTTAAATTTGGGACATACATTAGGACATGCAGTAGAGGCACATTTAGGATATTCTGTTATATCTCATGGTGATGGAGTCGCATTTGGAACTTTGTTTGCTTTATATGTGAGTGAAAAGCTATTTGATGTCGATTTGAACTTTGATGAAATAAGAAAATGGTACAACCAACTAGGATTCCCATTATTTACAAATATTGATATTCCAGAAGTAATACAGTTAATGAAACATGATAAAAAAAATATCGGGGATTCAGTTCGTTTTATTCTGTTAAAGGAATTTGGTCAAGCTGAACTCCATGAAATAGAACTAGAAAATATTCATACTTTACTTAATAACTTTTTAGACCTTTTTCGAATTGAAAAAGAAATATAAATTACTTAAATATCTATTATTTGACATAGTTTTAAATCAGAAAGTAAATAAATGGTCGAGAAGTTTTCTATATAAAAAAAAGGAATATTTGAGGAAATAGAAGAAGATATAGAATATATAACAATTAAATTAGTATAGATTTACAATATAGTAGTTTCTAAACATTAAATGTCATAAAAATAACACACCTAAAAATTACAAGTTCAGTTCATTTTAATGGTATAATAATATTTTGTTAACTTGATGAGAAATTATGATCGTGGAGTTATAATCAACTAACGTAATGTAAAATTTGCAACAATGTATACGAATAGCCCATTAAAAAGTAAATGCAGAAATAAAAAGATAGAGGTATTACATATGAATATAATAAATGAAGCGATTCAATTAATTGAAAATGGACTAACTGAAGAAGGATTATCAAAGCTACAATCTGTTTTAAATAATGCGAATGATGAAGAAAAATATGAAATTGCACTTGTTTTTCAATCTCTAGGATTAGTTGAAGAAGCAAAGAATATTATAGAAGATTTATACTATTTATATGATGAAGATGAAGAATTGAAAATTATATTAAGTGAATTGTTAATTGATTTAGACGATGAGGATCAAGCCTTAAATTTATTATTATCAATTAAACCTGAAAGCGATTTTCGAGTACAGGCATTATTATTAATGGCTGATATCTATCAAGTACAAGGCTTAGATGAAGTAGCAGAAAGTAAACTACTAGAAGCAAAACGAATGCTTCCTGAAGAACCTGTTATCGATTTTGCACTTGGAGAGTATTACTTCAGTAAATATGAGTATAGTAAAGCAATACCATATTATGTGGAATTAACTTCAAAAGACATCGATTTAAAAGGAGTTAACAAGAAATTACGTTTAGCCGAGTGTTTAAGTGCTGAAGGAGAATGGGATGAAGCGATTCCATACTATGAAAATGGAATTGAAGATTCAAAAGATTTCCATACATTATTGGGTTATGGAATTACTTTGTTTCAAGCGGAGAGATACAATTCGGCTATTCCTATACTAGAAGAAGCAATTTTCTTTGATGAAGAATATATTGTTGCTTATTTATGGTTAAGTAAAGCTTTTGAAATGGATGGACAAATCTCTGAGAGCTACGAAACCCTTCAAAAAGCAATTAAAGTAGATGAAACAAATGTAGATTGCCAGCTAGCAGCAGCTAAAATTACACGTAAACTAAAATATCTTGAAGAATGTAAGAAACATCTTGGTGAAGCTTTAACATATGATCCTTCATTAATAGAAGGAGTACAATTATTAGTTGGAATCCATTTTGAAGAAGAAGAATTTGAAGCAGTTATTGATACAATATTGTTATCGATGAAACATGGAGCTTTTGATCCACAATTCAATTGGGATCTTGCGAAAGCATATAATCAAATAGAGAAGTACGATGAGGCATTAAATTACTACCGAACTGCATATAATGACTTTAACCAAGAAATGACGTTTTTAAAGGAATATGGGGATTTCTTATACGAAGAAGGACTGCATAAAGAAGCAAAAGAAATTTATCAAAAATTAACAACAGATGATTTATTGATGGAAGATGTTATAGAACGTCTCGATCGTTTAAATGACCTTGAATAATTTTCTTGGTTCAGAAATGGGGACTTGAAAAAAGAACAGAGGAGGGAAAATGAAATGGCAACCCCTGTATCTGTGAACGAAAAAAAGGACTTTGTAAAATGGTTTCTTAGCAATTTTCAGCTTAAACAAAGGGAATGTGTTTGGATATTAAATTATTTAATGAGTCATGACTATTTGATGAAAAAAGTACATTTTGTAGAGCAAGCAAAATATTGTCCAAGAGGGTTAGTAATGTCTACAAATTGTGTAAAAGAAGTACCATTTCATTTTTATAAACAAAATGTCATGACAACAGATGCTGAAAAGTCATTTCATGATATTCGTTTAAATCGTGATGAGGATATTTACATCCAACTTAATTTTAAATCTTCTTTTCAGTATCCAATGTTTGTTTCAGTTTTGGAAGAGAACCCTCACCTTCCTAAAAACGTAGAAAGTAATGAAAAAGACCGGATATTTGCAGAAAAACTTTTAAATGAATCAGTTTTAACATTTCAGCGGAATCGATTAATGAAATTAATCGATGATGCATTAGATCAGCAAGATGCAGAAGCATTTCAAAGACTAACAAATGAATTGAAATATTTATCATAAATAATTTTTAACATGAAAAGGGTCTCTACCATTAGAGACTTTTTTATTTTGCTGAAATTGACTGATTAGATGAAATAGTAAATCTCTTACTTTCGTAAAATAGGGTTATATGTTTTAATTAATAATGGGTTAATGTTCACGGAATTTTCATAAATTAATAGCTTAAATCTCTTTAAAAGAAAGTAGGATAACACGATGATATGGATAGAGAAAGATTTAAAACAAGTAATAGAAAATAAAGAATTTATTGATACTGTTTTAGTACCACTTACACCAATTTCTTTTAACGAGCAAGA
>Ga0187780_10003761_pt1 | contig 11414 bp, 9 predicted proteins | sample 1015_Q2_SP10_20__FD_132429 | JGI IMG/M metagenome (GOLD analysis project Ga0187780, IMG submission 132429) | Tropical peat soil microbial communities from peatlands in Department of Meta, Colombia - 1015_Q2_SP10_20_MG | ecosystem: Environmental > Terrestrial > Soil > Wetlands > Peat | place...
GAACCACCTTCGAGTGCAGTTCGACGTCGTGATCCCATGCCATCTGCCGAGCCTCCTGGATCAGCTTCTCGAAGTAGGCATCCCGCTCGGCTTTCGCTTCCTCGACCTCACCCAGCGTAGCCGCGTAGTACGGCAGCTTTTCCTCGACCGAGATGCAGTGCAGCTCCGCGTCGGATTGGTCGGCCAGCTCGATCGCAGCCTTCAGGGCACGCTGCGATCCGGGCGAGCCGTCATAAGCGACCAGGATCTTTTTGAACAACCCGCGGCGGCGTCCGCGATTCTCCATCTCATTCCTCCTGTGCCGCCAGGTGAACACCCCGCTCCGGCAAGGATGGGGCTGCGCTGGCGGCAGATTCCGCCCGTTCGGCAGATTCGGAGACAGGCTGGAAGAACCGCTGGGCGATCCAGGTGGGTACGACTGCGCTCAGCACGACCACCGTCACCAACACGGAGAACTGGTCCTTCGAGAGGATTCCGGCGTTCAGGCCGTACAGCGACGAGATCGTGCCAAAGGTGAGGCCGGTGCTCATCAGGAGCGTGGTGTAGGTCGCCCCGTCGGGCAAGAAGCGTCGAGTCGCCGGGTACACGCCCATTCCTTTGGCCGCCAACTTGATGGCCAGCAGTGCCAGCATAAGTCCGAGGTTGGCCCACACCGCCTTCAGGGATACATTCATTCCCGACTTGATAAAGAAGAAAGGCGTGAGGAGCGCGAAGGTCACGACCCGGAACCTCCGCTGCTCCTCCCGATGAGCATGGAGGATCTTGGCGACCGCTAAGCCCAAGATGAAGGCGGGGAGGACGGCGTGGCTTTGCGCGCGGTCGGCAAAGAACATCATAACCAGGAGCGCAGCGAAGGCCCCTTTGACCTCCGGCTCGATAACCCTACCGCCGTATCGAGGGAAGAACCAGGGTTGCAGGCGGGGCATGACGATGATGATCCCGGCAGAGACCAACAGGAATGGGACTAGCCACCAGGTGGGTCGGATGAAAAGTAAGCTCAGGGCCAGGGCCGTCCCGAAGTCAGTCACGAAGGTGGCGGCCATGATGATCTTCCCCAGCGTCGTGTGGGTGAGGCCAGTCTCCACCAGGACGGCGTACACCACAGCGAGCGAGGTTGTGGACAGCGCGACACCACAGATCTGAGCCGCCTTCCAGTTCCAGCCGAACAGATAGTGGGCCGCCAGCCACGCGCCCAGGAAGGGCGCCAGGAACGAGATGCCGCCGATCCACAGGCTCTCCTTCAACCGCTCCTGCATCAGCTCCGGGTCCACCTCGGCCCCGGCCAAGAAGGTGAGCACGATGCTGGCGAAACTGGCCAGGAAATCAATCCACGACGTACTGTGGAGCCAAAAGGTATTGGCCGCAGCCACCCCCAGAAGGATCTCGATCAGGGCGACCGAGATCCCCGCCTCGACCGATGCCATACTGGCCACGAGGATCAGGATCCCCATGACCATTGCGATCCACGCGCTATCCATCAGTACCTCCCACGTCAGCTGATATCAGGGGAGCGTAGGAGGTTCAGGCGCGCTATCCGCGCCAGAACGGTCCGGACTCCCCGCTTCCCAATTGGTCACGCATCTGGAAGGAGGAGCCATCAGTCCCGTTCCGGGACGGTTCGCGTCCGACGTGCATCGCGGACCTCGGCGGAGCTCCATCGCCGTCAGTTTGTTAGGTTAGGCTCACCTCCTTGTGTGGATGCCTGGCCATTTGAACCACCAGTCGGAGGCGTTGCCCCCGGAGGAGCCTGCTTGACTCCGCTGGTGGCGGCCAGGTCCACAGCCATCGCCTTCAGGTCCGATGTGAGTTTCAGGAGTTGGACCTCCAGCGCCAGCCGTGTCCGATGGACCTCCGCCTGCCGGGCCAGCAACTCTTCGATGCGCCGGCGGAGCTTTTCGTTCTCGAAGCGGACACACTCGATCTCGGCACGCTGTTCCTCATCCACCGCTCGTAGGGGTCCGCCTTCGGTCGGCGTGGGTCCCGCCGTAACACCCTGTGGGGCCTCGTACACTCGCGGCTCACCCCGCTCGGGCCCGAAGACGCCGACGCGGCCGACAAAGGCCTCCAGGGCGCGATGCCAGCTACTGCTCTCGCGACCCTTGGCCTCGTCCGCGTAACGGTAATCGAACTTTCGCGCGAACTCCTCCAGCTCCCACAAGAGGTCTTGCCAACGGTTCTCTTGCATGGCCAGCAACACGCGGAGGTTCAGGTGATCCCGGCCGACCGCCATCGATGCATACAGGTGGGGCAGACACAGGCCGTCAGACCGAGCGAAGGCCTCGGCGAACTCCGCCTCGCCGAGGAACTCCAGGATTGTCCTGAGGTCATCCCGCTCCGACCGCCGCGCAAAGGTGCAGAGATAGCAGGGGCTCTTTCGGCTCCGCCAGGCGAGGATCGGTATCGGTTCCCCGCGGGGGCCGACCAGTCGCTCTCGCAGACGCTGCCAGCGCCCCCGGGGATGGATCTCCCGGCCGGCTGCCTGCAAATGCTCCAGCGTCTCCTGAAGAAGATGCCGATAGATCAGCGCCACGCCCAACGCGCTGTTGCGAACACTGATCAGCATCCAGGCGTGCCAGTTGCAAAAGCCGTGGGACTCGACCAGACGGTCCCGGGTGAAGGGGTCATTCACCTGCTCGTACATCAGCCCGTCCAAGGCCCTCAGCGCCCCCCGTTCCAGCCGGGTGCAGACGGGACAGCCCGGCTCCCGGAAGGCGTCCAGGAGCTGAAAGTAGGTGATGAACTTTGACGACGGGTTCGCCACCGACTGAAGAATCATGCGCACGTCCTGGACCAGCTCACGCACCCGACTCATCCGTTCCCTCGCGCCAGTTGGCTCCGGAGCCCTTCCAGTTGCTGCAGGTCCTCTCGGATCTGGGGGGCCTCCCGGCCCGCGGATGCCATCAGGCTCTCGATGGTTGCGATCAAGCTGTCGAGCCGCCGCACTGCTTGCCTTTCGAGTGCGAGCAGCGCGGCATTGACAATGTCCTCCCACTGGGAGGCCAATCGCGACAGGTTCATGAAGACCACGTCGCCGACCTTGCGCTGGAAGTGGTTCTTGACAACGCCCTTGAGGAGTGCCATGGGCACCAGAAACGACAGCAGCTCCCAGGTGTGATCGAAGATCTTCCCCACGCGTACATCCGGCGATCGCGGGTCCTCCGTATGGAGATCCATCTCGGTCGTTCGCAGCGGGACCCCGAGAGTTTCCAGGGTCCGCTCTGACAGCCGGTTTCTGAAGTCCTGAAGCGATTGCGACAGTTGGCGGCTCACCCGTTGCACGGGCTCGACAAACCCGCTGCGATGCGTCCTGGAGAGCTCCGCCATCTCTTGGGTCACGCGAGCCTCAAGCCAAGCCTCGAACCTCTCCGTCACGACCAGAAGACTGCGGGTCCATTCCGGGAACTCCCGGCCCAGCTCGACGAGCAGTCGCTGCCGGACAAGTTTTTCATCCTTCTGCAGCAACTCTTCAAATGTCGCGCGGGCCGTGCCGGCAGCATGCCGAACGATGAGCCGCAAGGCGAGCCGCGTGTCGTCGAGCGCTTCCTTTTGTCCGAGGATCTTCCGCCGCAGCTCTTCGCGCTCTGAATCGGCCGTCTCGGCGGCCTTGAGGGCCACAGTCAGGTAGTCGGCGCACTCCCGGACCAGCGAGTCGATCTTGTGACGCAGAATGACCGTCCGCTGCTCCCCGGCGCCGGCACGGACCCGCGAAAGGAGGCGCTTGTCGAGCGCGACGCGAAAATGCTCGAAGCCGGATCGGACCGAATACGGGAACACCGGCACCGAGCCGTTCCAGTACCGCCCGAGTTGCTGTTGCACGAAGTCCTGAACCTGCGCTCGCTCCCCTTCATCAAGGACGTCCACCTTCGTGAGCAAGAGCGAGATGTTCGGAGTATAGCGGCTGAGGTTCCGGATCAGTTCAATGTCGTGTTGGGACAGGGGCGGGTCCACGCCGACCGCTACCAGGGCCAGTCCCACGTTGGGGAGCCACTCCAGGGAGGCGTCCGTGTTGTGCTCGAGGACGCTCTCCAATCCGGGCGTATCCACGAAACGGATCCCCCGCCATCGTTCCATCGCCGGGAGTTCCACGCGCACCCGCCCGACCTGTTTGACGTTCTCCGGGTTCTCGCTCTCGGAGATGAACTCGCCGATCCGCTCGACTGGGACGTGCTCCGTGCGCCCGTCACGAAACAGAATCCGCGCCTGCTCACGCGGTCCGTACTGAATCTCGGTCACGACAGTGGTCACCGGGATCACACCAACAGGCAACACGTCCCTTCCGAGAAGGTGATTCAGGAAACTACTCTTGCCAGCCTTGAAGCGCCCAAGGATCGCGATATTGAGTATTTTCTCTTCTGCGAAGTTCCTGCAGCTCTCCAGGAAGTCCTGCAGGGCGGTGATCTGGCGGCTGCGACACAGCCTGGCGACCGCTTCCAGCGCACCTTGCACAGTCTCTGTCACCGGCGTTTCGCTTCTGGCGTTCACCATTCCCCCAAAATAAAAAACCCCTACCGGCATCGCCAGTAGGAGTTATCACCCCGCCAGAGGCGGGGACCTGCGAACTCCATCGCCATTCGCTTGCCATCCTTATGCCACACCTGGCGAGCACCGTCAAGTGCTTCTTGAAGCAGGGCCACTCAATGACCATTGGCCGATCGGTAATAGAGCATGCCGAGACCACTTGGCCAAGGGCGAAGAGCTGGAGGACCATGGGCATCGACGCCGAACCGGTGCGGCCATTGTCCTTGGATTGAATCCGCCGGCTGGCCGCCGGCTCCGCCGCAACCCCTTCGAGGCCGGGCCAATGCGGCTGCCTCATCTCCCATCCCTGGTTTATTCACATATCCGACCGAGCGACGGCCACGAGATGGTATGGGCAACCATTAGCTTGACTTCTCGTGAAGGGCCGGAATAGTATCCAAGCGGCTTCCTTCGGTTTTGCTCGAGCAGGCACTCAGCGCTCGGACCGTTTCCGGCGTGATGGTTCCATCGATCCGCTGGGGGCCCTGGGAAAGGGGGTGGCGAAAGCGACGGCGGGCCCTGCCTCTGTCCTTGGCCGAGATGCGAGGGGATGAGCGCCTTACATAACCTGTGAACCTTAAGGTTCCTGGGGGGGTGCCACTATGGGAAGCGTACTGATAGTCGTCGCAATCGTCGCGTACTGGCTTGGATACAAGTTCTACTCCGGCCGCATCGATCGCTCCGTGATCAAGGCCGATGCCGCCAAGGCGACGCCGGCAAAGCTTTACAACGACGGCGTGGATTTCATGCCGGCGAGTTCCAGCGTGCTGTTCGGCTACCAGTTCAAGTCCATCGCCGCCCTGGGCCCGATCGTCGGCCCGATCGTTGCCGTCCAGTGGGGCTGGCTGCCGGCGCTGCTGTGGCTCATCCTGGGGGTGTTCTTCCTCGGCTGGGTCCAGGATTACGCCGCGGCCATGCTGGCCATGCGCAACGACGGGCTGACCATGGGTGGTCTGAGCTACAAGCTCATATCTCCCCGGGCGCGCACGATCCTCCTCTGCTTCCTTTACTTCTACCTGCTCCTGATCATGGGGGCCTTCTCGGCCATCGTGGCGGGGATCTTCTCCAACCCGAACGTTCCTCTCGGGTTCATCATCCTCACCCTGGCCGGGGTCCTCGCGGGTCAGATGACCTACAAGTGGCGCAAGGACCTTGTGCTAACGACGCTGATCACTGTGGCCGTCGGCATCTTCGGCATCTGGCTGGGGACCACGGGACCTTTTCGCTCGATTGTGGACCTGATCAACGGCGGGAAGGACTCCTTCATCCTCTACGCCACGCCCTACGGCCCCATGAAGTGGTCGGTCTTCTTTTGGGGGATCGTGGCCCTCGGGTTCTGCTACCTGGGCTCCGTCCTCCCAATCTGGCGTTTCGCCCAGCCGGTGAACTACGTCTCCTTCTGGCTCGTCTTCTTGGGGATCGTGGGCTCCATCATCGGGATCTTCATCCGGACGCCGGGTTTCGGTGACTTCCCCGCGTTCACGGGCTTCATGGCCAAGGGGATCATCGCCCCGGGGTTCGATACGCCCTTGTGGCCGATCCTCTTCGTCACTATCGCCTGCGGCGCCGTATCCGGCTGGCATAGCCTGGTTTCGAGTTCGGGCACAGCCCGCCAATTGGAGAAAGAGACGGATGCCCTCCCGGTCGGCGCCGGCGCCATGTACATGGAGTCCGTCCTGGCGGTCCTCTCGGTGCTCTTCGCGGTCACAGCCTTCGGCGGGTACTCGGGCTATATGGAGAAGTTGACCAAGGGCGGAGGCCCCGGGGCGGTCTTCGCCGGTGGCATGGCAGAATACCTGAATGTTCTTGGCATCCCGAGGAGCTTCGGCGGTGCCTTCGGGGCGGCCTTCCTGGTGATCATGGCCCTCACGGTCATGCAGCTAACACTTCGCTTCATGCGTCTGGCGGGCAGTGAGCTGGTCGGGGGTGCGATCCCGGCGTTCAAGAACGTTCACTTTGGCTCCATCGTCGGGCTCTTGCTAACACTGCTGCTCTTCTGGACGGGGTTCTGGTCCCGAATCTGGATTCTCTTCGGAGGATCCAATCAACTCATGGCGAGCCTGGCCCTGGTCCTGATCACGGTCTGGCTGGCCCAGTCCGGCAAGTCGTACCAGTGGACCCTGTGGCCGGCAGTCTTCCTGTACGTCACGACGGTCGCGGCGCTGATCGTGACGGCCGTGGTTTCGTTCGAGGCCGCCTTCACACCGGGCCTCAAGGTCCCCTTCATCTTCGGTAACCTCGTGGCAGCGGCGATCGGGTTCACCTTGGTAATCCTGGCGCTGTTCCTGGCGTACGATGCTGTCCGGGCTTTCACCAAGGCCCGTATTCTGCGGCCGGCCGCGGCTCACGCCTGAACCGGCACTCGGTACTTCGCCACGGGCGGGAGGAATGCCCGCCCGTGGCGGTCGGCGCCCGTTCCACACCTCGTACCGGTAACTGCTCTCCGATCCACTGTGATGGTCCGCCCGCACGGGCCATTCCCGCCCCGCCTTCCCTTAACCTGGCCATGGGAACGATTCAGATGCTAAGGTAGTTACAGTTGCAGGGCAGCCATGCCCGGCGTGGGGGCTTGTTCATCTTTGCGCAATGGCTTGACTTCGTTGGGTGGGCGGGCTACTATTTAGCATCTCTTCCTTCTGGATTCTATAAAGAGCCAACCCAATCCAGCTTCATCCTTATAAATAGCTCATCGGGCCGGACGATCTTCCTTAGTCTTGCTAGCTCAGACTATGCGGGAGGGGGGGTGACCGGGACCGGCGAAGTACCCTTCTCGCGTCGAGGAGCGAGGCAATTCCTGCCTCGTAGAACCTCTCAACCGTGAGATCTTTGGGAGGATATAAACATGGGAAGTGTGGTGATAGTCGCGACCATCGTGGCGGTGTGGCTAGGTTACAAGCTCTACGCTTCCAGCATCGATCGATCGGTGATCCAGGCCGATGTCAATAGGGCGACTCCGGCCAAACTGTACAACGACGGCGTAGACTTCATGCCGGCCAGTTCCAGCGTGCTGTTCGGCTACCAGTTCAAGTCCATCGCTGCCCTGGGGCCGATCGTCGGACCCATCGTTGCCGTCCAGTGGGGGTGGTTGCCCGCCGTCCTCTGGCTGGTCCTGGGAGTTTTCTTCGTGGGCTGGATCCAGGATTACACGGCGGCGGTGATGGCCATGCGAAACGACGGGATGACCCTGGGCGGCCTGAGCTACAAACTGATCTCCGCCCGGGCCCGGAACATCCTCCTGTCGTTCCTCTACTTCTACCTGCTCCTGATCATGGGGGCCTTCGCGGCCATCGTGGCCGGGATCTTCGCGAACCCCAATGTTCCGTTCGGGTTCATCATCCTGACCCTCTGTGGAGTCCTGGCGGGACAGATGACCTACAAGTGGCGGAAGGACCTCCTGATGACGACGGTGGTCACGGTCGCCATCGCCATTTTCGGCATCTGGCTGGGGACCACGGGACCTTTTCGCTCGATTGTGGACCTGATCAATGGCGGAAAGGACTCTTTCATCCTCTACGCCACGCCCTACGGCCCCATGAAATGGTCCGTCTGGTTCTGGGGGATCGTGGCTCTGGGCTTCTGCTACCTGGGTTCCGTCCTCCCAATCTGGCGGTTCGCCCAGCCGGTGAACTACGTCTCCTTCTGGCTGGTCTTGATGGGGATCGTGGGGTCCATCATCGGGATCTTCATCCGGACGCCGGGTTTCGGTGACTTCCCCGCGTTCACGGGGTTCATGGCGAAGGGGATCATCGCCCCGGGCTTCGATACGCCCTTATGGCCCATCCTCTTCGTCACGATCGCCTGCGGAGCCTGCTCCGGCTGGCATAGCCTGGTCTCGACGTCGGGCACGGCTCGCCAGCTGGAGAAGGAAACAGACGCCCTCCCCGTCGGCGCCGGCGCCATGTTCACGGAGTGCGTCCTGGGCGTGCTCTCAACCGTATTCGCCGTGACGGCCTTCGGCGGCTTTGCGGGTTACAAGGCGCAACTGGCCAAGGGAGCCGGCGCGGTCTTCGCCGGAGGCATGGCCGAGTACCTGAGCGTCCTCGGGATCCCCAAAGCCTTCGGCGGCGCCTTCGGGGCGGCCTTCCTGATCATCATGGCGCTCACGGTGATGCAGCTCGTCCTCCGCTTCATGCGGGTGGCCAGTGCCGAGCTGGTTGGAGAGGCGATCCCGGCCTTCAAGAACATCCACTTCGGAACGATCGTCGGGCTCCTGTGTACCTTCGTGATCCTGTGGACCGGGTTCTGGCAGAGGATCTGGATCCTCTTCGGTGGATCCAACCAGTTGTTCGCAGGCCTGGCCCTGGTCCTGATCACGATCTGGCTGGCCCAGACCGGAAGACCCTACCGGTGGGCCATCTGGCCGGCGATCTTCATGTACGTGACTACGGTCGCGGCCCTGATCGTGACGGCTGTGGTGTCCACGCAATCTGCCTTACGGGCCATCGCCTCACCGTCGTCGAATGTTTTCTTCATCTTCGGCGACTTCGTGGCGGCGGCGATCGGATTCGCGCTGGTGATCCTGTCGCTGATCCTGGCCTGGGATGCAGTCCAGGCCTTTGGGAGGGCCAGGAAAGTTCCGCTGCGACCGGCCGCGGCCCGGGCCTAGGTCGATCGATACGTCACCACGGGCGGGGGCAACCCCGCCCGTGGTGCCTGCAAGGAGGGGATATCGTGCCCACCATCAATGTCGAGGTGATCGCTCCTTTGGTCGCCGGGATGAAGCACTGCCAGTCCTGCCAGGTGTTCATCGATGACGCCGACATTTCCAAGCGCGTGCAGGAGGAGGAGCTGAAGTCGTATCCCGAAGAGATGTGGCGGGACCACGCCCGTCTGTCCCAGATGGTCCGGGATCTCACGGCCCGCTACGGGGAACAGCTCCGAGTCATCCTCATCGATCCCCACAGCCCCATGGGACTCTGGAAGTCCGTGCGGCACTGGGTCAGGACGTATCCGACGTTCATCGTGAACGGGCGGGCGAAGTACGCGGGGTGGGACGTCACCGCCGTGGACTCCCTCTTGCGAGCTGGAGGGGTAACCGCGCCTGCCGCCTCGTAGGACTTGCCTCGTCGCGCGCCAACAGCGGAGGAAGGTCATGCGACAACTGATCGTCGAAGTCGTGGCGCCGGTCCTATCCGGCTTCTACCACTGACCCCACTGCGAGACGTTCCTGGAGGGAGCGGGGGTGGGGAAACAGGTTCACACGCAAGAGCTCAACGAGTATCCGGAGGACCTCAAGGCAGAGTTTCTCCGCCTCTCGGAATGGATCCGGAAGACGCGCCAGACGTATGGCCAGCGGGTGGTCGTGCGGCTCGTGGATCCCCAGTCCCTGGGTGGCATGTGGAAGGTCTTGCGCCAGCGGATTCGGCGCTTTCCGACGTTCCTCGTGGACGGAACGGAAAGGGTCGTGGGATGGGAGGGGGACCCGGATGAGGCCATGCGACGGGCGCTCTCCCGGGCGGGAGAGGCGATCCCCGAGGAAGCCAGAGCCTAGCCCCTGATCCGCGTCGTCGCTATGGAGACCTGTGGCCGCCGGTATCGGCGGCCACTTTTTTTCCTCGCCTCCTCATCGGCTTCAAAAACCGCTCCGGTGTATCTCCCAAGTTGATCTCCACCGATGTCCCCCGATATGGAACGATTCCCCCGCGGTGATAGAGCGGGTCCGCACCTTCGGCCGTTGCGCCGGTGATCCGTTCCAGCTCATCGCGAGAAATCATTTGCCTAACGTGGAGCGCCGCGATAGTTGTATACTGTTCGAGACGGATTCCTGCGATGAGCAGAAGATGGGCATGGGCTCACCCTGATGCCATTCTAAACTTCACTTCCCGGGCGCGACGATCCGGTTGCGAAGAACGCCGATTCCCTCGACCTCGGCCTCGAGAACATCCCCGACCTTGAGCCACTGGGGCGGAACGAAGCCGGCCCCCACGCCCGACGGCGTGCCCGTCGCCAGAATGTCCCCCGGCTCCAGCGTCATCCCGGCCGAGAGGACCTCGATCAACTCCTCCACCCGGAAGACCATATCCGCCGTCGTCGCCTCCTGCCGGATCTCCCCGTTCACCCGCAACGCGATCCGCAGGGCGTGAGGGTCTGCCAGGTCAGACTTGTGGACGATCCAGGGTCCCAGGGGGGCAAACGTGTCTAGGCTTTTTCCCTTGAACCACTGCGCGTGCTTTCTCTGGAGATCCCGCGCCGTGATGTCGTTCAGCACGGTGTAGCCGAAGACATGGTCGTATGCCTTGGCCCTGGGAATGTCCCGCCCTCGTTTCCCGATGACCACCGCCAGTTCGACCTCGTAGTCCAGGTTCTGGGTCACCGGCCAGGCGACGACGCCGGCCTCGTGGCCGACGACCGCCGTGGGAGGCTTGGTGAAGTACACGGGCACGGTCGGGACCTCGGCCCCCCGCTCCTTCGCATGCTCCACGTAGTTGCGCCCGACACAGAAGACATTCCTAGCCGGTCTCGGGATCGGGCTCAGCAGCCGGGCCCGACCGAGCGGGCGCACAACCGGATCCCGAGCCGTAACCTTCCACGAGCCATCCCTGATGGAACGACCCGCCGCCTGGAGGACCGTCTGCACCGCCTTGAGACTGGATGATCCTCCGCGGATCAGCCCGAGCATGTCGGCGGGAACGCCCTGGGGGGCCTTCGTCCCCCCACGTGCCCGACGCAACGCCCGCGCCGCTGCCGCAAGATGCACCACCGTCTCGTCCAGGACGGCCACCAGCGTCGCCTGCCGATCCCATGACGCCGTCGCAAAGCGCAACCCTGCTCCCTGTTTGGCCAACGTTCCTTCCTCCTTCTCCTCCCCACTCGTGGTCTCGAATCTGCCGCCCCTTTTCGGGCTCTCCACCGGACTGTGAGGTCCCGGAGGGACTGTCGCCTATCTTCCGCACCGC
>Ga0187780_10003763_pt1 | contig 11410 bp, 11 predicted proteins | sample 1015_Q2_SP10_20__FD_132429 | JGI IMG/M metagenome (GOLD analysis project Ga0187780, IMG submission 132429) | Tropical peat soil microbial communities from peatlands in Department of Meta, Colombia - 1015_Q2_SP10_20_MG | ecosystem: Environmental > Terrestrial > Soil > Wetlands > Peat | place...
GTGGCGATAAACAGCGACCCGGAGGCTCCCATCTTCAAGATCGCCCACTATCCGATAATAGGGGACCTCTACGAGGAGCTCCCTAAACTTACGAAGGCGATAGGAGGAGGGTAGGATGAGCTCTGAGTTCGACGTAATCGTGATCGGCGCAGGGCCAGCCGGCTCTGCTGCCGCACTCGCCCTTGCCCGGAAGGGTGCGAACGTGCTGACGCTGGAGAAGTCAAAGGTCCCGGGAGATAACAACATGACCGGCGGAGTGATCTACGGAGATTTTCCCGGTGAGCTTGGGCTAATCAACCTCGTCCCGGACTTCGAGTCGTCGGCCCCGTTGGAAAGGCGCATCGTCTCCCAGGAGGTGGTGGTCCTGGGCGAGCCTGACTTCAGGTCGGGGAAGAGCCGATACTACAGGCTCGAAAAGAACTCCTTCCCGGCACAGCTCGGTATCTTCCCCATGGCGCCCGACACCGGCCATGACTACTCCGTGCTGCGCAGGTCCTTCGACCGGTGGTTCGCCGGCCTCGCGGTACAGGCGGGAGCGATGCTGTCGACAGAGACTACGGTCGAGGGGCTCCTGAAGGAAGCAGGCGCCGTGGTGGGAGTGAGGACCACCAAGGAGGATCTCAGGGCGAAGCTGGTCATCGACGCGTCGGGGGTCGCCTCCAACCTCGTAGAAGAGGCCGGCCTCAGGGATAGGCTCACCCCCAGGCAACTCTACCATGGAATCAAGAGGGTCTATCAACTGGACCCCGAGGCCATCGAGAAGCGGTTCAGGTCGAAACCCGGCGAGGGCAGGGCCGTCCACTTCCTTGGCGAGTTCATGCACGGCGTCGGGGGCGGTGCTTTCATCTACACCAACAGGGACACTCTTTCGGTAGGCCTCGTCGTTTCTCTGGACAGCCTGCTCAGAGGGACTACGGAAAGGTTCGACAAAGTCGGGAAACTGATCGACATACAGGACGAGTTCGAGGAACACCCCATGGTCGCCGAACTGCTTGAAGGAGCAAAGGTCGTAGAGTATTCGGCCCACAACATACCAAAGGGGTTCAAAGCCATCCTGAAGAACCCCTGCGCCGACGGATTCATCGCGGCCGGGGACGCCCTCGGCTCCTTCGTGAAGATCGGACCGATGATCGACGGTATGCGCCGGGCCATAACCTCAGGAATGATGGCGGCCGCGGCCTACCTCGAGGCAAGCAGTTCCGGTTCCTTCAGGGCAAGGAACCTCTCCAAGTACAGGGAGATGCTGACCCCCATCTACGAGGATGTGAATAGATCGGGGAGGGACAGCTTCGTCTCCGAGAGCTCCTTCGTATACCACACGCTGCCGAAGCTGCTCTTTTCGACCCGGCTCCTTTCTAGCGTCTATGTCTTCGAGCCCAGGGACGGTCCCGGCAAACCAAAGGACGTCCTTTCCAGGGTCCAGGAGGGCACCAGCCTCCTCGCCTTCGACGAGGACCAGGAGTACTCTCACATCAGGGTCGACGTCCAGCTCGCTTCGAAGTCTCTTTCGAAGCCCTGGGTCCCTGCCTGCCCGACCAACTGCTACACCATCCTTACCCCCAAGGGGGTCTTCGCATCCTTCAAAGACCTCTACCAGCACAACCTTGCCTCCGGCAATGGAGACAGGGGGAGGGCCATGTCGCAGACCCTCGAAGACGTCGCGGCCGCCCAGCTAAGGTTCGACCACGTCCCGTGCGTCGAATGCGGCACCTGCGGTGCCATAGGACCGCGAGAGATGGTTGCGTTCGGCCATGAACGCGGAGGCCACGGGGTAAGGTACAAATTCGGATAGGCCCACAGGTTCCAAAGGCATAAAACTGCGGTTCGGTCCTCGCCCGGGGTTGACACTGGCGTCGCATCCTGGGTTGAGGTGAGCCAAGACGTCGTTCGGATACTCTGAACGGCTTGACAAGACAGTGAGGCAGCACCAGGACTGGAGGACCAAGGAGTGCCTGAACCTGATCCCATCCGAGAACCGTGGCTCCCGCCAGATGCGCGCGATGTTTCTCGCTGACCTCGGCAACAGGTACAACGCTCCTGATAGGTTTTACAGGGGGACGAAGTTCGCCGACGAGCTTCTTTCACTGACCGAGGAGATAGCCAGGAAGGTGTTCGGGGCGCGCTACGCCGACGTCAGGTCCCTTTCGGGGCACACGGCAGACATGGCCGTCCTTCTCTCGATGACGGAACCAGGAGACAGGGTCCTGTCTGTTCACCCCGATAACGGAGGGTACCCCGGGATAACCCACCTCGGGCTCGGGTCTCTGCTTAGGCTCGAGAACCTATACTTCCCCTACGACGAGCGCGCGGTCAACATCAAGGCGAAGGAGTCTGCCAGCCTGATAAGGTCGGCCAAGCCAAAGGTGGTCTTCTTTGGAGCCAGCTTCATCCCGTTCCCCCACCCTGCGAAGCAGCTGTCTGCGGTGGCAGACGGGGAGTGCATCTACGACGCCTCCCACGTCCTCGGACTCGTCGCAGGGGGGGAGTTCCAGGACCCCCTGAGGGAGGGGTGTTCGCTGATGATAGGCTCGACCCACAAGAGCCTGCCGGGCCCACAAGGAGGGATAATCCTGTCGAACAACGACGAAGTCTTCTCGAAGGTCGCCGGTAAGATCCACCCTGGGATTGTGGACAACATACACCTCGACAGGGTCGCCGCCCTTGCCGTTTCACTTATCGAGATGCAGCAGTTCGGCAAGCCTTACGCCCAGGCTGTTGTGAAGAACTCCCAAACACTCGCGAAGGCCCTGGTGGCGCACGGTGTGAAGGTGAAGGGGGCCGCCTTTGGATACACGAAGTCCCACCAGGTCCTCCTCGATTACGACTCCTCGAAGTTGCAGTACATTGCAGGGAGGCTGGAGCAGGCAAACATCATCGTTGACAACGGCGGGAGGGTTGGGACTTCTGAGCTTACCAGGATGGGGTACGGACCGACAGAGATGGAATCCGTGGCCGAGCTCCTGTCGCAGGTTGTGCTGGGCAAGAAACCTGTCGACTTCATTCAGAAGCGGGTGAAGTCTCTGGTCAAAGAGTTCCAGCAGCCAAGGTTCGTGCTGCAGGGAATGCCGAAGCTCTTCGACTAGTTCGAAAGAGGAGGCCCTGCCGCAAATGCGCTGGAACGGCGTGGAGCCGATGCTGGCCCTAGCGGTGAGCGATCCCCAGGGACTCGTCGGTCATCGACATCGACTCCTCCCTCGTCGCTTCGCCTCCAACCGCCCGGATGGCATCAATGTTCTCCGGAATGACGATTGCCTCCTGGTGGACTCCCAGGAACATGTAGGCCTCACCGTCGACTACTGTGACCGAATCTTTCCACACGACTGCCTCGTAGACGTCGTTCCTGTCCCTCCCCTTCTCTCTCGCCCAGTCCATAATGCTGGCCGTCGACTTGAAACCCGACTTGCCGTCGACGAGGATCATCCTGGGTGCACCCTGCAGCGCCCCTACGACTTCCTCTTTGGACGCAGCCTTTCTGAGTGTCAGTATTATGCTGTGAAGGTGCATATGCGTGGTGGGGACCTTGTACGCCATTGTGACAATGTTGATGTGCGGCAGCACGGTCTGCACGTCTGGACCGTGGTGAGACGGGAGCGTCGTCGGGTCCAGGACGACGGCGTCAATGGGGCCCTTCTTGACATCGTCGGGGTCGGTGGCGCGCCGTGCCAGGACCGCCCTGGCCTTGGAGACCCCGACAGCCCTGTCAACTGCGTTGATGGTCCTGCAGAGGCCGGTGGTGTTGCAGGAGACTACTTTCACTGCGTCCTTCCTTGCGGCGTCTTCGAAGTTGCACTGCGCGACGAAGGACTGGATGGTCATGTCGTCACCTGCTCCGCCCTGGAATATCGATCTGACCTTAGCCTGGGTGTAGAGGTTCAGGTTCGCCGGCCCGGTATCGTCGGGACCTGCGTCGACGATCACGTCGACCCTCTGCAGCAGGTCGTTCAGGGTTCCCTTCAACGTGTACTTGGCGGCATTGAACGCCTCGAGGCTCTTCATGTCCAGCGCGTATAGGTCGATCCCTTTGTCCCTGGCCATGGCGTACTTGTAATGGGGGTGAACCGCGGTGACCCCAACCAACTCCATGTCCTTCTGCTTCCTTACCGCGTCCGCCACGCGCCTGCCGATGGTCCCGTAGCCGTTTACCCCGACTTTTATCATGGCTACCACCGCGACCCGAGGTTCGGCTTATACGGGTTCAGCTGCCTTTCGCCCTCCAGAGGTCGGAGCCTCTCTCGAGGGCGTCGATGAGCGGAAGCCGCTTGCCCGCAAGATACTGGACCAGCGCTCCCCCGGCCGTGCTGATGTGGTCGATCTGGTCGTGGATGCCGTACCTGCGCAGGGCCGTGGACAGGTGGCCTCCGCTGATTATTGTGGTTCCGAGGGACCCTGCCATGGCCCTTAGGAGCCCTTCCGTTCCTAGTCTGAAGTCCTCGTACTCGAAGGCACCCGGCGGGCCGCTCATGAATACAGTGCCCGCTCCCTTGATGAAGCGGGCGTACTTCTCGACCGTCAATGGACCAACGTCCAGCACCTGGGCTGGGCCTGTTATCTGAGATGGGTCCAAGTCCTTCCTTCCTCCGTTGACCTTTATCGCGACGTCTACAGGCATGGCGAAGCGCTCGGGGTCTTCGTCAAGCAGCTGCCTAGCCTTCAGGACGAACTTCTGGTCCCCCTCGATCGGCACGTCAGCCCTGAGTTTCCCGGCAGCCTTCAGGAACACCAGGCCGACCAGGCCGCTCAGTAGGACCTTGTCAGCCCTGTTGTTGGCAATCAGTGCATCGATGGCCTCCAGCCTGTCGTTGATCTTCGCGCCTCCCAGCACAGTGACGTAGGGCCCCTTCTCCACCGACACGATTCTGTCGAGCATGCGAAGCTCCCTCCCGACTGTCCTCCCTGCGGCGGTCGGCATCAGCCCGGAGAAGCCTACGATGGTCGGTGAAGCCCGGTGCGCCGTCGAGAAGGCATCCAAGACGCAGATGTCCACGTGGTCTCTGAGACGTCGCACGAGATGTGTCTTCTCCGCCTCCGTTGGCTTGTACTCCTGGTTCTCTTCCGCGGTGAACCTCAGGTTGTCGAGCATGAGCACCTCTCCATCGGAAAGCGAATCGATCTCAGACAGGGCTTCTGGTCCGAACACGTCCGGCACGAACCGGACCTTCTTCCCGACTATGCCTTCTAGTGCCCGGGAGTGGGCCTCCAGGGTCGTGTAGTCCGAACGGCCCACCCTGCCCTGGTGCGAAGCCACTACGACCTTTGACTGAGGGAGGTCCTTGACTGTAAGCGATGCCTCCTCCAGCCTTGTCTGTTCCATGAGCTGGCCGGTTTCGGGGTGTATGGGGGTGTTGACGTCAACCCTAAGGAAGACCCGCTTTCCTTCGAGGTCGAGGTCTTCGAGCGTCAGCATCCTGATGGGCATTGGCGCCTGGTGTTGTGGTTCGGCCCGCGATTATATGCATTGCCCCACCGGAAGATGGGGTATCTGGATGGTGGCTGGCTGTTAGGATAACGCCGATGATAGTGCGTGCGGTTGCTAGTTGTTATCTTAACACCCTGAAGTGGGTCATCCCGCCCCTACGAGCAGGCTCACAACCCCGCTGAAGATGGCAAGCGCGCCTAGGGAAAGGGTGAGGAGTGCTATCCTGTTGCTGCCGGCAGCCCTCAGCAGCAGTCTGATGAAGACAATGCCTATCAGCACTGTTACCAGTATCGAGAGGAGGATTACCGACCAGCCGACAGCTGATGTCGCCGTGGAGATCTGGTCGGGGGAGAAAACTAGAGTGACTCCCGCGGCTCCGACGGCGGCGGGTATAAGCGCGAGGAAAGAAAGTTTGAAAGAATCCTTTGGGTTGATACCAAGGAGAAGCATCGCGGACACAGTCGCGCCTGAGCGGCTGACGCCGGGGAACGCTGCGACCCCCTGGACGAACCCTATGATTATGATGTCGCGAAGCCTCAAGTCTTTGAGGCCCTTGGTGGGAGCATAGCGCGACCTTGCTAAGGTGATGAGGACGCCGTCGGCTATTAGGACGCACCCCAGGGCTATCATGGGGATCCCAAGGACAGGCCCCGTATAGGATTCCGAGACTGACCTGTAGATCAGGACCCCTACGATCGCCGTGAATACGGTGACGACAACGAGGAACTTCAGCAGCAACTTCCCTTCGTCTGTCCCCCTCCCTACGAGGGCCTTCAGGACCATCCACACTTCACGCCTGAAGTAGTAGAGGGCGGCGACGAAGGTTCCTGCCTCAAGGAAGAGCCCGAGAGCGTACCCCTGTGAGAAGGAGAGCCCAAAGAGGAAGTTGGACGCTATTATCACCTGGGTCTTGCTGCTGATGGGGAGCCACTCGCTGACACCCTGGACGACGCCCAGGATGATGCCCAAGAACCAGTTCGACATCGGTGAAGGCGAGCCTGCTAGATTCTCGTTTAAAGCGTTCCTGCGGAGATGCTTAAAGGCACGACTGCGCGGGCGGCTGCACAGCCGTGCAGAACGGTACTCTAACGAACATCTTCTGGGGCCTCTTCCTCATATGGTTCGGGGTCGTCTCCGCTTGGTTGACGGGGGACTTTGGTCGCGCCATCAACAGCCCAGTTTTCGCCATGGGGACAGGTCTGCTTCTTCTGGGCCTGAATCTAGGCCGGTCGATCTTGAGGCTCAAGCTGAGCGTGCTCACCATGGGGCTTGGGCTACTTCTTACTGTAGCGAACGCGGCGGTGATTATCATCGGAGAGACGATTCCCTTCCTCCCAGAGCTCCTGATTATCGCCGGGGCGGCGCTTGTGGTAGGTGCTTTTAGGACTCGCAACTACCAGACGTACTAGTGCCCTCATTCTGTTATTCAGAGTCCGTGGGACCGGACATGCACTGCGTACAATTCTTGATATGGTGTGACGAAGCCGCACCCCGAAAAAGGGCACTTCAGAAGGTTAGGCGGGAGCATCTGTCCGCTATCCTTCCTTCCTCTTGCCCTCGCCAACGGGTCGGGAGAGTGCAGAACGAGCGTCGAGCCGTCCCATTCGCTTGAGTAGTGGCTGGAATCCTTCCTCTTGGCAAGGAACCTCCCGAGGACCTCATCGACCTCTCGTTTCTGAGGTTCGGGGACGCGCAAGGTGTCGAAAACGATGGTTTCATCCTTCACGAGCGCGAAGGCCCTCCCTTCAAAGGCGTCTGAAAGTGCGCCTGCGAGGGCCAGCTGTTCGTCTACAGTGAGTTCTTTGCAGTCGATTGCGATTGAAGGCATCCCTGCTCCTGTCCCTTGACCGATAGATTCCACTTATTAGCGTCACCCGCGCCCTCGTAGACGCCATGCTGTCTGAGGGTTCGAGTGGCTGGCTTGCCATACTCGTTGTCTCATTGTTTGTACTTTCTTCGGCCCTGGTGCCCGTCCCGGCGTCCGGTTCGTCTGAGACTACCCCTGCATGCACCGATGCGGTCAATGGTCCGGTCATTCAGGACTCCGGTCCTGAAATCTCCACAGTGCCTTCAGGTAACTCCACAATCAAGATGTTGTCCTACACCGTTTATCATTCAGGGCCGTCGGTAATTTTCAGGAATGGTCAGTACGTAATGTGGCTGCAGATGCAAGTAAACAACTCTGAGGGCATCTTCAGGGCGGCCTCTAAGAATGGGGTTGATTGGAATATCTCAGCATCGGCCGTGCTCACGCAGGGGCCTGCAGGAAGCTGGGACCACGCGACCGTGTTTGCTCCCAGCACCGTGTGGAACGGGACTGGGTACGTGATGTACTATACTGGGGACGGAGGGAACACCTCCACTTTCAGGCAGATAGGGGTCGCCTTCTCGTCGGACGGCATTCGTTGGACAAAGTACTCGGGGAATCCCGTGATCACCCATGGGCCGGGAGTCTATGACTCTCAGTACTCGCGCTGGCCATCGGTCATCTTTGATGACGGGCTGTACAAAATGTGGTACTGGGGGAGCGCCCCGCCACAGGCTCCCTACTTTCTGAAGTCATCAATAGACTACGCCACTTCGTCCGATGGCGTTCACTGGACAAAGTTTGCCGGGAACCCAGTGTTCTATGGATTCTATTACAAAGACAACACGACAAGCTCAGATTATCCTTCGGTGGTGAAGGTCAACGGGACATACTTGATGGCATTCTCCGCCTATGGGGTCGACATCGGGCTGGCCAGGTCATTCGACGGGATTAACTGGCAATTCAACAATCAAACAGACGTACTTCTGGATACGAATGGCTGGCACAACTCTACTGTCGTAGAGCCGTCACTGCTGGTGCAGGGGTCAAGAATGCTGCTCTGGTATTTCGGGGCCCAATCCCTTTCGAACCTTACCAAGCCCTACGCTTCGGGCATTGGGTTCGCGACTTGTGGAATCCTAGTTGCCCCCAACCCTGTGGTGACCACCACCTTTGCCACGACGACTGCGACAGTTACCAAGAGCACAGTATCTACGTCGATATCAACGTCGATTATCCGTTCTACCGAGACCTCGACCACTGTAGGGAGCCCCAACGCCCCGTACTTCGAAGTGGCAATCGCAGGGGTTGTGGGTTTCGGGGCAGCGATGGCGATATCGGTCGCCGCAGTTGCTCTCCGGGTGCGATCCAAGCGGCCCAAGTCAACGACGTGATACCGAGCGTAAGGTCACCGATGCTGCTCGTCGAGTCCGCTAGGTGGAAAGGCAACAGGGGCATTCCGGCGCTCGGGGGGCTCCAACTCCTTAGGAAGGCGCCAAGCCAGACAAAGCGGATTGGTTAGAAACGAAAACCACAAGGTGAAATCGTTTAAATACGAACCCCCAAAGGGTTAGGGTACTTACTTGCAGATTTCTCGTCGTGGAGTTGCACCTGTGTTCCTAGCCGTCATTGTTATCATCGTAGTCGCCGTAGCAGGTGTCGGAGCATATGTACTGCTCTCGAGCAGCTCGTCGCCCTCGACGTCTTCTACCACCGCAATCTCATCGGCCACATCGACGCCTCAGTCGACCAGTTCGTCGGTGGCCACGACCCCCACGTCATCGAGTTCTGTGGCATCCAGTTTGAGCAGTACGACCACGTCGTCGACGACGTCAAGTGCCTCTTCCTCCACTAGCGAGGGGACCTCCAGTGTGGCGTACACCTGCACAACGACATACACCACAGGAGGTACCGCGCCGGACTACACCTCACAATACATCGGGATAATTCAGAAGTTCAGTGCGATGGAGTTCAAGTATTCGAGCACGGGGAGTTCAGGATCTCAGAACGGGACCTTCAGTTACCAAGTTATCAGCTCGTCAGGGGGAATTTATTCTGCCAACTTCACTCTAGGCTCGATCTCTGAAAACGAGTCTATCACGGCAACTGTGGACGCAAACAATGACACGGTCCTCTCCGTTACTCTCTCGGGGTACACTCAAACGGGCTCGGCGGCAAAGGGCTTCTTTGATGATATCATGGCGGTATTCGGGCTCTCCCTCACGTACTCTACTGAATCCAGCGCCTACACGAACAACGCTTACTTCCACTCGACAGGAACCTCGTCCATGACATTCGGGTCGACGACATTCGACGTGACCACCTGGGTGGCGAACAGCCTTCCGTTGTCATTCACTTCATGCGGGGTAACCTCATCCCTTACAGCATTCACCCTTCAGTTTGGGACACCCCCGGGCACTTCTCTCACCTTCGTTACGTACATCCAAGTTACTGAGACGTCTCCTGAAGCTGGGTCCTTCACATTCCAGCTAGTTTCGATGACCGAAGCAAGCTAGGAAACCACCGCGCCATAGGATCGTAGGCAAGCTCGTCAGCCAAAGTCATCGACAGACCCCGTGGTTTCGAGGAGACAGGACTCTTTCACTTCGATGACGAGGCCTTGCTAGAACGTCTACGGAGAACCTTCCGTTGACCCCCGCTGGAGCCCCATACGATACAGAAACGGTGTGAACAAGGGTGTACTTTGGCTGATTGCTCATCGCGAGGGGGAGCGCGTTGGTTAACTTCTAGAGAGCCAGCCGAGGGCTCCTGCAGTGGGCCACAGTGCTCCGAAGAATCTTACTGGTTCGTGAAAGAGCCACTTCCATCACTTTGTATGAGGTCGTTCCAAGCCTTTGCGACTTGCCAAGTCTGCCTTACAAACCCAGATTGTGGCGGACGCTCTGAGATAGGTTGGAGCTTCAGCTGGTAGACCCGGGGGGTCTTGTGGTGCTTGGCGTCCCATATCGCGACATCCTTCTCCATGAACCCGAGTTTGAGCAATTTTCTGATTAGCTTGGTGTAGAAGCCATGGTAACTGTATTTCACTCCGAGCCTTCCCGATTCAAGGTCTTTTGCAAAGAACCTCAATTCCCTTTTTGTCATTGAGAGCGTATTCACCTGCTTCATCCTGTCGATCGTAAGTTTGGCTACTTTGATGGTCTCGTCCCTGTCCCCGAATAGCAGGGTCAGGACGTTTCCTTTTCCCACGGACTCGGGGTCCCACCAAAGCTTCAGACTACTGCCTGACATCGAGAATGTTCACCTCCAGGTTCCAAGATTAGTAGTAGGGTTAGTTTTGACTCACAACGCTGTCAACCGTGTCTGCATCCGGAGGGGGCCCAGCGACGGACGAGAAAATGGCTAATGGTGCTTGGGAGAAGGATTTCACCACTTCCAGATGTACACCTACAGGTGAACCGAATCCCATGGTTCCGAGAAATGTATAGTGTACCCTAGAGGGTCACAAAGGACCCCCCTGGACCAAAGAATCCCCATGCCCAGATTCGACATTTTCGAGACGCAGGTCGTGACCCCACAAGGGAACTGAATCTGCCGACGTCACCGTTTTGCCAAATCTCTTTTGTGGCACCCGTGCCCCCGAACAAAATGCGTCCCGGGATTGGTACTTTGAGGCCGTAGACACCACCCCTCCAACGCATAACAAAAGGCTAACAGCGTGGAGATTTGTTCGAGAACCGCATGGGCAGTCAGCAGTCTAAGACTTCGCCACTGAACCTGTTAACAAGCTGCCCTCGTTCCTTTAGTCGGATCGCCCGTTTGCGCCTCCTCACCTCACGCCGCAGTTTCCTATCGATAACGGTCGACGGTCTAATGTGAAGGAGTTTGAGGTCGGCGAACAGGTCCTCGTCAATATGAACGACGATTGAAATTTTCCGCCTTGCAGCTCTACCCTCGTTCGGCATTATTTCTTCATGTGCCGCTGAAATAAAACACCCAATGGTCGTGAATTGAACGGCTGCTGTAACTAAGCTCCCATCCAGATTGTGTCGGGAAGGCCTTGGAAATGCTCATCTCCTGTGAGGACCTTGCAATCACTCTTCCGTGCGACCGCAAGAACGACCGCGTCGAATGAGCTTGGCTTCGACAACCCTGTGTCCTTGGCCTTCTTCTCCAGTTGAAGATATGCCCTTGCAGCTTGGATTGCAATACTGTCATCCACATAA
>Ga0187780_10003765_pt1 | contig 11409 bp, 5 predicted proteins | sample 1015_Q2_SP10_20__FD_132429 | JGI IMG/M metagenome (GOLD analysis project Ga0187780, IMG submission 132429) | Tropical peat soil microbial communities from peatlands in Department of Meta, Colombia - 1015_Q2_SP10_20_MG | ecosystem: Environmental > Terrestrial > Soil > Wetlands > Peat | place...
GACCGTCGGCGACATTCGCGGCGGCTCGATGATCGTCGGTCTGCGCCGCGGGTCTGGCTTTCAGCCGCAGCCGCCGGCCGACACGGCGCTAAGCGTCGGTGACGTGATCATGGCGATGGGAACGGCTGTCGCCCTGGAGCGACTCGAGGCTCTGCTCGCGGCGCCCTCGCCCCGCTGAGAACAGGTTCCAAGCTCGCCCACCGACCTATCCCCGTCGGCGCCTATCGTGCTGTGCCGATGTCCTACGCCCCCTTCTCCGCGGCGCTCGTCCACGACGAGGCACACCTGCGCTTCCCCTACGACGAGCGTCTGCGTCAGCTGCTGCGGGCGATTCCAGGCCGGCGCTGGGATCCCGTCGAACGTGTGTGGTGCGTTCCGCTCGGCCCCGACCAGGCGGAGGCGCTCGCGCGTCTCTGGGCGCAGCTGCCCTCACCGCCGCAGATCAGCGACGCGCTCGCTCGCGCCGTTGCCCGCCGCCGGGCGCGCCGCGCGCGCGAGGAGTTGCTGCTCGATCTCGCGCGCCCGGACGAGCACTGGTGGTTGAGCTTCGCGACCGACGCGGCGCCCGCGGCCGTGTCGACGCTGCTTGAGCACCCTGGCGCGCGCGAGCTGCCAGACATCGGCCGCGCGCTCGTGCCGCTCGACGAGCACGCCGCCGAGCTCGTCAAGGAGCTCTCGCAGAGCGTCGCGGGCGCTCCGCGTGTGCGCATCAGCGACGCGGCCCGGCGCGCGCTGAGCGAGCTTCGCGCGTCCGCTGTCGCTGCAGAGGCGCGCGAGCGTGAAGCGCGAGCGAGGGCGTGGCTGGCGCGTGCGACCGAGTGGCGTGGCAACGTCGAGGTACAGGGGCCAAGCGAGGCGCCTGCGTTTGTCCTGCTGGGCGATGAGCGGCGCCTCCCGAGGGCGCTGCGCGAGCTGGCGGTCAGTGCCGAGGGTGGTGTGGCAGTGCCGCTGAGGCTGCAGGCGTGGCGTCTGATCCGCGAGCTGGACGCGTGGGTCACACCCGCCGCGCGGCGCTGTGCGGCGGCGCTGGAGGATGGCCGCCCGGCCCCCGCGGCGGTGCTGGAGTGCTCGGAGGTCCACGAGGCGCCGACGTTCGTGCTCGCGCCCGGCCATGACCAAGCGCGCTCGCGTGAGTTCGCGCGGCTGCGGGGCGTGCTGGCCCCACCTGTGCGCGTCGGCGGCGCGCACGAGCACGCCGGGCTGCCTGCGCTCCGCGCCGACCCCTTCTGCGTGGCCGAACTCGACCGCTTCCTCGCTGACGGCGAGGTGTGGATCGAGCGGGACGCGCTCACGCTGCTGCAAGAGATTCGTGAGCAGCACGCGCACGCCGCTGGGCTCGTGGCGCTGTCCGCGGCGACCGATGCGCCGTTGCGAGTGAACGGCCTCGGCGGCGAGCTGAAGCCCTTCCAACGCGCTGGGGTGAGCTACCTGCTCGAGCGCCGGCGCGCGTTCCTCGCCGACGAGCAGGGTCTGGGCAAGACGATCGAGGCGCTCGCCGCGCTCGAGGTGGCCGGCGCGTATCCGGCGATCGTCGTGTGCCCGGCGAGCCTGAAGCTCAACTGGCTGCGGGAGCTGGACCAGTGGCTGCCCGAGCGCAGCGTGCGCGCGCTGTCCGGAAGCCGCGAAGCCCACGGCCAGCGCGCCGACGTGACGATCGTCAACTACGACATCGTGGCGGCCCGTCTGCAGGAGCTGTGCGCACTGCGCTCGCGCGCGCTCGTGATGGACGAGTCGCACTACTGCAAGAACGCGCGCGCCCAGCGCACCCAGGCCGTGCAACGCCTGGCGGCGACGGTGCCGCAGGACGGGCTCGTGCTGGCGCTGACGGGCACGCCGGTTACCAACCGGCCCGCTGAGCTGATCTCGCAGCTGCGCATCCTTGGACGCCTCGAGGAGTTCGGCTCTGGTACGCGCTTTGGCGAGCGCTTCCGCGGCGCAGACGCACACTTGCGGCTGCACTGGCACTTGCGCGCGCGCTGCTTCGTGCGCCGCCTGAAGGCCGACGTGCTGCCGCAGCTGCCGGCGAAGACGCGCGCGATCGTGCCCGTCGAGCTGAATAACGAGGCCGAGTACAGGCTCGCCGAGCGCGACCTCGTAGCGTGGCTTCGCAGTCAGCCGCTGGATCTGCGTGAGCTCGACGCGAAGGTCGCCGCGGCGCTGCGCGCCGAGCGCCTGGTGCGCTGCAACGCGCTCAAGCTGCTGGCCGCACGCGGCAAGCTGCACGCGGCGCTCGCGTGGATTCACGACTTCTGCTCATCGGGCGAGCGTCTGGTGGTGTTCGCCGCCCACCGCGAGATCCAGCGGGCGGTGCTGCAGCGCTTCCCCGGCGCGCTGCACATCCTCGGTGAGGACAGCGCGGCCGCGAGGGACGCGGCGGTGCGCGCATTCCAAGCGCCCGACACACCGGAGAATCAGCTGATCGTGTGTTCGGTCGAGGTCGCAGGCCAAGGACTCACGCTGACGCGTGCCTCGAGTGTCGCGTTCCTGGAGCTCGACTGGACGCCCGCCAAGCACGATCAGGCCGAGGATCGCTGCCATCGCATCGGCCAGCAGGACGCGGTCACCGCGTACTACATGCTCGCCGCCGACACGATCGACGAGACGATCTCGACGCTGCTGGAGCGCAAGCGCGCGGTGATTGGGGCCGTGACGGACGGGCGCGAGCAGGACGAGGAGGGCGTGCTCGATGCGCTCGTGCGCGAGCTGCGCGGCGAGCCCTATCGCCACCTGCGCGCCGTCGCGTAACTACTCGGCCGCCTAGACCCGAACTGCTACGGGTTGATCATGAGCGTGTTCATGATCTCGCCCCAGTGTTCGACCGCGCGCGCTTCGGCTTCGGTGAGCATTTCTTCCAGCTTGTTGGCGCGGCTGGCGAGCGACTTCGCTTCTGAGTTCTCGTAGCTCGAGAGCTGCTTGGGCTGCAGCCCGAGCGCGACCCATGCGGGCATGAACTTCGCGTCGAACGTCACCGTGCTGGCGGGCAGCGTGTGGTAGCCGTTTGCGGCCCACGCCTTGACATCGCCACACAGGTTGGGCGTGTGCAGCCCCATGAGTGTCTTCAGGTCTGCGGCATAGGTGTGCACGGCGCTACTAAGCCCGTGGTTGCTCCAGCTCAAGTGCGAGACCGCGCTGATGAACGCGCTGACTGCTGGCCGGTCGGGCAGACCCGCGCTGAGCACCATGTCGCCGATCACCTCGTTGCTCATCTGCGTCGATTCGGCGTCCTGAGGTGAGCCCGCGCCCGCCTGCGGGCATTCGCTGCGCACCTGAGAAAGGATGTGCAGAGGCGCTGCTTCGGAGGTCGCGAGATGCGACCTGGCCACGCGCACGAGCGCGTAGTCGGCCTGCAGGTAGGCGTCGGTGGTGGCCGCGTTGCCTGCGCTGGCCAGCGCCGCACCCGGCGCGATCGTCACCGCGGCCGTCGCTACGGCCGCTAGCAGCGGAGCTGCAAGTCTGCGCACCCTCATCCCCGCAGAGCGTACGACATGCTGGGATCGAAGGCGACACCTGGCGGCCGCGAAGAAGTTGGTAAGGATCTCCCCGCACAGCGAATCACCGCCGGGCAGACGTGGGTTGCACGGCTATTGTCGGGGCTTCGATGCGCGCATGAGACGCAGGGGATACGCCGGCCTGCTGGTCGTGGCGGCCGTGGTCGCGATCGTGTTGGGGGCTCGCGCGCTCGGCCTGTGGGGCGCCAATTCTACGTCCACCGCGAGCGCGAGCTCTCCGCCCTGCCTGCCGGCCACGATCGAACACACCGCGGGTCTGGCGGGCACAACTGTGGACGTGTCACCGGCGCCGGGAACCGGGACAGCCAACCCGCATACCCAGATCAGCTTTCTGGGGACGAACGTAAAGAGCATCGAGGATGTCTCGGTCCTCGGCTCCAAGTCCGGCTACCACGATGGCCAAGTGCGCGGGTACTCCCAGGGCGACGGCGGTAGCTTCGTGCCGGAGCGGCCGTTCGATCCGGGCGAGCGCGTGAGTGTGCGAGCTGTGATCGGCGGGGGCAGTGGCGCCAAACCAATCGCGTTCGACTTTCGCGTCGACACTCCATATCCGACGGCGACGGTGGCTGGCTTCCCCAATCCGCCGGCCGCGGCCGGCGACTACCAGAGCTTCGACACGCTGCCCGGCGTGCAAGCCCCAATCATGAACGTCGCCGTCGTGGATCGCGATCCTGGCGCTGGTGACATCCTCACGACCAACGGGCCGGGCGCTGGCCAGTACGGGCCGCTGATCTACACACCTCAGGGCCGGCTCGTGTGGTTTGACCGACTGACGGGCGGCGAAGTCGCGGAGGACCTGAGCGAGCAGCGCTATGAAGATGGGCGCGAGCTGACCTGGTGGCGCGGACGCGTGCTCTCGTTGGGCTTCGGCCAGGGCGAAGACCTGATCATGAACTCCAACTATCAGACGCTCGCGAGAGTCACCGGCGGCAACGGCCTGCGTGCCGACCTGCACGACTTCCAGCTGGCCGCACACGACGTCGCCTACATCACCGCGTACAACCCGATCCGCTGCGACCTCTCCTCCGCGGGAGGAGAACGCGCGGGCGCGATCATCGACACGGCGATCCAGGAGATCGACCTGAAGAGCGGCCTCGTGCGCTGGGAATGGCACAGCCTCGACCACATCGGCGTCGGCGAGTCCGAGACCTCCGCGCCGAAGGGGACGCCGTGGGACTGGTTTCATCTGAACACGATCGACCCCCAGCCCGACGGGGACCTCTTCATCTCGGCGCGCAACACGTGGGCGAGCTATCTGCTGCAGGGCGCCAGCGGCAAGGTCCTCTGGCGCCTGGGCGGCACGAACAGCTCCTTCAGGATGGGTCCTGGCACAGAAACCGCGTGGCAGCACGACGGGCGCCTACAGCCAGACGGCGAAGTCACGGTCTTCGACGACGGCGCGAACCCGCCGGTTCACGAGCAGTCACGGGCGCTGCGGATCGCGCTCGACTCCACGACCCACGAAGCGCGTCTGCGCTCCGCCTACACACACCCCGATCCGCCCCTGCTGGCCGCCAGCCAGGGCAACATGCAGACGCTCGCGGGAGGCGATGCGGTGGTGGAGTACGGCAGTGTGCCCGAGCTCAGCGAGTACGCGAGCGACGGCTCACTGCTGTTCGACGCGCATCTCCCGTTCGACATGGCCTCCTACAGGGGTTTTCGCTTCCCTTGGAGTGGGCGCCCGCTGAGTCCGCCGGCGGTGCTCGCCAATCTGGACAGCACCGGCGAAGAGACGATCGTGCACATGAGCTGGAACGGCGCAACCGGTGTGAGCGCTTGGCGCGTGCTAGCGGGGCAGCGCGCCGGGGCGCTCCAGCCGCAGAGCAAGCTGCCGGCGGACAGCTTCGAAAGCTCGACGATCCTGCCCAAGAGGTACGCCTACGTGGCGGTGCAGGCGCTGGGCTCGGCCGGCCAGGTGCTCAGCACCTCACAGCCCGCCAAGGTGGGAGCCGATGCTCAGTAGGCCGGCGCTTTGGAGGGCTGCTTGTGCGTGCCTGTGGTCGTCGTGCTCGTCGTCGGGCTCTGGGAGCTGCTGCTCGATTTGCCGCCGCAGCCGGCGATCGCGGCCGTGCTCGCGACAGCCGCTGCGAGCGTCAGCGCGACGGTCGATAGCGTACGTTTCCTCATGAGCCAGACTCCTGTTCTCGCACAAACGCGACGGTCGAGCACACTACCAGCCGACTCCGCGCCGCCGGCTCAGCGGCTGGGCTCGCGTTCGCGCTGGCTGCTGGTGGTCTGCTGCGTGGCGCAGTTCATGGTCATCCTCGACCTGAGCATCGTCAACGTCGCGCTGCCGTCAATCCAGTTGAGCCTGGGCTTCACCGCGCCCGAACTGCAGTGGATCGTGGACGCGTACGCGATCACGTTCGCGGGCTTCTTGATGCTCGGCGGGCGCGCGGCCGATCACTTCGGGCAGCGCCGCACGTTCGTCATTGCGTTGGCGGTGTTCGCGCTCGCGTCGCTCGCCGGTGGCCTCGCTCCGGACCGCACCACGCTGATCGCAGCTCGTGCCGCCCAGGGTCTCGGCGGTGCGCTGATGGCTGCCTGCTCGCTGGCGATCATCACCGCGTCGTTTACGCCAGGCGCGCAGCTCAACCGCGCGATCGGCGCGTGGGCGGCGATGAACGGGCTCGGCGGCGCGGCCGGGGTGCTGTTCGGCGGGATCATCACCGAAACGCTCAGCTGGCGTTGGGTGCTGCTGATCAACCCGCCGATCGCGATCGCGGCCGCGCTGGTCGCCCTCAGGGTCGTGCACGAGCGCCGGCGCGCGCGCGAGGGCGGCTTCGACATCGCGGGCGCGCTGACGCTGACGATCGGGCAGATGGTGCTGGTGTACGGGGTCGTGGAAGCGGGCCTCGCCGGCTGGGACACGGCGGCGGCGCTCGGCCCGATCCTCGGGGGTGTGGCGCTGCTCGCGGTGTTCGGCGTGATCGAGACGCGCCTGGCCTCAGCGCCGCTGATCCCGTTCAAAGAGCTGACCAAGCCGCTGCGGGTCGCGAACAACATCGTGCTGCTGTTCAGCGCCTCGCTGTTCCCGCTGTGGTTCGTGAGCTCGCTCTACCTGCAACAGGTGCTGGGCCTCTCGCCGCTGCACACCGGGCTGATCTTCCTGCCGATGACGTTGACGATCATGCTTGTTGCTTCGCGCGCCGGCAGGCTCGTGAGCAGCTTCGGCGTGCGCTCGGTGCTCGGCGGCGGGCTGATCATGCTGACCGGCGGGCTGCTGCTGCTCGCGCGAATCGGCCCCAGCGGCAGCGGCGTGGTGTATGTGATGCTCCCCGGGCTGCTCGTAGCGGCGGGGATCGCGATGTCGATTGTGCCCTCGACGATCGCGGCCACGCAGGGCGCCAAGGAGGGGCAGGCGGGGCTTGCGTCCGGCCTCGTGAACACCTCGCGCCAGGTCGGCGGCGGCCTGGGGCTCGCGGTCCTGGTGACGCTTGCGACCCAGCACACCACGCGCCTGATCGGCACGGGCGTGGCGGTGCCGCAGGCGCTGACCGACGGCTTTCGCCTGGCCTATCTGATCGGCGCCGGTCTGGCGGCGGCGGCCGCGCTGCTCACGTTCGCGGCGGTCCCGCGGGCCAGCGGCGCGGTGCTGGCGCCGGCGCGACGCCTCGCGGTCGCGGTGGGCGTCGTGGTGGCGGGCTTCGTCGCGGTCGACCTTGCGTTCGCGGGCTCGCACGCCGCTCCGATCGGCGCGTACACGACCCGCGGCGCGTACAGCTTCGTGACCGCGCCGTCGCTGCACCCGCCCAAGCTCCAGAGCAGCGAGCGGGCGGCGGCCGGTGAGCTGGCGCCGGGCTACATATTCGCGGCGAGCTTCTACAACCTGAACTACCCCCCGATGGTCGGTCAGAGCGGGCCGCTGATCCTCGACCACAGCCTGCAGCCGGTGTGGTTCGAGCCGGTGCCCCAGAGCATGGTCGCCTCGAACCTGAGCCTGCAGACCTACAACGGCAAGCCGGCGCTCGCCTGGTGGCAGGGTGTGGTCAGCAAAACCGGCGATACGGAAAGCGGCGAGGACGTGGTGGTCGACCAGCACTACCGGACGGTCGCGAGGCTGAAAGGCGCGGACGGCTGGGTGCCGACGCTGCACGCGCTCGTGATCGACGGCGATGACGCGTGGGTGACCGTGAACAAGAACGTGCCGATGAACCTCTCGAAGTACGGCGGCGCTTACAACGGCGCGCTGATCGACTCGGCGGTGCAGGAGTACGACCTCAAGACGGGCAGGCTGCTTCGCACCTGGGACGCGCTCGACCACATCCCGCTGAGCGACTCCTACGGCTCGATCCCGACCAACGGCTTCCCCTGGGATGCCTACCACGTCAATGCGGTCGACGTGACCGCGAATGGCAAGCTCCTGGTCTCGATGCGCAACACGTGGGCCGCCTATCTGGTCGACATCGACACCGGCAGGATCGAATGGACGCTCGGCGGCAGGCACTCGAGCTTCAGGTTCGGGCCGGGAGCCGAATTTCAGTGGCAGCACGACGTGGCGCTCGGGGTGGGCGGGCATGCCGGTCTTGCGGTGAGCATGTTCGACGATCACTGTTGCCAGCTCACCGGCGGTGGCACGTCGGTGCCGGCGACAGGGCCCTCGCGCGGGCTCGAGCTCAAGCTCGACCTGGGCGCGCGCACGGCCACGCTCGCGGCCCAGTACACCGGCGGCGGCAGGTTCGAATCGGAATACATGGGCGACACGCAGCCGCTGGCGAACGGCAACGTGTTCGTCGGCTGGGGCTCGGAACCGTACCTCTCGGAGTTCAGCCGCTCGGGCAAGCCGCTGCTGGAAGGCAAGTTCCCTGGGCCGGACTTGAGCTACCGCGCGATGGTGGAGCAGTGGGTGGGCCTGCCGCTCTCCCCGCCCGTGGGCGCCGCGCGCCGCACCGCGGGCGCGACCACGGTATACGTGAGCTGGAACGGCGCGACCCAGGTCGTCTCCTGGCGAGTCCTGGCCGGACCCGGCGCTGGCCGGCTGACGGCCGTGGCGAGCGCCGCGAAGTCCGGCTTTGAGACGGCGATCCCCGTGCGGCAGAGCTACGCGAGCTTCGAGGTGCAGGCGCTCGATGCGGGCGGCCGCGTGATCGGAACATCACGGCCCTTCGCGGGTTAGGCTCGATGATGAACCGCGCGACTGTGCTGATCGGGGTGCTAGCGACGTGCGTCGGCCTGTGCGCGTGCGGCGCGAGCTCCTCGGCCAGCTCCGACCCGCCCGCGGTGGCCAGCGTGAACGCCAGCGCGTCCGCGGCCGAAGCGGTGGCGGTCTCGCCGATGCCTGGCACCCCCGACGCCTCGCCCGCGACGCAGATCAGCTTCCTCGGGCCCGCCGGCACGCGCGTAGAGCAGGTGCACGTGGTGGGCTCGAGCAGCGGCGCGCACGCGGGCGTGCTGCGCACGTACTCGACGGGCGATGGTGAGAGCTTCCTGCCGGCACGCCCGTTCGCGGAAGGCGAGCGGGTGAGCGTGACCGCACGGGTGCAAGCGGCGGGCGCGACGCACACGCTGAGCACGAGCTTCACGGTCGCCCACCAGGCGCCGGTAAGCCAGCAGGAGTTCCCGATCAACCCGGGCGACCCGCGCGCTGTGCAGCACTATGCGTCGGCGCCGTCGCTGACGCCGTCGACGGTCGACATCACCACGCCGGCGAAGCCCGGCGCGAGCCCGGGCGACCTGTTCATGGCGCCCTACCAGGGGCAGGGCTCGCCGGGGCCGATGATCGTCGAACAGAACGGGCAGCTCGTCTGGTTTCACCGGCTGCCGGCCGGCGATGAGGCGACCAATCTGAGGGTGCAGCAGTACGAAGGCAAGCCGGTGCTGACGTGGTGGGAGGGAAGGATCCTGCAGGTGGGCTTCGGCCAGGGCGAGGATCTGCTCTACAACACCTCCTACGAACGCGTCGCGCGCGTGCGCGCGGGCAACGGCTACCACGCCGACCTGCACGAGTTCCTGCTGACGCCGCAAGGCACCGCGTGGCTGGACGCGTTTGACCCGGTCGACGCGAACCTGTCCAGGTACGGCAGCGTCGCGAACGGCGTGCTGACCGACTCGGTGATCCAGGAGATCGACGTGAAGACGGGGCTGGTGATGTGGGAGTGGCACGCGCTGGGGCACATTCCGCTGAGCGAATCGCACAACCCGCCCCAGCGCTCGAGCTACCCGTGGGACTACACGCACGTCAACTCGATCTCGCTGGGTCATGAAGGCGACGTGCTGCTGTCTTCGCGCAACATGTGGGCGCTGTATGACGTGGACATCTCAAGCGGCCGCGTGCGCTGGCAGCTCGGCGGCGATCACAGCAGCTTCAAGCTCGGCCCCGGCACGCACACCTACTGGCAGCACGACGCGGAGCTCCAGCCGGGGGGGCTGATCTCGGTGTTCGACAACGGTGCGGACCCGCCGGAGGAGAAGCAATCGCGGGGCCTGTTGCTCGACGCGAATCTCGCGACGCGCACGGTCACGCTGGTCAAGCAGTTCACCAACCCGACGAAGACGCTGCTGGCCGAAAGCCAGGGCAACCTGCTGAGCCTGCCGGGCGGCGACTGGCTGATGGGCTATGGCCGCCTGCCGAACTTCACCGAGTACGACGCCTCGGGTCACGTGCTGCTCGACGGCACGCTCGGCAGGCAGGTGCAGGACTTCAGGACGTACTTCGGTCCGTGGAGCGGACAGCCGACGACGACCGCGCCCTCGCTGGTCGCCGCGCCGGCCGGCGGCCAGGCTGACGCGCTGAGTGTGTCGGTGAGCTGGAACGGCGCGACGCAGGTCGCGTCCTGGCGAGTGCTCGCGGGCGAATCGCCGAGTGCGCTGAGCGCGGTGACGACGGCCGCGAAGAGCGGCTTTCAGACGACGGTCGCGGTGCCTGCGGCGGGTCCGTATGTGGCGGTGCAGGCGCTGAATTCGGCGGGAACCGTGATCGGCACCTCGGCGACGGTGAGAGATTAGACGCGCATTCGTCGCAGCGCTGACCGTGCCGCTGGCCGTGCTCGCGCTCGGGCCGGCGCTGGCGCCGGCGGCGGCTGCTCAGGCGATCGCCCCCAGCTGCGTGCCGTCCGAGCTGAACGTGTCGCAGGCGCTGGCGGGCGAACGCGTGACGGTGTCTCCCGGCCCGGAAACGCGGGACGCGTCGGCGAGCACGCAGATCAGCATGCTGGGCGTGCCAGCGGGCGAGCTCGCGAACGTGACTGTGGCGGGCTCGCGCAGCGGCATCCACACTGGGCGGCTGCTGGCGTACTCCCAGGGCGACGGCGCGAGCTTCCTGCCGACGCGCCCGTTCGTCGAAGGCGAGACGGTGAGCGTGCGCGCGCAGCTGCTGGCGGGCGGCCAAACGACCCCATTCGCGTGGAGTTTCACGGTGGCGGTGCGCGACAACCCGGGCACGGCGGACGTGACGGACAACGCCCCCAACCCAAACTCGGCGCCTCCGCTGAAGCCGAAGGAATTCGAGAGCTTTCGCTCGCGCCCGGACCTGCGCCCGCCGGACGTGACGGTTTCGAGCAGCGAGCGCACGGCGACGGGCGACCTGTTCCTGGCGCCGTACTCGGGGATCGGCCAGTACGGGCCGATGATCCTCGACGAACACGGCGGGCTGATCTGGTTCAAGCCGCTGGCGCCGGCGGGCGCACGCGCGGCTGACTTTCAGGTGCAGCAGTACGAAGGCAAGCCGGTGTTGACTTGGTGGCAGGACCCGCTGATCGCGAACGGCAGCAGGACGGCGGGCGACGTGATCGCGAATAGCTCCTACCAGGACATCGCGATCGTGCGTGCGGGCAACGGCTACCAGCCCGACCTGCACGAATTTCAGATCACTCCGCGGGGGACGGCGCTGATCACGGTGTACGACGCGATCGACTGCGACCTGGCGGGCGTGGGCGGTCCGGCGGACGGCGCGGTCGCGGAC